>Ga0315553_10003089_pt1 | contig 13126 bp, 9 predicted proteins | sample SalMarSW160140MG_FD_203099 | JGI IMG/M metagenome (GOLD analysis project Ga0315553, IMG submission 203099) | Salt marsh sediment microbial communities from the Plum Island Ecosystem LTER, Massachusetts, United States - Salt Marsh Sediment SW1601-40 ... | reverse complement strand
CTGTGATCCGGTGGATTTCCAGGACTTCTGCATGATAAACAAAGTTCACCCCATGGCTCACCGCATCGGTCTCAAGCTGTTTCATCACGCTGTGGGTATCAACAATTCCCGTGGAGGGGAAAAAGATGCCCTTTCGAGCATGGATATGAGGTTCAAGCTGATGGATTTCAGGCATGTCCACTATACGTGCATCCATTACTCCGTTTGCATGCGCATCCCTGAGAATACCTGTCAGTCGATCTGTTTCTGAATCGTCCGTAGCCACGACCAGTTTCCCGCATTTTCTGTATGCTATCTCATGCTGCTCACAATAGCCGTATAACTTTTCCCTTCCCTCAACGCAAAGATGCGCTTTCAATGATCCGGGTGGATAATAGATTCCCGAGTGAATTACTTCGCTGTTCCTGCTGCTTGATTCCTGTCCGAATTTCCTGTGTCTTTCAATCACAAACACCGAATCGTACAGGCTTGATAATTTTGCAGCAATCGCCAGTCCAACAACACCGGCACCAATTATGGTTACTTCCGAATCCAATAGCTGATCGTTTATTGCAATCTACATGCATGCAAATATATAGGAATCGTCTTGTTAAATGATTTTTCTCATTCAATTTTATATCAATCTGATCTATTTTTGTGTTATGGTTCATTCAGAAACAGAGTAACCAAAACCACAAATACCATGAAAAACAACATCATTTTGGGCGTTGGGATCCGCAACTTCATCTTCAGGTAGAAAGGCAGGTTTAAAGGCATGGAGAAAGAAGGAATTGTTGTCACAGGAGCATCGGGTTTTATTGGCAGGCATTTCATCGAAGCCTCAAAAGAGAAGTACAGGCTCTTTTGTCTTGCCCGGAGATCACAGTTGGAATCCGGGATACCCAAACACCAGAATATTTTCTGGACTCAGGTGGATATCGGATCTTTCACTGATATCAGGGAATTGGGAGAAAGCATTCGTAAACTGGGTGGTGCAAATTACGTAATGCACCTTGCCGGTTATTATGATTTTTCATACAAGGATCATCCTGAATATTACAGGACCAATGTTCTGGGAACAGAGAATATCCTGAAATTGGCGAAGGAACTTGAAATTAGGCGTTTCATTTTTTCCAGCTCCCTTGCTGCATGTAAGTTTGGCGATTTTGACCACATCATAACAGAAGAAACTCCTCCGGCAGCCGACTTTGCCTATGCCCGCAGTAAATGCCTTGCTGAGAATTGCATCAAAGAATTTTCAGGCGATTTTTCGTATGCTATTGTACGGCTGGCAGCCGTTTTCAGTGACTGGTGTGAATACCCGCCGTTGTTCATGTTTCTTTCCACATGGCTTTCAAAAAAATGGAAATCAAGAATACTGGGTGGAAAAGGAGAATCGGCAATCACTTACATTCACATCAATGACCTGATCCGTTTTTTTGACCTGCTGCTCGAAAGAGACAACACATTGCCTCATGAACTAACACTCATTGCAAGCCCGGATGGTACGATTTCACACAACGACTTGTACAAAGCATCTACGAAATATCACTTCGGCAAGTACAGAAAGCCCATCAGAATACCTAAACTAATCGCGTATCCGGGTGTTCTTGCATTAAATTTTCTTTCCAATATGTTAGGCTTCGAATCATTCGAAAAACCCTGGATGATCAAATATGTGGACAAGAAACTTGTGGTTGATTCCACCCGATCCCAAAAACTCCTTGGGTGGAAAATCGCCAAAAGGTATGATGTCCTGCGGAGGCTGCTCTTTCTCCTGGAAAACCGGAAAAACCATTCCATTACCTGGTCCATTCGAAATGAAATGGCGTTGAAGAGAACTGTGGAGCGTACCACTATTCTCTATTATGACATATTTAAGAAACACCGCTCCGCTGCAGTGGAAAAGTTGCTTGAATACCTGCTCTTACCGGAGCATGCAGAACGTTTTGTTCATTACCAGGCTATGGGAAGGGATCTGTTGAAGATGTATATCACATTGATCTATCAGCTGATTGCAATCAGCATCCGAACCGGAGACCGCATGGTATTAAGGAAATATGCTCAGATCATTGCCTACAGAAGATTTAACAGCGGGTTTAAGATAGAGGAGATCGCCGGTCTCCTGAATTCCATGGAAACAACCATTAACGCCGCGGCAAATCCTGAACTTACTACTTCCGATTCAAAAAGGGAATTTAACAATTTTGTTAGCATAGCCATTCAACTGGTGATTGATGAAATTGATGAATCATTTGCACGCCTGTTAAAACAAGAACCACATGCCCCTGCTGTTGGTGAGAAATTTCCCTCACTGGAAAGTACGGATGAGATGAAGCAGATCGTGTCTCAGCTGGAGGATACCTTTTATGATTCACTGGAACATCTGGACGGTGATCTTCCATTCGGGCCGGTAGTATAGGTGCATTAATCCGGCATCAGTTGCAAAACTTCAGGATCATCTGGTAAGCCCGGGTATAACCCAGCGCATCGGCTTTTTGAAGATCACTGCAGGCTTGCTCTGTTTTTTCAGGAACTTCCAGGAGGATTTTTCCCCGGTTGAAAAATGCTTCAGCACACCTGGGATTAATGATCGTTGCTGTCGAAAAATTATCAATAGCGGATAGGGTATCTCCATAGGAAAGATCACATAAGCCTGATTTTACATAAGCAACATCATTCTCCGGATACAGCTTGATTGCACTGTTAAAATCCTCCCGGGCTTGCTGAAAATGATCCAGGTTTAGGTGTGCCATCCCCCGGAATATGTATATGTTGTGGTTCTCCGGTTGCAATTCAATAGCACGGTTGAAGTCAATCAGGGCTTTTTCATGATCCCCCATGCCTTCAAATGCAGCACCCCTCATCAGATGGATTATCCAGCGGTCGGGATAAAACTCTTTTGCCTTGTCTATATCAATAACAGCAATGTTAAAATCCTCGATCCGGTATCGCGATGCTCCCCGGGTTGTAAGCGATTCGTAGAAGTTTGGCTGTAAACTCAATGCCGAGTCGTAATCCTGAACCGCACCGACGAAATCTTCCAGTTCAAGCCTGGCTTTTGCCCTGTACATGTAGAACCTCCAAAATCGCGAATCCTGCTCAATTGCGGCATTATAGCTTTCAATAGCACCCACATAATCCCCTTCATGGTATTTCGCAATTCCTTTCTTTAATAACATTATCGACCCTTCCTGCTGGAAAAAATAAACCGACAGGATGAAGAAAATAGTGAATACCAACTTCATGAATAGAGTCTTTTATACAAAATAAACATGAAAAATCATTATCCACTACTTTTCCAGTGAAAAAATTGACTTTCTGTTTAACATTCCTTAACTTTAAAGGTATCCGAAATGTTGACAGGTTAATATCGCTCATTTCAAATAATAAACCTTTTCTAAACATATCATCATGAAAAAAATAACATTTTTAGTACTGTTTTTTTTAGCACTTTCCTTTTCAGGGTGCCAGGAAAAAATAGATACTGCAGCAGAAGAGGAAGCAATAAAAGCAGTCATTGCTGCTGAAACAAATGCCTTCTGGGATCAAAACCTTGTGGCACTGCTGGAAACACTGATCCAGGACGACAATTTGATCTACATTTCAATTGGAAGTAATGGGTACCGTGAAAGAATGGGTTGGGATAATAACTATGCATATTACAAAAAAGCCGCCAGTGAAGATTGGTCCGACTGGACAGATATTACCGTTGAAAGATCAAACTGGAAGATCGATATTCACGGGGAAACTGCTTTCGCAGTTTACAACCAGAATATGAAATTCAAACTGAATGGAGAACCGATGACAACCCACTCGAAAGAGATCCGGATGTTGAAGAAAGTGAAAGGTGGCTGGAAAATATCAGTGACCCAGTGGATTGATCTCTCTTCCTTTGAAGAGGAAGGCGAGGCAGTTGGAAAAGAGTTTTAAAATTGAACCCAATCAATAACCAGAAGAGACTGCGTGGAATCCTCTTGACTCTCACGTATCAATTTCTCTTTCTAACCAGCCTGTGCGCCCAGGACAGAGGCATTATTACCGGCAGGATAACCGATTCTGAAACCGGAGAACCGTTAACCGGTGCAACCGTTGTTCTGAACGATTCAACCGGCATTTCTTCTGATACAGATGGGAAATACGAACTGAAAGTATTGCCCGGAACCTATAAGATCTTCTTTCATTTTATTGGTTATCAGTCCGTTATCAAAGAAATCACAGCCTTCGCGAAGGATACGGTACGGGTTGATGTTATCCTTGAAGTCAAAATAAAAATGCTGGATGAGATTGTAGTCACAGCCGGCAAATTCGACCAGAAGCTCTCCGATGTTACCGTCTCCATGGAGGTTCTTAAACCGGTTATGATCCAGCAGAATAACCACATTACCCTGGAAACACTGATCAGCCAGGTTCCCGGAATCGATGTGCTGGACGGACAGGCAAGCATACGTGGAGGTAGTGGATATTCCTATGGTGCGGGAAGCAGGGTCCTGGTACTGGTGGATGACCTCCCCATCATTTCTGCAGATGTCGGTGATGTGAAATGGGATTTTTTACCGGTTGAAAATGTTGCCCAGGTGGAGATCCTGAAAGGTGCTTCATCGGTTTTGTACGGATCTTCTGCACTGAACGGGGTAATCAACCTGAGGACAGCCTTTCCGAAACCAGATCCGGAAACCGGGATTACCGCGTTTGGTGGGATCTATATGGACCCGAAACGGGAAGAACTGGTCTGGTGGGATAAACAACCCGTTTTTTACGGGATGAATTTCCAGCACATGAGGAAAATCAGGAATCTTGATCTTGTCGTTGGTGGAAACCTCTTACATAATCCGGGGTACAGGGAAAATGAGTGGGATACATGGGGGAGGGGAAACCTCAAATTAAACGTTACAGGCAAACGAAACAAGGGGCTCAATTACGGAATTAACAGCAGTTACATGTACCAGGATAAGAGCGATTTTCTGTTATGGGTCCATGCAGATACCGCATACAGGCAAAATCCCGAAGCGGTCACCGAACTTACCGGCATCCGGTTTAATGCCGATCCCTACGTTACATTCCTTCAAAAAGAAAACATCATTCATACGCTCAAAACGCGTTTTTTTGCAGTTGAAAACCGGTTCCCGAATGACGCCGATAAAAACAACAAATCCTGTTTTTACTTTGGAGAATACCGCTACTTGCAAAAATTCAAAAATGAGATTCACTGGTCCTTCGGATCCTCCGCAAGCTATTCGAATGTTATCTCAAACCTTTATGGAAACCACAGTGGGATCAACCTTGCACTTTATACCCAACTGGATGCCCGGTTCTTCGAACGCCTTAAATGGTCTGCCGGGATCCGGTGGGAAAGCTCCAGGCTGGACAATGAGCAAATTCATTCTTCACCCGTCTTCCGTACCGGTATCAATTTCCAGGCAGCCGATTATACTTATCTGCGTGGTTCCATAGGGCAGGGGTACCGGTTCCCATCCATCGCAGAAAAGTATACCGCTACCTCGATCAGCTCACTCAAAATTTTTCCAAATCCTGACCTCAAGCCGGAAAAAGGGTGGAGTGCGGAAATCGGGATCAAACAGGGGATCAAACTGGGTTCCTGGCAGGGATATGCCGATCTCTCCGGCTTCTGGACCGAATACAACGACATGATCGAGTTTACATTCGGTGTGTATAACCCCGATACGATTACCCCCCCCCTCGAACACATTGGATTCAAATCATTGAATGTAGGAAATGCAAGAATAAACGGATTCGAGATCAACCTGACCCTGCAGGGACACATGGGACCGGTTGCTGTCGATCTGGCTGCCGGTTATACCTTCATAAATCCGATCGACCGGAATGTCAGAAAAAGTTCCTTAATCGAAAACGAAAAGTACCTCAAATACCGATATAAACACAGCTTCAAAGGAGATGTTCAGCTTACCTGGAGGAAGTTCTCAACAGGAAGTAACCTGAGGTATAACAGCTTCATGCTGAATGTCGATCAAGTGTTCGTCAATCCCCTGTACGAACCGTACATATTACCCGGTTATGCCGATTATCGTAAGGAAAACCAGGAAGGAGAGTGGGTGGTGGATTACAGGATCTCCTATAACATCATCGAACAATTCAAAGTATCGCTGATCATTAAAAACCTGCTGAACGAGGAGTACATCGGTCGGCCAGGTGATATTGGTCCTCCCCGGAATATCACCCTCCAGCTTGCAGCAAACTTCTGATCTGATCCCGGCCGCTACTGGCTGACTTTCATGAAACGTCCGGTATAGGCCTTATCGCTCCGGAAGGTTTTGAATGCCAGGCGGAATATTTTGCCCGTTTGACCGTTCCAAATCGGCTTGACGGGTATTTATCACAACTTTTATCCGCCAGCCATGTGAAATAATGCTTTGCATTAGCACCATGTTCGTGATTATTCCTATTTCACATGGCCATGCGTCCTTTGCGGACCAGCTCAAACCGCTCAGCGGATAGCCTGATAAAAAGATGAATGGATCGAGCTGACAGAAGCAACAACTACGATACTTTCACTCCATTAATCTGATACCTGATGGTATAGGTGATCTGTTCGACAACCTCCTCTTCTTCCCAGGTAATTTTCAGGGTAGTTTTGGTAACATTCACCGTTCCTTCAACAGGAGCTTCACCGAATGGGGGAAACGTCATTTTCTTTCCATCCAGTGACCAGGTAAAGGTATCCTCAATATCACCATATGTGTACACAATACCAGTTCCACCTTCAAGCAGTTCAATGACCAGTTCATTGGCTTCATACGTCTCCGATTCCTGGGCAACCTGTTGCCCTCCTATATAGGCAGTTAGGGTAATGCTGGTAATTTGCCATTTTCCAAGCAGAAGTGATTTTGTGCTGGGACCATCATCTTCACAACCAGCGAAAAAGAGAGCAAATGCCAATAAAATCGCTGTAAAAAATTTGATTCTCTTCATTTTCTTAGTTTTTGTGGATTAGATTAATAATGGAAATATAGTGTTTCTACGAACATATTATTGGAAAGGTTATACTATTTTTGAAAAAATAGTTCAGCATTCCTGACTCGCTAAAGGCATGGCTGCGGTAGATCATTCAAACGGTATGATCTGTAAAACATGTTCTAAAGAAAATACATCGCATTGAATTTTTAGTTAAATTGGTCCATCAAGGTTCATCTATTCGGTCAACGTTATCAACAAGAAAGGTATGTCAATAACGGTATCAAAATGCATGAGTAAGGTTGTAATCCTTACGTTACTTTTTTATTTTTTCCTGTCGGATCAGCCTTCCCTCTGCCAGGAAAACGGCTATATCATAATGAGAAATAATGAATTCAGGGGAGGTATGATAAAACGTACCCATGATAGATCCACCACGGTTGAATTTGCGGAAATCGGTTCAGAAGAATTCAGGGTATATACAGCGAACGATATCCTGGAATACGGATTTCATCGGGGAACATCATACATTTCCAGGCCGGTTAACTTCATTCAGGACGGTAAGGTTACTACCCAGTCCCTTTTCCTGGAAAGCGTGGAAACAGGAACGATCAGTTTTTTCCAGGTCAGGCACAACGCCAGGAAATATTTTTTCATCGCACGGGAGAACAGCCTGCTGATACCGTTGAACACGGACCCGGAACAATCAAAAGAGAGATTCCAGGCTGCGCTCCGTAAATCCATGTCGGATTGTGATGCCGTAAGCAATGCCATAGACCTCGCCAGGTTAAATAAGCGCTACCTGGCTACCCTTACCAGCCGGTACAACGAGTGCGATAACCAGATTGTACCCCGTTTCCAGGCGGGGGTGTTTGCAGGCGTGCAAGTTTCATTGATCGATTTTCCGGTGAAAAAAACAAACGTTACCTCTCTCTCAAAGGCAAACTTCGATGCGAAAATATCACCCCTGTTTGGGCTGCAAGCCAGCATACCCGTCGAAGGGAGATTATATTTCCAGGGTGAGATGGGGTTCGCCAAACAATCTTTTACATACCATCGAAAAGAAACATCGGGAGAGGATATCTTTAAAGAGGATATTGCTGTCGATCTTTCAAGATGGGATATTACCCTCACCTTAAAATACTCATCCCTTCAACCCCGGATCAGACCCTATGTTCACGGAGGAATAGGCCTGGCCTTTGCACTGAACAAGAAAAATGAAATGACACTTTACGAAAGGATCGGAGGCGTGGAATCTACCGAAAAATTTGACTTTACCGACGATGAAATGAGCAATTACTATTTTAAAATGATGGTGGGAGCAGGGGTGGATTTCAGCCTCTCCAACAAGCTTTCCATTTTTGCTGAATTGCGGGTTGAAGAGCTCCTGGCAGGCGACCCGCCAATCCCCAATATTACCGGGATCGGACTGGTGGCAGGGATTCATTTCTAGTTCAGTTGCAACTCGATAGTAACTCGATGGTAAGTCGGTAGTAAATCAATAGTAACTCAATGGTAGTCCTACTCATCATTCATCATTCATAACTCAACTCACAACTCATCTTTCACCGCTCACTTCTTCTTTTATCGAGCACCGAGATTCAATCAACTTTCACTAAATCTGATTTTTTTCCTTATCTTTATTCTTCAAGATGAGCAAAATCAAAGACATAAAACCTGCCACGTTAAACCGGTTCCGTTGGATATTTTTCATTGCTCCGATTCTATGGTTAAGTCTTATTTACGGTTTGGATTTCTTAATTGATTATCCTAATTGGTTTGAAAGTATACTAATTATCTTACTGCTATTGCTTGTAATCATTTTAGCGATATTGATGATGGTCAGGAAGGAAACGATAGCCAAAAAGATTATACGCTTCATGATCATCCTGGCTTGCGTCTCAGGACTAATTTATCTTCTTGCCAGATATGTAATACCGTTATGGAGGATAGACCGTGAGTTAGATTATGTGGTAAGAGAGGGCTCCTCGGTGATTGCAGTCTCTATGTTTATCCTGCTATATATTATCTACTTCCGTTTTGTCGAAATTATTATGCCCCTGAGCATTTTACTCATTCTTGCAGGGCTTTTAATGAATCGGATCGGTGCCGAGAACGAAGCAGTGGTTATACTATTCCTTGGATTTGGATTTGTTTCTGTTGGATCTATCCAGGCGAGTATTCGCTCTCTTCGTTATTTTGAGAAAAACAGTTTTGTCAGAAGACTGCTTCTGCTTCTCGGATTTATTCTTGCCTTTTGTGGTGCAGTTTTTTTGGTAAAATTCTCCAGCTGGGAAGGGGCCCATACCAGTACCCTGGATTTTGTCGGGGCAATCTCCTTCCTTGCTGCCTGTCTCATCCTGTTTGGTGCCATGCCTTTTTCCAATTTTATCGAATGGACAAAGAAGCAGAAGCAGTTTTTTTACCGTGTTTTTCTTACCACAATGGTTTTCTTCCTTGTCCTGTTTTCACTAAAATTTTTGCTGCCCGGAACTTCCTACCAGAAACTCTTTTTCAAAGGATATGCTCAAAAAGAGAAAGTCTTTTTTGGTATGAAGAAATACGAGTTGAAGGAACCCGGGGAAAAAGAAATCGGGCAGGATTAAACATCCACGCTATGGATATGCAACCAATGCCTTAGTTTTTTATCCAGCTCTCCAAACAAAGCCTGTTCCTTTACCAACCAAATGATCTCTTTCTCATGTGATGGATAGATTTCCAGGGACATACCATTAATGCAGAGAATATACTTGCCGTCTGGTGAGAACCTGGGTTGAATCCCATAAAACATATGAAGGGGCAATTGATCCCAGTGAAAAAGATTGGAGTAGCTGCTACCCAGGATATTTGATACGACATACCCCTGGACAGCCATGTCTATCCCGCCGTACGGATAGATTTCACTTTCCGACCAGGGATGGTTTTTAGTGTATTTATTTTCTGACATCAGCTGCCAGCGGCTTTCAGGAGCCGCAATGAGTACCGCTGCAAAATAATCACGATCACTCAGTGGATCATTCTGTTTCTGTAACCACCACTTTTTGTCATTCCGAACAGTAAAGATGACTGCATTATCATTTCCTGTGAAGCGGGCAGATATGGCTGTACCAGACATTACATCATCAAAAAGCGTGGGCCAGGATTCGTATGCAGTAGTATCATAGACAGCATTACCAAGGTATTTCCCTGACCTCTTAAAAGGATATAGTCGTGAGACTGAAGTCCATAATGAAGTATCTGTGGATGCACACAACAGATAATCGGAACCCTTAGAAAAGTCAACTGACCACACGACATCCTGGAAAGACCTGAAATACCAAAACCGATTAAATTGTTTGTTTAATGAATCCAGTCGCCAGGCGATGACTGTTGAATCTTTGGAGGCGGAAGCCATGAATTCTCCGTTCGGGGAGAAGACGGCTTCATTGACCGGGGCAGTGTGCCCTTCCAGTTCATACATAAGGTTCCCGGTATAATCCCGGACTTGGACACGGTTGTTGGTTGCCACGTTGGAAAACAGCTCCATGGTCGGGGAGAAGCTGATCACCCTTTCTGGATTCAACGGTTCGTAATAGACCTGCACCGAGCAGGCTACTTCACCGTTCCTGCTCCAGATAAAGGCTGTACTGTCCGCATACACGGCAGCGATATGCAGGTTATCGGGGGCAAAATTCACCGACAGAATGGTGGTATCCCTCGACTTCTGAGAAAAGATTTCTGATCCGTTTTTCTTCCAAATCTTTACCGTGTTGTCCTCCAGGTACCCGTAAATGTACTCCCCGTTCTCTGAAAACCGTGCAAATTCGATGTTTGACTCGCAGGGTGTGAAGTCAAAGATCTTTTTCATCGGATCATGGACATTGCCGGCTGAATCAGCAACCTGGTTCTCTTTCACCAGTGCATAAAATGCATCAAACAGGGCTTTGACAGCAAGCGATGAGGTCGTATCCTGTTCGTATGCCTTCAGGGCAGTGGTAAAGCTCAATCCCGGGCTGAAACCGAGCTGAAGGGAAGCTTCCTGGGCAAGCCTCCTGGATTTTATCGAAGATGTTGACTGGATATAATAGAATACCACAGCAGCGATCAGCATGAAAAAGCCGGCAGCTGAAATGATGAGGATCCGGTTAAAGGATCGTTTCTTTTCCGAAATGATCCGTTTGCATTTCTGCACAAACTCATCCAGTTCTCCCTTGAGAAAGAGCCGGTTCTCGTAGGTGGCAATGTAGGCAAGGTCCTCTGAATCCAGCGGAATGCCGCGTTTCTGGTAGTTTGCATGGGCATTTTCAATAAATTGCCGTACCTCCAGGATCTCTTTCTCCACCAGGGTGATCTTTTCATAGATCTTTGATGCCAGGCTGTCGTGCCGCAGTTCATACCTGCCGCTCTCATCTTTTCCCCGCAGGATCCTCAGGTTCACAAACCGGATGACCAGGTTTTTCAGCTCCTCCTCAGTAATTTTTTTCCCCAGGGAACCGGCAAATTCACTTACTTCTTCCAGGGTAACCTGCCGCTTGGTGCCTTTGATGGAGACAAACGATTTCAGGATGACCAGCCCCGTATCCGGATCATCAAGCTGTACGATCTGATCCTCCAGGAAACTGCCCAGGAGGTCGGAAACATCGCCAATCTTTTCTAATAGAGGTTTTGTGAACCTAATAACTGAGGGTGCATTTTGTTTGTTGTTAGTAGATCCGCCAATGGGCGGATCGTTATTTATCCCACTCTGTGGGATGTTATTTGGCTCACTCCGCTCGCCGTTATTTGTTGAAGACAGCCGGTATATTTTATCCAGCATCACCTGCAGGTAAGTCAGCTCCACCTCGCTGCTTTCCGGGTTGAGTTTTTCAAGAGCTGCTTCGGCAAATCCTTCTTCGAGCTCAATTCCGGCGATCCTGCAGGGTCCTTCGATCGCTTCCTTTGCGTTTGCCCAGGTCATCTTCTCGATCCGCATCCGGTTGGTCAGAATAGTAGGAATCTCCCGTTCAAACTCAATGGCAGAAGCCAGGTACTCCTCCCGCATCACCAGGATGATTTTGCACTGTACATCCGAATCCACGATCTTTTTAATCACCGTCATGAACTCTTTCCGCTCTTCCGGGTTGCCAAAGATGAACAGCTCCTCGAACTGGTCGAAGATCAGGTAGATCGGTTTAAAATGATCCAGATAAATCGACTGTAGTGTTTTAACGATGCGCGCAGGCGTGTCTCCCCCTGGGGGGAGTGGCCCTGACGATTCCGTCAGGGACGAGGGGGGAGTAAGAGCAACTTTCCGGAGTTCCCCAACCAAACTATCCAGCATATTCCGCCCCCTCCGTACATTCACGGGCAGCCAGTCGCTATCTTCAAATTTATTGGCCAGTCCGCACTGAATCAGGGACGATTTTCCGGTTCCGGAAACCCCGCATACCAGTAGTATTTTGCTTTCAAACACCCGCTGGTAGAGCTCTTCGATCTCATGATCCCTGCCAAAAAAGATATCCCGGTCCTCCTTGGTGTAGGCATCCAGGAACTTGAAAGGACTTTTTGACATTGCAATTGGGTTTAGCGGATACGCCGGTTTTTTCTATAAAATTAAAAAAATAATTGAAGGATTAGTGGGCGAGAATATCTTAATTTGACCTGTTGCGATTCTATTGAAATCTAAATGTTTGAAAATCAGGCCACCCGGGCAGGGTCACACTGGGCTCTGCCTGCACTTATCTCCCGGCAGGCAGGTGACTGGATGTTGGCCTGTGTGGCGAAGAGGTCACAATATGAGTATTCTATGAAAGGTCAGGTAATTTGCACTTTCTGAACCGCCATGCGGATAATGGAAATTGGGAAAGATCCAGTTCTAACCCCTATTATACAAACTCTTCAGGTTTTGTGATTCTTTTTAATGCAGATCCGTTTAGATTATTTTTCTTATTTTTATTAAGTATCACGGTTGTCAAACCTGTCAAATCATATATAAAAAACATGGTTACCAAAATGAAACTCCGGTCTTTACCAATAGAACCTAATAAAAAAGAAGAAAGAGAAACCGTATCGTATTGTCAAGCTGGTCCGTTCCATTTAACAGTTTTAATTTTCATCCTTATACAACTGGTTGTTACCAGCAATCCATTACTGGCAAAGAATATTCATCTCCAGGATACTATTACTCAGGAGGTTATTGCTATTCCCCTTGCTGAGATAAATCGTCAGGCCACCCAGGTAAGTTCGTTAATAACTG
>Ga0315553_10003088_pt1 | contig 13131 bp, 11 predicted proteins | sample SalMarSW160140MG_FD_203099 | JGI IMG/M metagenome (GOLD analysis project Ga0315553, IMG submission 203099) | Salt marsh sediment microbial communities from the Plum Island Ecosystem LTER, Massachusetts, United States - Salt Marsh Sediment SW1601-40 ... | reverse complement strand
GCTTCGGGTCCAATCCCCTCAAGCTTGAGGACTTGTTGAATTTCAAGAGTGTCACTCCGGAAATGGTGATGCTATTGGAAGGTGCCATGAAGGCGAAGCTGAATATCATCATCTCGGGTGGTACAGGCTCGGGTAAGACGACACTACTGAACACACTGTCGAGCTTCATTTCCAACGAAGACCGTATTGTGACCATCGAAGACGCTGCAGAATTGCAACTGCAGCAGGAACACGTGGTGCGTCTTGAGACGCGCCCGGCCAACATCGAAGGAAAGGGCGCCGTGACCGCCACTGATCTGGTGCGAAACGCCCTGCGTATGCGGCCCGAACGCATCATCATCGGCGAGTGCCGTGGTGGGGAAACGCTTGACATGTTACAGGCCATGAATACGGGCCACGAGGGATCGTTGACCACCTGTCACGCCAACACCCCCCGCGATGCGGTCGCACGTATCGAAACCATGATCATGATGAGCGGGTTCGAAATGCCGATCAAGGCCATGCGCCAGCAGATTTCCAGTGCCGTCGATTTGATCGTCCAAGCAAACCGGCTCCAAGGTGGGCCGCGAAAGGTGACGCGCGTGACCGAAGTCGTCGGTATGGAACAGGACACGATCGTCATGCAGGATATTTACAAGTTTCAACAGGACGGTATCGATCAGAACGGCCGCGCGATAGGGCACTTCGAGTCTTCGGGCATACGGCCGACGTTTATGGATCGCCTGGAGTCCGCCGGCGTGCGGCTGCCCTCCAGCGCCTTTCGCCAGCGAGTCATGTTGTCTGATTAGTGCAACGAAAACAGAGAAGGTCAGCCAGAGGACGTCCGGAATACGAGTGAGACGACCAAGAACGACGTTCCGACAGTGAGGCTATCCTTGAGGGCCTGACCCGTGTGATCGGCTTTCCACGAATTGACATAAGCCAACCCATTTCCGAGGTTCATCGAGGTAATCATGAGTCCTTTAATCGTCACCGTCGCAGCATTTATCGGCGTCGCTGCCTTGGTGGGAGGCGTCGCGGTGCTTCTCCGCGGCAACTCCAATCCCGAGGTCGAGGACCGCCTCGACGTGTTGACCGGATCAAGTTCGGCCGGCACGGGCGACGCGATGGTGAAGAAGAACAGCGTGCTGGCCCAGCCGCTTGAGAGCGGCACCAATGTCTTGGAACAACTCGTAAGCCGTTTTGGCAACGTCCAACTCCTGTTCGAACAGGCGGACGTGTCCCTGTCCTTTTCCAAATTCGCTGCCATAACGGCCGGAACCGGCCTGGCTGGCGGTACGGCTTTTGGATTAGCCGGCCTGCCCGCGGCGTTGGTCCCTTTCATGGGTATCGCCGCGGCAGGCTTGCCTCTAGCGTGGGTTCTGGTGCGACGAAAACGGCGTTTGAAAAAATTTGCCTCTCAGCTTCCCGACGCTTTGGAATTGATTTCCCGGGCGCTGCGTGCCGGACATAGCCTGGCCGCAGGGTTCAACCTCGTAGCCAGTGAAATGAACGAGCCGATCAATCGTGAATTTGGTCGCGTCTTTGAGGAGCAGAACCTCGGCATTCCCTTTGATGAGGCCTTGGACTCGATGACCGAGCGCGTCCCCAACCTCGATCTGAAGTTCTTCTCCACGGCGATCATTTTGCAACGCCAGACCGGTGGCGATCTGGCCGAGATTCTGGACAAGATCGGCCGTTTGATTCGAGAACGCTATCAAATCTGGGGACAGGTTCAGGCGTTGACCGGAGAAGGTCGGCTATCGGGCGTCGTGCTGTTGGCTCTGCCTCCGGTACTGTTCCTGGCCGTTTATCGTTTGAATCCCGATTACGTCATGGTGCTCTTCACTGAAGAGATGGGCAGGAAGATGCTCATCGCCGGGGCCATCATGCAACTGCTTGGTGCCATTGTCATACGCAAGATCGTCAACATCAAAGTGTGAACCATGATCCTCGCTCAATTAATCGATTTGTCACGTTATCTGCCTCTGGCTGTCTTCGGTCTGTTTGCCGTGGTGGCGTGGTGGTTGTTGGAAAGGTTTGGGTCGGGTAAACCGCGCGCCGAACAAAGGCTCGAAGAGTTCAATGATCCGTTGGCGAGGCGTCGAGCGAAAGAAAACGCCAAAAAAGCCGAGAAAAAATCGGAAGCTATGGCGAGAATGCTCCAAAAGGCATCGCCTACGTTTGCCAAACCTTTGCAGCCCAAATCGGAAGCCGAAACCAGCAAGCTCAAAGAACGGCTGCAGCACGCCGGTTTTCGAGGTGAGGCAGGTCCCAGCATCTTCCTTGGTATGAAATTCGTCGGTCTACTTATTGGACTTTCGCTCGGCGGCGGCACGGTACTGCTCACCGAAGGCGCAACCCAAGACTCGCTGATCTACGTGGTTGCCATCGTCGGCGGCCTGTTCTACCTGCCAGACATCGTCCTCTGGTTTCTGCGCAGAAAACGCCAGCAGAACATCTTTCTCGGGCTGCCGGACGCTCTCGACCTGATGGTCGTTTGCGTTGAAGCGGGACTCGGGCTCGATCAGGCGATGCGCAAGGTCAGCGATGAAATGAAGAAATCCTATCGGGTGATTGCCGACGAGTTCGGCCTCTGCAATTTCCAGCTTCAGATGGGCCGATCGCGCAACGAGGTCCTTCAGGAACTCGGTCAGCGGTGCGGCGTCGACGACGTGAGAGCACTCGCTGCTATTCTGATCCAGGCTGACAAATTCGGTTCCAGCATCGGTCAGGCACTCCGCGTGCAAAGCGATTCGATGCGCACCCGGCGTCGCCAGTTGGCCGAGGAGAAGGCTGCCAAGACGGCGGTGAAACTGATCTTTCCCCTGGTGATTTTCATTTTTCCGGCCATTTTCGTGGTTCTGGTAGGCCCGGCAGCTATCACCATGGTCAACGAGATGTTTCCGGCCATGCAGGCCGCCCAGTAGCAGCCGAAGGTTGCGGTCGTGCTGGTTGGGTAAGCTGGTTGGGATCGACCGAAGCTAGCGCAGTCGGATCACGCCGCATGTCGATAACTAGGCGTAGAGCACCCTGGTATTGCGCATGTGCCCTATGCCTGGAACGGCATTGGTCGCCAAGGATGGCTTGGCGGAACCCTAGTGAGTGGTTCAGCGGTGCTCACAGCCCCACCCGCCGCCGGGCCGAAAGGCCGACATCCCCAGGACGGGAGAGATCAGATAATGAGCCGCCCTCGGAGCATTGGAATCTGTTGCAGCCTAGTGACTGTACTGGCCTTGATGGGCACGTCGAAACCGCTTGTCGCCGGTCCCTGGCATGACTTCCATTACAATTTTCACTTGAACAACTGCTGGCCGCTGCCGTATGTCTACGCTGACAGGGCCCACGTACGCGACACCATGGAATCGCAGGTTGCTAATGGCTGGCGGCGGCAACATCTCCTCGGCGACCATTACTTCAACAGTGAAACCTCTGAACTGACCGAGGCGGGTCAGATCAAAGTGCGGTGGATTCTGACGCAAGCTCCCGAGCATCGACGGACCCTGTTCGTTCAGCGAAGTCTAAATCCCGATGTCACCCAGGCACGGATCGCCTCAGTGGAACAAGCCGCGTCGCAGGTGCTGGGACCGGGTGAAACGCCCGTTATCCAAGACACACACCTGATGGCTGAAGGACACCCGGCCGCCGACGTCGCATCCACGGCAATCCGCTACCGAGATACTAAACCGGCACCTCAGTTACCCGCCGTTACTAACGAGACCGACTAATTAGCAGCCCTAGTGTGGAGGCGTTCGACGAGAGGACCGGCACCAAAACGCAAATCGGTTTCGACCGATGGTCCTCAACAAAAGTTAGTCCAGACAAGCTTTTCTTCATCAGAATAAACAGGTAGCGCAACCGATTGAAGCTGTCAGCCACCTCGGCTGGTAACAGACGACCGAATGCTGCTGCAGTGTGGCTCCTCGATAGAGCGGCCTGAGGATCGTCCCAGACGTTGCGGTGCCGCCGCGTACAACCGACCAGTCGAACCAGGGAGGGTTGGACATGGACAGGCAATGGATATCAGCTACATTGCTTTTCGCACTGTTGGGTGTATTCGTTACGGGCTGCTCCAGCAGTCTGAAGCCTTCGGGAAACCCTCTGTCGTCCCTTTTCGGAAGCTCCAAGTCGCAGACGCCCTTTGCGAATGAGCTGGCTGACAATCGGCAGCGCCCGATCGTCTCTCCGGTGTTCGGGGCTCAAAAGGTCTCTGAGCCGACGGTCACCAGTCGGCTCGTGAGCGCCGTCACCAAAAACCCCGTATCCGAGGCGGTCACGGGTGCCGTGAAAAAAAGCACCGCCTACCTGACGCCGAAACCGAAGGTGGTCAAGGCGTCCGACCCGCTGTCGATCACCAACGGCACCAAGCCGCCAGGGCCAGATTTTTTCGTCCAGATGGCCCACGTGAGCGAAAAGGCTCAGAAACTGCCTCAGGCCGAACAATTCTATCAGAGGGCGATTGACGCTGCACCGGACGATCTGCCGGCCCTGCTCGGTTATGCCCATTTGCTCGACCGCCAGAACCGTTTTGAAGAAGCGACCGACATTTACGTAAAGGCCATCCGCAAGCACCCTCACAGCGCCAAAGCACACAACGATCTTGCGCTCTGCTATGCTCGCCGCAATATGTTGTCGCAATCGCTCCAGGAACTCGAGCGGGCCGTTGCAATCAATCCTAATAATGCACGATATCGCAACAACATCGCGATCGTGTTGATGCAGTCCGACCGTATTGACGACGCGATGCGGCATCTACTGGCCGTCAATCCGCCGGCCGTGGCTCACAACAACCTGGCCTGTCTGCTCTTGCAGCGTGGACGAAAAGTTGAGGCGGCCAGGCACTTTGCCGAAGCAGCCCGACTTGACCCTTCACTCAAACAGGCCCAATATGGCATGACCCTGGCTAATCAGGCCACACAGCAGTACGCCGTCAATCACAACACGATGTCGTCACCCCAGAGCGCACCGCGCCAGATCAACCGATACCAGGCGGTCAACCCGAACGGGAATCCCACCGCTTATCCTGCCGGTCGCTATGCCAACGGCCAGCCGGCCGGTTGGCAGGCGCCTGTCGCACAGACCGCCAGCGCTTCGTCCCGCTATTCGTCTGGACCCGTAGGTTCAACGCCGTCCTCGAGCCAATACTCACTGACCAATTCCGGGACGCAGCCGCAGCCGTTGCCACCGGTCTCCTCGGCCGCCCCTTATTATCGGTAGTGCCGTGAAGTGGGTCTCGGCCCTGCCCTGCTCCGCGCAGAGCATAGTGCGCTCTCTCACTGGACGCTGTAAAGCACATCGTCGCGCGCTTCGCCCGCTCGAGCCGTCGTTGGAACACGGCTGGACAAACCCGTCGTCGCCGTGCGAGAATCCACGTCTCCGACGATTTCAGCTCCAGTACATCTCTCCAGGAAGCAACCACTCTGGCAAAGTGCGGCTCGCAGTTCTCTATTCCGGTCGCCGTATGATTTCCATTCCGAAAACCAGGCCCCGCTTTCAGCCGGGTCAATTGGTGCATCATCGACGATACAACTATCGTGGTGTTGTCGTGGCCGTCGACGAGCGGTGCCTGGCCGACGAACGATGGTACCAAGCGAACCGGACTCAGCCGAATCGCAACCAACCTTGGTACCACGTGCTGGTCGACGGTACGGACGCGGTCACCTACGTGGCCCAGTCGAATATCGAAAGTGACTGGGTGCGGGCGCCGATCGAACACCCACTCGTCCCGCACTTCTTCAGCGAGTTTGACGATGGTCATTATGTACGCAACAATCGTCCGTGGCCTGGGTCCCAGTAGACCCCCTGCCCTGTGAACGACAGCACAGCTAACCGGTCGCCAGTGGGTGACGCGGTTGAATGAACCGTGCAGGGAATCGTCACTGCTTGTTCAGCGGGGCCGCTTGCGGCCCGCGTTTTTGGGCCGCAGCCGAACACACTTGAATCTCGCACCACCAGGGCACACCGGCGCTATGTTCGACTGAGGAGCGCCGTGATAAACGCCTCCGTCGCTCCAGCGGCGCCGGGCCAGACGCTCTCGCGCGGACCGGCCACGTTCAGCACGCGGATGTCGCGCTCCAGCAGCCAGGTCGATGCTCGGTCGAGTGCGTCGCTCGCGGTCGGGTCAAGCAGCAACCAGGGACGCTTGTGACGCACGGCCATCTGACGCGTGTAGAGTGTTCCGCCGGTCGGTTCGGCGGGACTGACGATCAACGTGCCGTCGGCATCGAGCACGTTCCGTTCGGTGCGAACCGCGTAGTCGGCCGATTCGCACTCGGTCAGTTGAAACTCGTCGGGAATTACTCCGTCTTCGGCCCGCCGGCCGGCCGGACACCAGCCGCCGTGTGGAATGCCCAACTCGATGGCCGCTTGCAAGGCACCGCGATCGACGCCCGTCTGCCCGCCCGAAACCACACGTTGCACGGTACACCGCGACATTTGGTCCATCCCGTTTCGCGTCGCACAGCGCAGCGTGGCGCCCGATGACCCCACGAGGATGCTACAGAAAACACAGTTTAACGCAGGTAACTATCCGGCTGCTGCGTGACGGCATCCTGCCGCTGGCCGCCCTCGACGGCCGGTAACTTCAGTCTCGTGCCGGGACGCAAATAGTCGAAGTCGTTTCCCAATGTCTGGCTGTTGAGTTGATAAATCTCCGGCCAGCGGCCGCCGGCTCCGAGTTCGTAACGGGCGATGTCGTATAGCGTGTCACCCTCCTCGACGATGTACGTCCGCCCGGCAGCCAGGTGAGTGCTCACGTTGGCCATCACGGGTGTGCCCGGCCCGCGTTTCCGCTCCCGCGGACACAAGCCGGGATATTTCTTGCGCAATTCGGCCACGTCGGGCGTAAGCACCTCGTCGCCGATTTTTAAATCGTGCGTGTTTGGATAGCGGTAACGATTATGTTCCTGCAGGGCCTTGAAGAACGCCCCGCTGCCGTAAACACGACGTGCGATGGTCCACAGGCTGTCGCCCGGCTGCACGATCGTTTTGTCGGTTCGTACTGCCGTCCGCACCGTGGTTGCATCTTGTTGGAGGGCCGATGGTTGTACGCCACCGGCCACTGGCGTGAACGAACTGTCGTACGTCGAAATACTACGCTGATCGACGGACTGGTACGGCGCCGGTTCGGACTGTCGAAACGACTGATCGGCAGCCCCGACTGCCTGTGCGGGAGCCAACTCGGCGCGATAGTTGCTTGCGGTCGGATTGCCTGCTGAGTTCAGCGCCGGTTCGTTGTCGACGCCCTGCCCGGCTCCGTACGAACCTGCTTCGCCGCTTTCCGGTGTGCTTCCAATTGGTTGGGATGTGCTGTTTATGGGCTGGACAGCCGCGCCTTGATAACCGCCCTGCGCCGCCTCGGCCGATTCAAACTCCTGTTGTTGACCGCCACGATCGGTGTTGCTGTTCTCATTAGCTACGACTTCCCCGCCAGCGTTGTCGGTGTAGCTCGCAGACCGTTCGAAGCTGTCGGCCGATGTGTCCTTCCACTCGGTCCCGGCTGACTGACTCTCGGCCCAGTCCGCATGCGAAGTCGGTGCGCCCTCGGAATCCGGTTCTCCACCGACCTTGATCTGCGAGGCATATCTTCTATCTCCTGCAGGCCAGCGGGATGCGTCATGCTCGTGCCGCTCGTCCGCTGCTGACGCGGCGGTTTGTGCGTAGCCGCCGGCTTCGTCGCGATTCTCTTGTGCTGCCAACACGGTAGGTTGGCTGGGGCCACTACTCAAAGCCGAGCTTGAAGCATCGCCTGACACGCTCGGGCCCGATGCGAGCATACCCCTATCGACCGACGCGCCAGCACTCTGCGCGGCCGGCAGACGACCGGGACCTGTAAACCGCATTACGACGACGCCCACCAGCACAGCAAAGAGCAACCCGATGACCGACAAACCGATTCTCACTTCCGTGCTGCGCAGTGTCTTTTGCTTGGTATCCGTACCCATGTCAGGCCTCCATGAATTATCAGTTGCCAGTTGTCGGTTGCCAGTCTCGCACTCTATGCGATAACCCGGAGCTAGAAACCAGAAAAGCGAGACTGGAAACCAGGAACTATTCTTCACGCTTCCCGCCGCTCCGCGACGCGCAATTTCGCACTCCGCGAACGTGGGTTCGCCGCAACTTCCTTTTCCGTCGGGCGAATCGGCCGCCGCGTGACGACCGTCAACCGCGGGTCGTCGCGAAACGCCTGCTTCACAGGGCGATCTTCCAGCGAGTGAAAGCTGATGATCGCCAGTCGCCCGCCCGGCCGCACGCAATCGGGCAAACGCCTCAACGCAATGTCCAACGATTTCAATTCGTCATTCACCGCGATCCGCAGCGCCTGAAACGTACGAGTTGCCGGGTCGATCGCCGTTTTCGTTTTCACGACACCGCGAACCAGGTCGGCCAGCTCTCGGGCCGTTCGTATCGGACTGGTCCGCCGCGCCGCCACGATCGCGCGGGCGATCCGCCGGCTGAACCGCTCTTCACCGAATTCATAAATCAAATTCGCCAAGTGCTCGCAGCTGAGTCGTTCGACAAGTCGCCACGCCGGCTCACCCTGACTCGTGTCAAATCGCAGGTCTAATTCACCGTTGCTATCGAAACTGAACCCGCGCTCGTCGTCGGCCAACTGGTCGCTCGAAAGTCCCAGATCGAGCAGCACGCCGTCGACCGCTTCCAGTTCGACCTCGTCGAGCACTTCGGGCAAGTCGCAAAAGTTTGCCTGAACCAGTTTCACCGGCAGCCCGCGGAGCGCCTCGGTCGCCATTTCCAACGCTGCCGCGTCGCGGTCCACGGCCACGATCAGGCCCTCGCGTCCTACCGCGTCGGCCAGCAATCGCGTGTGACCGCCACCGCCGAGCGTGCCGTCAACGAGCGTTTGGCCACGGCACGCACCAAGTGCCGCGACGACCTCACTGGGCAGAACCGGCTGATGCCGTGAAACCGGTCTTGGCATGGCACTCATTAGGCAAGTTTCCCGTTTTCCGCAAGCGCGACTTGACGAGCGGTTAGCTGTCAGCCGTCAGCTATCAGCCATCAACTCTCGTGCTATCGACTCTCAGCCATCGGCCGTCGGCGGGCATCAAGAGTGAGGTCAGAGGGCTGGATTGAAAGAATCTGAAACCAGCCATTTGAATTTCTTCCCCCTGAATTTTTTCTCCCTCCCTCTTTCGGCTTTCCCCTGATTTGCTGTCGACTCTTGACTCTGGACTCTCAATTCTGGACTCCTCCGACCCCTACTCTGCTAGCAACGACTCATACAGCCGGCAGTATGCGGCCACCGCCTGATCGATCGTAAAGGACTGTTCGACTCGCTGGCGGTTTGCTTCACCCAGTTTGCGAGCCAGCGCCGCAATCGCCGTAACTGCCGCGACAAAGCCCGCCTTATCGTTGGCTGCCACCACCTGAGGAATTCCCTCGCGCGTCGGACCGTCACCCAACAATTCGACGACCCCCTCGGAGCAAGTCGCCACGACCGGCTTGCCGCTGGCCATCGCTTCGAGCACGACGTTCGGCATCCCTTCCCAGGCGGCCGTGTGCACCAACAGGTCGGCCGCCGCCAGAATCTCGGCCACATCAGGACGCCAGCCCGCAAAGTGAACCCGCCGCGCCACGTCCAGTCGCTCGGCTTGCCGCTGCAATCGGTGTCGCAGTTTCCCCTCACCCACGACTAACAGATCGTGATCCGGCAACGAGGTAAACAGCTCCGGCATCCGATCCAGCAGCCAGTCGAGCCGTTTCTGTCGGTCCAACCGACCCACGGCCACGATCGCCCGGCGACCCGCTGCTACGTCGAACTTTGAAAGCGACGCCGAAGCTGCTGCCGGGTACAACTGCGGATCGATGCCGTTGGGAATCACCACCAATCGGTCAGCGGGCAGCCGCATCCGTCGCCGGGCAAAGTCGGCCACCGATTGACTCACGCAGACGTGTCGCTTGACGGGCCGGGCGGTTCTGCGCGTCATCAACCGGTGCAGATTCCACCGCTGTTCGGCAACGCGGATCCCCGAGACGATGTGTGGCACGTCTTCCTGCGATCCGACGATCGCGCTGAGCGTATTGGCGTGGAACAGAAACGATTGCAGAATTTTCGGTCGCCACCGGCGCAGCAACCGGCGGAACCAGGGAAAGAGTCGCGAACCGCGCAGTCGCGAACGGGTGTGATGATAAACCGTCTCGATGCCCGCCGCGTCCAGTCGCTCGGCGAGCACCGCGCGCGGCTCACCCGCTTCGTTATCCCCCGTCGGCCGCGGACAGAGGGAGACAACCCGCACTAAGTATCGATCGGCCGGCAGCCGCGTGACCAATTCGACCAGCGCCCGCTCGGCGCCACCCATCTCCAGATCGGTGATGCAGAATACTATCGCTACGCGATCTGGTGGCGAATTGTCACGACTCACGCGTTTCCTCGAAATCGACCAATTTCAAAGCACGTTCTAAAGAAATAGGGCTGCCAGTACGGCCGCCAGCCCGATCATGATCAAGACGGCTGCCGCCAAGAAAGCGATTCGGGCAGACGGCGATCGCCGCGGTCTCAATCGCTCCGAGGGACTGGGCAGCTTGATTGGGATCGTCTCCTCTTCGTCCGACATCACCGAGTCGGTGATCTGCGAGATCTGGCTGAAGCTCGTCGAGTCGGACGGCGTTTGATAAGCAGGACCCGCATCCGGCGTAGCAGATCGCTGCCGGCTGCCGACGCTCGGTGTGGCACTTCCTGGAGAGGCTGTACCCTGCGCCGTTGTCGCGGCGCCGCTCACCTTGTACGACTTTGCAGACCGTGGCCCGATAGAGGAGCCCGCTTCCGATTCCACCCACGGTTGAAGACGTCGAACGACCTCGGCGGCCGTGGCGATGCGGCGTCGCAAATCCTTCTCCATCATGTCGCCGATCACTTCGAGGAATTCATCGCTCAGGTCGGGATTGAATCGTTTGGGATGAATCGGCGCCTCGTTACAATGTCGGCGCATCTTGTCGGACGTCTTTCCACCGGGAAAAGGCACCTTGCCCGTCACTGCGTAATACAACGTGCAGCCCAACGCGTACACGTCGCTGGCCGGCAGAATGTCGCCCGGCGATCGGATCGCCTCAGGCGCCAGATAATCGGCTGTGCCCACAATTTTTGCGGCGCGATTATCGTCCTCCGCTTCATCCCCGTGAAAGAAACCAGCCAGGCCCAGATCGCTCAACTTCGTTCTGCCGTCGAGTGTGACCAGGAGATTGCCCGGCTTGATGTCTCGGTGGACGATGCCACGCTCGTGGACGTACTGCAGTGCTTCAGCCGCCTGCGAAACGATCGTAGCGGCCCGCTCCATGGACAGGGGCCCTTCCGAGCGCACGAGCCGTCGCAAGTCCGTGCCCGGAACGTATTCGGTGACGAAGAAGTAGGTGTCCCCGTCCTGATCGGCATAGGAGATGCGGACCAGATTGGGATGGTCCAGTTGCGCTTGTGCTCGGATCTCCCTTTGAAAAGACCGAACCGCCTCGGGCGTCGTCTGGTGCTTGGGTAGCACTTTGACCGCCTCGATGCGGCCGAGCATGGAATGCTGCCCCTTAAACACATGTCCCATGCCCCCACGGCCGATCGAATCGACGATCTGGTAGGGTCCGAGCGTGAACTTGGTCCGTCCCGCCTTGAGTTGTTGGACCTGCCACGGATTGAGATAGTCGAGACGGACGAGCGTGTTGCCTAATGTCTCGTCGTCAATCGGCTCAGTCGCAGCCTCGTCACCGGCCGACTGGCTGGCTACGCGGAGCGCTTCATCCAACTGTTGCTGGCTGATAAGCCCGCTGATCAATGCCGCGCGGCGGAACACCGTTGGCAATTGTCCTTCCACTGTCTTGCCCATCAGTGTATCGGAGGACCGCGAGAAGCACACAAAAACGAAGCAGCTACCGCCCGCTGGCCACGACGGCTGGCATATCTCACCCCCGAGTGGCTGGCAGGCTTATCGCTATTGTACAAATCTACTTTATTCCTGCTCATCGCGCCAAGCAATCCACCCCATTTCGGTACTTTTGTAAAGGGCGTGCTGGCCGTCAAATGTGACAATCGATGGGTCGGCAATGCTCTGCCAGGACAGTTGGAAGAACCGCTCGCGTGGCACGCTTGACCACAAACGTCTGACCGCTCGTCGCGCCACCAACCTTGAATACCCTCCGCCAGCTACGTGCCGAGGAATTCGTCCCACGATTGCGGCAGCGGTGCCAGGATGTCGATGCGCGTCTTTCGGACCGGGTGTTCGAAAGCCAGCCGGCGGGCGTGTAGGGCGATGCCGGCGGGAAACTTGCGGTTGCTGCCGTATTTGCGGTCACCTAGAACCGGATGACCTCGGTGCGCCCACTGCACGCGAATCTGGTGTTTGCGTCCCGTCTCCAAAAGGGTTTCCAGCCAGGCCGTCCGACCGTCGCTACGAAGCGTTCGATACGTCAGTCGGCACCATTGAGACGCCTCGACCGATTCGCCGCAGATGTGCATGCGACGGTGACGCTCGTCTTTTCGAACGTAGTCTTCCAGTGCGCCCGCGGGCGGCGTAACCCGGCCGTCGACCAGCGCCCAATAAGTCTTTTCCACCCGACGACGTCGAAACTGATCCGCTAGACGCGCCGCCGCCTTGGACGTGCGAGCGATCAACACAACACCGGAAACCGGCGCATCGAGGCGGCTGACCACGCCCAAATAGACGTTTCCGGGCTTGTGGAATTTTTTGCGAATGTACTCTTTGGCCACGGTGACCAGACTGGGCCGATCGGCCGCAACACCCATCGTCGGCAGCAGGACAGGTTTATTGACGACCAAAAGATGATTATCTTCGTACAATACGTGCAAGGGTGGCAAACCTTCGATCATTGACAACCACCAGTTCCCTTCATCAGGCAATCATTGTACGGCTCGGAAATCGATATGTCGTCGGAACTCCTTATCCTGGCCAGCGGTTCGCCGCGCCGAAAGGCATTGCTGGCCGAAGCCGGCTACCGATTCGAGACCATCGTGCCGGACGACGCCGTCGAGTGTGGCATGTGCAGCGGCGAAGGTCCAGCGGCACTGGTCGCGTCGCTCGCCCTTCGCAAGGCGGCCGACGTCGCACGACGCGCGGAGCACGGGTGGATCGTGGCAGCTGATACCGTGGCTGAATGCGGCGGTCAAATCCTCGGCAAACCAACCGACCGTGA
>Ga0315553_10003085_pt1 | contig 13139 bp, 13 predicted proteins | sample SalMarSW160140MG_FD_203099 | JGI IMG/M metagenome (GOLD analysis project Ga0315553, IMG submission 203099) | Salt marsh sediment microbial communities from the Plum Island Ecosystem LTER, Massachusetts, United States - Salt Marsh Sediment SW1601-40 ... | reverse complement strand
ACTGCCCCGCACCGTCCGTATGGCCTGGAAGACAGTGGTGAGCTAGTGAAGTCGCCCCTTGACAAGCTTGCCCAGCGTCCGTACAATCGGACCGGCCAGACTCGAGAGAGTCCCACACACCATCGAGGTGGGTCCTTCGGCCGCCTTGAGAGGTACCGGTGAGTCGACCCGAGAGAACAAAGTGCAGTGTGGGCATTACAGCCCACAACGAAGAGGCGAATATCGGCCAACTGCTGGAAGCGATGATCGGCCAGCGACTCGAAACGGTGGAGATCACCGAGATCATCGTCGTGGCTAGCGGCTGTACAGACAGCACCTCCGCCGTAGTGCAAGGTTTCCAGGCCAGAGATCCCCGTATCAAGCTGCTCGTTCAGGAGGAGCGGGAGGGCAAAGTCTCGGCCGTCAACCTGTTCCTCAGACACGCCGTGCAGGATATCTGCGTCCTGGAGAGCGGCGACACCCTGCCCGGCGAGGAAACCGTGGAGAACCTGGTCAAGATGTTCCGGGACCCCCAGGTGGGCATGACCGGGGCGCACAAGGTCCCTGTAAACGTGCCGGACCAGGTCGTCGGCTATCTCTCTCACCTGCGCCTGACTCTGGAGCATTCGTTGTGCCTGGAGATTCCGCGCCTGGGCGAGATGATCGCCTTTCGCAAGGTCTTCGACGAGATACCCCCGGACGTAGCCATGGACGAGGCCTTCGTCGAAGCCCTGATGATCAAACGCGGGTTGCAGGTGCGGTACGCGCCCGATGCGATGGTCTACAACATGGGCCCCGAAACCCTCGGCGATTTCGTGCGTCAGCGGCGCAGGAATTACGCGGGACACCTCCACCTCAAGCGCAAGTACGGCTACCGGGTATCCAGCCTGGACAACACGCGGGTGGCGCGTCTGGCGGTGGGTGAGGTCTGGCGAGCCATCAGGCACACCGTACGCCTGATATACGTCTTCTCCGCCCTGGCAGGCATCGAGGTGTTCTCCCGCATCCTCGGCAGCTACGACTACTACGTCAAACGCGACAAGCACGTCGTGTGGGATATGGCCTGGACGACCAAAGAGGTGGACCAGGCCAGGGTGGAAGCAGCGGAGAAGTCCCTGAAGGCCTCACCGGAGGAATGAGTTGAGGGACAAGCTGATCGCAGTCCTCAAGGTTGTTGTCAGCGTGGGGTTGATCGCCTATCTGCTGAGCCGAGTGGGGATGGAAAAGTTGGTCGAGGTGACGTCTTCTGCCTCGGCCAACTACCTATATGTCCTCGTAGCGCTGTTCCTTTACTTCGGAGCCATAGCGGTGGGCTCCGTCAAGTGGCAGATACTGCTCAAGGCGCAGGGGATAAGGGTGCCCCTTGGCACCCTTCTCTCCTTTACCTTCGTAGGTCTCTTCTTCGGCAACTTCCTGCCCACCAACGTAGGCGGCGACCTGGTACGCGGCTATGATCTCGCCCGCCACACCCTACTTCCCGCCGAAACCGCCATCTCCGTGCTGGTGGACAGGATGCTGGGCCTCATCGCTTTCGTCTTCGTGGCGGCGGTGATGGCCTTGCTGGTGGTGTACTCCGAGGGCCAGGCCGCACTCTGGGAAGTAGCTGTCGTCGCTGCACTAGTGCTCCTGGCGCTTTGCGCAGTCTTCGCCCTCATGCTCAGCGGCCGGCTGCGGGCACAGATCAGGCGTCTCTTCCGTATCTCGTTCCTCTCTCGCCTGGCCCCTCTTTACGATCGGCTGTCGGAAGCGTTGTCGGCCTACCGGCGGAGCTACGCCGCCCTGACGGTGTGCTTCGGCATCTCCGTTCTGGTACTCACTATCGGCAGTGTGGTGAACTACCTCATCTCCCTGGCCCTGGGAGGCGGCATCTCTCTTCTGCACATCTTCCTCTTCACGCCGCTCATCACGTTCGTTCTATTGATACCCATCTCCATAGGCGGCATCGGACTCAATCAGAGCGCTTACGTCTTCTTCTTCAACCTGGTGGGCGTCCCGGAGCAGAGATCACTAGCCATCTCCCTCATCATGCAGGCCATCATCATCGTCTCCAGCCTGCCAGGTGGCGTGTTGTGGTGGAGGAAGCGTTCCGCCGGCCACCCAGAGCCAGCCGTGGAAGCCACGCCCGAGCGGTGATGCGCCCCCGACCAGTATCTGGCTCCTCCGGCGAAGTGAGAGACAATTCCCTCGCGGTACATACCCCCGCCTCTGTGGCCTGAGTCAGAGATCGTCCGCCTCGTCCCCAAAGAGTATCTCGCGCTGGGACTGCACCATTCTCCACCCACTCGACACAACGTGAAGACACGCGAGTGGTCGGATATAGCTACGCTGGCACCAGCACCGGACGGCCTTTGCTGCCGTGCGGCAGGGCCCTAGCTCCCGCAACCATCCCCTGCCTTTCCACTCCCCCTCTCCCAAACACCATAGGCATATATGCGTATCGCTTGTCGGGCGGATGTACCCAAGCTCCCCTGCAGCAGCCCCGGCCTAAACACCCACAGACCCCGCGACAGCTTGCGCCTTTCTTCGGGGTGCATAACAAGCGCTTTCCCTCTTCAAAGGTGGCCCCCACTATGGTAGACTGTCAGTGGAAGTAGGGAAACACGGTTTAGGAGGTGACTGACATGTTGTCTCTTGAGATAGTAGGTGTAATGGGTGGACTGTTTGCCTTCCTGGTGTACGCCATGGTCAGGACCCAGGCAGCCAGAAGGATATCACAGACAGAGCACCAGGCTGGGGAGCACGCCGCGAGGCCCGCGGAGGAGACTCGTTAGTAGTCGGTTCCGAGGGCCCTCGGGCGCGCAGTGCTCTGGCCAGTATCACAAACGGTTTGGAAAGGAGGTGAGAACTGTGCTGTCACTGGAGCTGATAGGGATTTTCGGTCTGCTGTTCGTCTTCGTGGCCTACGTGATGGTTGTGACGCAACTCGAGCGCAGGCGTTTGCACGTTGCCGACAAGAAGAAGGCAGAGGGAGAAAAGCTTGCGGAGTCGGTCCGCCCCTCGAGCGGGGCCTAGGCTGGCCGCTGAACAAGACTACACCTAGCTGCGGAGGTTAGTGGAATGTTGACAATTGAGATTGCTGCTGCGTTGATTCTGTTGGTCGGACTGCTGATCTATGCCATGGTTAGGTCCTATCTGGACAGAACACGCACTCACTTGCCTGGACGGGCCGAACGAGCGGCCAGAATACTAGTCGTAGACGACGATCCGGACTTCCTGAACATCACGAAGAGGATCCTAGTCAACCACGGGCACGAAGTCCACACCGCTTCGAGCGGCGCTGAGGCGCTGAAAGCGATGCGCGGCTCTTCTGTCAAGCCTGACGTGGTATTGCTGGATATCATGATGGACTACATCACGGATGGTCTGGATGTCAGCAATGCGATGCAGAGAGATCCTCATCTGAAGAGTATCCCTGTGATCATGATCACGTCGCTCACGGGCGTCAAGAGTCACGAGTTGTTCCCTAGCGACCAGCGCGTCGCAGTGAGCGCGTGGCTCAACAAACCGGTCAAGCCCTCAGAGTTGCTAAACGCGGTGCAGAAGACTCTGACCGGCGTGACGGAGGGAGTGCCCGTTGGCGTTCCCGCCGTCTCCTAGTGGGTGCGCGGCCGTGTTTGCTAGGCCTTCTGCACCACTAGAGCCATGCGGTCTCCACCAACACGTTCACGGAGCAGTCGGCAAGGTTTGACCTTCGCGAGTTGGTCAAGCCTTGCGCCTATTGGGCGCGCAGATTTGGTCAACACTCGTGGCACTCTTGACAATAGACCGAGGGCTGTGGTAGAGTACGCGCTGCCATCGGAAGCCTTTGTAGGGAGCTACTCTCCACACTATGGATGAATCATAGCTTGTCGAAAGGGGCAAGAGATACATGTCCAGAGTCGCTATGTTGATCGATGAGTCGATCTGTACGGGCTGTCGCGGTTGCCAGGTGGCGTGCAAGCAGTGGAACGACTTGCCTGCGGAAGCGACGACCCAGCAAGGAAGCTACGAGAACCCGCCCGACCTCTCACCTGTCACCTGGACACGGGTCAGGTTCTTCGAACATGGTCAAAACGGCAACCTCCAGTGGCTATTCCTGACCCAAGGCTGCTTCCACTGCGGGAACCCAGCCTGCGTGGAGGTCTGTCCCACCGGTGCACTCAAACAGGACCCTGAGCTAGGTATCGTCACTGTCGAGTGGGAATTGTGTAATGGCTGCGGCTATTGCACCCAGTTCTGTCCCTTTGGCATACCGCGGTTGGACACCAATCCCCTCTCGGGGGAGGGCAAAGCCTACAAGTGCACCTTCTGCCAGGACCGCGTCACCAATGGCCTGCCGCCTGCCTGCGTCAAGACATGTCCCTCGGGGGCGTTCCACTTCGGCGACCGCGAGGAGATGCTGTCCATAGGCAAGGCCCGAGTAGAGAAGCTGCAGCAGACAGGATTCCCCAACGCCAATCTCTACGGCGAGCATGAGATGGGAGGGCTCGGCCGACTGTACGTCCTCAAGGAGAGACCTTCGGCATACGGACTCCCGGAGAATCCCCAGTACCCAGCAATGGCCTCACTCTGGCAGGACTTGGTGCAACCGCTGGGCACAATGGCTTTCGGTGCGGCCGCACTAGCCATGATGGGCTTCTACTTCGTGTCGCGCCGCAGCATTACGATGGAGGAAGTCGAATGATCGGTGACAAGATGCGCAAAGTCGAGCAGGCAGATGAGGCCGGAGCCATCAGGATCCGGTGGATACCGAAGTACACAGCCATGGAGCGTGTCTTCCACTGGGGTCACACCGTCACCTTCCTCGGGCTAGCCATGACGGGGATGATCTTGTTCTTCCCCTTCCTTCGCCCCTTGGCTCAAGGCGAGAGCGGTCAACTTATCCGCTTGGTCCATCGGGCCATGGCCATCGCCTACGGAGTGTTGCCCCTCGTATACATCATACTTGAGCCCCGCCGAGCGCTGATGAGCCTCAAGTCAGTCTTCAAGGTGAGTCGCTACGACGTGGAGTGGGTGAAGGGCATGATACCCTACTACATGTTCGGCCGACACGAGGCCATGGCACCTCAAGACAGGTTCAACACCGGGGAGAAGATGAACGCTGCGGTCATTATCCTCGGGAGCGTAGTCTTCGCCATCACGGGCCTGCTCATGTGGTTCGGCAAGGGTGTGTTGCCCATCGGCGCCTTCCAGCTCATGGTGCTCCTACACGACATAGCCATGATCGTGACTGTGTGCATGTTCATCGTCCACTTCTATCTGGCGGTGGTGCACCCTCTGATGTGGGCCGGACTGGTCAGCATGCGGTTTGGCGTGACCTCGGCTGCCTATGCCCAAGAACACCACGCTCTGTGGTACTACGGCGAGGAGAAGGCCAAGGAGATCTACGAGGCCAAGAAGTCCGAGCGGGTTGCCAAGGACGAGTAGACCACAGCCTCATTAGCTGGCCATACCATCCCCTCATACAATCGGGACCGGATTGACAAATCCGGTCCCTTTCTTGCTCCGCAAACGTTGTTTGATCCCGATCAAGGACGTGACATGACAGCAGAAGCAACGGCAAGCTCAAGCCGGAATCGTCATCCCTCCCCTTGTCCTCCAACTGTCCGGCCTCCTTCCAGGATCTGCTCTCCTGGTTCTTTCGTAGGAGGCAGGGTGACGGTGAAGGTCGTGCCCTCGTCGAGCTTCGACTCTACGTCGATGCTCCCACCGTAGGTCTCCACGATCTCCTTCACGATGGGCAAGCCCAGCCCCGTACCGTGCTCTTCCATCTGTTTCGCCTGCGGCGTACGGTAGAACTCCTCGAAGATGCGCGGCAGGTCATCGGCAGCGATGCCGATGCCTGTATCAGACACCACACCCACTATCTGGCCGTCCTTCTCGTCAAGGGACGCCACTACACTCCCGCCGCGGGGCGTATACTTGATGCCGTTGGATATGAGGTTGGTCCAGAGTTGCTTCAGATCCTCTTCGTCTGCCAACATCTCAGGGCGTTTTCCGATCTTCACTGTAAGGGTCACACCCTTCCGTTGTGCCTCCGCTCGCATCAGGTCAGCCACCTCATCCAACGTCGTGGCCACCGATACAGTCTTCAGTTTCTTGACCGCCATAGCCTTCTCCTTCATGTGAGCCAGCACGAGGAGATCGTGTATCATCTCCAGGAGCTCGCCACACCTGTCGTGGGCGGTTGCTATCATCTCCCTTTCGTCGCCGCCCGCGTAGCCGTCCAGAATGAGGCCCAGGTATCCCTGTATGGCGGCAACTGGCGCTCGCAGTTCGTGGGCCACGGTGAGCATGAATCGGCTCTTCATCGAGTCGAGCTTCTCCAGCTCCATATTCGCCCGCGCAAGCTCCTTCGCCTCTTCCTCGATCGCCTGCAAGCGCTTGGTCTCCAGCGTGAGCCGCCGGTGTTCCAGGCCCTGGCTCACGACCAGACTCAGGTCATCCGAGGTGAAGGGCTTGGATATGAAATCGTAGGCTCCCTTCTTGATAGTCCTCACAGCCGCTTCCACCGTCGCATAGCCAGTGATGATGATGACCACGACGTCCGGGTCTATCTCACGGATGCGGTCCAGAGCCTCGACCCCACTCATGCCTGGCATCATCAAGTCCAGCAAGACTAGATCGAAGGATCCCTCGCGCAGCTCTCGTAGCCCCGCGGCACCCGTATCCGCCACCTCAACCGAGTAGCCCAGAGGCGTCAAAGCCCGGCGGCATCCCTCACGTATGCCTCTCTCGTCGTCGATCACTAGGATGTTTGACTGTTTTCCCACCACGTGACCTCCTCAGCATCTGGTCCGCTCACTTGGAGTCTTCCTCCGTCGTCTGTTCTGCCCCCAGCGTCTGGGCTGGCTCTGCCCCGGTGCCAGGCAGCCTGACCGGCAAGGTGATAGTGAAGGTGCTGCCCACCCCCACCTCGCTCTCCACATAGATCTGTCCTCGATGCATCTTGATGATGCCGTAGACGATCGCCAGGCCCAGGCCCGTCCCCTTGCCGATGGGCTTGGTCGTGAAGAATGGCGTGAAGATCTTGCTCAAGTTCTCTTCCGGTATGCCACATCCGGTGTCCTGGAACACGATCGCAACCATATCATCCTCTGCAGGGGCAGTAGCAACGGTGAGCGAGCCGTGCCCTTCCATCGCCTCAGCAGCGTTGGTCATGAGGTTGATGAAGACCTCCTTCAGTTGCGCCGGATCGGCCTGGATACTGGGTAGATCCAGGTCCAGTCTACGGATGATCTCCAGATCCTGAAACACCGGCTGGGCGCCTATCTCCTCGATGGTCTCTGAAAGGAGTGTATTCACATCAGTGCTCTGGGCCAGCACCTCGTTCTGTCGTGCAAAGTTCAGCAAGTCCGAGACGATGGTCTTGCATCGCGTGGCCTCGTCTATGATCATCTTCACGTCGTCTCGCCGCGGATCATCCTCAGGCAGCTCCTTCCGCATGATGTCAGAGAAGAGGAGGATGGTGCCCAGCGGATTGTTGATCTCGTGAGCCACACCAGCGGCCAACTGCCCGACGGAGGCCAGCTTTTCCGATTGGATCAACTGTTGTTCAGTAGTCCTCAACGTCTCCACCATGCTATTGAAGGATCGCGCCAGGATGGCTAGCTCACCGGTTCCCTCCACGTGCAGAGTCACAGTCCGATCCCCACGGGCCACCCTCTCGTTGGCTTCCGCCAGGTTCTCAACAGGCCTGGTGATGGAGCGGGAGATCGGTACGGCTATCATCACGGCCAGGAGGGTAGACCCCAGCGCGATCATGAGGATACGAGCATCGAACTCGTACACCAACTCCTCGAAGGACGCCTGCCGAGCGCCGACGTACAGTATGCCCACTATCTGGCCCTCGTGATCGCGCAAAGGCTCATAGCGCGTGATGAAGTTCTCATTCACCACGTAGGCCGGCCCCGTAAAACCAACGCCCTCGATGAGCACCACATCGCGCACCTCTTGAGAAACGCGTGTGCCGACTGCTCGTTTCCCCTGCAAGTCCAGAACGTTCGTGGAAACCCTCAGGTCGCCGAAGAAAATGGTCACCGTGTCGACGCCCGCCACCTCTTTGATACGGTCTACTATTGTGAAGTCGTTGTTAAAGAGGTGTCCCACCACCACGGCGCCGACCACGACGCCACCCTCATCCAAGACTGGGGCAACGGCTGTCAGAGTGAGGCCCGCCGTACCCTCCCGACCGTCGAAGGGTTCCGGCGCAGCCTTTGGGGTGTCCACGATGGCAATTCTGGCTTGCTCGGCGAGCCCGAGCAGGGACAGCAACTGACCCGGGACTACTTCTGTAGCAGCGAGATCGCTGCCGGCACTCATCGCCGCGGACACGACAGGCAGACCGTACCAGTTGCCGGGTGTCGCGGCCGTTACCTCTCCCTGGGAGCGCGCCGTCTTACCGAGCACAGAATCCCCGTCTGCATCTAACACCACAATGAAGTGGCTGGCGGCAAGACTCTGAGATCGGATCTCGTTCGCCACACACTCTTCCAGCACCACCACTGCGTCGGTGTCGCCCTGGCTGACCAGTTGCAGTGCACTCACCACCGAAACGCTCGACGCCAATCTACGGGCTGTGCTGCTGATCTTGTCCAGCTTGATCTCGTAGAAAGCCTCCGCCAGTTGCATGTCTCTACTCACACGCCTGTCTTGGGCACCAGAGAGGTAGTCACCGATCAGCTTCGAAGTCACCAATGCCGTGGCGCCTACTGTTAGGAGGGCGATCAAGGAGAAGAAGATGACCAGAGTAGTCTGAAGACGAAAGCCGAGCAGGCGGTTGATGTGCCTTCCCATCGTGAATCCCCGCATCCCTTCGGGCGGTGCTCGAGTGCTCAGCGGCGGTCAACGTCAGTGCCGCCACTGACCGGCCACCGACGGTACGTGCAATCCTGCTCCCGTTCTCCGACCATTGTATCCCGATTCACAGCAAGTCACCAGTGTGCTTCACACAGGACGTGGGGCGGCGTGCAAGCTGCCGCTGCCACCGCCTCGAGACGCCCTCCGAGCCCTTTCCAAGGACTTCATCGGCGGGGCCGGGCACGGGCATCGCCTGATACCTGGCGCCCATAAGCCTCTCCCCCTTCCTACAGCTTGCCTGACGATACACTTGGCCCCAGTAGGCACAATTGCCTAGTCGCGCGACGGCGCATCACCGCCGAAACACCCAAACCCCCATGAGGGTGATACGCCTTTGTCCTAGGTCCAAAACAAGCACTTTACCTCTTCAAGGGCCATTCGCGGTGTGGTAAACTACACCCGGTCCGCTCCGTGGCCGGAACCGACTTGGCGCAAGCTGTGCGCGTATTCTGGTCTCGTGACGAGTGGCGGACATCAGTGCTGTATGGGCAATGAGCGCGCAAAAGCCCACCGCTTCGCTGCCTTTTCTGGCATCGAGAGGTTGAGTGAAATCGACCAGGTCCCGTGGACTCAAGCGTCCATGATCTAACCACCTGGAGAGCAGGACGAGAAAGGAGGTTACAGACCCACTATCGTCAGGACTAGTGTACCACCTTGTTCCTCTTGGGCGCCCCGTTCCAGATTGTCCGAGCCGTGCGGTAGGCTGGCAAAGGACGCAGACCGCCAAAGAGGTGCAAGAGGTTGTAGGAGCGGCCCAGCGGTCGGCCTGAAGTGATGTCAAGCAGCAGGCCCCAAAGTTGAGCTCTTCTGGGAGTAGTCCTCCGGTCAAGGGCAAACGAGAGGTCTACCCCCTGGACTGCCACAGCGTGAGAGAGGGACGGACGGGAGACGGTGAGCGCCCGGAAGGGCCCCGCAACAATCGAGAGAAGGACAATAGAGGAGAACACGGAGGTAGCATGAGTGATAAACTCGCCAACCCAGCACCGCTAGGTCTACTGGCTTTCGGAATGACCACAGTACTGCTGAACCTGCATAACGCCGGACTCTATCCTCTCGACAGCATGATTCTGGCCATGGGGTTCGCGTACGGAGGCATTGCGCAGATCATCGTCGGATCAATGGAGTTCAGAAAGGGCAACACTTTTGGCACCGTTGCCTTCACGTCCTACGGCCTATTCTGGTGGTCTCTGGTGGTCCTGCTTCTGCTTCCCAAGGGCAACCTGGGCGTTGAAGCTCCAAATACCACAGCGCTGGCGGCATACTTCTTCATCTGGGGCCTGTTCACACTGGTCATGTTCTTCGGGACGCTGAAGACCAACCGCATACTACAGACAGTCTTCATGAGCCTCGCCATCCTCTTCTTTCTTTTGACAGCAAGGGAGTTGACCGGCAACGCGCTGGTTGCGACCCTCACCGGCTACGAGGGTATCATCTGCGGACTGAGCGCTGTCTACCTGGGCCTGGCAGAGGTGCTGAACGAAGCAAACGGCAGGACTGTGCTGCCGATATGGGAGGTGGATTAACGCCACGCCTCTGGAACTGGCTGCTGAACAACCCTGCCCATACCTCGGATGAAGGCAGGTCCTTCTTCACTGACCAGTCCGAGATGTCGTGAGCGGGGGCGCCCACCCGAGGTCGTGTCTCACTGGCGATAGCGCCTGCTGGGGTTGCCGTCAGGCCGGGAAGTCGAGTGGCCCGCAGACTAGAACGGCAGATGGTCTCCAGGGCGATAAACGGGACCTTCGTTGCAGTTATGACCCGATTAGGACCCAACTAGGACCTGTTTTTGACCTTCCGCCCGTATAATGAGATGATGAAGTAGTGAGGAGACGGGACCCGGGCGAGTCGTTCGTGCCATGGCCGCGCCCTCAAGACTCCGCAGCGAGACCATCCCGGGGATGTGTCGGCGTTTGCACGCCCGTCTAGGCGGCCGGTCCTGCGCCAATAGGGAAGTTGGCAAGAATGAACGATGGGCCACAGATCGATGCGTCTCCTCCCACCAAGATAGCCATCCGGATGGAGGAGGTTCGGGTCACAAAGGTCCGACTCATCGAGCTTCCCCGTTCCGGACGCGGAACCTTCGCCCCAGCCCACACTTCTGCCCTGGAAAGAACCACAGGGGACCACGGAGCCTCTAAGACATCTGGGTTCGCTCCCCTACCCGTATCTCTTCAGCACTTGCCGAGATCCGTTCCCATCTCTTGCTGTCGAATCTCACGCTGAGCGATTGCTATCCTTTGCTGTCCATGCGGGCGGTGGCTGCGCGGGGTCTCTAGCGCTCCAACGAGACACCGGCGTATGTGTCTACCCGTGCATCCTGGTGGATCGGGAACTGACGGTGACCACTTCTCTGCGTGATAGAAGACGCACACGCCTATCTGTTGTTGGGAAGACCAGGCCGTGCGGGCTCATGGTGGGAATGTTGAGGAGGAAAGGATGCCCAAGATACTTGTCGTGGATGATGATGTCGACTTCCAGGTTATCATGCGCAGAATGCTGGAAGCCGAGGGGTATGAAGTCGCCATAGCTGAGAACGGCGACAAAGCACTGGAGATGGCGCGACAGGGTGAGCCGCCGGATGTGGTCTTGCTAGATGTGATGATGAGCACCACCCTTGAGGGTGTGGACGTGGCCCGCAGCATCAGGGGGGACCCCGGTCTGCAGCACGTGCCGATCGTCATGGTTTCATCCATCGCTACCAGCCCACAGGCCGCCGAATTCCCCGACCATGAGCATATCCCCATCGACGGCTGGTTCACCAAACCGGTCCAGCGTTCTGTCCTGCTGAAGACGCTGGAGCGTGTGCTCGGTCAGGGTTCCGAATAGACAACGTAGGAGTCCGGTCGAAGTCGGAACTGTTGCCGAACCAGTTGACGCTTTGCCATCTTTTTGAAGATCAGGAGGGTTGTATTGTGGCTAGGCGGCGCGTTTTAGCTCTGGACGAGATGGATCGCAACCTCATCAAGCAAATCGAGCCGGATTGGCGCAAGATGATGACCTGCATCCAATGCGGCAGTTGCACCGCCTCTTGCCCCGCCGGTCCATTGATGGACTACGCTCCCCGGGAACTCTGGCGCTTGATAAGCCTGGGCATGAGAGACGCATTGATCAACAGCCGTACCTTTTGGCTATGCACGCAGTGCGACGCCTGCACCGTGCGCTGCCCTCGCGGCATCATCACCAGCGAGACCATGTTGAACCTCCGCAGGTGGGCCATCGCGGAAGGCCTGGAGTTGCCTGCCACACTTCTCCAGTTGAAGGAGTCCGTGGAGATGACCCATAACATCTTGCACGAGGACAATGAGAGCCGCCTGATATGGAGCGCAAACCTGGAGCCGGTGCCGGAGCAACTGACTGATCTCAGACGAGGCCGGGCAGACGTTCTTCTCTTCGCTGGTTGCGTAAGTGCCATGTACCCCATGGCCTACAGCATCCCACAGTCCTTTGTCCAAATCATGGAGCAGGCAGGGGTGACCTACACCAACCTTGCTGGCGCAGAGTGGTGCTGTGGCTACCCTCTCTACGGAGCCGGCCTGGAAGAAGAAGTCGCCGAGTTGGCCCTGCACAATGTGGAACGAGCCCGAGAGCTCGGGCCTAAGTATCTCGTGGCCACATGCCCTTCTTGTTATCACACCTGGCGTCACATCTACCCTCAATACATCACCGACGGCTTCGGCTTTGAGGTGTTGCATGCGAGTGAGTTGCTCGCGAAGCTCATAAGGGAAGGCCGGATCAAGCTGAATGGGCTGGATTGGGTCGTGACTTATCACGACCCCTGTGACCTGGGTCGCAAGAGCGAAGTGTACGACGATCCTCGCACCATTATCAATAGTGTTCCTGGCATAACCTTCAAAGAGATGCGCAACAATCGAGAAAACGCCCTTTGCTGCGGCGGGGGTGGTGACGTGGCGATGTGGGAAGCAGACGTCACCGAGGACATAGCCGAGCGCCGGATGGAGCAGGCCAAGGCGACCGGTGCCACAGCCATCATCTCCGCCTGTCAGCAATGCAAGCGCACTTTGCTCCAGGCTGCTCGCAAGACCAAGACGCGGATTAGGGTGCTCGATGTAACAGAGTTGGTGTGGCAGACGATGGAGAAAGGAGACGTGATAGGCCGATGAGCGGGGAGATACCCAAGATTGGCGTCTATGTGTGCGAGTGCGGCATCAATATCGGGTCCGTTATCGATGTGCCCGAGGTGGTGCGCTTCGCCAGCGAGTTGGCCTCCGTAGCCGTGGCTCGCGAATACAAGTACGTATGTTCTGAGCCCGGACAGAATATGATCAAGAACGATATCCAAGAGTTGGGCATCAACCGTGTAG
>Ga0315553_10003084_pt1 | contig 13144 bp, 6 predicted proteins | sample SalMarSW160140MG_FD_203099 | JGI IMG/M metagenome (GOLD analysis project Ga0315553, IMG submission 203099) | Salt marsh sediment microbial communities from the Plum Island Ecosystem LTER, Massachusetts, United States - Salt Marsh Sediment SW1601-40 ... | reverse complement strand
TCTCTAACCTTAATCCATTTAAAACGATTTGAAATAGAATACTTCTCTTTTTACCCATTCTCGCTATTTCTTGTTTTACCTATTCTCATTATTTCCTATAATTGGTAGTGAAAAATAAAAAGTACTCCCTTTATCCAAACCTGGTGATTCTACCCAGATTTTACCATTATGTAAATCTATAATTTCTTTTGAAAGATATAAGCCTAATCCAATCCCATCAGAAATTATATCCCAACCTCTTCCATATATTTCAATTTTCCCGAAAGGTCTAAATAATTGTGCTATCTCCTTTCTGCGCAGGCCAATTCCATCATCTCTAATTGAAAATATTAGAGTTTTTTTCTTGATTCTTAATTTTATGGTAATATTACCTCCACTAGGTGTATACTTTATAGCATTTATCAATAAGTTTGAAATTACAGATTGAATCTTCTCTTTATCAAGATAAATCATTAATTCATCGGGAATATCAACATGAATAGTATGATTTCTTAATTTAATTAACCCTTCCACGTCTCCTATCCCCTTTTTAATCAATAGGGATAAATTTTCATAAGATTCGTTTAATATTACTAATCCTTTTTCTAACTGTGAAGCCTCTAAAAAACGATTGATAAGTAATTTTAGCCTCTCACCACCCTCTTTAATTTTTTCTAAGAATGCAATCGTCTGTTTATCTAAACTGCTCCTATACTCTTCTAATAAAAGATCAGTAAATCCTTTGATTGATATGAGAGGTGTCTTGATTTCATGTGAAACTCTTGTTAACAAATTAGATTTTATTTCTTCAAGCTCTTTCGTTGCTGTAATATCTTGTAACCATAATCTTAAATAAATTAGTTCTCCTTGCTCATTAAAATGATGTAATGTTCTTCCCGATAGCCATTTAATTTTTCCTTTCTTGTTGATTAATCTGAACTCAATATCCCTATCTCCGTTTGACTCTGTAACTTTTTTATAATCATCTGGATAAATAGCTTTATAAAACGTTCCATTGCTAATTAATTCGTCTTTGGTATAACCAACAATTTCTAATAATCTAGGATTAATATATATAACTCCTCCTTCCTTGATATCAATCTCCATTAATCCCATTGAAGAGGTCTCAACTAAATTTCTATATTTTTGTTCGGATTCTTTTAAATGTTGTTCTGTGATTTTTCTATCAGTAATATCAGTAATGTAGGCAAATGAACCCTTAAACTCTCCATTCTCTCCCAAAATTGCCGTTGCTCTAAGATTTGTGTATATCTTGCCACCATCTTTTTTTATAAACTCAAGATTATAAGTATCTTTCAAACCTCTCTCCCTTCGGGCTCGATAACTATTGATCAATTCTATCATCGGGGCATCTAAAAATTTATATAAACTTTTACCAATCATCTCATTCTTGGTATAATCAAGCATCTTGCAAATTCTTTTATTAACAAAGATAGTATTGTCATTTTCATCTACTGCCCAGACGCCATCGTGAGCATTTTCTACCAACATCCTATACTTTTCTTCAGATTCTTTTAATTTTTGCTCACCTCTCTTACGTTCTGTGATATCTCTTACAACACTGACCCATCCATATCGCGTTCCAAGATCGTCTACTAAAGGGAAGACACTATGTTCAGAAAAAAAAACAACCCCCGTCTTTCTCTTCATCTTAAACACAAAATCATGCAAATATCCATCATCTTCAACTATATGGTAGAGATGATCTTGAAATTTATGTAATTCATCTTCATTAACAAGCAAGAATTTTGTATCTTGTCCAATCATTTCATCATACGGATATTTAAATATTTTTACCGCTGCTGAATTACAATTTATAATTTTGGGAGGACTTTCAGCGTTTAATATAAAAATCGCATCGTTTAAACTATCAAATGTACTTTGCAATAACTGTTTACTTTCTTTTAATTTTCGTTCAGCGATTCTCCTTTCAGTTATATCTATTGAGAATCCTATAATACCCATAATTTCATTATTCTTATTATAAAGCGGTATCTTACTTGTATTAAGCCATCTTGAACCCTCTACTGTCTCCCAAGGCTCTTCAATATTTAATCTTGGCGTACCACTTTTAATCACTTCTAAATCATCGTTCCAGTAAGATTGTGCTTGTTCTTTAGGATATAAATCAAATATACTTTTACCTTCCAGTTCTTTTTTTGTCATTTTATGAGCTTCAGCGACATGTCTATTGACTCGAATGAATTTATTTTCAGTATCTTTATAAAAAATTAATCCAGGCACTTGATCCATTATCGTTTCTAATTCTTCACTTATACTTCTGTATCTTTCCTCAGATGCTTTTAATTTTTGGTTAGCTTGTTTACGCTCAGTGATATCTTGGAATGTGTTAATAAATATCATCTTCCCTTCAAATTGTTTAGCAATGGATGTTATTGATCCCCAGAATGGAGTTCCATCCTTACGCTTAAAATAGACTTCAAAATCATTAACGGATCCACTTTCAAGTGATTCAACAAACATTTCTCTATCTTTTGGGTTGTAATAGGAGGCACTAGCAGGCATTTTTAGGAAATCTTCTTTCGAATTGTAACCAAAGATTTTATAGGCTTGAGAATTGAGGTCAAATACTTCTCCCGCTGAATTACTCATAGAAATTCCAATTGGAGCTGCTTCCATCAGATCCTTAAATTTTTGTTCAGATGTTAAGATGCTTTCCTCTGCTTTTGTACGTTCAGTAATCGTATTAAATATCTCACCAATCGTATTGATTAAATTTCGTTCCTCCTTAAGAAAAGGACCCTCCTCTGATTCTGGCATCTCTTTTAAATAATATACTTCTAAAGAACCCATTATTTTACCATATGTTTTAATATCTACTTTCTGGCTCCATTTAGATTCCATAAAATTTTTTGTTTTGAATTCTTGATTATTATATATAATTCTTACACATGTAATTTCAGGGAACTGCCAAGCTGGAGGAATATTCTGTAACGCTTTAATAAAAAACTTACCTATTGGATCTTTATGTATATGAGCTAATTTTAAGATGTTATTTAAACATTGTAATTCTTTAACACGTTCATTAAGATTATATGCTAACTTTCTTAAAGATTCCTCATTTTCCTTACGTTTTGAAATATCTATAATCATCGAACGTGATTCTATTATGTTCTCTTTATTATCCAAAATAGGATTAACTGTTAAACTTATCCATACAAGATTCCCATTTTTTTTTTTCATTAAGAGTTCTTGGTCGCGAAGTTTTTGACCTTTCAAGAAGTCTTTAAAAATTTTTTTAGCTTTTATTATCCCCTCTTCATTATTTGCATACAAATCAAAAACTTTCATATTCAAAAGCTCGTCTCTTGAATAACCTAAAAGTTCCTCTGCTGTTTTATTACAATTTTTGATTGTTTGATCTGGTTTTATTGAGAAATATGCATTTGGTGCGTTCTCATATAATTCTCGATACTTTTCTTCAGAATTTTTTAATTGTGTTACTGCGGTTTTCCTATCTTTAATATCAGTAATGTAAGCAAAAGAACCTTTATAACTTTGATTTTCATACATGATAGGAGCTGCTTTTACTTCAGTCCAGATGATTTTTCCATCCTTTTTTACCAACTGGAGTTCATAAGTCTCTTTAATACCTTTTTTGCGGTTAGATCGATTTTCCTTTATTAAAGCTTCCATTGAATCGGGAATAAAAGAGTGAAGATTTTTACCCATCATTTCATTCTTAGAATAGCCAAGCATCTCACATATTCTTGGATTAACAAAGATAGTGTTTTCATTTTCATCTAAAGCCCAAACACCCTCCTGCGCATCTTCAACTAAACTTCGGTATTTTTCTTCAGAATCCTTTAATTTCTTTTCTGTTTTTTTACGTTCTGTAATATCTCTTGAGATCAATAATGCTTTTTTTATTCCATCTTTATCTATAAATGTTTTACCTCTAATTTCAAGCCATAAATATGACCCATTTTTATTTCTAATTCTAGCTTCGCCCACACCTTCCCCTGTTTCAAAACCTTCTTTTAATACTTTAGATGCTTCTTCAAAATCATCGGGATGAATAAAAGTTAACCCAGATTTACCTAATAAGTCTTCAGATGAATACCCCCTTAATTTTTTGTGAACTTCCTCGTTGATATATTCATATTTAAAGTTATTATCTATGATAGTAATTAGATCATTCGCATTTTCCGAAATAAGACGATATCTTTCTTCAGATGTGTTTAATTTTTGTTCGAGTTTCTTACGTTTAGAAATATCAATAGCTAATCCAATGATTCCTTGAATTTCCTCTTTTTCATTAAAATAAGGCAATTTACTTATTATACTTGACACTTTACCACCGGGAAAATTTACGTTTTCTTCCATATTTAATTTAGGTATACCGCTATTAATGACTTCTAAATCATCTTTACTGAGATTAGTAGCGAGTTCTTGAGGAAACAAATCAAAAGTAGATTTTCCTACTATTTCTTCTTTGTTAAGTTGAAGATAATCCGCAAAAACCTGATTTACTTTCGTATATATATCATTTTTATTTTTTATGAAAATCATTCCAGGAATTATATCCAATATAGTCTCTAATTCATTGCCTAAATTTTTATATTTTTCTTTTGACTTTTGTAGATTTTCTTCAATAAGTTTACGATCAGTAATTTCCTCAAATGATATTAAAAACCCAATTATTTTTTCATCTAAATCGAAAATTGGTACTTTATTTGAGTCTAACCAAATTTTTTTTCCCTCGAGATTAACCCAAATTTCATGTATATGATACACTGGCTTACCAGATAGTAAAAAACTATTCTCATATTCCTTGATTTGTTGAAGCATATCTATATTAGAGAATAATTCTTCATTTGTCTTCCCTATTATATCTTCGGGACGATCCATCCCAATGAATTCAACAAATTTGCGGTTACACCCTATATATTTAAAGCTTGTATCTTTCCAATAAACACATTGAGGTATATTTTCAATAATTGCTTTTAACATCTCAGAACTAGTACGAATAGCACTTTTATATTTTTTCGGAATTAATACATTCCAAAATTGCATTTCTGGGAATGATTTCGTTAAATTTTGATAATTTTCTTCCTTCTCCTGTAATTTTTTTTCTAATAGTTTACATTTAGAAATGTTTATTAAATCAATAATTATCGTAATCTCATTTTTATAATCTTTTATCCTTGTAGTTTTTATATCAAACCATATGAATTGATTATTTTTATTTTTTAATCTAACTTCTAGCACAATTCCACGAGATTTAATTCCTCTATGTAACATTTTAATTATTTTCTTAACATCATCGGGATGAATCAATTCAAAAATTGATCTTCCAATTATTTCCTCAGGTTGATAACCTAATTCATCATAAATATAAGGATTAATGTATGTAAAAACCCCTTTTGAGTCTACTTCCGCTACAACATTTAAAATATTATTTACTATAAGATGATATCTATCCGAATAAGAATCTGATATAATCTCATTCTCTATCATAATTTTATTTCCCCATTTGAAGTTTTTTATAAACAAATATTGTATTTTTAAATTATTTTTTAGATAGAGCTTAAATAATCTCTATACATCTTACCCATTTCAATCAATTTTTAACTCTACCCTGTAAAGTATTTTATGATTAAATTTACTTTAAAATCGTTAAAATTCCAAATTTTTCTTGATAAATAAAATAAAATTTTAACCCTTTGCCTTGTGTTAATATATATGCAAGAAGATATTAAGATATTAATATATTTAAAAAAAATGGTTGTAATATATATTTATAGTCAATAATTTTGCTATTTCTACACTAATCAAACAATTATTATTGATTTGTTGTAAAAAAATACTAATTATTGTACAAAAAGATGAAATTCACAATTTTTGAAATATTATTTAGATGAATATAAGCCTGTATCAAAAATTTCAATGAATTAATAGGATGGATTACCATGTATTGAATTTGGCTTTTTAAATCTTTTTTATTAACAATAATACTTATCATTTAATTATTTATGAGAAAAAACACAATTAAAGTAAACTTAAAAGCTCACTTGATAATAATGGTTTTTATTGGAAACATAAAGATGTTAAATTTGGTGAAATTGTCGAAGTGTAAATAATTTAAAAAAACTAAAAAAGAATTTGAAGAAGTTGCTGTATCTTTTAAAGGATCAGTAAAAGAAATTATTGATAAATTTAAATAAGTTATTTACTTATGTTTTTAATAATAAAGGTTGAGTTAAAATGAAATGGATGCCTAAATGGATAGGGAGTGTATATTCTAAATTTTGGGCCAATTTTGGAGAAAATACCTTCTATTTTAAGGATGCAGAAAAATTAGCCGGAAAATTAACTCCAAACTACTTAAGCGAAATAAAAAAAGCCCAAGCTTTATTTATATTTGAAAGAGAGGGAAGAAAAAGAGTATATCGACTTGTACCACCAAATTTATTTACTTATTTTCTATCAAATAAAATAGATTTAAGTTGGTTAAAGCAGGGTTCCTACGCCAACCTAATTTTAAAGATTCTTTTTACATTAAAAGAAAGTATTGGTCAAAATTTCTTATCTTTAGGTGTGTATGGTTCAGTTGCTAGAAATTCTGCTAAAAAAGAGAGCGATCTAGATATATTTCTATTATGCCAAGGTTTTCCTTTTAATCATGGAGATAGATTAGATTTATTAATAGAACTAAAAAAGATGAAAATTATTCAAGATGAGCTAAATTTTTTAAATAATAGGAGAATTTACCCCCGTATTAGTTTTTATCCTCGTTTAGTTTCTGAATTAAAAATGAGTTTTTTCACAATTGACATTGCTTTTGATATAAAAATCATCTATGATGATATGAATGTACTCCGAAGTTTTTTTTCAGATATTAGTAAAAGAATTAGAGAACAAGGTATTAAAAGAATATATTTAGATAAAGAACGATACTATTTAGATTTAAATATTAAATTTGGAGAGATTTTTGAATTTGAATAATAAAGACTTAGCGAAGGATTATCTTAAAGAAGCTAATTTTAGAGTAGAAACTGCTGAAAATGTAATTAATAAAAAAGCTTATGCTTATTGTGTTCGTCAATGTCAAGAAGCTGTTGAATTGGCTTTAAAAGGTGCTTTAAGACTTTTTGGTTTAGATTACCCTAAATGGCATGATATTGGTAACGTATTGACAAAAGAGAAAATTATATTCCCTGAAATATTTCAAAATGACATAACAAAGTTAGCATCAATTTCAAATTTACTAATGAACTATAGAGAACCCGCCATGTATGGAGATGAAAATAGCAGTAAAACACCTTCAAGCTTGTTTAATAAGGAAGTTGCTATGAAAGCCTTAAGTGATGCTAAATTCTGCTTAGAAACAGTCGCAAACATGTTTAAATTGTTTTGAAAAAAATGAAGATAAGTAGTAAATATTATACATTGATGTCTTTAATCAGAGTTCTTTAACATCAAAATTATTTCAGTGAATTTCTTCTCTAACTTATGTAATACTTTTTTATTGCTATAGGTTTTTAGAAGTTAAAATCTACTTTTCTGGAGAATTTAGGATAAGTTTAAGTAAATTTTTTTATCCTTTTTTTATAGAATTTTATTATAAATTATACAAACCCGTTAACAGAATCTAAAATAAGTTAAACTTATATTTAAAAAAATCCACACTAAAAAAAGATAGATCGTAAGAATTTATTTTTACACTATTACAGTTATTTTAGGTAACCTTAAAAATAAGAATTTTTACTTTAAGTGTAAATAATAAAAAGTTTTGCATTTTTTCAATCAAATTTTACTCTAAATCAATTAAGGAAATAAGAAGTAAAACCATAAGGGATGTTAGAAATGAGTATACCTCATTTAAAATCGGAAAAGAATTATCGAAAAATTGATAAAGAAATTGAAATGATTCTGGATTATATTCCAGGATTAATTTTTTATAAAGATAAGAAAAATAATTTCATTCGAGTAAATAAGTATGTCGCTGATGCCCATAAAGAGACTAAAGAAGCTATGGAGGGTAAAAGTCTATTCGAATTTTATCCAAAAGACCAAGCTCAAGCATATTGGGATGATGATTTAGAAGTTATTAATAGTGGTATACCGAAATTAAATATCGAAGAACCATGGGAAACTAAAGAGGGTACAAGATGGCGTAGGACAAATAAAATTCCTTATGTTGATGATAACGGTAAAGTTATTGGAATTATAGGATTTTCTATAGATATTACTGAGCGCAAGAATGCAGAGCAGAAATTAAGAAAATCTCAGGAACAATTAGATACCATCTTTACAACCCTAAAGGATGCTATTTTTGTTATATCTGATAATTATAAGATTCTATTTAGTAATGAACCTGCTCATAATCTCTTCGGAGAAGACATTATAGGAAAAGACTGTTATGAAATAATGAAGGGATTGTATCAACCATGTGAGTATTGTCCAATGAAAAAATGTGCTGAAAGGGATGAGTGTATGGTACATTTTGAACAATGTGTAAGTACTCCTGTTATTGAGTGTACTAAATATTTTGACATTATAGCTACTAAAATTGAAAATTACGACGGATCCTCAGCACTCATAGAGGTTTTACGGGACATCACCAAGCAAAAGAAAGTAGAAACTGAAATTCGCAGATTGGGCGCTTATAATCGCAACTTAATAGAGATTAGTTTGGACCCATTCATAACCATCGATCAAGAGGGAAAAATTATGGATGTGAATCGCGCTACAGAAATGATTACAGGACGATCTCGAGAAGAATTAATAGGGACCAAGTTCTCGTCGTATTTTACTGAGTCCGAAAAAGCGTTTGAAGGATATAAAAAAGTGTTTGAGATTGGTTCAGTACAAGATTATGAGTTGGAGATTCAGCACGTAGATGAGCATGTGACGCCAGTACTATTTAACGCATCTGTCTTCAAGGATGAAAATGGTAATGTTTCGGGTGTGTTTGCTGTAGCACGCGACATTTCTAAACATATTGCTATAGAACGAAAATTAAGAGAATCCGAAAAAAATCTGAATAAACTCAATCTAGAATTAGAGGATAAGATACAAGAAAGGACTCGAAATTTACAAAAAGAAATAGAAAAATCCCAAATGTATCTAAACATTGTGGGAGTTCTAATAACTGTTATTAATACTGATGAAACAATCGCTCTTGTGAATAAAAGATGTTCTAAAATTTTAAGTTTTAATGAAAAAGAGCTAATTGGCAAAAATTGGTTTGATAATTTTGTTCCAAATCGAATTAGGGTAGAAATTAAATCAGCTTTTAAAAAGGTATTGGCTGGAGAAGTTGAACCAGTTGAACATTGTGAATATCCTATACTAACGAAAAATGGAGAAGAAAGACTAATTGCTTGGCATATTGTTATATTGAGAGATAATCATGGAATTAACATAGGAGTGCTTTATTCTGGAGAAGATATAACTGAACAAAAAAAGCTAGAACAAAAATTAATAGAATCCGAAGTAAAGTACCGAGAATTATTCGAGGATGCACCAAATGCATATTTTTCAATCAGTCCGGATCAAATTATTATAAGATGTAATAAAGCAGCTGAGAAGCTATTAGGTTATTCTATGGAAGAAATTTCAAGAATAAAAGTTTTCGATTTATATTACAATTCAGAAAATGGTTTAAGTAAAGCTGAAACATTATTTCAACGACTTTTAAATGGTGATAAAATTCAAGATGAAGAATTACAAATGAGACATAAAAATGGAAATCCAATCTGGGTAAGCTTAACAGTAAAACCTGTTATGAATGAAAAGGGTCAAGTTGTAGAATCTCGTTCAATGGTTATAGATATTACTAAGCGTAAGAGGGCTGAGGAAGAAAGAATCAAGGCACAAACATACCTTAAGTATAGTTTATCAAGTAGTATTGATGGGATACTGCTCCTAGACAAGGATACAAGGTATATTTTTGTAAACCCTACTTTTCTTAATTGGATAGGTCGTAAAGCTGAAGATTTCATTGGTAAGACCACCCTAGAAGCCTCTCCTTACATGACACCTGAAACAACTAAAATTATCGTTGAGCGGATCAAAGAGCGCGTGGAAACAGGTGAAGCTATAATTGATAAAGAAGTGGAATTCATTGATAAGGATGGTAAATTCATGCCTGTCTCCTACTCAGCCACAGGAATTAGAGATGATATGGGAAATATTATAGGAGAGATAGTGTCTATAAGAGATATCACTCAGCGCAAAAGGAATGAACAAAAAATTCAAAGAACTCTGGAAAAACTTAAAGAATCAGAAGAGAAATATCGATTAATAACGGAAAATGCAAATGATTTAATTGCCGTTTTAAATAGCAAATTTGAACATGAATATATAAATGAAAATACATATCAAAGAATTTTAGGATATAATAATAAAGATCTTTTAGGGAAGACACGACATGATATTATCCATCCTGACGATTATAATACTGCTCTTGAAATTTTAAAAGATGGATTTAAGGAAGGCAAGGGAAGGGGAGAATTAAGAATTCGCCATAAAAATGGAAAATATATTTGGGTTGAGACTATTGGAAAAGTTTTTAAAGATTCTGAAAACAATCTTAAAGCAATTACTATTTCGAGAGATATTACTGAACATAAGAAAAATGAACAAAAGTTAAAAATAATGGTGGAGGATTTAACACGTTCGAATGTAGAATTAGAACAATTCGCTTATATAGCATCCCACGATCTCCAAGAACCATTAAGGATGGTGGCAAGTTTTACTCAATTATTACAGCGTAGATATCAGGATAAATTAGATAAAGAAGCAAATGATTTTATAAATTTTGCTGTAGAGGGTGCTACAAGAATGCAGGCGCTAATAAATGATCTATTACTATTTTCAAGGGTAGGAACGCGTGGTAAACCCTTTTATGCGACTGATATGAATATAGTTTTTGAATCGGTAAAAATTGATTTATCTACTTTAATTACAGAATCAAATGCGGAGGTAACATCTGATCCTCTTCCGGTAATTATAGCCGATGATATTCAAATGATTCAACTACTTCAGAATTTAATTTCTAATGCTATAAAATTCAATAACTCAGAAATTCCGATGGTTCATATAACTGGAGAAGTAAAAGAGAATTCTTGGGAATTCAGTGTTAAAGATAATGGGATAGGAATAGAGTCACAATATTTTGATCGTATTTTTATAATTTTTCAGCGTCTCCATAAAAAGGATGAATATAAGGGTACTGGTATTGGTTTAGCTGTATGTAAAAAAATTGTTCAACGTCATGGAGGAAAAATATGGGTAGAATCAGAAATTGGTAAGGGTTCTGCGTTCTATTTTTCCATTCCAAAAAAAAAGTCTAAGAGTATTAACAAAAATAATAAAAAAAGAATATAACTATAAAAAGTGAATAAAAAAAGTGAGTAAGGTAAAAAAAATGATTCCCGTTGAGATATTATTGGTTGAAGATAATCCTGGTGACGTTCGATTGACTGTTGAAGCATTTATTGAAAGTAAAATTCTCAATAATCTTCATATTGTCGAGGATGGAATAGATGCTTTAGCATATTTGAGAAAAGAGGGTAAATATGAAAGAGAACCTCGCCCTGATTTAATTCTATTAGATTTAAATTTACCAAAAAAAGATGGTCGTGAGGTTTTAGAAGAAATAAAGAAGGAAGACCCATTGAAAAAAATACCTGTTGTCGTTCTTACTACATCCTCTGCTGAGGAAGACATTATAAAATCATATGAACTTTACGCCAATTGTTATATTACAAAGCCAGTAGATATAAATCAATTTATGAAAGTTATTAGGTCTATAGCTAATTTTTGGTTTAGTATTGTGAAATTACCTCCAGATGGACACAAAATGTAATTAAATGGAAGATAAAAAAAAACAAGAGAAAAAATTATCGCAGAATAATGAATGTCGCTAAAAAAAAAAAGTCAATTGAATTACTATTAGTTGAAGATAATCCCAGCGACCTTAGGTTAATGGTTGAAGCAATTAGAGAATCAAATTTTAACATTAATCTAAATATTGTACAAAATGGTGAAGAAGCAATAGCTTATTTGTACAAAAAGGATAAATATGCGCAATCGAATTTTCCAAATTTGATTCTATTGGATCTTAATTTACCCCGAAAGGATGGTAGAGAAGTTCTTGCTGAAATTAAAAATCATACTTTACTGCGAAGAATTCCTGTAGTCGTATTAACTACATCAAACTCTTATAACGATATTTTGACTGCATATAATTTACAAGCGAACTGCTATATTACTAAACCAATAGATAAATTAAAATTCAATGAAGTTATGAATAGTATTGGCGACTTTTGGTTTAATATTGCACAATTACCCTCAATGCAAAATAATCACTATTATAATAAGAAGGTATAATATGAAATTTAAATCTATTAATGTATTGTTTATTGAAGATAATCTTGGAGACGTTAAAATAATATTGGAAATGAATAAAGAATTAGGTTTGAACAAATTTGAAATAACCCATATTGATAATTTAGCCCAAGGTATAGAAAAGCTCTCTCAAGTTGATTTTAATCTAATCTTGTTAGATTTGAGGTTATCTGATAGTAGTGGTCTTGATACATTAAAAATAATGCTTGGAAAAGCTCAAAATGTTCCAATCATTGTCTTGACAGGTACTGATGATCTAGATTTAGCTATTGACGCAGTAAAAATTGGAGCAGAAGATTATTTAGTCAAGGGACAAGTTGATTTTAAATTGTTTAAACGTTCTATAAATTATGCAATCGAGAGATACGATATAAAGAAAGAATTAAAAAAATCTAAAGCAAAGTATAGAAATCTAGTTAATAATATTACTGATGCGATCATAGAAACCAATTTAAATGGAACACGAACATATGTAAGTCCACAAATATTTGATATTACAGGATTTACAGCTGAAGAATCTACTGGAGTAGATGGGTTTCAATTTATCCATCCTGATGATATTCCTGCTGTTAAAAAAACATTTGAAGATGTTAAATTAACCAGAAATATTGTTTCATTGGAATTTAGAACAAAACATAAAGATGGTCATTATGTTTTTTGTATGGTAAAGGGGTGCATTGTAGATATTGATGGAAAGCAGAAATTCATTGCAAGAATGAGTGATATAACACAGCGTAAGAAAGCAGAAGAAAAAATTAAGTAT
>Ga0315553_10003081_pt1 | contig 13154 bp, 7 predicted proteins | sample SalMarSW160140MG_FD_203099 | JGI IMG/M metagenome (GOLD analysis project Ga0315553, IMG submission 203099) | Salt marsh sediment microbial communities from the Plum Island Ecosystem LTER, Massachusetts, United States - Salt Marsh Sediment SW1601-40 ... | reverse complement strand
AGGAGAGGGATCATATGTATCGGGTGTACGCCCGGGACCCCAGATCCCGGCTCAACCTGGGTATCCGCCGCCGTCTGGCTCCTCTGCTCGGCAACGATAGAAGGAAGATCGAACTGATGAACATCCTGCTGTTCTCCCTCCCCGGAACACCGGTGCTCTACTACGGGGATGAGATCGGGATGGGGGACAACTACTATCTCGGCGACCGGGACGGCGTTCGAACCCCGATGCAATGGAGCGCGGATCGGAACGCCGGCTTTTCCCGATCCGGGCCGCAACAGCTCTACCTGCCGGTGAGCATCGATGCGGAGTATCACTTCGAAGCTCTGAACGTAGAAACCCAGTCGAAAAATCCCTCCAGCCTGTTGTGGTGGATGAAACGCTTGATCTCGATCCGCAAACACTACCAGCCTCTGAGCAGGGGAGATCTCCGTTTCCTCTTTCCCGAAAACCCTCGGGTGTTGGCCTTCACCCGGACCTTCGAGGATCAGATCCTCTTGGTCGTGACAAATCTGTCCCGCTTCCATCAGGTGGTGGAGCTCGATCTCTCCGGGTACTCCTCCTACGCTCCGAGGGAGGTCTTCAGCCAAAATCGCTTCCCGGATATTGGGGGAGAGCCCTATCGCCTCACCCTGGGTCCCTACGGTTTTCTCTGGCTTACGCTTACCCAGGAACGGGAAGCGGTGAGGATTCGCAAACCCGGAGAAGCTGCCGAGCTCAGCCTGCAGGGCACCTGGACCGGCGTACTTCAAGGGGAAGCTCGAATGAAACTGGAAACCGAGATCCTCCCGGAGTTCCTTGGGGATCATCCCTGGTACGTCGACGGGGACAGATCCCTGCGAAGTGTCCGGATCGTCGAGGAGCTTCACCTGAGCACGGAGCACGACGCTCCGATACTGCTGATCCTGGAGGCCGAGTATGCCGACGATCCTGCCGAGCTGTACCTGCTTCCCCTGGCTTTTGCCTCCCAGGAGCAGACTCTGGAAGTCATGGAGCGTTTCAAACCCGAAGTGATCGCCCGGTTGACCGTAGACGGATCCTGGGGCCTGCTGTACGACGGCGGACACAGCGAGGAGGTCCATCGCCTTCTCCTGCACCTGCTTCGAGGAAGGAAAAGGATCAGAGGACAGAGGGGTGAGTTGATCCCCCGTATTTCCAAGAAGAAACGGGACGCGAGGCGTGAGGAAGAAGTCAAGCTCTCCTCCCGGGTGCTCGGGGAGCTGGCCGAGCTGTCCGAGGGAGGCGGTCAAACCAACACTTCGATCGTTTTCGACAATCGTCTGTATCTGAAGCTCTATCGCAGATTCGAAGACGGCTCCAATCCGGATACCGAGGTAGCACGTTTTTTAAGCGATCAGGCTCGTTTCGCAGGTGTTCCCAGCTACCTGGCAAGTCTCGAATACTGCCGGCCGGACTCCGAAACGCTCGTGCTCGCCCTGCTTCAAGAGTACGTCCCAAACCACGGAGACGCCTGGAATCTCTTCCAGAGTGCCCTTAGCCAGTACTACGAGCAGGTTCTTATGGGCAACCTCGCTGTCCCGAGCACGGCATTCGAAACAGGCTCGCCCCTGGACGCAGATCACGGGCGGATCGATCCGGCGGTCCAAGAGTTGATCGGCAGCATCTACGTCCAACTCACCGACCTTCTGGGCCGGCGGACCGCAGAGATGCACGGGGCTCTTGCCTCAAATGCGACGGACCCGCTTTTCTCTCCGGAGCCGTTTTCCAAACTCTACCAGCGATCCTTGTATCAAGCTATGCGCAGCAGAATCCTACGCGGTTTGCGACTATTGGAAGTGACACTGCCCGGACTCGCACCTAATCAAAAAGTGGAGGTAGAGGCGGTTCTTGCGCAGAGGGAACGCATCCTTGGGACACTGAAGGACCTCCTCGGGAACAAGATCTCTGGAAAAAAAACCAGGGTCCACGGAAACTACAACCTCTGCGAGGTACTTTTTACCGGTCGGGACTTTCTGATCACCGATTTCGAAGGGGAACCCGAACTCGCCCCAAGCGCCCGACGCCTCAAATACTCTCCCTTGAGAGACGTGGCGGATATGATCCGTTCTTTCTACTACGCGGCCTACGGCGCCCTCTATCAGCACACGGTGGTGCACCCCGAGGATTTGCTGTCCCTCGAACCATACGCTTCCCTGTGGTACCGCTCCATCAGCCGCCTGTTCCTCTCATCCTATCGCAAGGCCATGGGTGAGACTACGGTGCTTCCGAAAAGCGAGGGCGAACAGAGAGTGCTTCTTCAGGCCTTCCTCCTGGACAAAGGGATTCACGGCACACTCCACGAGCTCAAGACCAGACCGGAGTGGCTGACGATTCCGGTTCGAGGCCTCCAGTCGATCCTGACCGAGACCGGCTCGAGTGGTTGAAGTTTTCAGGGAAAACCCCGATAGGGTTAATAGAATCTCCAATCCGCACTCAAGCTCATGGAGCTGAAGATACAGACGATTAAGCAATTCTACGCCCTCATGCAGGAAACGGGAGAGCTGCGCCGGAAAGTGGTCGCTCGGATCGCGGAGGGGGAAAGCCCCGGTCCTGATGCGGCCGGGCGACTCAGGTCATTCCTCGATACTCTTCAACATATCCCCCGGCAGAACGGCTGCTTCGTTCTGACCGACGGTGCCGGGAAGACTCAAACCGGGAAAACCCTCCGTCTGGAGCTGGACTACGAAATCACCGAGCTGGAAAAGGACCTGATCTTCCTCGAACAAGGAGAGGAAGCTTTGCTCTCCCATCTAGCCGAGCTCCATCCCGGTTTTCAGGAAGAGCTGGACCGGGCCTTTGAGTTCTGCCGCAGGTTGAGCCTCCCCGTCAACTGCCTGATCAGCGACCGGGACGGAACGGTGAACAACTACTGCGGTCGCTACCTGTCCTCTATCCAGTCCGCCTACACCGCCGTATTCCTGTCCCGCTTTGCCCAAACGGCGGCAAAGAGCAGCGTGATTCTGACCTCCGCGCCCCTCTGCGGAGGCGGTCTTGTAGACATCGACGTTACCCCTCCGGGGCTGTTCATCCTGGCCGGGTCCAAGGGCCGGGAGTACCTGGACGGCAAAGGCAGAGACGGGCGCCTTCCCATAGAGGAGGAGAAGCAGAAGAAACTGGATCAGCTGAACCGCCGGTTGGCACAACTGATGCAGGATCCGCGGTACGAGCTGTTCAAATGGATCGGTTCAAGCCTCCAGTTCAAGTTCGGCCAGACCACGGTCGCCAGGCAGGATATCTACGGCTCGATCCCGGCCACGGAGTCCGAGGCCTTTATGAACGTGATCGAGGAGCTGACCCGGGATATTGACCCGCAAGGTGAGTATTTTCGGACGGAGGACACCGGCAAAGACATCGAGATCATCCTTACCGTCGATGGCGAGTCGGGACTCAAAGACTTCGACAAAGGAGACGGGGTCCTCTTCCTGGACGAGGAGCTCGATCTGGGGTTGAGCCGGGGAGGAAATCTGGTTTGCGGTGATACCCCGTCCGATGTCCCCATGGTCGCGGCCGCACTCATCAAATCCACTGGAACCTCGACGATCTTTGTCACCCGGGACGAGACCCTGAAGGGGGCGGTCCGCCAGGTCTGCGGGCGTGCTCATTTTGTTAGCGAACCGGACGTTCTGGTCTGTTTGTTGAATCAACTGGGAAAGGAGGGAGGATGAGGGAGACAAAATGCTGCGAGGGAGCGATCTTCGACCTGGACGGAGTGATCACCCAGACCGCTAAGCTGCATTTCAAAGCCTGGAAGCAGAGCTTCGAGGCATTTCTAACAAAGCGCAAGGGGCTGTCCAAAGAACAGAAACGGCCATTCACCCACGAGGAGGACTACATCCCTTACGTGGACGGAAAGCCCCGCTACCAGGGGGTAAAATCCTTCCTCGAATCCCGGGATATAACCATCCCCTTTGGCAAGCCGGCAGATGCGACCAACCGGGCGAGTATATGCGGCCTGGGCAACAGAAAGAATCAGCTGTTCAGGGATCTGGTCGACTCCGAGGGAGTTGAGATCTACCAGACCACGATTCGCTTCATCAAGAACTTGAAACAGCGCGGGGTCAAGGTGGCCGTGGCCTCCTCGAGCATGAACTGCCAATTCATCCTGGAAAAAGCCGGTCTGGACAGCCTGTTCGACGATGTCGTGGGGGGCAGCGTGTCCCGGGAGCTCGGTCTGAAGGGAAAGCCCGAACCGGATATCTTTCTCGTGGCGGCGGACAATCTGGGGGTACATCCCGGTTCCTGCATCCTGATCGAGGATGCGGTCTCCGGAGTCGAGGCAGGCCGGCGGGGGAATTTCGCCCTGGTGATCGGCATCGCCCGGAACGACGGGGTCCAGAGTCTCAGAGCGGTCGGCTCTGATATCGTGATCCGGGATATGAAGGACCTGGGTTGGAAGGACATCCAGCGCTGGTTCGAGCGGGATTTGGAACAGGACAACTGGATGCTCGTGTATCACGGCTTCGAGCCGGAGCGGGAGCGGCTACGGGAATCCCTGACCACCGTGGGAAACGGGTATTTTGGGACCCGCGGCTGCTTCGAGGCGAATGGGGCCGATGATGTTGTCCACTACCCGGGAACCTATATCGCCGGGGTTTACAACGCCCTTCCCAGTGTCGTGTACCGAAAAACCATCACCAACAACGACCTGGTCAACTGTCCCAACTGGCTGCTCATCGAGCTACAGATCGAAAATGACAAGTTCCGCTCTCCCCTGGATTTTGAGCTCATCGATTATCGCCATGCCCTGGATATTCGAAGCGCCCTGATGAGCCGCTCCCTGACCTTCAAAGACAAAAAGGGGCGGATTACGACGATCGAATCCGAGCGATTGGCCAGCATGGCCAATCCGCACCTCGGCGGGATCCGTTTCAATGTACGCCCGGAGAACTGGTCGGGCAGTATTACGCTTCGCTCTTCCCTCGACGGCACGGTGGTCAACTACGGGGTTCCCCGCTACCGGGAGCTGAACTCCAGGCATCTGACTCCCATCTCGGTGAGCGAGGCGGGAGGAGCGATCAATCTGCAGGTCCAGACCGTCACCTCGAAGGTCAGAATCTACATGCAGGCCCGTCATAGCTTTTTCGCTGAGGGGAAACGGATAAAAGCGGAGCGGCAGGTCGTTCACGATGTCGGTCTGATCTCCGAGCAGATCGCCTTTCCCGTCGCCCAGGGCAAGGATTATAAACTGGAGAAGATCGTCAGCCTCTACACCTCGAAAGACAGGGACGTCACCGATCCCCAGGCGGCTTCCCGGGCTTCTCTACGGGAGAATCCGTCCTTCTCTCAGCTTCGGGATGCGCACCAACGGACCTGGCGCGACCTTTGGGATCGGGCGGATATCCGCATCGAAGGGGACCGTTTCGCCCAACAAGTCCTGAGGCTGCACATCTATCATATGCTCTGTACGGCCAGTCCCCATAATCGGCGGATCGATGCCGGTATGCCCGCCCGGGGCCTGCACGGCGAAGCCTATCGAGGACATATCTTCTGGGATGAGTTGTTCATCTATCCCTTCTACAATCTTCACTTTCCTCAGATCTCCCGTGCCCTGCTGCTGTACCGCTACCGGCGGCTGGAAGGGGCCCGGGAATACGCCCACGAGCACGGCTACCGGGGCACCATGTACCCCTGGCAAACGGCGGACAATGGTCACGAGGAAACTCAAGTTGTTCACTTCAATCCCGTCTCCGGGAAGTGGGATCCGGACCTCAGCAGCCGCCAGCGCCACGTCTCCATCGCCGTGGCCTACAGCGTCTGGGAGTACTTCTACTGCACGGGGGATTTAGAGTTTATCAATGAATACGGTGCGGAAATCCTAGTCTTGACGACCCGCTTCTGGGCCAGCATCACGGAGTACGACGAGGTGGATCGGCGATACCACATCCGGGGTGTCATGGGACCGGATGAGTTTCATGAGAAGTATCCGGAAGCGGATGCGGACCACGGCGGTTTGAACGACAACGCCTACACCAATATCCTGGCCAGCTGGTTGATGCATAAGACCATCGAGACCCTGGAGTATCTCCCGAAGAAGGACATGAAGATCCTGGTGGAGAAAACCGGATTCAAGCCGGAGGAGATGGAACTGTGGAAGGACATCGTCAGCAAGATGAATGTCGTCATCTCCAAGGATGGTATCCTCTCCCAGTTCGACGGCTACATGAACCTCAAGGAACTGGACTGGGAGGCCTACCGGAACAAGTACGGCAACATCGGCCGGCTGGACCGTATCCTCAAGTCGGAGGGGGACTGTCCGGACCGCTACAAGCTGTCCAAGCAGGCGGATGTATTGATGACCTACTACCTCCTTTCCCCCGGACAGGTGAAGCACATCCTCGAGCTGATGGGTTACAGGGTCGGGGACGAGCTGGAAGTGATGCGCAAGAACTACGAGTACTACTCTCAGCGCACCAGTCACGGTTCCACGTTGAGCTTTATCGTGCACGCAGGGTTGCTGAAGTATCTAAAAGGACACCGCCAGGACATGTGGCGGTGGTTCCACACCGCCTTGAAGAGCGACGTAGAGGATATCCAGGGCGGCACTACCGCGGAGGGAATTCACAGCGGAGTGATGGGGGGAACCCTGGACCTGGTGATGAAGGCCTTCGCCGGCATTAGCCTATTCAAAGACGCGATCCTGCTCGAACCCCAGCTTCCCTCCCACTGGCGGCGGCTGGCTTTCAAGATGACCCACCTTCGCAACTGGTTTCACATCGTCATCACTCCCGTTGAGCTGACGGTCAAAAAGCTAACCGAGAGCAGGAAGCAGCCGGTGGATATTATGGTAGGAAAAAAGCGCTACGCTCTGAAGGAGAAGGAATCGGTAACCATTGCCCTGCCCCGCGGGTAGAGAGGGCTGCGGGTCGAGGTATCGAACGAATCAACCCCGGGGCAGCTTCTTACGCCACCTGCGGAAGTAGGCGGTTCTCAAGCCCTCTGCAAGGCGGTAAAACCGATACAGAAACGGACGGAACGCCAGGTCGTAGCAGCCCAATCGGTTGACCACCTGTCCGCCGAATCCGGTCTTGAAGCGGAATAATCCGTGCATCGGGTGCCGGGGATCATCCTCGGAAGGGATACCAAACAGGTCGTAGCAGCGGCAACCCCGCTCCTTGGCCAGTAGGATTGCCCGCCATTGAACAGCGTAGCCGGGCATCAGGTTGCGCTTTCGATCCGAGGAGGCCCCGTACAGATACCAGGCACGCTGCCCTTTCAAGGCGAGGATGATCCCGGCGAGAAGCTCCCCCTCGTGTCTCGCAGTCAGCAGGTACAGCTCCGGTCCGCCGGCGCCGTACCTGCCGGCCAGGGTGAACAACCGTTTGTAGTAGTTCTCGCTGTGAACAGTGATCCGGTCCCTTCGGGCCGTCTCCTCGTACAGCCGATACCACTGCTCCAAGCTCCCCGGTTCCCCCGATTGCGGCCGGTCAATCGAAATCTCCACCCCTTTCCTGGCGGCCAGGCGTATGTTGTAGCGGGTCTTGCTCTTCATCGAGGCCAGCAGCTCGCCTTCTTCGGCGTTCAGATCGAGGATCACCGTACTGGCTGGCTGAACATCCATCCCTGCTTTGCGCAGGCCCGCCGAGCTCTTAAGCGCCTCAGGATGATTTCCCAAGCCCTCTCTGCCCCAGGGAAGATCGAAGCGCAGGAATATGCAGCCGGGAAGGTGGGGCCTCAGAACCCGGGCCAGCTCTGGGAGAAAATCCGCTCGGTCCGCTGCCGGCACTTCCACCTCGGGTCCATGGGGCACGTAGGCAAAACGGAGTCCCGGCTTCAGCTTGCGGAGCAGGACGAGCGGGAAAAATGCTTTATCCCGGTAGCGGCAACGAAAGGACCTGGCCTGCCAACCGAGCTGCTCCCGGAAGGCACCCCAAAACCCGCTCTGGAGCAGGCTCTCGTTGCGATCCAGATCGTGGAGCTCTGCCGGTTCGACGCTGATCTTCATCAATCCCAATCCAGGATCTCCGCTTCCACCCCGCCCACAACCTGCAACAGGGAAAGACCCAGCGTGGTCCACACCGGCTCTCCGGGGTCCATCACGCCCAGCCTGATTTTCAGCCCATAGGGTCTACCCTCGGGGAAAGAGGGATCCAACCAATGCCACTTTCCGCCGGCGAACAGCTCCACCCAGGCATGGCCGATGAATCCCGCTTCAGTCAAAATGAGCCCATAGGCCATCCGGGAGGGAACTGCGATCTTTCGTAGAAGGGCAACCAGCAGCAGGGCATGTTCCGTGCAGTCTCCCGCTTTGCGGTCGAGGATCTCTTTCAGGCCGGCAAATCCATAGGCCAGGGATTTATTTTCAATGTAACCGTGCACCAATCGCTCCAAACAGATTCCCTGGAACGGATCGAAAGTGTCGCCGCTTCTACATCCGGCGAGCAGCTCCGCCAACCTGGGATCCTCCAGATCCAGATGAAACCCGCCGCGGACGTACCTATCCAGCTCCGGAGGCGGCAAGCTCGAATCGGAGGACAGCCCTTCGGCCTGAAAACCTCTTTTTTCCAGATACACGACCAGCTCCCCGGCGTCCCTCCGCCTATCCTCGGGCAAAGATACGATGCGGGTCTGAGCCCTTTGTCCTCCCCCCAGATCCCGCTCGGCGTCCCGTACCGCTTCACGCAACGTTGATTCACCGCCGCCGCGAAAGGCAACGGTCACTCCCCGGACCTCCTCCAGGGACTCCGGCAGAGCCCTGAGTCGGCGGACCGGAATGATCAGAGAAGCCACATCGAAGACAGCGGCTATGTCGATTCCCCGATCGTTCTTTGGCGAGACTCCCGGATCGCAGTCGAGGTGGAGAATCTCCAGAGCCAACCCCACCGGGGTTCTGGAATAGAGGAGCTGACCCTCTTCGCTGTACACCTCCGTGGTGATAACACCGGGCAGAGCGGTGGATCGCTCCTCCACGAGGATGCCCTCGTATCTCCTGCCCAAGGAATCATCGATTTCCCCCTGTCCGAGAACACGGAGCTTGATCCCCTCTACCTCCAATGATTCCGGGGAAAAGAGGTGATAACCGAGCTCCCCGTTGCGGGTACCGTATTCACTTGCGGGGCTCCCGGCTTCGTGCGCTCCCTGCGCTCTCTGCTCACCGATCATCCGCCTGATCCTTTGGTCGGCGGCATAGACGCCGAGGGGCTCATCATCCAGAGGAAGAAAAAACGGCTCCTCCTCGGTTCCTCGCAAAAGTTGAACCCGGAGCCCTCCCTCCACCGTCCGGACTTCAACACCTTGGGGCTCACCGTTCATGACGAGTTGAGAGCTCAATGAAACCAGAAAACCCGCCTCCTCTATCCAAACGTCCTTCTGGGTGAGAGAAAAGGGCACCCCAAAACGGAGGATCTTCATGGTCTGTTCGATCTCGCTTCGCACCAAGCCACCCGCCGTGCGCCAGGTGGTGTGATGAACGTAGCCGACGGCTTTGCTTTGCAAGAGCAGAGAGTACCACTGATCTTCAATCTTCTCCTGGGAGTGGAGGAGAAGCGGGAGGAGGAAAAACAGCAGAACGAGCCGCTTCATAATCGCCGCGCGGGCTATCTGACCTGACCCGTTTTCACCTTTTCCGAAGTAATGGGCTTACCGGCACATTCCAACATGACCTCTTCGACAAGCACCTGATGGTTTTTGACCTGAATAGGGATGCTGAAAAACTCATCGATATCTATCTCCTCCGCCGCCTGTCCCGAATTCGGCTGCCCGGCGAGCCCAACCGGGTCGCCCGCCTCAGCATGGTCGGCAAACAGCACTTCAACGGTCTGGCCGTCATCAGCGGCCAGGAGCATTCCACGACTTTCCACTCCTCGCAGCCGGGCGGGTTTCAAGTTGCAAACCAGCAGGACATTTCTGCCCTTGAGCTCATCGGGCCTATAATAGGGAACCAGCCCGGAGACGATCTGGCGGGTCTCTGCCCCCAGATCGACGGTTTCAATGTACAGCTTATCCGCCTTCGGATGTTTTTCCACCTCGACGATCTTGGCGACTCTGAGATCCACCCGGGAACGGAACTTCTCGAGGGTCTGCGTATCTGCTCCCATTACCTGCCCTCCTGAAAATTTATTTTTGAAATTCTCCATCTCTTCATCTTCCAGTTTACGGAACAGAAGTTCCGGGGCTTTCACCTCCTCGATCCCTGAAAGAACTTTGAGTTGGTCGGTTCCCGACCCTTCGGTGCCGAGAAAGGAGTGGATTCTGTCCGCCGTGTCGGGAAGATAGGGATGGACAAGCACCGCCAGGTCCCGGATCAGGTATACCAGATCGCGCAGCAGCACACCGGTTTTTTCCCGATCCTCTTTGACGGCCTTCCAAGGCTCGTCCTCCTGAAAGCGCTTGTTGCCGATCGAAGACAGGGCAAAGATGCGCCTCAAGGCCTCCCGGAGCTCGATCCGCTCCAGTGCGTCGAGGATCTCCCTCTCCGCCTGCTCGACTTCCCGCCAGAACTTCCGGGAGGCATCGCTGCCCGCCGCCGTCCCGTCGCCTTCCGCCGCACCGGGCAACTTGCCGTCGAAATAGCGATTGACAAAGGTGAGGGTCCTGTTGACCAGGTTGGCAAGATTACCGATCAGCTCACCGTTGACCTTTTCCTGGAAATCCTTCCAGGTGAACAGGGAGTCCGCCCTCTCGGGACGATTGTAAAACAGATAGAATCGCCAGACGTCGGCGGGGATCCCCGAATCCACCGCATCGTTACCGAACACTCCGATTCCCTTGCTCTTCGAAAACTTGCCGCTCTCGTAATTCAAGTATTCGCTGGAGGACATGCTGTGCAGAAGGGTCCAGGTTTCCCCGGAGCCGATCAACGAGCAGGGGAAGATGACCGTATGGAAGGGGATATTGTCCTTGCCGATGAACTGGACCAGCTTCACCTCCCCGGGATTTTTCCACCACTGCTGCCATTCATCCGTGAGGTTGGCGGTGATGGAAATGTAACCGATCGGGGCATCGAACCATACATAAAAAACCTTGTTCTCGAAATTCTGTTTCGGCACAGGGATGCCCCACTTCAGATCCCGCGTAATGGCCCGTTCGTGCAAGCCGTCCCTGATCCAGGCCTGAGTCATCTGGACGGCATTCTTGGCCCAGGCGCCCTCCTCCGAGGTTTTCTCCATCCAGGCTTCCAGCTTCGGCAGTATCGCCGGCAGATCGATATACAGGTGGGTGGTCTCCCGTACCACCGGTGTTGCGCCGCACACTCCGCAGTGGGGCTCCACCAGGTCCGTGGGATCGAGGAGCTTGCCGCAGTTTTCGCACTGGTCGCCCCGGGCTTCCGGGTATTCACAGTGGGGACAGGTCCCACGAACGTAGCGGTCCGCCAGGAAGCGGTCGCAGGTCTCGCAGTAGGTCTGCTCGATGGTTTTTTCCTTGATATATCCATTCTTGTCCAGACCAAGAAAGATCGACTGGGTGATCTCCGTGTGTTTCGGAGTGGAAGTTCGCCCGAAGCTGTCGAAGGCGATGTTGAACCACTTGTAGACCTCCGAGTGCACCTGGTAGTAGCGATCACAGAGCTCTTGAGGGGTGATGCCCTCCTCCAGGGCCCGGGTTTCAGTGGCCGTACCGTACTCGTCGGTGCCGCAGACGTACAGCGTCTCGTAGCCCCGGAGGCGGCAGTAGCGGGCATACACGTCCGCCGACAGCACCTGGATCAGGTTTCCAAGATGGGGAATATTGTTCACGTAGGGCAGTGCCGAGGTGATGAGTGTCTTCTTCATGGGTACAGCTACTATATTTTTATCATTCCCGCAGAGTCAAGGGCTCGGGCCGGAGCCGACGGGTCCTACAAGATCCCTTCGATCGAGGCTCGCCAATAGGGAAGCACCCGCACTCCAGCAATCGCAGCACTCGGTTCCATCGGTTCCTGCACTATAACCAAGCTTTCACGAACAGCCGGCAGCTCCAATCCCCTGACAGCTCCCTCTGCCTCCCGCGGCAACGACTGGTTATTCAACTCATAGCTCACCTGGAAGGCCTTTGATCCGGAAACAAAGTCGAGATCCCAGCCGCTTCCTTTGACAAAGCACACCCGGTCGTGACCGCGCTGAAGGTCATTGAAAATCCGATTCTCCAGCAGCTTGCCCCAATCCTTGTCAAATCCTCTGACTCGCAGGTACAAACCATTGTCAACCAGGTAAATTTTTTTCTGGCTGGTGCTGCCACCCAGCATGTTTTCCGCGAGGTAAACAAATTGAGCTTCTTCGAAGTAGCCAAGGTACTGGTAAAGCGTGTCTTTCGACACTTTGAGACCCATGCTTTTATAATCGTTATACCATCTGTGGACGCTGAACTCCTTGGTGAAGGATTTCAGCAGCCTGAGAAAAACGGATTCCACCAGGGTAGCATTCTTGATATGGTGGCGCTCAACCACATCCCTAAAAAGCATGGAATCGATATACGAACGTATCAGGTTCAGCTTCATATCCGGTGAATCCACCAGCACCACTTCGGGAAACCCTCCCCAAAGCAAGTATTCTTGTAAAAGATTGTGCATCTCTGCCAGTCCCCGTCGTGAGTCCGGAGCTTGCACGGCCTTCTCCTTGAAACGAAGGAACTCCCGAAAGGTCAATGGCAGAACAGTCGTAGAAAGAGTCTTTCCCCGCAGAACCGATGCGAGATTCCTCAAGAATACCCGTGAAGAGGAACCGGTAACAAAGATCTTAAGCCCCCGGTTCAGTAGGAATTTCAGTCCCATCTCGAAGGTCGCCAACTCCTGGATCTCGTCAAAAAAAAAGCAGGGGGTATGGTTCGGAAACAACTCAAGATAGGCTTGATAGAGAAGTTCGAAGTGTTCAACAGAAAAGTCCTGAAGTGGGATCTCCGAGAAATCCAAGAATACCACGTTCCGCCGGTCCAGGCCAAGTTCGTTCATTACCTGGAACAGGAAGAAAGTTTTTCCTGCCCGCCGCGGTCCAACAACAGCAATGACCTTCTCCAAGCGTTCGAATTCTCTCCATTTCAGAGAGTGCTCGCGCGGAACGACCTGCCGAGAAGAGAAGATTTCCTGCCCGTCGAGGATAGCTCTCTTTAAAGTTTCCTTTTCCATAAGGACAATATAGAGAATATTATCCTTTTACACAAGGAAAATTTTTATACCGTTGGTTCGACTCAGCCGCGCTATCCGCGCAGGGCCTCCTCGTACATGGCCAGGATGTTCTCGGGGG
>Ga0315553_10003080_pt1 | contig 13157 bp, 9 predicted proteins | sample SalMarSW160140MG_FD_203099 | JGI IMG/M metagenome (GOLD analysis project Ga0315553, IMG submission 203099) | Salt marsh sediment microbial communities from the Plum Island Ecosystem LTER, Massachusetts, United States - Salt Marsh Sediment SW1601-40 ... | reverse complement strand
CTGGGTCGCAAGTCGGACGGCGAGCCCGGCTGGATCACCGTCTGGCGCGGCTGGGAGAAACTCAACCTGCTCGTGCGCGGCGCAACACTGATGTCCGGCGCCAAAAAATGTGGGTAAGAACAAGGCCGGAAGGCCGGGGATTCGACGGCAATTCGCCGTAATGCATTCCATGCACAAGCGCGTGATTCCCGCTGAGCGCCGAAAGCGGAACGCCGAACACTCTGGTCGCATGCTGCTCTGTTAGCGTTGCGCCTTACTCTTGGCCCGCTTCGCGTCGCGCGAATTGCTGCGCGGCGCGCCGTTATCCGGTTGCCGTGCCAACGAAGTCAGATCGATCAGCTCCGCCAGGCCCGCGGCAGCGAACTCGCGCCCTGTGACATAGCGGCCTGGCGACATCCACGAGGCGAGCTTTTCGTAAGGCATGCCCAACAGCGCGGCCAGCAGCTTGTCCATCTCGATTTCGAGCTGGGCGAAGTGCCTTGCCCATTCGGCCGCCTCGGCCAGGCTCACGTGCTCGTCGCTCTGCGACTTCATGGGATGAAACAAAAGCACGCTGTAGGGGGTGACGCAGCGTCGCGCGCACGCGGCCAACGGCCACAGCGCGGCCGAAGAACACTCGCCCGTCACCACGCCCGTGGCACGCAACCGCCGCATGACGATGAGTGTAGCCAATGAGATTCCGCAATAGGGACTCCCGCCGGGCGAATCGAAGTAGAGCGTACACTCTTCGCCTACTGGAACGCCGAGCAGCTTTTCGGACAGATCGGATTCGTGATCGCTCAAGTCCCCCACCAGAGCAATCTCGATCGGTTCGTCTTGTCGCGAAGGATCGGTGTCGCCGCGTTTCATGCTCGGGATTCCTTGTGCGGGCCGGTAGGTCGACCGTACGCAGACAATGTAGTCCCTTATGCGCGCTCTCGCCAGTGTGTCATCCTTCGCCGACCTTGAGCGTGGCGCCGCCGCTGGCAAACCATACGTCGCAATGTGAATGGCGCCACTGCCGCCGCTGGCAAACGTTACGCCTCGACGTGCCCGCTGCAGCACACCATCTGCAGCGACGACGCCGCGTCACGTGCTCCCGCGAAATGCATCTAGCTTCCGAGATGCATCTACCTTGGCGGCACGTCGGTCCCCCTTGCTGACCCGTCGAGGGCGGATTGTGCCGCCCTGGAAGAGGTCGCGGGCGAAACTTCCCATCGCGCCGGGGCGTGGTATAATCGGTAAAGGTAGGGTTTGTTCTCGTCGGGCCCCCTTGTGATTCGATCGAGCTCCATTCTTGCTGCCGGCGTTTGTCGTCGACTGTGGCGCCGCCGCCAGCCGCGCGATACCGCGAGCCTGAGGCGATGGGCATTAAGTTCTTCTGCCCTAACGGGCATCGGCTCAACGTGAAGTCGCACTTGGCTGGCAAGCGCGGCATCTGCCCGCATTGCGGCGCCAAGCTGCGCATTCCCCCGGAGAGCCAGGTGGACGCGGTCGCCGCCCGATCGCGCCGCGGCGCGGGATCGCACGCGGGGAACAACGGCAGCAGCGATCATCCCACGCATGCGGCGCAACCAGCATCGCCATCGGGGGGCATGCCGTTCGATGTCCCCTTCGCCGCGGTTGGGCCATTGGAAGAGACGGCCCGCGCTCGTCCCGCCGCGCCACAGCCATCGGCGGGTTGGTCGGGAGGAAGCGCGGGCAGCGCTCACGGGGCCGCGCCCGTACCGACAGCGCACGCCGCAATGGCACCCGCACCGTCGGCCGCGTCGGCGACATCGGCGGCACCCGTGGGGCCGAGTCCGGGTGGCGACTCCGCTGGGATTGTCACTGCCTCGCCCGTCCCCATGCCGCAGGCGACGCCCATTGCCGACGCGATTGGCGAAGCACCTCAGGCGGTGTGGTACGTTCGGCCTCCCTCAGGCGGACAATATGGCCCGGCGGGCGGCGAGATCATGCGCAAGTGGATCGGCGAGGGCCGCGTCAGCGGCGACTCGCTCGTATGGCGCGAGGGCTGGCCCGACTGGCGCGCCGCCGGTACGGTATTCCCCACGTTGGCGACGACGGCACCCGCCACGGCGTCGCCCGTTCCTCAGGCAGCCGCACCGGTGCCCGCGGCAACTCCTGCGGTGCGCTCGATGGGCTCGCTTCCGGCAACTTCGACTCGCTACCAGCACCGGCGGCGGGGCAATCCCGGCCTGGCGATCTTTGTCGTATTGGCGCTGGGCCTCTTGTGCGCCGTGCTGGGCGTGGTCTTCGTGCTGGTGGCCACCGGCGTGCTCTCGCCGGGATAGCCGGTCGCGGCAGGAGACGCGCCGAAAGTCGAGACCCAACGGACTTCAGCCGTTACGCCTTCGACCCTAAAGCCTAAAGCCTGGAGCCTAAAGCCTGCCTACCCCGCCTTCCTCTGCGAGCCGTAAAGATACGGATTCAGCGCGGGGTCGTTGTACATCTTGAACTGACGGTACGTGCGATGCCGCTTGCGGCCCGCGGCGATATCCGCCAGCAGCTCAGCCAGCGCCTGCGACAGGTCTTCCTGCTGGATGTGGCACACCTTCAGTTTGCGCTCGACCGACGCCAGGTGCTCGGGCGATGCGTCGTCGCGCTCGAGCTGCTCCCGCAAGTGGTAGATTCTCAGCGCCAGAATCGACAGCCGGTCGATCGCGCTGCCGGGCGTTTCGGTATTGAGCGGGGCGTCTGCTATCGGCACAACGCCGTGCTGCTCGAGCTGGTCGGAAATCCAGTCATCGATTCTCTCGATTCCGTCGTTGCGCCGCTGGTTCAGCCCGTCGATGTTCCGCTTTACCTGGGCGATGCGCGCGTCGCCGACCGAGGGGCTGCGGGCGATGTCCTCCTCGTGCCACAGCCGGTAGTTGAACGCATGCTGCTCGCACGCAAGCTGAAGTGCGCCTTCGTAAGGATTGTCGATTTTCTGCTCGTGCCAGCGGGCGACCGTCTCGCTGTGCATGGCATTAAGCCGGGCGACGTCGATCATGCGTTTGCCTCCTTGCCACTAGGCGTCGGGTCGGGATTCTACGCGCAATCGTACTTTTGCATCAAGGCAAACTGGGCCACAGCGGCTTGTCTTTCCGCAATTACCGCATTGCCCTAGAATGATGATCGCGTGCCCGCTTTCGGCTTTTCGCTTTCCGCTTATTCCTCACCACCGATGAGCAAACCGAATCGTCAAACGCTGCTGCTGGCCGTCGTGATCGTCGTCGGTCTGGTGCTGGTGGTGTACTTCGCCTGGTTTCATTCCAACGGCGAGGCGGGCAGTCAGCGCGGGCGCGGCGACCTCGCGCTGGAGGACATTCCGTTTGACGGCCGGCAAAGCTACGCCTATCTGAAGGAGATTTGCGAGCTGGGGCCGCGACCCAGCGGCTCGGACGCAATGGCCAAGCAGCAGAAGATGCTCTCCGACCACTTTCGCAAGCTCGGCGGAAAAGTGACGCTGCAAGAGTTTCCCGAGCGGCACCCACAGGACGGCTCCCGCGTCACGCTGGCGAACCTGATTGTCGAGTGGCACCCGGATCGTCGCGAGCGGATTCTGCTGTGCGCCCACTACGACACGCGGCCCTATCCCGATCGCGACCCCAGGAACCGGCGGGGTACGTTTCTCGGCGCCAACGACGGCGCCAGCGGCGTCGCCCTGCTCATGGAGCTGGGGCGCCACATGCCTGACCTGGAAGGTCCCTACGGCGTCGATTTCGTGTTGTTCGACGGTGAGGAGTTCGTCTTCGACCGGGACCGCGATCCTTACTTCCTCGGCTCCGAACACTTCGCCCGCGAGTACGTCGCCAACCCGCCCGACCACAAGTATCGCGCGGGCGTGCTGCTGGATATGGTCGGCGACGCCGAGCTGCAAATCTATCAGGAACGGTATAGCCTCCGGAAGGCTCGCTCGCTCACGCTGGACATCTGGAACACGGCCCGCGACCTGGGCGTCAAGGAATTCATTGCCCGCAGTCGGCACGAGTTGCAAGACGACCACCTGGCACTCAACGACATCGCGAAAATCCCCACGTGCGACGTCATCGACTTCGACTACCCCCGCCCCGGCGCCGCGCAGTCGTTCTGGCACACCGAAGCCGACGCCCCCGACAAGTGCTCCGACCTGTCGCTGGCCAAGGTGGGCTGGGTTATGCTGGAGTGGCTGAAGCGGCAGCAGCGGAGCGAGTAAGTGCCGTGGGGAGTGGTCAGTTGTACGTGGTTTGGTGTTGGTTGTCGGTGGTTGGTTGTCGGTTGCAGCGTATCCGATTGCGACTTCTCTGCAACCGACAACAAACAACTAACAATCAACCTTCTCCAATTGAAACCTGAAAACCCTCCCGCGTTGGTCATTTGGATTTGGTCATTGGTCATTCGGCGTTGCGGCGGCATCGTGTCGAAGGCGCGGCAAGAGAAGCGACGCGCCGCGTTTTCGAGGAAAAGTCAGCCGTGAGTCCTTGGCCGAATCTCGTGGCGGCGATCGCGCTGGGCGGCATCTCGGCGGCGCTCGTCGCCTGGACCGAGCACCACCGCCGCTCGACGCGGTGGTCGGATCTCACCGAGCGTGATGCGCACTTTCTGCGCCGCCGCTATCGCTTGCGGGCGCTGACGGGCTACGCAATCGGCGCGATCGGCCTGGCGGTGGTACTCGGCGTGTGGATCGAGCACCCCATCGTGGCCGTCGTTTACTGGACGGGCGTCGCTCTGCTGGCCTGCGCGATTGTGGTAGCGGCGATGATCGACGCGCTACGCACCTTGACCCACTACGCGCCCGAACGGCGCTACTATCGCAAGGCCCGCAACGAGCTGGTCGCCGAGCTCAACCGCATCGCCAAGCGCGCCGGCGAGGAAGAGCCCGACGAAGCGTAGGGCAGACACCCCGCTGCGCTTCGTGGGCCCTCGCTAACGCTTCGGGTTACGATGCCTTCATTCCGCAATCTGCACTTTGCACTCTGCACTCGAACTGTCCTTTCGCGTTAGTGACCGAACGATGCCCCCCTCCAAAACATTTCAAATCGCCGTTTATCCCGGCGACGGCATCGGTCCCGACGTGATCGACGAGGCCGTGCGCGTGCTGCGGGCCGCCGAGCAGCTCGATGGCAGTTTTGCCCTCAAGCTCGAAACGCTTCCCTGGGGCATTCGCTACTGGCGCGAGAATAGCCGCATCGTGCCCGACGACTTTCTCGAGCAGCTTCGCGGCTTTGACGCGATTCTGCTGGGAGCCGTGGGCTGGCCGGCCGTACTGCCCGACCACGTCACGCTCGCGCCGCTCGTGCAGATTCGCCAGGCGTTCGATCAATACGCCTGTGTCCGCCCCTCGCGGTTGTATCCTGGTGTGAAAAGCGTGCTGGCAGGCGTACAGCCGGGCGACGTCGACCTGGTGGTCATCCGCGAGAATTCCGAGGGAGAATACGTCGACAACGGCGGTCGGCTGCGGCGCGGCACGCCCGATGAGGTCGCCTGGCAAACGGCCGTACACTCGCGACGGGGCATCGAGCGGGTTTTGCGGTACGGGTTCGACCTGGCGCGCCGCCGTCGCAACCGCCTCACGATGATCACGAAGTCGAACGCCCAGCGCCACGCCTACGGACTGTGGGACGAAGTGCTGGCCGAGCTGGCGCCGCAATTCTCCGACGTCGAGAGCGACCGCCAGCACTGCGACGCCGCGCTGATGAACCTGGTCCGCTGCCCGCGCGAGTTCGACGTGATCGTGGCCTCGAACCTGTTCGGCGATCTCATGACCGACCTGGCGGGCGTGGTGGGGGGCGGATTGGGCCTGGCTCCCAGCGCGAATCTCAACCCCGAGCGCGAATTTCCGTCGATGTTCGAGCCCGTTCACGGCTCCGCCCCCGACATCGCCGGCCGCGGCATCGCCAACCCGATCGCGGCCATCCGCAGCGCTGCCATGATGCTCGACCACCTGGGTATCGACGCCGCATCGCGCCGCATCGAAACCGCCGTCGAGCGCACGCTGGCCCAAGGCCACCAAACCCCCGACCTCGGCGGACGCCTTACCACCCAAGAAATGGCCACCGCCATGCTGGCGAACCTGGAGCGCAACTCTGCGTAACCGCGGCTGCGCAAAAAGCACCGTGACCGCGTTCCCCCAAAACGTCCATCCCAGTCCATCTCGTCCACGATTTGGCAATGCCCGTCGGCACGTGCTACAATCGGCTTCCGACCGTTCGCCCCACCCCGCCAATCGCCATCCGTCTGGATGGAGCCTGCCATGACGCCTCAAGAACGAAGCTTTCTGTTGGCCCGACGCGAGTTCTTTACCACGAGCGCTTCGGGACTTGGTGGCGCGGCGCTGGCGTGGCTTTTGATGCGCGATGGGCTCTTGGCCGATGAGCTGAGCGGCGACGCAACCGGCGAACGATCGAATCCGTCGGACCACGCCAATCCGCTGGCGCCGAAGAAGCCGCACTTCGCCCCCAAGGCCGAGCGGTGCATTTTCATCCTGCCGGCCGGGGCCCCCAGCCATCTCGATCTGTTCGATCCCAAGCCCAAGCTGCGGGAGCTGAACGGGCAGAAGGTGCCCGAGTCGCTGGTCAAGAACGTGCGGTTCGCGTTCATCCAGAAAGACACCGCCGTGCTGGCGGGCAGCCCGCGCAAGTTCACGCCGCAAGGCGAATGCGGTATGGAGCTGTCGGACTTTCTGCCGCACGTGGGTACGTGTGCCGACGACATCGCGCTGGTGCGGTCGATGCACACCGACGCCTTCAACCATCACCCGGCCCAGTTGATGCTCAACAGCGGAGTGCCGCGGTTCGGCCGGCCCAGCATGGGGTCGTGGCTGGTGTACGGGCTGGGGAGCGAGTCGGACAGCCTGCCCGGTTACGTGGTGCTCACGGCGGGTCGGGGGAGCAGCGGCGGCGTATCGAACTGGTCGAGCGGGTTTTTTCCCTCGACGTACCAGGGCGTGGTGTTCCGCTCGCAGGGGGAGCCGGTGCTCAACCTGCAAAACCCGCCCGGCATTTCGCGCGAGATGCAACAGCGAAGCCTGGAAGCGATGGGCCGGCTGAACGCGCGGCAATTCGACGAGCTGCGCGACCCCGAAATCGCCAGCCGCATCGCTTCGTACGAGTTGGCGTTCCGCATGCAGGCGGCGGCGCCGGAGCTGATCGACCTGGCCAGCGAGGATCAGCGCACGCTCGACGAGTACGGCGTGACGCGCAAGGAGCCGGAGAAGCACAACTACCGCGGCGGCGGGCCGAACGTGTATCGGCAGTTTGCCACCAATTGCCTGTTGGCGCGGCGGCTGATCGAGCGCGGCGTGCGGTTCGTGACCGTGATGCACGCCTCGTGGGACCATCACGACAACATCGACGAGGAGCTGGGCTACAATGCCGGAATGGCCGACCAGCCCATCGCGGCACTGCTCAAGGACCTCAAACGCCGCGGGCTACTCGATTCGACGCTCGTCATCTTCGCGGGCGAGTTCGGCCGCACTCCGCTGGCCGAGAACCGCGGCGGCAACATGCCGGCGAAGGTAGGGCGCGACCACCATCCGTATGCGTTCAGCGTGATGTTGGCCGGCGGCGGCATTCGCGGCGGGCAGGTGGTCGGCAAGACCGACGACATCGGCTGGTCACCCGTCGAGGACCCGGTACACATCAACGATTTTCACGCGACCGTTCTGCGTCTGTTCGGCTTCGACCACCTACGGCTGACGCACAATTTCAAGGGCTTGAACGTGCGGCTAACCGACCAGGGAGGCAAGGTGGTGGAGAAGCTGCTGGCGTAGGCGGCAGTGGTCAAAGCGGAAAGCGGATCGTTCCGCATCATGCGGTCAGTGGCGGAGGCGAGGCGATCCACTGCCGGTAGAATCGGGCCGCCGCTTGTTCGTCGCCGTCGCACGGCACGAAGATTCCCGCCAGGCGGCCGCGGCGAATCACGCCCTTCTCCAGGCGTTCGGGAAACAGCGTCGAAGTGAGCGTGAATCGCCGCTGGGCTTCCTCTTGTTTTTCGTCCTTCGACGACGGCCACGTCGCGGCTACCGTCGTGCCAAGAAAGTCGCCGGGGTAGATCATCTCCACGTACGAAAAGGAGCTTCCCGGCAGCCGCAACAGATACGCTCCTGGCCCGCCATCGGGTGCGCACCGAACGGGCTCGCCGTCCACCAGCGCCAGGGGCGAGAAGTGATCGGACGTCGCCGCGTCCAGGCGAAGCACCGCGACAGCATCGATTTCGGTAACGGACGTGAACGTGGGATGACTTTCGAGCAGGCTCGTCTGGATCGACGCGATCATCTCGACACCGCAGGCGGGCGAACCGCCGTCCGGTACGATCGCTCGCCAGTAGATTTGCGCCGCGGCAATGGCTCCCGGTGTTTGCGGATACGCGGCAACGAGGTCGACGCCGCGGACATACGTTTCGCGCACGTTCAAGCGGTCACTGTCCTGGGCCGCCGCGTTCGTCGCATCGGGCTCCAAGCGAACGCCCAAGAGTTTCGCACTCACAGGCGCTTGCTTATCCACCCGAACGCCGTGTATGCCGTTGTCGGGGTGCGTCGGGTCGATCGAGGCCGACAAGCACCCGGCGCGTAGTACGGCCACGTGCCCGTCGAATTGCCAGACCGATCGCTGTTTGGTGTCGGGCATTCGGTTAGAGGATCGACAAAGCCGGCCCGAAGCACCGGCAGTGATTGGCGGATTCAGCTCGCTTGGCCATCCGAGCGTTGCCGCGCTGACAAAAAAACCCCGCCGTACGCGGTAAGGCGAAACGGCGGGGCCGGAACAGAGAAGAGGCCGGATTTGCCACCCGAAGGAGGCGCAACAAAAATAATGCGTTAAGAATGTTGTTCCTACCGCTCGATTTGCTCGATGCGGCTCGTCGGCACGCATGTGCCAACACCCCGATGATAGCAACATTGAAGCGCGTGTCCATAGTTTGAAATTAAATTCTCGGCTGCCGGGAAGCCGTCCCTGCCATGGCACCACGTAAGGGGGTACGCACCACCCGACAGTGCGGCATTCGGCCACTAGATTGCCGCCAGGGCTCGACGGCCTATAATCCAGCCCGGCGCTAACTATTCTTGCCCCCACCAGGCCGAGCGACCCCCAGGCGCTGGCGCACGCTAATGCCCGATTTCCTAACCGTTTGCGAACAGGCGGCCCGGGCCGGAGCCGCCGTGCTGATCCAGATGCGTCGCGGTTTTCGCGTGCGCGAAAAGGGACCCCGCGACCTGGTCACCGAGGCCGACACCGCATCGCAGGCCGCGATTCGTTCGGTGCTCTTGGACGCCTTTCCTGATCACGGGTTTCTGGGCGAAGAAACACTACCGGACGGTGGCGCAAAAGAATCGGGCGCACCGGGCGGACCGGCGGCGGAGTATCGCTGGGTCGTCGATCCGCTGGACGGCACGGTCAACTACGTGCACCAGCTTCCGGGTTACGCCGTATCGGTCGCGCTGGAGCGTGCGGGCGAGCCGGTCGTGGGAGCCGTTCTCGACCCCATCATCGACGAGTGCTTTACCGCCCGGGCGGGCGGCGGGGCGTTTCTCAACGGGGAGCCGATTCGCGTCGGCGATTGCACCCTCTTGGATCAGGCGCTGGTGGCGGTGAGCTTTTCGTCGAACGTGCCGCGCGGGTCACCCGAAATCGCCCGATTCGTCGAGGCGTTGCACGCTTGCCAGTCGCTGCGGCGAATGGGATCGGCGGCTTTGAATCTTTGCTACGTGGCCAGCGGGCGGCTCGATGCCTACTTCGCGACCAGCCTCAAGCGGTGGGACGCGGCGGCGGGAGTGCTGATCGTGCGCGAGGCGGGGGGAGTCGTGAGCGACCTGGCAGGTGGCTCGCTCGACCTCGGGCGGCCCTCGCTGATGGCGGCTGGAACACCCGTCCTACACGCTGCGCTGATGGACGTGCTGCGATAAGCCGCCACAATGATGGGCAGTGGTGTGGCGGCGTTCGGGGCCTCGGCCGCCTCTCCGTGGCACTCATACAGGCGCTGGTGACCATGGCCGCCACATTCATGTGGCGCTCGGGCGGCCGGGGCGACCGGCTCCGGCCGTGGAATCGCGAAGATTTCGCCACCCGGCGGGAATCGGATGTGAAACGGTTGACGCCTCGACTACACTAAAGTTAGACGACGACACACCTTTCTACTGCTATCTGGCGGGATTCTTCGTCGTGGCGCTCAACGTACATCATGACCTCGGGCTGCTAGGCACGGCCCATCCCTGGGTGCCGCCGGTTCGGCCAGCGGACGGCACGCGAAGCGTGCCTGCTACGGGACCGCTGGCGCGTCTCTTGGTGGCGCTGCGGGTAGTCGGGGTGGCGGCCGTCTGGGCGGCGCTCGCACCGGGTTCAGTTTTGGGTCAAACCCCGCGAGACGACACTCCGCCTCGTTCGGCGCCTACCACGGAGCCCTCACCTCGGACACCCTCCGGAGGAGCAGTCGAGGAATCGCCGCTGGAGACGTATTACCTCAAGGACTCCAACGGCAAGCTCGTCCCGTTCTTCGAGGCGCTCCCGTTTGAGGAATTCGAGCGGCTCTATCGCCTCTACGAGGAACTGGAGGCTTCGCAGGAGCCGCGGCCATACAGCATCCAAAGCCTTTCCGCCAGCGGAACGGCCGACGATACGGAAGCCAGACTGACCGTCACGATCAACGTGCGCATTTTGCGCGAAGGCTGGGCCCGTTTGCCGCTGCGCATGAACCGGCTCCTTCTTCTCCACGCCGTATCGCACACGGGCGAGGGGAAACAGTTCACCAACTTCGACCGGGAAGGCGACGGCTACACCTGCTGGATCCATGCCGCCGCCGACACGGAGCACGAACTTACGTTCGAGGGCATCGTGCCGCTGGAATCGTCGGCCGGTACCGCACGCCTGGCTCTGCGTCTGCCGCAGGCCACCACGTCCCAGATGCAACTCACCGTGCCGGCCGCCGATGCGGAGGTGACCCCCTCCGTCGGCGCCAACTTGCGCCCTGTCGAGCGACTCGATGACGGCCACACTCGCTTCACCGTATTGGGCGTCGGTGGCGACTTCCAGTTGGCCTGGCGCGCGCGCCGCGCGGAACAAGCAGCCGTGGCACCGGTGCTCGAAGCCGACGCAACGATTCGCGCCTCGTTCGAAGGCACAAGGCACGTGTCGAGCGATGCCCGACTCAAGGTGCGCAACTACGGAGGTCCGCTGGAATCGTTCGTGGTGCGGCTTCCCGCGGGAATGGAACTGACGCCGTCGGATCAGGTCCTCAACCAGGACCGTTACACGCTACGCGTGCGCGAGGAGGACGACAAATCGAAAGACGGCATTACGCCGGGCCAGCTTGTCGAGGTGCGATTACGACGCAAGACCACGGAACCTGTCGAGATCGACCTGCGGGCGCGGCTCGCAGGGGGCACCAATCAACCGGGCAATGCCGTCGAGCTCGCCGGCTTCGAGGTTTTGGGGGCCGAGCGGCAGTGGGGGCATATCGACGTGGCGGTCGAAGGCGACCTGCTGCTCGACCCGGAGGTGAGCGACGGAGTGCACCGCGTCGGCGGGTTTGTCGACCCTCTGAGCCAGGGGAACGTCGTCGCGCGATTCGAGTACGAACGGCAGCCCTGCTCCTTAAAGGTGCGGCTGGTGCCTCGCGAAACGCGCGTGGTCATTGAGCCGTCGTATCAACTGAGCATCGAGCGCGACCGCGTGCAGCTCGAAGCTCGTCTCAAGTACCGGCTGAGCGGGACGAAGACCTTTGATCTAAACGTGCGCCCAATGGGGTGGGTAATCGACTCGGTCGTGCCGGAGAATGCGTTGCCGGCCGCGAGCGACGAGGGAGACGAAGCGCCGCTGACCATTTTCCTGGCGCCCATGGCGCAACCTTCGTCGGGTCAGGCCGAAGTGCGGATAACGGCGCACCGCCCGCTCGATGCGGGCATGGACAAGCTTGTGTTGCCGCTGCCCAAGATCGAGGGGGGGACCGTCACGCCGGGCAGAGTGGTCGTGCTGGCGGGCGACAACATCGAGCTTTCCCCCCTGGCGTCGGAAATGCGGGGACTGGCCGTCGAGACGGCGAACGTAGCCGTCGAGGGTCCGCCGCGACAGCAACCGCCGCTTGTCTACCGGCAGCTTGGCGGGCAGGAGGAGACTGCGTTTGCATCGCGACTGACCGTTCGCGAGCGCGAGGTCGCCGCGTCGATGGCGACGGCGCTAACTTTCGACGCGGAGAGCGTGCAGGTCGAGCAGCGCCTGTCGTATCGCGTGGCGTACGAAGCGCTGGCACGGCTGGAACTGAGCGTGCCGCGCGAGCTGGTCGGCCTCAAGGGTTTCACCGTGACACTGGGCGACCGGGAAGTGAGCCTGGTTATCGCCGAATCCGCCTCGGCCGTACCTGAGTCACCGAGCGATGCAACGCGGCGGAGCGACACATCATCGCCAACCGCTCCGTCTCCGGAGACGGACGGACTGGAGACGGACGGACCGCGGCGGCGCGACGCGCCATCGCCAAAGGCCCCTCAGCCACAAACCAATCCGACGTCGCGAACAGAGTCGTCGGCGAAGAATGGCTCCTCGATATCCGCAGGCGCATCGACGGGGTCGGGCCCCTCCACGACCGGGCCTGGGCATCCGGATCAGGTAGAATCCACGGCAGTCACGGCTGCCGACACGCCGACGACCCCCGCCGTCGGTCGTTTGGAACTTCCAGGCGGCCGCATTGGCCGATTCGAGCTGGTGGTGCGGTACACGCTTCCGCTTCCCACTTGGGAGCCGCAAGAGGAAACTCGCTTCGACGTGCCGCTGGTGATGCCGGTCGTGAACTCCAAAACGTCGCTGGCGGGCAATACGCTGAGCCTCACCACATCCGACGCGCTGGAGGCGGCCGCTCCGGGAAGTCCCTGGACGATGGTGGACGACGGCGGAGCCGGGACGCACCCCGCGCAGATTCGCGTGACCGCACCTCAGGTGGTGAGCGCTGTCTCGATCGCGCTAAAGCCCACCAGATCCGACGACCGCGCTTCCACGGTGGTGCGGCAAGCGTGGGTGCAGACGTGGATGGCATCCTCCGACCGCCGCGACCGCGCCGTATTCCGCCTCACGACAACCGGCGACATGGTGGTAATCCAGCTCCCCCCGGGCGTCAGCAGCGAACCGGGCGACATCGACGTGCTCCTCGATGGGCACACCGCGCCCGGTGTCACCGTCACTCCCCCGGGGCAAGTGACGATCGACCTCGCGGGCGCGACCGCTTTGAACAAC
>Ga0315553_10003079_pt1 | contig 13158 bp, 18 predicted proteins | sample SalMarSW160140MG_FD_203099 | JGI IMG/M metagenome (GOLD analysis project Ga0315553, IMG submission 203099) | Salt marsh sediment microbial communities from the Plum Island Ecosystem LTER, Massachusetts, United States - Salt Marsh Sediment SW1601-40 ... | reverse complement strand
CAGCCAGATAATGACCTCGCCGAAGTAGTTGGGGCACGATATCCAGCGGTAAAGCCCGCCGTAGGGAATCTTGTAACCGGAGTCAGCCGACTGGCTCAGGTTGCGCAGGACGTTATCGGCTTGTCGGTTGATGATAAAGCCGACAATAAAGAGCGCCACCCCGACGATAAACCGCGGGTCGCTGAGCCACTGGTTGGAGTAGCCGTCGGAGAAGGCGAAGATATAGCGGCCGTTGAGGTAGCCGTTAACCATGTTGAAGAGAAAGCCGAAGCTGACCACGAGCAGCGGCATCCCCAGGCGGTGGCGGCGCAGGCTGAAGGGGTAGATAAAGGCACGGTGCAGGTAGTGCGCCTCCCACAAAAACAGGAAGACCAGCATGGTGATGGTGTTGGCGTTGCCGCCGATAAAGAAACAGACGGCGAAGGCCAGCGGCGCTGCCGCTTCCATGATAACCCAACCCAGCTTGTTGTTGACGGCAAAGCCCCAGCCTCGGCGCACATAGCGCCCGTAGGGGGCGGCAAAGAAGAGCAACGATAGGAAGACGACGGCCGCCAGCACGAACCAGCCGATGATGAGCCCGTTGAAGAAGGTCAGTTCGTTCAAGATGTCTCCGTCTTTTCCAGTTTCAGGGGACTGGTAAGCTTGCCCGCCGCCTCGAACCACTTGAGCGTATCGATAAGCGTTTCCCGGAACGGGCGCGGGCGGTAATCGAGTTCTTGGGTCGCTTTCTGGTGGCTTATATGGCGGTGGCCGCGCAGCGCCTGCAGAGAGACGCTGGTATAGAGGGGCCGCCGCCGGGCCAGGCGGTCGAAGGCGGTGATAAAGGGGGCGCCGACTTGCGCCAGCCACATCGGGAAAATTGAACCGGGGGCTTTGACACCGGTTAGCTCCTCGGTCATTTTAGCCACCTCGCGCAGCGACAGCCAGTGCCCGGAAAGAATGTACTTGGCTCCGGTGGGAGCTATTTCTTGAGCGCGCATCGCTCCCCCGACGACGTCGCGCGCGTCCACCCAGTCGAAGCCGCCCGTAACCAGGGCAGGCAGCTGGCCATTAGCCAGCTTCAATAACGCCTCGCCGAAGTGCGACGGCTTGTAGTCGTGGGGACCGATAATGGCCGTGGGGCTGATGATAATAGCGTCCAGACCCCTTTCTATCCCCCGGCGAATCTCCCCCTCCGCCACCGCCTTGGAGCGGTCGTAGGGCGGGTAGTGGCGGGATTCCACCAGGGGGTTCGATTCGTCGACGGGGATATTCTTGGCCGTATCGGTCAGGGTATGGATGGAGCTGAAGTGGACAAGGCGGCGCACGCCGCAACGCAAGCAGGCTTCGACCACGTTGCGGGTGCCGGTAATGTTGACCGCCTCCAGCATTGACCACGGGTCGGTGGAGATGGAAATGTGCGCCGCCAGGTGATAGACCACCTCGGCACCCTCAAAGGCTTTGAGCAGGGAATCGGGGTCGCAGATATCGCCGGTGACGACCTCTATATCCAGCCCCTCCAGCGCCCTTCGGTCGAGATGGACCAGGGCGCGCACGGGGCGGCCCTGAGCCGCCAAGGCATGCACCAGGTTAGCGCCGGCATGTCCGGCGGCGCCGGTTACTACAATCATTATTGCCGACAATTATATCAGAAAACATCCGTCGGTTGACAACGCGGAGGCAGTGGTATAGAATAATTATGGGCATAAGACCAAAATAACCAGTAACCACCGCTATTTAATGGGCTTATGACTCAAAAGAGAAGGATAAAGGCTTATGGGAAGACAACCTCTCTGGCGACGGGTGGACTCTGTCCCCCGGGTGAACTATTTCAAGCCGGCGGGCGTGCCCATGTCCGACCTAGAAGAGGTGCGCCTCTCCGTCGAGGAAGCCGAGGCGATTCGACTCAAGGATATCGAGGGGCTGGAACAGGACGGCTGCGCCCAAAAGATGAAAGTATCGCGTAGCACCTTCGCCCGCATATTGCTCTCGGCGCGGCAGAAGATGGCCGACGCCCTGCTCAACGGCAAGGCGGTAAGAATCGAGGGCGGCAACTACGAGATGTCGGTGCGCCGCTTCCGCTGCGACAACGGCCACGAGTGGGAAGTCCCCTTCGAAAAAATGATAAAGGAGCCGCCGGAGCTTTGCCCCACCTGCAGCACGACCGACATCGTGGCGCTCTGGCCTACGGGCCACGGCCGGGGTATGGGAGGCCGGGGCCGGCGAAACTGGCGGCGCCCGACTGAGTAACAAGAACTATGAAAGTCCTCGATGATTTAATGGCAACATTGAACACGGACGCGGAAGTAAAAGACATCCGAATGGGTCTCTTTCACACCGCCGTCCTGACGCGTAACTGCGGGCTGGCGGCGACACTACCCCGGGACGCCCTGCGGCAGGAGCCGCCCTCGGTCAAAGAACCGGGGCGTCTTCTGGAGAAGAGCGCCTCAGAACTGGCTCGAATGTCTTACTCGGATAACATACTCGAAGCCGCCATCGGCATGGCCGCCATCAACTCGCTGCTTGAGGTTAATGATAAACAATGCCGGGAGCTTAATGCCAGCGAGCTTATCGCTGAAAAGGGCAAGGGCAAAAAAGTGGCCATTATCGGTCATTTCCCCTTTGTTCCCCGACTGCGGGAGGTAGTGGCTGAGCTCTGGGTAATCGAGAAGAACCCGCGTGAAGGCGATTTCACCGAGGCTGAGGCGGAAAACCTTGTTCCGCAAGCCGACGTTGTCGGCATAACCGGGACGGCTTTCACCAACCACACTATCGAGAAGCTGCTCCAGCTGTGCCACCCCGAAGCCTACGTGGTCACCGTCGGCGATACCGCCCCCCTCTCCCCGGTGCTCTTCGACCACGGCATTAACGCCATATGCGGCACTAAAGTTACCGACCCCCGGCTGGCGATGAACTGTGTCAGCCAGGGGGCGACCTATCGACAGATTAAAGGAATCCGCCAGCTAACTATGGTTAACTAGCGGGAAGGAGGCAAAAATATGTATAATGGAATGGGACGAGGCAGAGGTTCAGGACGAGGCATGGGCGGGGGTATGGGCTTCGGTTTTCGGGGCGCTTCCCCTCCCTGGCCCTATGTAGGTAGAGGTAGAGGCGGACTGCCGCGCTGCGGCTATTACTTGAGCGGCGCTGGCGCGCCACCGCCCGCTTTCTACGGCCAAGCCGCTGCCCCGGGATACCCGCCCTTCACGTCCCCGACCGGTGAAGAAGAGCTCGGCTACCTGAAGAGCCAGGCGGAGGCGATAAAAGGGCAACTGGAGCAGATTGAGTCCAGAATGCACGACCTGGAAGCTGAAGACTAAAACACAGATAAGGCACGAGTTAAAGGAGGTGCGTTATGCCAGGATTTGATGGTACTGGCCCCGCGGGAATGGGTCCAATGACAGGCGGCGGCAGAGGTTTCTGCGCTATCCCGTTACGCCCAGCCTGGCCAACATACCCCGGGATGGGATTCCACACGCCCCGCTGGGGCACACCTTACTACGGAGCTCAGCCGTTTGCTCCCGGGGTTACCCGCGAGCAGGAGCTCGAACTCTTAAAAAACGAATCACAAGCGCTGAGGGAGAGGCTTAAGACACTGGAAGCCAGAATAGCCCAGCTATCAGCGGAGAACTAATAAGGAGGCAATTTATGAAAATCGCTATTTCAGCTAACGGCCCCACCCTCGACGCCGGGGTAGACCCCCGCTTCGGGCGCTGCGCCTATTTTATCATCGCCGACCCGCAAACGATGGAATTCGAGGCGATTGATAATGCCAGCGCCATGGCGGGCGGCGGGGCGGGAATATCTGCCGGCCAGATGGTTGCCGGCAAGGGCGTGGCGGCTATTATTACCGGTAACGTCGGGCCCAACGCCCACCAGGTTTTGTCCGCGGCCGGCGTCGAGATTATAACCGGCGCCTCGGGCACGGTAAAAGACGCCATCGAAAGCTACCGCGACGGTAAGCTCAAGGCCAGCTCCCAGCCCAACGTGCCCGACCACTTCGGCATGGGTGGAAGTGGGGGCGGCGGCATGGGCGGTGGTATGGGCGGCGGCATGGGCGGTGGTATGGGCGGTGGCATGGGTGGTGGCATGGGCGGCGGCATGGGTGGAGGTGGGGGACGAGGCATGGGCGGTGGCATGGGTGGTGGTATGGGAAGAGGCATGGGCCGGGGTATGGGCCAAGGCATGGGGCGCGGTATGGGTCGCGGCATGGGCTCTGGCATGAACCCGCCTATGGCTTCGGCAACCCCACCCCAGAGCCCCGCGCAGGAAATCGAAGGGCTCAAAGCCCATTCGCAGGACTTAGCCCAACAGCTCAACGAAATCCAGCGCCGCATTGAGGAGCTGGAAAAGAAAGATAAAAGTCCAGGGGGATGAGCATGAAGGCAGCTATAGTTCCAAATTTCGAGCAACTGAGAGTTCTGGTTAATTACGACGGGCAGGTGGCTCCGGGAACCTCCGTCTCATCCCTACCGGCACTGTTTACACCCTGGCCAGATGCCCGGGAGAAAGGGTTTGCCGAAATAGAGGTGAAAGGTGACACGCTGAGAGCATTGCTTGCCGAAGTAGGGTCTTGTTACAAGCAAGCGGGCGTTGATTTTGAGCCGATTTGCCCCATAACCAAGGATGTAAAACTAGATTACGACGTGTTTGTTAACGGCAAGAATTATGTGCTTTTAAATCACGGCCTTGAGTCAAAGCTAAAGGATGGGGACGAGGTTAAGATACAGGAAGATACACTGGGACATTGTTGATGGTCACTAAGTATGGAGATAGGTTTGAAGTTAGTCAGTTCACAGGGGAGGTGTAATTATGCCTAGAGGAGACGGAATGGGCCCTCCTTGGGGAAGCGGACCCGGAACGGGTAGCGGCGGGGGCAAGGGCAGGATGAAGGGCAATCGCCCTGGCTCCGGCCCCAGCGGTGAATGCGTATGCCCCGCTTGCGGAACAAAAGTAGCGCACCAGAGAAGCGTCCCCTGCTACGATATCAAATGCCCCAAGTGCGGGGCCAAGATGGCCAAAACCTAAATGATAATATCTATCGCCAGCGGTAAAGGCGGGACGGGTAAGACGCTGGTCGCCACCAGCCTTGCCCTTGCCCTAAAAGACAGCCACAAGGTAAAGCTGCTCGATTGCGATGTCGAGGAGCCGAATGACCACGTGTTCCTCAAACCGAAAATCACCGGCAGCGAGCCCGTTTCTATACCCGTCCCCAAGATAGACGAGGCCAAGTGCACCCGCTGCGGCAAATGCGCCGAGGTCTGCGCCTTTAACGCCATCGCCGTCCTCGGCGAGCACGTGCTCACCTTTCCCGAGCTCTGCCACGGCTGCGGCGCCTGCAGCTATCTCTGCCCCGAAAAGGCGATATCCGAGGAAAAGAGGGAAATAGGCGTAGTGGAGTGGGGCGGGGCGGATGGTATAGACTTCGTTCAGGGTAAGCTCACCGTCGGCGAGGCTATGGCGCCGCCCGCAATCAGGACGGCAAAAAGGCATACTGATAGCGACGGTATAAGCATTATAGATAGCCCACCGGGGACATCCTGCCCCGTGGTGGAGTCAATCGGGGACAGCGATTTCTGCCTGCTGGTAACCGAGCCCACTCCCTTCGGACTCAACGACCTCGTACTGGCGGTAGAGACGGTGAGGCAGCTCGGCATACCCTGCGGAGTCGTCCTCAACCGCGCCGGTGTCGGCGACGACAAGGTAGAAGAGTACTGCCATAGAGAGAACATACCCATATTGCTCACCATACCCCTGGATACCGAAATCGCCCGTCTGTACTCAAGGGGCATAACGCTGGTTGAGGGCATGTCGGAATGGAAAGACAAATTCGTCGGGCTTTTCGAGGGAATTAAGGAGATAGTGGATGCAAGAAGTCGTAGTATTAAGCGGTAAAGGCGGCACCGGCAAGACCAGTATCGTCGGCTCGCTGGCGGCTCTGGCCAAAGGCAAGGTGTTGGCCGACTGCGACGTGGACGCCGCCGACCTTCACCTGCTGCTCAGCCCTAAAGTGAGGCAGAAAAACGAGTTCTGGAGCGGCCAGGTGGCCCAAATCGACGAGGCAAAGTGCACGGAGTGCGGGCTCTGCCAGGAGTTATGCCGCTTCGACGCTATCAAGGACTATAAGGTCGACCCGATAGCCTGCGAGGGCTGCGGCTTCTGCTCACACATATGCCCGGAAGAAGCCATAACCATGCGGGAGAATATGTCCGGGCACTGGTTTGTCTCCGATACCAAATACGGGCCCCTGGTCCACGCCCGACTCGGCATCGCCCAGGAGAACTCGGGCAAGCTGGTGGCTCAGGTAAGGCAAGAGGCAAGGCGCATCGCCGAAGAACAGGGCTTGGAATACATCATCAGCGATGGGCCTCCGGGCATCGGCTGCCCGGTTATCTCGTCGCTGTCGGGAGCCAGCCTGGCGCTCATGGTTACCGAGCCCACGCTCTCCGGGATACACGACCTGGAAAGGGTGCTCGGCGTCTGCCGCCACTTCGGCGTGCCGGGCATGGTCTGCATCAACAAGTACGATCTAAACGAGGAGAATACCCGCCGCATTGAAGACTATTGCCGAAGTCAAGAAATCAAGCTGGCGGCGAAAATCCCCTTCGATAATGCTGTAACCGAGGCCATAGTCCGCGGTGTGCCCGTGGTGGAATACGCCGACGGCGCGGTCTCGCGGGAGATAGAGGGGCTGTGGGACGTCATCTCCCACCCCTGAAACGCTTTGTAGTACGAATTAGAGGAGGTTTCTAGATGAGATATGCCGTACCTGTAAGCGGTGGCATGTTGTCGGCTCACTTCGGCCACTGCGAGCATTTTGTCCTGTTCGACATCGACGAGCCGAACAAAAAGATTCTATCTAAAGAGCTGTCACCTTCGCCGGAGCACCAGCCCGGGCTGCTGCCAGCCTGGCTGGCCGAGCAGGGAGTCTCGCTGGTAATCGCCGGCGGCATGGGCTCCCACGCCCAGAACCTTTTCCAGCAAAACCGCATCGGCGTCGTCATCGGCGTCAGCGAGAGCGACCCGGAGAAGGCGGTACTCAGCTATCTGGAGGGAAATCTGGATAGCGGCGATAACACATGTGACCACTAATAGAAATGGAGAAACACCGTGTCGTCATCATGGGATAAGTTCGAGGAAATGGTTAAAGCCAAGATGCTCGAAGTCTATTCGGAGGCGGTTGTCGAGCACAGCATGAACCCCAAAAACATGGGGGAGATTGAAGGCGCCGACGGCTCCGCCAGGGTTACCGGCCCCTGCGGCGACAGCATGCAGCTATGGCTTAAACTAAAAGGGGAGATTATCCAGGAAGTCAGCTTCCTCACCGACGGCTGCGGCACCAGCGTCGCCTCGGGCAGCATGGTAACCGAGATGGCCAAGGGCAAAAAACTCAGCCAGGTCCGGAAGATAAGCCAGGAAGATGTCCTCAACGCCCTGGGCGGCTTGCCCGAGGAAAGCGAGCACTGCGCCCTGCTGGCGGCGGACACCTTGAAGGCGGCCATCAGGGACTACCTGGCGATGAAGAAGGAGCCCTGGAAAAAGGCTTACCGCGAGCACTAACGAGCAGATTGGAGACAACAATTAATGGCTAAGGAAAAAATGTTATGCCCCTTCTCCGGGAAATTATGCAAGGAATGTCCCCTTTACCGCGGCAGACACTACTATCTTTGTTTCAACAAGAGCTACCGGGGGCACCTGGAAAACCCGGGCGAGACCGCCGAAATGCCCAGCGCCGTCGACCCGTCTCTGAGACCCATGGCGGACATCAGGGATTAGGCCGGGTTAAGGAGCATGGACACTGACACTAAGGAGAAGATAAAGAGAATCTACCAGGTTCTGCCCCAGCGGGACTGCGGCTTTTGTGGCTTCGATAGTTGCGGCAGATTCGCCAGAGCCGTCGCCGAGGGCAGAGCTTCGCCCTTCGGCTGCAAGCAGAACCCTATGGCGGGTTACATCATAAATGAAATCCTGGGAGCCGGGGTGCCAGCGCACCAAAAACTAAAACCCGCCTCGACGGAGGGGCTTAGGCAGGAAGTGCGGAAGCTGTCCGAGAACGTGGCTGACATTCTGGTCAGGATTGAAAAGCTGAAAGCAAGTAGATAACCGGGCAAGGATGAGTGCCCGATAGACTGTATTATGCTAGAATATAGCTGCCCATGAAAGCGGAGCTCTCCAAAGCACTGGCTGAAATCGTCGGCTCGGACTACGTCTCTGACCGCCCCGAAGAGCTTTATCTCTACTCCCGCGACCCGGGTGCCCAGCTGCCGCGTAAAGTCGATGGCGTCGTCATGCCCCGGACGGTGGATGAGGTGCAGCGGATAGTCGCTCTGGCCAACCGGGAAAAGCTCGCCCTGACCCCGATGGGGGTGGGGCTGACCCTTTCCGCCCTGAACGTGCCGCTAAAGGGCGGCATCGTCCTCGACATGAAGCGGATGGACGGCATCATCGAGGTCAACGAAGCCAGCCGCTACGTCCTGATTGAGGCGGGCGTCACCCAGGCGGCTCTGAGCGCCTACCTGAAGAAGAACCACCCCCACCTCCAGCACTCCACCCCCGAATCGCCGCCGACGGCTACCATCGTGGGTAACATCCTGATTCACGGGCACGGCCACCTCACGCCGAGATACGGCGTCAACTCGCAGATGGTCAACGGTATGGAGGTGGTTCTGCCCACGGGCGAGGTTTGCAAACTCGGTTCGGGCTCGATAAGCCCCAACTGGTTCAGCCGCGATCCCCTCCCCGACCTGATGGGTCTTTTCTTAGGCTGGCTGGGAACGACGGGAATCGTCACCAAGCTATCCCTCCAGCTTTTCCCCAAACCCGCCTTCCGAGACCTGCTGTTGTTCGTCTCCGACAGCGTGGAGCTGATTCCAGAGCTTATCGCCGAGTTCAGCCAGATTAATCTGCTGGAAAACTGTTTCATCATCACCCAGGAGAAGCCGAGGTGGGCGCAGCGCATATACTACATCATCGTCGTTTCCGGCGAATCTCAAGAGGAATTCGAGGTCAAGAAGAAGATGCACAAGGGCATCTTCGAGAAATACAAAGTGGAGCCCGTAGCTGAGGATAAGGCCCTCCACGCACTGCGGGAGCGGTTTTTGGGCGTGCCCCCCTTCGCCGCCACCGCCGCCGATTTCAGGAAGGGCGGCGGCTTCGAGTACACCGGAGCCATACTGCCCATAGAGGTCATACCCGAAGCCTGGCGTAAAGGTATCGAGATTGCCCACAAACAGGACTTTTTATACCAGCTGGGCATACAGCTGTTGCCCAACGGCCACAGTGTCATGCTCGCCTATTCCTATGCCTTCAACCGCGCCCAGGCGGATGAGTTCGAGAGAGCCCGCAAGGCGCTGGATGAGACCAACAAGGTGACCCTGGAGTTGGGCGGGGTGGTCTGGAAGCCGGAGCTGCCCGCCCAGAAGCTCATCCTGAAAAGGATGGACGCCAACACCCGCCAGCTGATAAAGCGGGTAAAGAAGATGCTCGACCCCAACGACATCATGAACCCGGGAAACTGGGAGGTGGCTTAGATTTCGCTACAGGATTATAAAGAGGTCATACACCGCTGCTTCGGCTGCGGCTACTGCCAGCTTACTTTAGATTACTCGGCGTTCAACTGCCCCATCTATAACAGATTCCGTTTCAAGAGCGGCTCACCGGGCGGGCTGCTCTGGCTCATTCAGGCCTGGGCGGGGGGAGAAATCGAGTGGTCGGAGTCGCTGGGCAGGATGCTCTACGCCTGCACGAACTGTAATAACTGCGCCCAGAGCTGCAAGTTCCCCTTCAACAAGGACATCGTTAACATGATAAACGCCGCCCGGGAAGATATGGTCGCCGAAGGGCTGGTGGTACCCCGGGTAGCCCGCTTCTTCCAGAACATCGAGGCTTACGGCAACCCCTACCGGGAGCTCAGGGAAAACCGGGGTCGGTGGGCTGAGGACATTGAGGTAGAGCCATATGCGGGGCAGGAATACCTCTTTTATGTCGGCTGCGTCGGCTCCTTCGACGAGAAGGGGCAGCGGGCGGCTAAAGCACTCAGCGAGCTACTGCTTAAAAGCGGCCTTTCCTTCGGCATTCTAGGCTCCGCCGAAGAGTGCGACGGTAATGAGGTACGCATTATGGGCGAGAGCCGTATCTTCGGGATGCTAAGAGATAAGAACGCCGAGCTTTTCCGGAAGGCGGGGATAAAGAAGATTATCGCCCTTTCCCCCCACTCCTACAACGTATTCAAAAACCAATACCCCGAAGGCTTTGAGGTTTATCATTATACCAGCGTTCTAAGCGACCTTATCGAGCAGGGCAGGCTAAAGCCCTCGGCAAAGCTCAATACCAAAGCAACCTACCACGACCCCTGTTTCCTGGGCCGGCACGCCGGCGAATACGAAGCGCCGCGCCGAATCCTAAAGGCAATTCCCGGTGTCGAGTTGGTGGAGATGGCCAGGAACCGCGAAAATTCTTTCTGCTGCGGCGGGGGCAGCGGCAATTTCTACACCGATTTCTTCGGCGGCGGCGAAAACAGCCCCTCTCGAATCAGGGTAAGAGAAGCCGCTGAGACGGGGGCTGAAATCATAGCGGTGGCTTGCCCGGCCTGCGCCGTAATGCTCGGCGAGGCGGTCAAGGACGAGGGACTGGCCGAAAAGATAGCGGTCAAGGATGTCGCCGAAATCTTAAGGGAGTCCGTTTAGCCCCGGAGGTTTTAGCCACCCGACCACAACGTTTTCATCGTCTGACGGCGAGATGCTATAATGGCAGGGATGAAGCCAGACGAAAAACTGTTAAAGAGCTATTCTACCCCCCAGCTCAAAGAGCCTTTTCTGGTGGCGGCGGGGCCGGGCACGGCCAACGTGGGCTTAAGGACGGTCAGCTACCTCCAGGAAAAGCTGGGGGCGGAGCTTTTCGCCGAGATTGAGCCCGGCGACTTCTTCACCCCTCCCTATAGCTTCACCTTCCGCGACGGGCTCATCGAAACCGCCCCCATAGAAGCGGGGGAGCACCAACCCCACAACCGATTTTACTACTGGAAGTCGGGCCAGAGCCACGACATCATCTTCTTCACCGGCAATACCCACCCCCTCCCCGGCAAGGTGCCGGAGCTGGCCGGCTATGTGCTGGAGGTAGCTAAGGGCTTCGGGCTCAAACGGCTGTATATGCCCGGTGCTTTTCTGGCCGATATCCACCACTTGAGCGAGCCGACTCTTTACGGCTCGGCAACCAATGACGAACTGCGGCAATACCTACATAGCCGCCACATCATAGACGCCCCGTCGATGAACATCGCCCATAACCTGAACGCCTGGCTACTGGGCATGGCTAAGAGCAAGGATATCGATGCCGTGGGCTTAATCAGCGAGATACCCGCCTATAAGCCCGAGGAAAGAAACATCAGGGCTTGCCGAGTGCTGGTCAGGGCTCTGCTCCAGATGCTCGAAATAGAAGCCCCCGACCTCTCCGACCTTGATACCCTGCTCGCCGAGGAGGACAAGCGGACGGAGCTACAGCTCGGCGAGCTGCGGGAATCCGCCGACGAAAGAGTCATCGATTTTCTCCACTACCTCGACGTGCTGGCAGAGCGCGAGCAACAAGCGTCTAAAGACAGGGGACTGCTCCCTTCTGAACTAGAATTGCCTGCGTCGCTCAAATTCATCGAGGAGCTTTACGAGAGGGCTAAAAGCGACCCGGGAAAGGTGGGGGAGCTAAGGCTGGCGGTGCAACAACTGGCCAGCTCGGACCGCCTGTTGATAATGCGAAAATACGGCGAGGAAATCATGAGCCTGCTGGGCTATCAGGTGTGATGCTGGCAGGTGTTCTTCTTAGCGAGGTGGGTCGAGTTACTGCGTGGAAACTATTGATTGCACAATCCGCTATTTTGTGCAAAGGATAAATAGTTCGGACTATTGTACAGTAGTAATCCCACTATTATTCGTTATCTTACTGGACTAGTTCGCCGTTTCTCTTTTCTCCGGCTGCAGCCCTGCTTTCTCAATACTTAGTAGCGACCGCTTCCTTAACTATTCGCAAAACACAACCGAAGGGAACCTCCAAGACCTGCTCCCCCCACTCCACCTTCACTCTGCCCCCATCCCGGTTGTAATCCAGCACCCTGACTAAAGTGCCCAGTGGAATGGGGCATTTTTTCCATATCACGTACTCAGCGGTCTGGTGTCTTTGCAGTGACCTCTTGGCTTGCTTCCTTCTTTGCTTTCGCTGCTCGATCTGCTTGGCTCTTTCCGGATGCTGAGCCATCCACCGTTTCACCCTTCGATTATGCTGCCTCTTTGCCTCTTCAGGCTGGTTCTTATATCGGCGAGCCTCAAGGTAACACTGCCGGGAGCAATAGACGAAGCGGTCGCTGGGCAAAGGGACGTGGCACACTGGACAGCGGTGGCGGTCGATATATTCGATGACGGCAGCAACGCTTTCGCGGTCCCACAGAGTCCTTCCGTGGCCAATCACCATGGTGGGCTGGATAATGCCTCGCCGTTTTAACTTGCTGACATAGCTATAACCGCAGCCCGTCCGCCGGACCAGCTCCGTGACTGTCAGCAGGTTCTGGATTCTGGTTGAGCCGTAGTGTTCGGTCAGTAGCCGCCTTACCCCTTCCCGGGTAATACCGAAGCGGCTGCCTACGCGGTCGAGGGTGGTTCCCGACTGCCTCATCCGGTACATAGTTTCTAGCTTATTTTGGGCGACCATCGTTCTCTCCCTCTATTTGGCAAGAGCCCCCCTTCAGTTGAAGGGGGGCTCTTTGCTATTCGTTTGAAGCGTTATTCTTCTAGCTTAGATCAGGGTACTCTCCTGGTTGTAACTATCAGAATAATCACTGCAATCGTCAGCGCACCACCAATACCGATTATCACCCATATCCACATCGGGGTGACCTCCTCGGTTACTATCGTAACCGGGGTGATCGGGTCTACGGGTTCTTCGGGGACATCCGTGGTGGTGAATAGGCAGACAGCCCACGCACCAGCGACACCGTCCTTGATTGCTCTCACCCTCCAGTAATAGACGGTGGAGTACTCCAGACCAGGTATGCTAGCTAAGGCGTTAACGTCTGAAGTATAGGTAGTGGCGCCAGTGAAGTCGGAGGTGCCATCAGCACTCGCGGCTACTATCTGAAGTTCGTAGCCAGTGGAGCCAAGTACCTCATCCCAGGAGAAGTTGGTGGTTAGGATGATG
>Ga0315553_10003078_pt1 | contig 13159 bp, 8 predicted proteins | sample SalMarSW160140MG_FD_203099 | JGI IMG/M metagenome (GOLD analysis project Ga0315553, IMG submission 203099) | Salt marsh sediment microbial communities from the Plum Island Ecosystem LTER, Massachusetts, United States - Salt Marsh Sediment SW1601-40 ... | reverse complement strand
CTTTGCTGGATCGGCCGCTCCCTGCGTCGGCCGCGGCTCTTTCCGTACGCGACATTCCTAACGCGTTGGGCGCATTCTTCGTATATGGACGGCAGACCGATCGCGCAGCCCGCGTCGAACTCGTGACACGCCGGACCGACGACCTCGTGGCCGCGAAAACGGTACTGGGTGAAATCCTGGCCGACCTCGCCGAGCAGCCGGCCAACGAGGAGGTGGTCGATCAGATTCCCGCCGTAAGCGTCGCCCTGGGCGCGAATTGGCGACTCCCCTCGGACACGCCCCCCGACGTGCAGGCCCGGCTCTATGCTGAGCATACGGAGATGACGCTTTCGGAGCGCTGGCCCGACCTGCCACTGCCGTCGCTCGACGGGCGGACGCCGCGCGAGGTCGCGGCCGATCCTGCGTACCAGATTCGCGTGTTGGCTTCGATTCTTCTGCTCGAGATGGCAACGACGGCGGACGGCACCCAGTTTGACTTCAACTCGCTACGACAGAATCTGGGCCTGCCTACCCGCGATCCAATCGACCCGGCCACCGTCGACGTAAGCCAGATTCCGCTGGTGCGGCTCACCCTGCTTCCGCCGCAGCAGCTCACGGACGACGACCTATTGGATTGCTACGAGCGCGCCGACCACTTTGGCATGGTGTCGGCGATTCGCGGCCTGGCGCGCGAAGCAATTGCCCGGGAGAGCCTCGACAAGCGAATCGACAAGGCAGCGGCGCACCACTGGCTGGCCCGCACGGCGAAGGATCTCGAGGAAGCGACCGACCACCTGCAAGCCGCGCGGCAGGCGGCCCGAGCACAAGGGCAATCACCCGCTCCCTGGCTGTTGGCCGAATTGGCCATGCAGCTTCAATACCAGAACCTGGAGCGGTGCCAGAGCCTGTTCGAGGAGCTGCGCACCAAGTACATTCGCGAGCCGGGCGTGGCGGAGAGCTTGTTCTCCATCTTGAACCGGTTTGGACTGATCGGCGAGGATGGCATGCCGGCGGTCGGACCAGCGCCGAGCGCGGCCGAAGTGGGGGAACCGGCTGCGTCCACGTCGCAGCTCTGGACGCCCGGCCAGGCAGGCCCCGCCTCCGGCGAAAAGTCGAAGCTCTGGGTGCCGGGGGCGGAATGACACTACCCGGCTCATTCGGATTCGTTGCAAGTGCGACCATGTCGAGTGACGATTCGCCGCACGATGTCATGCACATGCAAAGGGCCCTGGAACTGGCCCGGCGCGGCGAAGGGCTCGTCGAACCCAACCCGATGGTCGGCTGCGTGGTGGCCCGCGGCGAGCGAGTGCTCGGCGAAGGGTGGCACTCGCGGTTCGGCGCTCCCCACGCCGAAATCGAGGCGATTCGCTCCGCCGGTTCCGCCGCGCAGGGCGCCACTCTCTACGTCACGCTTGAGCCGTGCTGCCATCACGGCAAGACCCCCCCCTGCACCGATGCCATCGCGACCGCCGGAATCGCGCGGGTTGTGGTAGCCCAGCTCGATCCCTTTCCCCAAGTGCAAGGCAAAGGTGTGAAGCGACTGGAAGAGGCCGGCATTCCAGTGGAGGTCGGCCTGTTGAACGAACAGGCCCGCGAGCTCAATGCCCCCTACCGCAAGCTGCACGCGACCGGCCGGCCGTGGGTCATCGCCAAGTGGGCCATGTCGCTCGACGGCAAAACGGCAACGCGCACGGGCGACAGCCAGTGGATATCGAACGAGGAGTCGCGGCGCCGCGTCCACGCGCTTCGTGGCCGGGTCGATGGCATCATGGTAGGAAGCGGCACGGCGCGCAAGGACAATCCTCGCCTGACGGCCCGACCGCCTGGTCCACGCACGGCCACGCGCGTTGTGGTGGACTGGCATGCAACACTCGCCGCGGACAGCCTGCTTCTCGCCACGCTCGACGAAGCGCCGCTGTTGGTGGCCGTCGGACCCTTCGCGCCACTCGCCGATGTGCGGCGACTGCGCGACGCCGGTTGCGAGCTGTTGCACTGCTCGGACGAAGCGCCGCAGCAACGCCTCTCGCAACTGCTCGATGCCCTCGGACAGCGGCCCATGACCAACGTACTCGTGGAAGGGGGCTCGCGCCTGCTGGGCGCCCTGTTCGACGCCCGGTTGATCGACGAAGTGCATGTGTTCATCGGTCCCAGGGTTATCGGCGGGGCCGATGCGCCCGGCGCCTTTGCGGGCAGCGGAGTGGCACAACTTTGCGATGCATTGTCGCTGGGGCAAGTGCGCGTCGAGTGCCTCGAAGGCGATGTGTACATGCGCGGACGCGTTGTCCCCTGATGCGGGGCACGCATACTTACCCGCCTTGTTATCGGCAGACAGGAATTTCTGCCCCACGCTTCCAGGAATGTCTGCCCCACGCTTCCGCATCGCCTGCGACGCGGCACCGCAGCGCCAGCGGGGGGTTCGTTCCGTGCCAATATGGTGACGCCGCGAAATTGGGCCCAATGGCTTGCGATCGCTTCGCCACGGGCAGCGAGAAACACGGCCGACAAATGGATTTTCCGCCGTAAGGCGGCTATACTCATCCGAAAGTGCTTCGACGGATACGCGGCGAATGAGCCAACTCAACACTAAGCAGTTCTTGCGCGAGCTTACAGAGAATGGTCTCCTCTCGGAGGCGGACGTCCGCGCCTTTCTCGAGGGGCTCCCGCCGGAGAAAAGAGACGCCGGACCCCAGGCGCTGGCGCGGGAGATGGTCCGCCGCCGCATGCTGACCAGCTACCAGGCCGCTCGCGTATGCCAAGGCAGGGCGCGAGGCCTCGTGCTGGGCAATTACGTGCTGTTGGACCAGATCGGCCAGGGGGGCATGGGCGAAGTGTTCAAGGCAGAGCACCGCCGCATGAAGCGGCTCGTGGCTCTGAAGATTCTCCCCCAGTCGGCGATGCAGTCCGATCGCTCGATCCGGCGCTTTCAGCGCGAGGTGCAGGCGGCCGCCAAGTTGGTGCATCCCAACATCGTCACCGCATACGACGCCGACGAGGCGGACGGCACGTGCTTTTTGGTGATGGAGTACGTCGACGGCAAGGACCTCGCTTCGGTCGTGGCGTCTGAGGGGCCCTTCTCCCTCGATCGTACGCTGCGGTGCGTGATTCAAGCCGCCCGCGGTCTCGATTTCGCCCACTCCAAGGGAATCATCCACCGCGACGTCAAACCGCACAACCTGCTGCTGGACAACTCGGGAACGATCAAGATTCTCGACATGGGCCTCGTGCGTATCGAGGGGCTCGACCGCGACAACGTCGACGGAGGCGAAAGCCTGACCCGCGAAAACCAGATCGTCGGCACCGTCGACTACATGTCGCCCGAACAGGCCGAGGATACCCGCAACGTCGACCACCGCTCGGACATCTACAGCCTGGGCTGCACGGTGTTTCGCCTGCTTACGGGCAAACCTCCCTATGGCGGCGATTCGACGATCCAGAAGTTGTTTGCCCACCGCGTGCACCCCGTACCTTCGCTACGCGATCATCGCAGCGACGTGCCCGAGGATGTCGACCGCATATTCAAGCGGATGGTGGCCAAACGTCGCGAGGATCGCTACCAGTCGATGAGCGAAGTGATCCAGGACGTGGAGTCGTGCTTGGGCGAGGCCAGCCAGGGCGAAACGCTGGTGGCGGGCATGTCCGGCTCGACGGAAGACAGTGCGCTATTGCGCTTTGTGACCACCGTGCGCTCCGAAGGTCCCACGGCCATCCTGGCACCGATCGCCAGCCCTACTGAGGCCACCGTCGACCTGCAATCCCAGCAGGACACGCGGCCCGAGGTCAAATCCGCCTCCGATGTGATGCGGCGACGCGTCCGCCGCCGCCGCAATTTCGTGCCCTTTGCCGTGGCGGGGGGCTCGGTCGTATCGCTGCTGTCGATTGTAGCCATGTTCTTTTACCTCCAGCAGCCGGCGACCCTGGCCATCAGGTGGTCGGCCCAAGAGCCTCCCGACCAGCTCCTCGTCGATAAGAAAGAGCGCAAGATCCCCGAAGGCGGCGAGACAAAGATCCGGCTCGATCCCGGTTCGCACCAAATCGTCGCCAATCGCCGCGGCTTCTTGCCCAACAGCTTCGACATCGACCTCAAGCGCGGCGCAAACACTCCCGTGCGATTGAATTGGAAGCAACACGAAGGCTTTTCCCATCCTCCCGAAGGCAGCTCAACGTTTGATCCCAACAATCAACTCGACGAGCGCAAGCTCGCCCGGGAGTGGATCGAGCTGCGCACCGTCCGAAGGGGGCAAATCGACCAAGGCCGGGCCGAGCGTCAACGTGCGCTCGAGGCGCTTCAGCAGGAGGTGAACGAGGGGCTGGCCATGGCCGACGCCGATCCCCAGCAGGTTGCCGCGCTGTGGGACAAGGTAGAGCAGTATCGTCGCAACCATGCGGGTACACCCGAAGCCGCCCAAAGCGCGTCGCTACTTGCGCTGTTTCCCGTCGCAGCCGATCAGCTCGACGCGCAGGCAATGCCGCCGCGAGAGCGCAAAGTGGCCGGGGGTGGTGATCCGGAGGCCGTGCCCTCCGAGGTAATCGCCGTGCTGGGTGACAGCCGCCTGCGGCACTACGCCGATGTGTTCTCCGTGGCCTTCGACCCCAAGTCGAACACGCTGGCCGCCGCCAGCCGCGACGGCACCGTGAAACTCTGGGATGCCCAAACGGGCGAATTGGTCGGCGTGCTCTACGGGCATGTGGCCAACGTGCAGAGCGTCGCCTTCCACCCCCAGGGCACGACGATCGCCTCGGGCGGAGGAAAGTCCGACTTGACGCTCCGCTTGTGGAATCCCGCGACTCTTTCCGAACGCCGCACGCTGCGGGCCACCGACGTCATGGAGGTATACACGCTGGCCTTCAGTCCCGATGGCCGCACGCTCGCTGCCGGCACGATCGACGGCCTGGTCCGGCTGTGGAACGTGACGACGGGCCAGCCGCGCGAGCTGAAAGGCCACGCGGCCGGCGTCGAGTCGCTCACCTTCAGCCCCGACGGTCGGTCGCTCGTTTCCACCGACCTGGACGGAAACGTCAAGTACTGGGACGTCGAGAAAGGCGAAGAGCGCTTCGCCGTCGTCGGCCATCAAGGGGCGGCCCACGGCGCCGCTTTTCTCGCCAACGGCGACCTCTTTCTCACCTGCGGCGACGACGGCGCGATCATCTTCTGGGATGCCGGCACGGGTGAGGAACGCTGGCGCATCGCCTGGGAAGGCCAAAGGCTGCGGTCGCTGGCCGTTACGCCTGACGGCGCTCTGGTGGCTGCCGCCGGAAACGATTCCGTGCGGGTGTGGAGCGTTGCGACCGCCACCGTCCGGCAGCAGTGGGAAGCAATCGTTCATTCTCTTGCCTTCAACTCCGACGGCTCGCTGCTTGCAGCCGGCGGACTACCACCGGATCCCTTGCACGTCTGGAACGTCGCCAGCGGGCAAGAGGTCGTGCAGCGAAAAGGGCACACCGGCGACATTACCGGCGTTGTGGTCAGCCCCGACGGCACCACCGTCGTATCCAGCAGTTCGGACCGCTCTCTCAACGTCTGGGGTGCGGAGCAAGGCAAGTGGATCCGCGCATTGACCGAGCACAATCACAACGTTTTCGGCGTCGCCCTTCTTCCCGACGGATATCGGGCCGTCTCCTGCAGTCAAGACAAGACGCTCATGGTATGGAACCTGACGACGGGAACGCGCCTGCAATTGATCGACGCCGGCGACCAAGCCGCAGGTTCCTTCCCCACGTGCGTCGACGTGCGGCCCGACGGAAAGGTCGTCGTCGCGGGCTTTGCCAGCGGTGTGGTGCGGATGTGGAATCTGGATACCGGGCAGACGATCGGTAAGGCCGGATACGGTCACACAAAGATCGTGTATTCGGTCGCGTTCAGCCCTGACGGCAAGTATTTCGCATCGACCGGCTTCGATGGTTCGGTGCGCATCTGGGACGGTGACACGTGTGATCCGGCCTTGATCCACAGCGGCAACGTCTCCCCGGTCCGATGTGCAGCCTTCAGCCCCGATGGCACGACTCTGGCCTTCGCGGGAGACGACCGCATTGTGCGTTTGTGGGATTTGGACTCGGACCAGCAAAAAGCCGAGCTCGTTGGCCATGGCAACGGCGTTCTCGCCATGGCCTTCAGCCCCGATGGAAAGACCCTGGTCACCACGGCAATTCACGACGCCGCGCATCCAGGCGAGATCATGGTGTGGGACGTCGCAAGTCGCAAAGCCACGCGGCGGCTCCTGGGACCCTTGGGTTCCGTTAGCGCCGTATCGTTCGGGCCGGAAGGCCGGTACTTCTACACCGGACACGAAGGGGGCGCCATTCTCGTGTGGCGGCTGGAAAGCCGACCAAAGCCCACTTCTTCCGACGGCGCGGGCCGCTAAACGCCGAGAACGCGTTCGCCATTCGCCCTCATCGGCGCGCAAGGACGCGCACACTGTATCCGAGGCATGGACGCGTAGCGTGCCGCTTTGCTAGACCGCCCGGTCCGTCGGTTCGCCGATGGCCCGCAAGTATTCGGCCAGCCGTGCTTGCAGATCCAAGAGAGACTGCCACTGCACCGCGTCGAGCGAGACACGATCCGATTTCGGATCCGATTGGATCGTCGAAAGCAAGTGGCGGACCCGCACGTGAACGTACTCGATGACTTCCGCGAGCTGCGCCGCCTGCGCCGGGCTGAGCCGCTCGGGCAGATCGGGCGATTCGAGCATGTGCAGCGCGTCGGGGACATTGGATTCGTCGGCCCAGTTGGCCGCCCCGCGGCTCCCCCCGCGCGCTTCGCCCAGCTTCACCGAGCTTCCGGAGCTGGCCTTGTCGCCCCGCAGCTTGGCCAGCCGGCTGGCAATCTCCTCGCGCGAGCCGAACAGCAGCACCGATCGGCCTAGCGTGATCATGTCGCCAAACCGCAGTATGCGAAGCTGGATGTCTTCGCCGTTGACCTTCGTGCCGTTGGTGCTCTCCAGGTCGGTCAGCACCAGCTTGGCGTTGTCTTCCTGAATTTTGATGTGGTAACGGCTCACGCGCTCGTCGTTGAGCTGGATCGAGTTCCCCTCCTCGCGACCGATCGTAATCGGCGCCTGCATCTTCTCGAAGATGCGGCCGCGATCGGCACCGTCCAGCACCCGCAAGGTGATTCCGCTCATGAATTGCCGCCGATCTGAGACCCAGTCGAGGGGCACCCGCACATTTGCTTGCCAACTTGCGCTTATAGCATCCCGCGGAAACCAAGGTCAAGTATGTTCGACCGATTTGCCAATTCCCCGGGTCCGCATCCCCGGGCCTCCGCGGCGTTGCAACCGGCGTCCCAAACCCTTATTCTGGCGCCTCGCCAAGCGCCCGTGGCGCAACTGGATAGCGCATCGGTCTTCGGAACCGAGGGTTGCAGGTTCGAATCCTGCCGGGCGTACTGGATCAGGGCTAAACGGGCGGCGATCCGGCGAACTGCCTCGACACGACTCCCATTAGTTTGCGCCGCCGCGTCATACCATGAATAGCCACGTCGTCAGCCGGCTCGCGTGGGAAAGGATGGTCACAGCCGTGGAAAGAGTGCGTGACCGCCTACGTCGGGCAGTCCACGCCCTGGAACAGGCAGGCATCGCCTACGCCGTGGCGGGAGGTCATGCCGTCGCCGCCTGGGTCAGCGAAGTCGATGAAGCCGCCGTCCGCAATACTCAGGACGTGGACATTCTCCTCCGTCGGAGCGACCTCGACAAAGCCAAACAGGCCCTCGGGGCCGCGGGCTTCCTTTATCGGCACACCGCCGGTATCGACCTTTTCCTCGACGGCCCCCATGCCAAAGCCCGCGACGCAGTGCACATTGTCTTTGCGGGCGAGAAGATCCGCCGCGAGTACCTTTACCCCGCTCCCGCGGTGGATCAATCCAAGGCCACGCCAACTAGCCGTGTACTCGATTTGGATGCGCTGGTTCGAATGAAGCTTACTTCCTTCCGCGACAAGGATCGCACGCACCTGCGAGACTTGATCGACGTCGGCCTGCTTGATCCCACTTGGCCATCTCGTTTGCCGCCGCCGCTGGGTGAGCGACTGCAGCAACTCCTCGACAACCCTGACGGCTGAGACCGCCTCCTAAGACCTCAATTCAGCGAGGCGCTGACTTGGTCGGGTCGTTGAATACTTCCTACTGCCTCATTTGCAACCCATGACCGGACGGGAACTGCGCATCGCCATGTGGTCGGGGCCGCGGAACATTTCCACCGCTCTGATGCGATCCTGGGGCAACCGCCCCGACACCGTCGTCTGCGACGAACCCCTCTACGCCCACTACCTCCGCCGCACCGGTCTCGCCCATCCGGGGGCGGCTGAAACACTAGCCGCCCACGACGACGACTGGCGCCGCGTCGTGGCCTGGCTCACCGGCCCCCCGCCGGCCGGCAAGTCGATCTTTTACCAGAAGCACATGGCCCACCATCTGTTGCCCGACATCGAGCTGGAATGGCTCGACAAGCTCACTCATGTATTCCTCATCCGCCAGCCGCGTGAAATGCTGGCCTCCCTCGTCGAATTCATCCCCGAGCCGACGATCGACGACACCGGCCTGCCGCAGCAGTTGCTCATTTATCGCCACGTGACCGAACGAACCGGGCGAGCCCCCCCGGTCATCGACGCCCGCGACGTCCTCGAAAACCCCCGCGGCATGCTCGAGCGACTGTGCGACGTGCTCAATGTGCCCTTCACCGACGCCATGCTGTCTTGGCCGCCGGGCCATCGCGAAACCGACGGCGCTTGGGCCAGACATTGGTACGCCAGCGTCGAAGCATCGACCGGATTTGCCCCGTACAAACCGAGTCAACGCCCCGTGCCCGAACCTCTGCTCGGGCTGCTCGACCGCTGCCAAGCGCTATATGATCAACTGGCTGCACAGCGATTAACGGTATAAGCTCGCGTGGGGCGGACATTCCTGTCTGCCATTTAAGCTCGTTGAACTCGTTCCCAGGCTCCGCCTGGGAACGCCCTGACTTGCAGGCTCCGCCTGCCGATCCACCCATGCTCCAAAAGTTCGACCCCCGCAACCGCGACATCGTCGTGAACATCAGCGGCAAGCTCGTGCACCGCGACCAAGCCAGCATCAGCCCGTTCGACTCCGCCGTGCAGGGCGGCGACGCGGTGTGGGAGGGACTGCGCGTGTACGGCGGCCGCATCTTTCGCCTCACTGAGCACCTCGACCGACTCCGCCACTCGGCCCTGGCCCTGGGCTTCGAGCAAATCCCGTCGCACGACCAGATCATCGAGCAGATTCGCCGCACGCTCGCCGCCAACAAAATGGCCGACGGCGTGCACGTCCGCCTCACACTCTCTCGCGGCGTGAAAATCACCAGCGGAATGGACCCGCGGCTCAACCAATCGGGCCCCACGCTGATCGTGCTGGCCGAATTCAAGCCGCCGGTGTACGACAAGTCGGGCATCCGCCTGATCACGTCGACGTGCCGCCGCCCTTCGCCCGACGTGCTCGACCCCAAAATCCACCACAACAACCTGCTCAATTCGATCCTCGCCAAGATGCAGGCTAACGCCGCCGGGGTCGACGACGCCCTGATGCTCGACGAGCGTGGCTTCGTTGCCGAGACCAACGCCACGCACGTATTCGCCGTTAGTGGCGAAACCGTGCTTACCTCCCTGACGCTCGCCTGCCCCGAGGGGATCACGCGCGCTGTGGTGCTGGGGCTGTGCCGCGACAACGGAATTGTGCACGAAGTGCGCGACATCTCTCTCGCGGAGCTGTATCGCGCCGACGAGGTGTTCTGCACCGGCACAATGGGAGAGCTCGCGCCGGTCGTCGAGATCGACGGCCGCCGCATCGGCGACGGGACCACGGGCCCGATGACACGCCGCCTCTCCGACCTCTTCCGCCGCCTCACCGAAACCGAGGGCATCCCAATCGCTTAACCTCCCGCGAGACCTTCCACTCCGCTTGCGGTTTCGCGCTCCGGAGCGCGCTAGAACAACCCCGGTCTCCCCCACGCCCCCTTGAACACGAACTCGCTCACCGGCCTGCGGCTGCGAGGGGTCATGTCGCGCTGCGCCAGCGCTTCGTCCGCTTTTGCTGGTTCGCCCGCGTAACCAATTGCGATCGCCGTCAGCGGGTCGTGCGTTTCGGGAACCGAATAGGTCTCACGCACCTTTTCCAGGTTGACCCCCGCCATCTGGTGTACCGCCAGCCCCAGCGCCGTGGCTTGCAGCGTGAGATTTGCCGCCGCCAGCCCCACGTCGTGATCGGCCACGCGGTTGGGCTTGCCATTGCGGCTGAACGTGCTACACACCACGGTGATCATCAGCACGCCGGCATGCTTGGCCCAGACCTGATTGGCCTCCGTCAGGCAACCGAGCATGCGGGCGAACTCTTCGGTGTCCCCGCGCTCCGCGATCAAAAACCACCACGGCTGCTCGTTGTAGCTCGACGCCGCCCAGCGTGCCGCCTCCAGGCACGAGAGCAGCTTGTGCCGCTCGACGGGTCGGCCGTCGAACACATACGGGCTCCACCGCGCCGCCAGCAGAGGATGGATTTCGCGATCCGTCTTCGCCGCCTTGGCCAGATTCACGCCGATGGTTTCATCTTGACTGGTCATGGGATCGAGCATATCGCGTTCGCCACCGAGAAAAAAGTCCCTCTCGAAACCCCGCTCAAACGTGACCCCTCTTCACGCGCTGCTCCTCGCTTGCGGTTTCGCGCTCCGTATGCCCCTCGCTTAGCTCCCCGGTTCAAACACCAACAGATCATCCACCAGCAGCACCGCCCCCTTCGCCGCGACAAACCGAATCTCATCCACCTCGGGCAATTCCCCGTCGTCATCGGGCGCGATATCGAATGTAAGCGTAGTTTCGCTCCACTCGTCGCGTGCTGGTTCGCGTACGACTCCCCGCGCCACTTCGCCCCGCTCGCTATCGGCCAGCACGACCTCGATGCGATCGCCGCCACTCAGGCGATACCGAAAGAACACCGCCGTCGTCGCGCTCAGCCGCCGTCGACCGCGCAGATTCACCCGCAACAGAGCGGCCCTCGTTTCGGCATCGACCACGCTTCGGGCCGCATCCCAAGTGCGCGGCTTCTCGTGCGGCACGATCTCGAAATCGCCCGGCCATTCCTTGCCCTGCTCGCCCGTGTCGAACCACCCGGTAAAGATGATCCGCCGCGGAAAGGAGCGCATCTCGTCGTCCGCGGCCGCCTCGTACAGCACGATGTCGTCAATGGCCACCTTCGCGTCGGGTGCCACGTAAAACTGGATGTCGTCGATCCGCTCGTAGCGCGAAAGTGGCCCGCCGCTGTCATCCGGCCGCCGGGCCAACGTCATGTCGACCACCGCCGAATGCCACTCCCCTTCCGGTAAATCCTTCAGCTCCAGCCGTCGGTGATAATTGTTCGTCAGGCTGTAGATTTGCACCCGTAGCGTTGTGGTGCCCGCGATGCGGTAGCGGAATGCCAGTCGCGTACGATCGCCCATCGGCGGACCGGGCACCGGATTGAACACGACCGCGTTGTACGAAGCCGACGCGTCGCCCATCTTGTCGTCGAAGTCGCGGCTCTCGGACGCCTCGCACATTCGGCGATTGGGCACCGATGCGGACCGGCTCGACGGCACCCCGCCCGTCGATGGCCTGCCCCGCAGCCACCACCGTTTCTCGATCTCCGTTTCGTAGTCCTCGAACACGTGCACCCGCACGGGGAATTTTTCGAGTTTCAGAACGTCGGCCTCCGGCTCGTCCGCCGTTGCTGTTCCGACCGCCAATGCGCATCCCGCCGCAACAAACGCAGCCATCGCCAACGCCGCCGCGAAGCGAATTTGCCGACACTTATCCATGCCGCCGTTCATCGTTTTCCCCTCGTGTTTCGCATCTCAATAAGGATGCACAGATACCGGTATACATCCCGCGCCCAGCACGTTCAACTCGCTCCCTCGCCCGCGTTTCAAGCATCAATGCCGTTGCCGACCGCGAGCGCAGCAAAGTACGATGGGCTTCGGGAAGATTCTCACCGCGACTCCCTGTTCTTGTCCTCGACCAATCCGTGTCTCGCACCCACGACACCTCCGATCCGGCCACCGACCGCGACGAGCGGCTCGCGCTCCTGTTGTCCGACCTTACCGACCGGCTGGCACGCGGCGAATCCGTCGACTTGGAAGACGCCTGCCGCCGTCATGCCGATCTGGCCGACGGGCTCCGCGCCTTGTGGGGCGCCGTCGTGGTCGCCGACGTCGCCGCCAGCAATTCCGACGGCGCTGCGTCGAACTGGGACATCGCCGCCACCACGCCGAAGTCCGATTCCGCAATCACCGACATCGCGCTGCCCTGCCGCTTCGGCGATTTCGAGCTGCTCGAGGAGCTGGGACGCGGCGGCATGGGCATCGTCTACCGCGCCTGCCAACTCAGCCTGGGGCGCGAAGTGGCCGTCAAAATGATCCTCCGCGGCCAGTTTGCCTCGGGCGCCGATCGCCAGCGGTTTCGCGTCGAGGCCGAGGCAACCGCCCGGCTCGACCACCCCGGCATCGTGCCCGTGTACGAGGTGGGCGAAGTTTCGGGCCGCCCCTACTTCAACATGAAGTTCATCAAGGGGCGCACTCTCGGCCAACGGCTGGCCGAAGGCCCCCTCCCGGCTCGCGAGGCGGCTCGCATTCTGGTCTCAGTCGCGCGGGCCATTCACGAAGCCCATCGCCACGGTGTGCTGCACCGCGACCTGAAGCCCTCGAACATCCTGTTGGACGACGACGGCCAGCCCCACGTCACCGACTTCGGCCTGGCCAAACAGCTCGACGACCCCGCCAGCTTAACGCGCAGCGGCGCGGTGCTCGGCACCCCCGCCTACATGGCCCCCGAGCAGGCGGCCGGCGCTCGTGGCGAAGTCGGCCCGGCCAGCGACGTGTACAGCCTGGGGGCCGTGCTCTATCACATGCTCACCGGTCGGCCGCCGTTTCAGGCGGCATCGGCCGTCGACACGGTGCTGCTGGTGCTGGAGCAGGATCCCGTGCCGCCGCGGATGCTCAACCCCAAGGTCGACCGCGACCTGGAGATGATTACGCTCAAGTGCCTGCAAAAGCCCACCGACCTCCGCTACGCCACCGCCGCCGCACTGGCCGACGACCTCGAAGCGTATTTGAACGACGAATCGATCTCGGCCCGCAGCGGCCGCTTCGGCCAGGTTCTATCGCGGTGGATGCGCGAGACGCATCACGCCACCGTGCTCGAAAACTGGGGC
>Ga0315553_10003077_pt1 | contig 13160 bp, 6 predicted proteins | sample SalMarSW160140MG_FD_203099 | JGI IMG/M metagenome (GOLD analysis project Ga0315553, IMG submission 203099) | Salt marsh sediment microbial communities from the Plum Island Ecosystem LTER, Massachusetts, United States - Salt Marsh Sediment SW1601-40 ... | reverse complement strand
GCGGCGGTGCGGCAGCGGTACGAGCGTTACCTGAAACTCACGCGCGAGCGATGCGAGCAACGGATCGAGGCAAGTAGGTCGGAGCATGATTCTTCCCGCGCTGCACTCCAGTCTCGTTGGGATCGGGGGCTGTCCTGCATCGAAGAGCTTCTTGGGGAGACGACACGCCTGAAGCACTGCCTGTCCGGCGACTGGCCCGAGGCGAGCGGATTGGCTTCGCCGACTGCCGATGAGGGGGCGGCTTTGCCTCGCTTTGGTGAGTTCCGCGTGGACTTGGGGCGATTGGCGGGCGTCGTCCGGCGCCGCGCCGGCTTCGATATCGACCGATCACGTCGGATCGCGGTGCCGGCCCTTCTGTCCTTTCCGGATCGATGTTCGCTTCTGCTTCAGACCGGCCAGAGCGGCCGCAGCACGGCCATGGAGACGCTGCGTGCGGTGATGCTTCGACTGCTGACTTCGCTGCCGCCGGGCCGCGTTCACTTCACGGTGATCGATCCGATCGGGCTGGGCGAGCCATTCGCCGGATTTATGCATCTGGCGGACTACGACGAATCGCTGATCGGCGGGCGGATCTGGACCGAGGCGGGTCATGTGGAACAGCGACTCACGGACTTGACCAATCACATGGAGAATGTGATTCAGAAGTACCTGCGTAACGAGTTCGCCACGATCGAGCAGTACAACCAGCAGGCGGGCGAACTGGCCGAGCCTTACCGCTTTCTTGTCGTGGCCGACTTTCCGACCAACTTCAGCGAGGCCGCCGTCAGACGGCTTGGCAGTATCGTGACGAGCGGGGCGCGCTGCGGCGTGTACGCTCTGATTTGTCACGACACGCGGCAGTCGCTTCCGCGGAGCATGGGCTTGGAGGATTTGCAGGCCGGGTGCATCCATTTGACTCACCAGGAGGGCGGATTCGTTTGGCAGGACGAGGTCTTCGGGCACTTTCCGTTGAAGCTCGACCGACCGCCGTCCGAAGCGCGTATGACGGAGATCATGCGCAGCGTGGGAAGGCGTGCGATCGCCGCCAAGCGGGTGGAGGTGCCGTTCGACAGCGTAGCCCCGCCTGCGGATCGTCAATGGACGGACGACAGCAAAGACGACCTGCACGTGCCGATCGGCAGATGCGGTGCGACCCGTTTGCAGCACCTCAGGCTCGGACGGGGGGTCGCACAGCACGGCTTGATCGCAGGCAAGACGGGCTCGGGCAAGTCGACATTGCTACATGTGATTATCACCAATCTCGCCCTGTGGTATCCTCCGGATGAGGTGGAGTTTTACCTGGTCGACTTCAAGGAAGGCGTGGAGTTCAAGAGCTACGTGGTGAACGATTTGGCTCACGCTCGGGCGGTCGCCATCGAGAGCGACCGGGAGTTTGGCTTGAGCGTGCTCCAGCGGCTTGACCGGGAGATGGGGCATCGTGGCGAGCTGTTCCGAAACGCTCGCGTGCAGGATCTCACTTCATATCGGCAGAAGACAGGCAATACGCTGCCCAGGACGCTGCTGATCGTCGACGAGTTCCAGACGTTCTTCACAGAGGACGACAAGCTTTCTCAGGATGCAGCCATTCTGCTGGACCGACTGGTGCGGCAGGGGCGCGCTTTCGGCATCCACGTTTTGCTGGGGTCGCAAACCTTGGGAGGCACATCCGGCCTGGCACGCAGCACAATAGGGCAGATGGCCGTCCGTATTGCGCTTCAGTGCAGCGAGGCCGACGCCCAACTCATCCTTGACGATGACAACGTCGCTCCGAGGCTGCTCTCGCGTCCGGGTGAAGCCATCTATAACGATGCAGGCGGGCTGGTGGCGGGCAACAATCCGTTCCAGACGGCGTGGCTGCCTGAGCGGCAGCGGGACGAAAGCCTGACCCGGGTGGCCGAGTTGGCCCGCCGGCGGTGTCCCGAGCGTGAGCCCATGATCGTTTTCGAGGGCAACGCCCCGGCGGACATCAGAAAGAATCGTCAGTTGGCAACGCTTGTCGACGGCGAGCTGTGGTCGGCCGCGTCGAGTCCACCGCGGGTCTGGCTTGGCGAACCTGTGGCCATCAAGGACCCGACGTCGATGGCGTTTCGACGGCAGAGCGGGGCCAATTTGCTTCTGGTGGGTCAGCGGGACGAAGCGGCCCTGGGTATCATGGCTGCGGCGCTGGTCTGCCTGGCGGCTCAGCGCTCGCCCGAAGCCGCGCGTTTCTTCATCCTGGACGGCAGCCCGATCGACTCGCCGGACGCGAACGTCCTGAGAGAGATCGCCGAACTGCTACCGCACACCGTTCGCATGGTGAGCTTTCGCGACGTCGCCGAGGCGATCGACGAGCTTGCCCGCGAGATGCAGGCCAGACTGGCGACCACACTGCCTGCTGCGGCCGACATCTACGTGTTGATCTACGGTCTCCAGCGATATCGAGTGCTGCGACGGCAGGAGGACGACTTCGGCTTGTCTTCGCTGGCGGCGGACGCGCCTGTCTCAGCCGACAGGCAGTTTGCCGAACTGCTCCGCGAGGGGCCGGCGCTGGGAATGCACACGCTGGCGTGGCTCGACACACCGGCTGGGCTGGACCGGATATTGGACCGCCAGACGCGAGGCGAGTTTGATGGTCGTGTGTTGTTCCAGATGAGCGCCACGGATTCGAGTAACCTTATCGACTCGCCGGTCGCCGGCAACCTTGGACTTCTTCGAGCACTGCTGTACAGCGAGGAGTTGGGACGGTTGGAGAAGTTCCGTCCGTATGCACGTCCCGAGAAGCAATGGCTCGAGCAAGTCTGTAAACGGCTCGCGACGCGAGTGGGGGCGTCCGACTCGGAGGGCAGTCCTCCCGGCGCCTGATCAAACAGCTTGGCCGTGATGCGATCGGACGCTTTGGGCGTGTGCCCTGCCGGAACGGCGCGAGCCCGGGAACAACTTTGTCGCCTACCCGTCAAATGCCGTTGGGGCATCGTCGTGGCACCGTCACCTGCTACGTAGCCGGTAGCAAACGGTCGGCGGCAACCTCGAACAGGATGTGATGGATTTGCAGGATCTGGTCGTAGTCGAACCGCACCTTCGCGTCGCCGAAACCGTGCGGGCTTTCGAAGGTCATGCTCAGTGCTGCACCGGCATGCCAGGCCATGCTCGTAAGATTGAGGGCGGGTGGTGTGGTTCCGTGTGGCCCGTCTTCTCGAACGGCGGGAACGGCAGGATGTGCCAAGCCGGCGCCATCGAGACGCGTATAGAGCGCGTCCGCGAACTCGGCGATGTCGTGCTTGATCGTTGTCGGGACGTACGCATTAGGCAGGACGCTGGGCGGTGCTTCGTGGCTGTGGAGATTGATGAAGATGTCGGGTGCCTCCTGGCGGATCGTGTCGAGAACGGCTTTGGTGGTGCTGCTCATCGGCGCCGGCCACTCGTCGTGCATCATGTTCACGCCTGCGTCGTCGAAGTAGCCGCCGAGGAAACCGATGTCCCCGCGCATGGGATGAACGGCCTTGCAGCCCGGCCAGCCGTATAGCGAGCCGTCCCGACGTGTGCCCTGACCTACCCGATGCATCTCCTGGGCGGGCAGGCCGACCCAGCCTTCGTAAGGCACACGGGCGCGTCCGTCCGGATTGGCCAGCGGGACGATCAGCAGACGAAGTCTTGCCAGCTTGGCGGCGAGCCGCGGCTGCTCGCGCCCGGCGAGGTCTCTACCCGACTCGACGACTCGGATGGCCGAAAGGCAGCCCATCATGCCCTCGACCTCGGCCCCGTGGACCCCGGCCATCAACAGCAGCACGGGCCTTTTGCGAACGCCCGGACCGCGCCGGAAAAACGCATCGGGCGATCCGGCGCCGAGGGCCGAGTTGAAGTTGGCCTGGCCTCGAAGCTCGGGCTCGGGCTGACCATATTCGACCAGCCGGACCGGCCGCCCTCCCGGCGAGACGCCCAATTCGCGTACGACCCCGACGCGGATCTCGGTGTCGAGGGCGTGCTGGATCTGTCGCTCCTGCGACGTCCACCACTGCGGTGTGGGCGTGTCGCTGCGAAGGAGGCGGTCGAGCGGCGTGTGATCTTCGACGGGTAACGACATGGGGCTACGCTCCAGGGCAGGCCGGTCGGGACACACAGCAGAGCGAGCGTCTTGCAGCGGTTTGCCGGCCAACGCCGAGTTGCATCATAGTAAGGCATTGGAGGCAAGTCGGAAACCTCACTGCATAAGGCAGGCAACTGCTGGCGGAACGGGATGCAAACGGTATGCTGCAAGAGAGTCAGTGGTGTCTTTGAACGCTTTGAGATGTATGGGCTTCTTTGGCGAATGGTAGCGTCTTACGGTGGGAGGGTAACTGCTGTGATGTCCTTGCGGATGCAGATGGTGCTTCTGGCGGTTTGTGCGATGTTGCTGTGGGCTGTGGCTGCGGGGCCTGCGGCGGCGCAGACCACGACGCAGGCGGCTGGGCAGCGGTGGACGCCGGTCGGGCTGTGCGGCGGTGGGGGGCTGGCTCACCCGGCTATCTCGCCTCACGATGCCGGCACGATCATCATGGAAACAGATATGGGTGCGAAGTTTCGCAGCCACGACGGCGGTCGATCGTGGACGTCGATGCACCATGCCCAGATCGGCTCGTCGTTTCGCAGTTGCGCACCCGTGTTCCATCCGAAGGTGCCGGGCAAGGTCTACGCCATTACCGAGTTCGGCGGCTATCAGATTTGTGTCAGCACCGATAACGGCCGATCGTGGACTCGCTGGCCCGAGCAGCGTCTTGCCCAGCGCAAGACGATTCGCCGGATGAGCTTCGATCCCGACCTGCCGAACCGCCTGATTATCGGCAATGCCGAAGGTGAGGTGTATCTGACCGACGATGACGGCAAGACCTGGCGGCAGGCGAAGGGGATCGGCGGCGGCAGCGTGCTGGGTATCGTCACCGAGCGCAGCAGCCTATCGGATGCGCCGCGCGGATACTACGTGGGCACCACGGCGGGCGTGTTCCGTTCGAACGATGACGGTCGAACCTTCGAGAAGATTGTCGCGGGTCTGCCTGCCGGTGCAGAGCTACGAAGCTTTGACGGCGGCTCGGATGGTAAGCAGACCGTGCTGTACGCGGTCACTCCGTGCGAACTCGCCGGCGGCAAGCTGGGTGGTGGGGTGTACGTTTCCGTTGACAAGGGCACGTCGTGGCAGCGGTGCATGAACCCCGACATCAACGTGCAGACCAAGCGGTTCGACCAGTGGGGCGGAGGCGACCTGCCGAACTATACGTACATCAGGGCCAACGACGTGAATCCGCGGAGGGCGTACGTGTATTGCCGCGGGACGAGCTACTTCCCACCGAACCACAGCACGATCTATCGCACGGACGACGCGGGCGCCAGTTGGTCGGAGACGTTTTACGTCGACCCGCGGTTCAAGCAGCTCAACGTCGAGTACGATTGGATGACGCATTTTCGCGGGACGAGTTGGGTGGGAGCGCCGTTCTCGATGGAGATCAGCGTGACCGATCCGGACGTGCTCATCCGCGCCGACGGGATGTTCGCGTTCCTGACCACTAACGGCGGCAAGACCTGGCAGGCCTGTCACGCCGTGCCGGCCGGTCCTATCGGCGACGACAGCAGGCTGTTCTGGCGCAACAACGGCCTGGTGAACACGACGACGTGGCACTACTACATCGACCCGCACGCGCCGCGTCGGCACTACATCGCGTACACCGACATCGGCTTTGCCCGTTCCGAAGATTACGGCACGACGTGGCGATGGTGGGGCCCGCTGCCGCGCGATCCCAACGCGGAGGGCGGCAAGGAGACCCCCGTGCCGTCTGCCTGGCGGAACACCTGCTACGAGTTGGCGTTCGATCCGGACGTGCCGGGAAAGATGTGGGGCGCGTTTTCGGGTCTGCACGACGTGCCGAACGAGAATTCCATCTGGCGGACGATCGGCACGACGCATCAGAAGGGTGGCATCTGTCGCACGGACGACTTTGGCGTGCACTGGCAGGTCGCCGGCAGCGGACTGCCCGACAAGCCGATGCTGTCGATCGTGCTGGATCCGACCAGCCCCAAGGGCAGCCGGACGCTTTATGCCTCGGTGTTCGAGGACGGGGTGTACAAGTCCATCGACGACGGCGCCACGTGGCAGCGTTGCGCGGGCCGGCCGGGGTCGGACTTCAATCGGCGAATCTGCCGTCTGATCCGGCATCGCGATGGCAAGCTGTTCGTGATGGTGACGGGTAAGCGCGTTCGCCGCGACGGGCCGTTCAGCACCGATGGTGCGGGGCTGTATCGCTCGGACGATGGGGGCAAGACGTGGCAGCATTTGCATCCGTCGAACGTGCTTCTATACCCGAAGGATTTCGACGTCGATCCGGCCGACTCCAACATCATCTTCATCGGCGCCTGCGATGCGCCGGACGAGAGCGGGACGGTCGAGCAGGGCGGGCTGTATCGCACGCTGGACGGCGGCAAGACCTGGCAGCGTGTCGCTCGCCATCGGCCTACCTATTTCGGGGCGAGCTTTCATCCGCGTCGCAAGGGATGGGTCTACGCCACCGGCTGCGGATGGAGCCGCAGCTTCGGCGACGGCGGGCTATGGCTCAGTCGCGATTACGGCCAGACGTGGGAAGCCTTCACGCAGCTTCCGTTTGCCAGCATTCACCGCGTGACGGTCCACCCCAAGGATGATTCGGTCATCTACGTGACCAGCTTCGGCGGCAGCGTCTGGAAGGGCCCGGCCGAGCCGCTGGGTCGGTGACGATTTGCCGGTTGACTGACTGTGCGGCGCGCCGGCTTGGTCACGGCAGGATGCGAAACGACGCGCGCAACAGATCCTCGTCTCGCGAGGAGGAGCCGACCATCAACTCGAACTCGCCTGGCTCGACGACGCGCTGCAACTTGCGGTTGATCAGCGAAAGGCGCGCGCACGGCAGCTCGAACGCGACGGTCTTGGTCTCGCCGGGCTCCAGAGTCACCCGCTGGAAGGCCTTGAGCTCTTTACCCGGTGTGGTGACCGAGCTATAGACGTCGTTGACATAGAGCTGAACCGTCTCCACGCCCGAGCGGCGGCCGGTGTTGGTGACATCGACCGTTGCGCGAAGCACCTCGTCGATCCGTAGCTCGGTTTGGTCGATTCGCAGGTTTGCATACTCGTAGGTGGTATAGCTCAGGCCGAACCCGAAGGCGAACAGCGGCCCGTCGGGTAGATCGACGTAGCTGCCGCCGTGCCAGCCGGGGATGTGGTTGTAGTAGACGGGCTGCTGGCCGACGTGTCGCGGAAACGAGATAGTCAACTTGCCGCTGGGGTTGCGGTCGCCGAAGAGGGTGCCGGCTACGGCCTTGCCGCCCTCGCTGCCGGGGTTCCACGCCTCGACGATTGCTGCGGCGTGCTCGACGGCCCAGCGAATGGTCAGCGGTTTGGTATTGATCAACACCACGACGGTCGGCGTGCCGCTAGCGTGCACGGCCTCGAGCAACTCCTGCTGTCCGCCCGACAGGCTCAGGTCCGTCCGATCGTGTCCCTCGCCGGTCAACTGCTTGGTATCGCCCACAACCACGACGGCTACATCGGCCTTGCCGGCCAGTTCGGCGGCTTGCCGGATCTGCTGAGTGTCCGGTTCGATCACGTCGCAGCCCTTGCAGCAATCCACCGCCACCGAGGCCCCGGCTCGCTGCCGCACTCCGTCGAGCACGGTCACGATGTTCTCACGCGGATGGAGGTGCCGATACACGCCGTCATGGTCGACCAGCGCCGCCCAGTCGCCAAGTTGCGCGATCACGTCGTCTGCATTGGGCCCGAGCACGGCGATGCGTTTGACGTCGGGCTTGAGCGGCAGCAGGCCGTCGTTCTTCAGCAGCACGATCGACTCATAGGCTGCCTCCAGTGCGGCGTCGCGGTGGGCTGCGCACCGAAGCGTCTGCTTGACGGCTGACGGATCGAAGGCGCGCGCGCTATCGAACAGCCCGAGCCTGAACTTCAGCCGAAGGATGCGGCGGCAGCTTTCGTCGATGTATTGTTCCTTCAGCCGGCCGTCTTTGACGGCGGCGATCGCCAGCTCGCAGAACTCGGGCGTGCTCATGGCCATGTCGTTGCCCGACTCGACGGCAAGGCAGACGGCGTCGGCCATCGTCGGGCAGACCTTCTGGAGGGTGTGCAGCCATCCGATGTTGTTCCAGTCGGTTACCACGAAACCCTCGAACCCCCATTGCTCCTTGAGAGTCTCGCGCAGCAGCCAAGGGTTGGCCGTGCAGGGCGTCCCGTCGATGGCTTGGTAGGCGGTCATGAACGTGGCGCAGGCGGCGCGAGCGGCTGCTTCGAAGGCCGGCAGAAACACGGTGAGCATGTTGCGGCGAGACAGCTCGGCCTCGGATGCGTCACGCCCGCCCTGGGTCTGCGAGTAGCCGGCGTAATGCTTGGCGCAGGCGAGAATGCTTGTCGGGTCGGATAGATCGGCGCCCTGGTAGCCGCGGATCATTGCACAGGCCAGCTCGCCGATCAGGTAGGGGTCCTCGCCGAACGTCTCGCCGATTCGTCCCCATCGCAAGTCCCTTGCGATGCACAGCACCGGAGAGAACGTCCAGTGAATGCCCGTGGCCGATGCTTCTGTGGCCGTGATCCGCCCGACCTGTTCGAGCAGCTTTGGGTTCCACGAGCTGGACATGGCAAGCTGCGTGGGAAACACGGTGGCGCCCGGATAGAGGGCGTGGCCGTGAATTGCGTCGATGGCGCACAGCAGAGGGATACCCAGCCGCGTTTGCTCGGCCTCTTGCTGGACCTCCGCGAGCGCTTCACCCATCAGGTGTAGTACCGAGCCGACATGGTGGTCGCGAACCCACGTGATCGGGTCGCGTCGCCCGTCGACCTGGCACATCTGACCGACCTTCTCAACCAGCGTCATCCGGGCCAGGAGGTCGTCTGTCCGCCGATCGATCGCAAGATTGGCGTCTCTGTATGCAGGTACGTCCGACATGCGGCTATTCCTTTCGCGCCAGGCTGTGATTCCGCGACAGCATAAGGCAATCGACCCCAGAGCTGAAGGTCGTTGTGTTGGTGCAACGTTAAGGGGGGTGACGTCCGGGCGAAGACGCCATAACCCAGTCAAGCGGCACGATTGTAGGGTCTCGGGCCTTGCCGTGACAGGCTGGCAGGCAAGCAGCGTGGTGTGATATCGAAGAGGACAGAGGTTTGGGGGTTGAAGCAAGCGGGCGTTCGTGGGATGGTGACGCATTCGTTGCCGGTCCGCGGCTGAGTCCGCGAGCGGCTGTGTGTCGAGATGAAGGAGTGAATCGTGGAAGTGATGCGTTTAGGTATGATCGCTACCGGGGGACGGGGCGGTATGTACAAGCAATGGATGGAGGACCCGCGTGTGCAGGTGGTCGCCGGGGCCGACGTGAGCACCGAGGCCCGTCAGGCGTTTGCCGAAGCCCTGCCGGACGCCCTGGTCACCGACGACTACCGGCGGGTGCTGGACCGCAAGGATATCGACGCGGTCGCGGTGTGCACGCCCGACTTTCTGCACCACGAGCACGCCGTGGCGGCCCTACAAGCGGGTAAGCACCTGTTCTGCGAGAAGCCGCTGGCCATCACCGTCGAGCACTGCGACGACATCCTGCGTGCGTGGAAGCAGGCCGGCGTGCGGATGATGGTGGGCTTCAACATGCGGTATGCCTACTTTTGCGTGAAAATGAAGGAACTGGTCGACGCCGGCGCCATTGGCGAGGTGAAGACGGCGTGGACGCGCCACTTCGTAGGTTGGGGCGGCCGCTTCTACTACCATGACTGGCATGCCAGCCGCAAGAATACCACGGGCCTGCTGCTGCAAAAGGCGACACACGATCTAGATATCATGCATTGGGTGTGCGGCTCGCATACTGTGCGGACGGCCGCGTTCGGGGCGCTGATGCACTACGGAGGAGACAAGCCCAACGATCTGCGCTGCAAGACGTGTGACGTTCGCGAGAGCTGCCTGGAGGAGGCGTCGAAGTGGAACGGGCATGACGACGAGTGCGTCTTCCGCAAGGAGGTCGATGTCGAGGACGTTTCGGTGATGATCATGCAATACGCCAACGGTGTTCAAGCGGCCTATCAGCAATGTCATTTCTCGCCCGAGTACGAGCGAAACTACACGTTCATCGGCACCGAGGGGCGTATCGAATCGGATGAGCCGCACGGCAAGGTATATCTGTGGCGCCGCACGCCGGGCAAGAATCAGACCGAGCCCACCGAGGTGTTCGAGTGTCCGTCGCGTCACGGCGGCCACGGGGGCGCCGACCCGAAGATCGCCAAGGACTTTGTGGACATGGTGGTCGACGGCGTGCAGCCTCGGGCCCGTCCCGTGGACGGCCGCTGGTCGGTGGCGGCCGGTGTTTGCGCTACCGAGAGTATCCGCAACGGCGGGACGCCGGTGAACGTGCCGCCGCTGCCCGATGACCTGGCCGACCTGGGTGATTGTCCACAGGCGTGAGTGGGGTCGCCCTGCGTGATCTGACTAGGGGTCTGCCGATGCGGGTCGGCTGGCGCCGGTGACAGGGCGGGCGCCCACCCGGGCGGCTGCAAAGTCAGCTCTGTTTGCCGCCGAGGATGTGCTCTTGGTCGCGCCGAAGATCATCAGGGCGGAAAGAGTAGTGGTAGTTGTCCAACAGCGTGGTCAGCAGGCGGTAGGCGCGCTCGATATGGTCGAACTTCCTGGTCGCCTGTTGGCGATCCTTGGCGCTGCATCGATCAGGATGATGCCGAACTGCCAAGCGGCGGTAACGGCGCGTGAGGTGCTGGGCGGTGATCAACTCGCCCAACCCGAGCATCTCGCGTGCCCACACAACGTTTTCAGCGGTGACGCGCATCTCGCCGCGAAGGGGCGTGCCGTGCGTCAGTTTGGGTGGGAGCGGCTCGTCGGCGCTCCACAAGCCCTGACCGAACTGGCGGAGGTGCTTGAGGTCGGCATCCTCCTGATCGCGACGGATGTCATCGGGACGCAACGAGTAGCGATAGCGGCGAAGCACGTCCAGTAGGAGTTGGTGGGCCGCCGATATCTGCTGAAAACGCCTGACGCACTCTGCCTTCTGCGCATCGGGACACCGGTCCGGATGAAACTGTGCGGCAAGTCGGTGGTACGTGTCTTCGATTTCCTCGTGCGTGGCCGTATCAAAGAGGCCCAGTTCACGGCGGCTCTGAATGATCGTGTCGACGCTAAGCGTGCGGCGTTTCCGGATCGGTTGCGTATCAGGCATGGTTTGCCACCAAACAGCAATGGGACCCGACCAAAGCATAACGGCGGCGTCTGCCGTTCTCAACCTGGAGGCGATTTGCGACCGTAGGCGCCAACGGCTAGACTGGCGGGATAGGCGACTGAACCGCGATGGCTTGGCAGGTTGAGGTGTCTGATGATCCGTCTTGGTTTTCACGGCGCGGCGCAAGAGGTGACCGGTTCGCTGCATCTGCTTGAGGTTAACTCGAAGCGCATTGCGCTGGACTGCGGCTTGTACCAGGGGCGCCGGGCCGAGGCGAACCGTCGTAATACCACGCATCCCTGCGATCCGGCCGATATCGACGCGGTCATCCTTTCGCACGCCCATATCGACCATTCGGGCAAGCTGCCGAGGCTGGTGAAGGACGGTTTTTCCGGGGCCATCTACGCCACGCCGGCCACACGCGATCTGTGTGCGCTCATGTTGAGCGATTCCGCCCACATCCAGGAGGAAGATGCCCACTACATCAACAAGAAGCGTCTCCGCCGCGGCGAGCCGCCTGTCGAGCCGATCTATACCAGTCAGGATGCGGTTCGCACTGTGGCGCTGATGCACGCGGTGTCCTATGGCCGGTGGTTCCACGTAGTACCGGACGTGAGGGCGCGGTTCTTCGACGCGGGGCATATTCTGGGCTCGGCCGGTGTCGAGATCGAGATCAACTCGAACGGCCGACCGCATCGGAGGCTCGTGTTCACCGGCGATATAGGCAGGTTTGACACGCCGATTCTGCGCGATCCTTCGCCGCTGCCGGCGTGCGACTATCTGATATGTGAGAGTACATACGGCGGGCGTCGCACGGGTCGAGCTGCCGACTTGAAGGATCAGCTCGAGGCGGTTCTGCAAAAAACGTTTGCGCGGCGGGGCAAGGTCATTATCCCGGCGTTCTCCGTCGGGCGAACGCAGAACGTGGTGTACCACCTGGCGCAACTCATGCAGGAGAATCGGATCAAGCGCATACCCGTCTACATCGACAGCCCGCTTTCGGTCAGGGCCAGCGAGGTGTTCAAGCTGCATCCCGAATGTTACGACGAGGACGCCCTGGCGTTCCAGACGCAGGCGGGAGATATCCTCGGCGCGGACTGCTGCACCTACGTCCGCGACGTCGAGGAGTCGAAGAAGATCCATCGGCGGCGGTCGCCCTGTGTGATCATCTCAGCCAGCGGTATGTGCGAAGTTGGGCGCATTCTCCATCACCTCAAGAACAACATCCGCAGCGCACGCAACACCATCCTGATTGTTGGCTACCAGGCTGCCCACACGCTCGGCCGTCGTCTGGTGGAGCGCGAACCGGTCGTGCGAATCTTCGGGCAAAAATACCGCGTTAAGGCTGAAGTAAAAGTTCTCAACGGGTTCAGCGCGCACGCTGACATGGATGAGCTGGCACGCCTCACGAGTCCCGTGGGTGCGGGCTGTCGGCAGGCGTTCGTGGTCCACGGCGAGCCGGATCAATCAGCCGCCCTGCAGCAAACCATGTCGGGCAACGGGTTCGGGCGCGTCGAGGCACCCCAGCCGGGTGAGACCTTCACGTTGGACTAAGTTGCTCGGCGACCGGGCTATGTGTGGGCATCGCCGTCCGGGCGGCGGTAGATGATTCGGCCGGCTTTGACGGTCATCTCCACCCGCAGATCGGCATCGAGGACGACGAGGTCGGCGTCCTTGCCGGCCGCCAGAATCCCGCGACGATACTTCCAGCCCAGGATACGAGCGGCGTTCAGGCTGGCCATCTGTGCGGCCTGCTCGATGCTGGCGCCGACCTGCTGCACCATGGTCCGCACGGCCCCGTCGAGCGTGAGCGTGCTGCCGGCCAACGTGTCGGGCGAATCGGCCAGATAGGCTCGCCCCTCGCGCACCAACACCTGCCGCCCGCTGAAATCGTACAGGCCGTCCGGCTGACCGGCGGCCCGGATCGCGTCGCTGACCAGCAGAATCTTGTCGTGCCCTTTGATCTTCAGGAGTAGCCGCAGCATGGCCGGGTGTACGTG
>Ga0315553_10003076_pt1 | contig 13160 bp, 10 predicted proteins | sample SalMarSW160140MG_FD_203099 | JGI IMG/M metagenome (GOLD analysis project Ga0315553, IMG submission 203099) | Salt marsh sediment microbial communities from the Plum Island Ecosystem LTER, Massachusetts, United States - Salt Marsh Sediment SW1601-40 ... | reverse complement strand
GATGGGACTGCCGCTGGAGATCATCATCGTGGCTGTCTCGGTGCCTCTGCTGCTCGTGGTCTGGCCGTTTTGAGACTTGCCGGATTCGTCAGCCAGCGCGCAGCTCACGCCGATCCCGGCGTATTGACGCCTGCGTAAAATAGCGGGAAGCGTTTTCACAGCTCGGGAAGGAGTCTATCTTAAGACTTAAGACCCTACGCTTGGATTGGAAATTCCGTCGGGCTGCGCGAACCGAATTGTTTCTCGCCGCATGACCAATGCGGACCCGCTCATGATCGAGAAGCTGGAAATGTTCATTGCTCTGGCCAAAGAGAAACATTTTGGCCGCGCGGCTGAGGAATGCCACGTCACCCAGCCGACGCTTTCAGCCGCCATCAAGCAGCTCGAAGAACAGCTCGGCGTCATGCTGGTCCGGCGCGGCTCGCGATTTCTGGGGCTGACGCCGGAAGGTCAGCGCGTCCTCGAATGGGCCCGCCGGATCGTGAGCGATACGCGGGCTATGCGCGAGGAAATCCGGGCCGCAAAGCATGGGCTGGCCGGGCATGTCACGCTCGCGGCAATCCCGACCGCGCTCGCCATGGTTTCGGAGCTTACGACGCCATTCAGCGCGCAGCATCCGAACGTGACCTTTTCAATTCTCTCGCGCTCATCGGTCGAAATCCTCTCGCTTCTGGAGAATTTGGAGATCGATGTCGGGATCACCTATCTGGACAACGAACCGCTTGGCCCCGCGACGACCGTGCCTCTTTATTTGGAGAGCTACTGGCTGGTCATTTCCGAGGAAGCGAAATACGCAAGCCGCAAATCGGTTAGCTGGAAAACGGTCAGTCAGCTGCCGCTTTGCCTTCTGACGCCGGATATGCAGAACCGGCGGATCATCAATCAGCATCTGATGGAAGCCGGGGCCGTCGCGAACCCGACGCTCGAATCGGATTCGATGATCGCGTTGTTTGCGCATGTCCGCACCGGCCGATGGGCCAGCATTATGCCGCGGGCGCTCGTCGAGACATTCGGTCCCTGGCAAAATATCAAGGCGATTCCGATCGTCGAGCCCGAAGCCACCCATCTCGTCGGCCTGGTCGCCGCGCACAGAGAGCCTCACACGCCGATTATTTCGACATTGCTGCAGCAGGCGAAAGCCATTTCCCATGTTACGAAAGCGGGTCAATAGATTTTATCGATCGTGCAACGGGAAATCTTTATTGATTCTGACCGGAAACTGACGACAGAATCGCTGGAAGACCATACCTTAGGGGGCCATATCCTTGAATGAGCAGGCCGGAGCCCTGGCTGTGAACCGGCCTGTATTTGCATGCATCAATATCGACCGATAGGCATTGGCGAAATGAGCCTCGAAGATCCAGTTGAAGTGAGTGGCGCGCGCCGGCGCAGGGGGTTCTTTCCCAAAGGGCGCCAGCTCGATGAAGCCGATGTGCAAGCCGTCCGCGCGCTTCTGGGAGATCGGCCGCGCAGCCGCGATCTGCTGATCGAATATCTGCATCTCATTCAGGACAGCGAAGGCTGCATTCCCGCCGGCCGGCTGCATGCGCTGGCGGAAGAGATGCGCATTCCGATGGCCGAAGCCTATGAGGTCGCGACCTTCTATCATCATTTCGATGTGCTGAGCGATGACGAGGCGCGCCCGGCGCCGGTGACCGTCCGCGTCTGCGAGTCGGTCAGCTGCATGATGGCCGGGGCCGAAGCGCTGATCGCCGAGCTTCAGGCCGCCAACATACCAGGCGTGCGGGTGGAACGCGCGCCCTGCATGGGCGCTTGCGATCAGGCGCCCGCCTGTTCCATCGGTCATCGCCAGGTCGGCCGGGCAAGTGTCGATTCCGTGCGTGCCGCCGCCTCCGGACCGCTCGCGCCGGAGCTCCCCGCTTATCAGAGCTTGGACGACTATGTCGCCGGGGGTGGCTATGAGGTCCTGAAGTCCTGTCTGTCCGGCGCCCGTGATCTCGACAGCGTCATTTCGACCCTGTCGGATGGCGGTCTCCGCGGCCTTGGCGGCGCCGGCTTCCCGACAGGGCGCAAATGGACGATTGTGCGCGGCTTTCCCGGCCCGCGTCTCATGGCCGTCAATGCCGATGAAGGCGAGCCCGGCACGTTCAAGGACCGTTATTTCCTGGAGCGCAGCCCGCACCAGTTCCTCGAAGGCATGCTGATCGGCGCCTGGGCTGTCGAGGCGTCGGACGTCTATATCTATCTGCGCGACGAATATCCCGCTGCCCATGCGATCCTGTCGGCCGAGTTGCCCAAACTGACCGAGGCGGGCCTCGCACCGCATACGCGGCTGCATCTGCGCCGCGGCGCGGGCGCTTATATTTGCGGCGAGGAATCGGCCATGATCGAGTCGATCGAAGGCAAGCGCGGCCTGCCTCGTCACCGCCCACCCTATGTCGCCCAAGTCGGCATCTTCGGACGGCCGACGCTGGTCAACAATGTCGAGACTCTCTACTGGGTGCCGAAGATTCTGGAAAAAGGCGCCGAATGGTTCGCCGGTCAGGGCAAGAATGACGGCAAGGGCGTTCGCAGCTATTCCGTCTCCGGCCGTGTCAAGCAGCCCGGCGTCATCATCGCCCCGGCCGGTTCGAGCGCGCGCGATCTGATCGAACTCGCGGGCGGCATGGAGGACGGCCACACTTTCAAGGGCTATCTGCCCGGCGGCGCATCGGGCGGCATTCTGCCGGCCTCGCTCGGCGATGAGCCTCTCGATTTCGGCACCCTTGAGAAACATGGCTGCTTCGTCGGCTCGCATGCGGTGGTTATCCTGTCCGACCAGGACAACATGGCCGCGATCGCCCTCAATCTTATGCAGTTTTTCGCCTATGAAAGTTGCGGCCAATGCACGCCCTGCCGCAACGGCACCGAAAAGGCGGTCGCGCTGATGGAGAGGCCCAGCTGGGATCTCCCGGCGCTGGAGGATCTGGCGCAGGTCATGGCGGACGCTTCGATCTGCGGCCTCGGTCAGGCGGCGCCCAACCCGCTCCTGTCGGTGCTCAAATTCTTCCCGGAGGATTTGCGATGAGCAAACCGATCACCTTTGAACTTGATGGCGTTGAGGTCGAGGCACAGCCCGGCGAAACCATCTGGCAGGCCGCCAAGCGCACGGGAACGGACATCCCGCATCTGTGCTGGCAGCCTCAGCCCGGCTATCGCGCGGATGGCAATTGCCGCGCCTGCATGGTGGAGATCGAAGGCGAGCGCGTTCTGGCCGCCTCCTGCAACCGGATGCCGACCGAAGGCATGAAGGTGCGCAGCGCCAGCGAGCGGGCGAAGAAGGCGCGCGAAATGGTCTTCGAGCTGTTGCTCGCCGATCAGCCCGAACGGACCGTCTCGCATGATCCGGACTCCGAGCTCTGGCGGTGGGTGGACCGGATGGGCATCAACGCAGTGAGCCGCTATCCGAGCCGTTCGCAGCCCGAGCCGGACGGCAGCCACCCGGCGATGGCGGTCAATCTCGATGCCTGCATTCACTGCAATCTGTGCGTTCGCGCATGCCGCGAGGTGCAGTCCAACGACGTGATCGGCATGGCCTATCGCGGCGCCCATTCCAAGGTGGTGTTCGATTTCGACGCGGCCATGGGCGCCTCCACCTGCGTTGCCTGCGGCGAATGCGTACAGGCCTGCCCGACCGGGGCGCTGATGGAATCCGCCCTGCTGGACAGCCGCGGGGTGCGGACCGAATTTCCCGACAGCTTGGTCGACACGCTCTGTCCCTATTGCGGCGTTGGCTGCCAAACCCGCGTTCATGTCAAGGACAACAGGATCCTGCATATCGACGGCCGCGACGGCCCGGCGAACCGCAACCGCCTGTGTGTGAAGGGCCGCTTCGGGTTCGACTATATCAGCCATCCGGACCGGCTGACCGTGCCGCTCATCCGCCTCGACAATGCGCCGAAGAGCGGCGACATCCGGATCGATCCGCGCAATCCGTGGACGCATTTCCGCGAAGCCACATGGGAGGAGGCTCTGACGCGCGCGGCCGGCGGGCTGAAGCGCGTGCTCGATCGCGACGGCGGCTCGGCGCTTGCGGGCTTCGGTTCAGCCAAGGGCTCGAATGAGGAAGCCTACCTCTTCCAGAAGCTGATCCGTCAGGGCTTCGGCACCAACAATGTCGATCATTGCACGCGGCTTTGCCATGCGTCTTCCGTGGCGGCGCTCATGGAAGGGGTCAATTCCGGCGCTGTGACGGCGCCCTTTACGGCGGCCAAGGATGCCGACTGCATCATCGTCATCGGCGCACGTCCCGCCGAGAACCACCCCGTTGCGGCGACCTTCATCAAAGCGGCCGCCAAGCGCGGCGCCTCGCTCGTGGTGATGGACCCGCGCGGTCAGAGCCAGGGGCTGGCGCGCCATGCCCGGCACATCCTGCAGTTCAAGCCGGGCAGCGACGTCGCGCTGCTCAACGCGATGCTGCACACCATCATCGAAGAGAACCTCTTCGATGTTCAGTATATTCAGGCGAACACGGACGGTTTCGACGAGCTCAAAGAGCGGATCAAACAGTTTCCGCCTGAGAAGATGGAAGCCGTTTGCGGTATCCCCGCCGCGAAAATCCGCGAGATCGCCCGGCTTTACGCCAAATCCGAACGCTCGATCATCTTCTGGGGCATGGGCATCTCGCAGCATGTGCACGGCACCGACAATGCCCGCTGCCTGATCGCGCTGGCGCTGATTACCGGCCATGTCGGCCGGGCCGGGACGGGACTGCACCCCTTGCGCGGGCAGAACAATGTGCAAGGGGCCTCGGATGTCGGCCTGATCCCGATGGTGTTCCCGGATTACAAATCCGTGGCGGATGACGACATCCGTTCGCGCTACGAGGATTTCTGGGGCGCCGCGCTCGATCCGAAGCCCGGGCTGACCGTCGTCGAAATCGTGAACGCGATCCTCGCCGACCAGATCAAGGCCATGTACATCATGGGCGAGAATCCGGCGATGTCCGATCCGGACACCACCCACGCCCGGCAGGCTCTGGCCAGGCTGGAGCATCTCGTCGTCCAGGATATTTTCCTGACCGAGACGGCCTGGCACGCCGATGTGGTGCTCCCCGCGTCCGCCCATGCGGAGAAATGGGGCACCTTCACCAACACGAACCGCGAAGTGCAGATCGCCCGCCCGGTGGTCGACCCGCCCGGCCAGGCGCGTCAGGATTGGGAGCTGATCCAGGAGATTGCACAGCGGATCGGGCTTGATTGGTCCTACAGCCATCCGCGCGATGTCTTCGCCGAAATGGCCCGTATGATGACTTCGCTCGACAATATCACCTGGGAGCGGCTGGAGCGCGAAGGCGCGGTCACCTATCCTTGCGACGCGCCCGACCAGCCCGGCAATGAGATCATTTTTGTCACCGGCTTCCCGACCGCGAGCGGCCGCGCCCGGATCGTTCCCGCCGATGTCGAACCGCCGGCCGAGCTGCCGGATGAGGCCTATCCGATGGTGCTGAGCACCGGACGATTGCTCGAGCACTGGCATACCGGCGCCATGACCCGGCGGGCGGGCAATCTCGACGCGCTCGAGCCGGAGGCCATCGCCTGCCTGAACGGGCGCGATCTGGACCGGCTCGGAATTACGCCGGGGGCCCGGATACGGGTGACCACGCGCCGTGGCGAGATCGTTCTCAAGGCCCTCGAAGACCGCGACGTGCCGCGGGGCATGGTGTTCGTCCCCTTCTGTTTCGGCGAGGCGGCGGCCAATATTCTGACCAACCCGCAGCTCGACCCGATGGGCAAGATCCCCGAGTTCAAGTTCTGCGCCGCGAAGGTGGAACCGGCGGGGGCTGAGGCCGGCGCGGTCGCCGCCGAATAGGCATCGGTGCCTCGCCGCAACGTCGATGCGTGACGGATAGAGAATTGGGCGCCGGATCGGGGCCGGCGCGACGAACAAGTATATTGGGCGGTTCCGTCAAAGCGGATCCTGCATTGGCGTAATCGGAGCGGCTGTCATAGATCTGCGGGACTGTGCCTCCGATCACTGCGGGTCAGGCTTGCCCGGGCTTCCGGCGCCCTGCAAATCGAGCCGTTTGCGCAGCCAGCGGCGCCAGGGCGGGACGTCGAGCGCGACCAGCACGGCGCCCACGGGAGTCATCCAGAAGCCTAAGATCGGGAGGAAGCCGAAGAAGCCGGCGACGATCAGGAGGAGTCCCAGAATGGTACGCACACCCGGCGGAATGCTTTGCTCACCCCATTGGAACGCCCGCTGCATCGCCGCAAAGATCCGGGCTTTCCATCCCTCGGATTGTTGATCCTGTCCCAAGGCCGTCACGCTCTCCAACTTGCCGTATGGCCGAATAATGCTGCTCAGCCCGCCCGCCCGATGTTGAGCTCCGGCGGCAATCGTCAGGCGGCGTTGCCCGCGCCCGGCAAGGTCCGCTCGATCTCGCGCCTCAGCCGGGCGGCGGGTATCGCCTCGTCGATCTCCACGTCGGCCCAGGTCACGACATCTCCATCGGACATCGCCCGCTTAAGCTTCGCGCCATGTGCGAGCCCGAGCGGCAGATAGCCGTTTGCGACGGAAATATCCGCCGGGCGCAGTCCCCCTGAGACGGTGTAGCCGCCCTCGCCGTCGAGGATCTCGCCAGCCGCAAGGTCTTTCTTGGCCATGGCCACCGCGTCGGCGCGAAACGAGGTTGCGGCGCCTGTCGGCTCGCCGCGAAGTCCGACCGACGCCACCGAGACTGGCAGTTCCAGGCCGATCAGGTGCCAGCGCTTGTAAACGGCCACGTAGCGGCCCGAAGGATCGGTCGTCACCTTATATTCCTCGAAGCAGTTCCGCAGATATTCCGTATCGCCCTCGATACAGACCCAGACCCCCATGCGAATGTCATTCGGAATCGGCTCTCCATCCGCCGTCAGGGACGAGATGACCTCCACCATGCCTTTGCGCTCGAGTTGTCCGCCCTCGGAGCGCGGCCGCATCAATGTCGCGATGTCCTCGATCGCGCCCGGCGGATAGGTCAATCCGCCCGAGGGCGCATCCAGACCTGTCGCATTGGCAATTGCTGAGGATTCGATTGCGGGCTTCGATCCGTCCAGGAAGGCGGTGAACATCTTCGGGTTGAGACGCCCGCGTTCGGCTTGCTCGCGCGTCAGGCCCCAATGATCCCAGACCGTGTCCGGCGTCGCCTGCCGATATTGCGGCAGCCATTTGTGGCCCCGTCCAGCGGCCACGACGTTGAACCCGCAAGTGCGCGCCCAATCGACCAGGTCGCAGGTGAGGGCAGGCTGATCGCCATAGGCCATGCTGTAGACGAGGCCGGCTTCGCGCGCCTTCTGCGCCAGACCCGCGCCGCAGAAGGCGTCGGCCTCCACCGTCACATTGACGACGTGCTTGCCCTGGGCGAAGGCCCCAAGGCAATGCTCGACCGCGGCCACTGGATTGCCGGTACATTCGACGATCAGCTCGATCTGCGGATGCTCCACAAGCGCGCGCCAATCCTCGCCGACATAGGTGGTCCCGAGCTTGGCCGCCTCGTCCAGATTGGCGGCGGCGAAGCGGTCCTCCTGCCAGCCCACCAGCGCCAGATTGGACCGCGCAGTCTCGGGCAACAGATCGACGACACCGATCAGATGAATGCCGGGAAGACGGCGGATCTGGGCCAGAAACATAGAGCCGAACTTGCCGGCGCCGATCATGCCGATCCGGATCGGATTGTTTTCCTCGGCGCGCTGGCGGAGCTTGGCGAAGAGATTCATTGGACAGACCTCCCTATGAGAACGGCTTTGCGGAATCCGCTTTTGAGCTATTCTCTACCAATCCGGGGTACAGGGGAAGCGGCAGTACGGGATCGGCCCTTGACACAGGGGCGGATCGGTTGTGAGCGACGTTTCGGTGCGCCGCAGGCCGATGAGACGCCGGCCGTTACCGGCTGATCGTCTGAATCACGGAAAACCCCTCAAAGGATGGGCTGCCGATATAGGGGGGCGTATTCTGCCCGGCATCTTTGTGCGCGTCGCGGAAGGACTGGCTTTTCGTCCAGGCGACGAAGTCGGCCTCGCTCGCCCAGACCGTATGGGAGGCGTAGAGCGTGTGATCGTCATGCTCAGGCCCGCGCAGGAGATGAAACTCGACGAAGCCCGGTTCCTTGGCGAGATGGCTCTCCCGGTTGAGCCAGACCGCCTCGAAATCCGCCTCCGATCCCTTCTTGACGCGAAACCGGTTCATGGCAATGAACATGCTCGTCTCTCCCCTTGCTTCACTCGCCCGCCTCTCACTGGCAGATATCGCGGGCATTGTTGTGACCCGCGCCCATGCGATCCTGGACCGGCGGGCGGGCCGCGCCTGCTGCCGATGTCACAGGCCCTTCCGCAGCCTGTTCAATTCCTCCAGCCCCGCATAGCCGTCGGCGGGTTTGATGCCGGCCTTCCGCTGAAAATTGCGCACGGCGCGCATCGTGGCGCGTCCGACGCGCCCATCCGTACCGGCCGTATCGAATCCGATCGCGGTGAGCCGGCGCTGCACTTCCTTGATCTCGTCGAGTGAAAGCGGCCGCTCGCCGCCTGGGAATTGCTGCACGAACGGGCCCTCGCCGGCGATCTGGTCGGCAAGATAGCAGATCGCCAGCGTATATAGATTTGATGGGTTATAGGACTTTATCGCCCGGAAGTTGCGCGTGATCAGCAATACCGGTCCTCTTCGAACCGGCTGCCAAAGCCACGCTTTTTCACGGGAATTGGGAAAGGGCTTGCCATTCGCCCGCTTCACCCCCAGCTTGCGCCATGCCGCAATGGAGCGCATTCCCCGCCGGCGCGGACTGACGCCCTTCGGCAGCCGGACCTCATAGCCCCAGCCTTCGCCCGGCCGGTAATTGCCGCGCTCCCGCAGATAGCGCGCGGTGCCGGCGAAGGCATCGTCCGGCGGCCCGAAGGGCGAGATACGGCCATCGCCGTCGAAATCGACGCCCATATTCAGCCAGACTTCCGGCATCCATTGCGTATGGCCCATCGCGCCCGCCCATGAGCCGACCATCTCGTCGGGTCTCGCCCATCCGCGCTGAATGATCACGAGCGCGTTGAGGAGCTCCTTTTCCCAATAGGAGCGGCGCCGCGGCTCGCCCCAGGCCAGTGCCGAGAGTGCGGGAATGACGGGACGCATATGGTTGGGATTGGTGACCACATCGCCGAATGCGGACTCCATTCCCCACAGGCCGAGCATGATGTAGCGGTCGACGCCGTATTTCTTCTCGATCCGGTCGAGGATCGGCGCGTGATCCTTGGCGCGCTCCTTGCCCCTCTGGATGCGCCAGTCGGAGACGCGCCGGTTGAGATATTGCCAGGCCTTTTCCTTAAATTCCGGCTGCGCGCGATAGAGGGCATAGACCGAAACATCCGGCTCGACATCCGCCATGACCGCGTTGTAGACGGCATCCGAAATCCCGCGCGCGCGGGCGCGCCGCCGAAAACGCGCCACCCATTTGGGGAAACTCAGGGATGATTTGTGCGCAAGAGCGGAACCGCCATGCACATAAAGCGCCATTGCGGCAATAGCGCCGTTCAGCAGAGCGCGGCGTGTGATGCATTGAGTCATTGCGTCTCACTAGCGCGACGCGCGTCCCATTGGACGTGGGAACAGTTGCGCTAACCTATTGAAATAGATCAACTTAACCTCGTTCAAGTGAGTCTACTTGAACGAGGGTTGATCTAGCGCGTCTTGGATGGAATTGCCAAGGGGTTTGATGGCCTCGGATCGACGCACAGGATCGTCCGCGACCCGCCCGAAGATGGGTTATTCGACAAGCGCGGACTACGTACCCGGCATTTTCGCGCGGAAGCGTTCCAGGTCCTTCGGCGTATCGATGTCGATGACGAAATGATCATTTGCAGCGTCATAACGCCGCGTGAGCTGCGGATTGTCATCGATGAATTTGCGGGCGGTCAGCTCGGGGCCGCGGGCTCGGATTTTCGCAATGATCTCCGGCGGGAAAACGACCGGATTGCCCCGTTCGCCCCGATAATAGGGGATCAGAATCCGGCGGCGATCGCTTTCGGCGAACGCCTTCACCAGATCGCGGATATCTCCGGAGATCAGCGCCGCCTGATCCGCAAGCGCCACGATCAGCGCGCCGTATCCTTCGGGTGTCCCTTCCAGGCCGGCGCGGACTGAAGTCGCCTGCCCATCGGCGAAACGCGGGTTCTCGACGAAGCTGAGCGGCAGCCCCGCAAGCGCCTGCCGCACCGCGTCCGCCTCATATCCGACGACCACATGCACATTGCCGCCCGCCTCCAGATAGGCGCGCGCCGTTCGCCGCACGAGCGGTTCGCCCCCGATCCCGATCAGCAGCTTGTTCCGCTCGCCCATCCGGCTGGAAAGGCCCGCGGCGACCAGGACGACGGCAAATCCCAGCGGCGCGGACCGCCGCGCGGACGCCTTGTCACTCTCGTCGCTCATGAGCGGTGTCCTCCACCGGCGCAGCCTGACGCAGGCGACTCATTTCGGCAAGCATTGGGATGGACTTCTACGACGAGGCAAATGGCCCCGGTCTCCCTCTCTCTACATCAAAAGGACGAGCAAGTCTGAGCGTACTTTCCAAACTCTGCATCCCACATTAAGACACAACGGCATTCGGCGCGCCGCGGAACCATGACGCGTGGTATGCTCAGGAATGAAATGCTACATTTGACCCGGCGAAAACACGCTTTAAAGAAACGTATGAATTCAAGATCGAACGGCACGCTCGCGGAAGAAATCCGGCGTGTATTGGCGGATCAGATTGCCCGTGGGCGCCTGGCGCCCGGCGTGGCATTGGAGGAAACCGAGCTCGCGCGCCAGTTCGGCGTGTCGCGAACGCCTGTCCGCGAAGCCATCAGGCAGCTCGAAGCGCTCGGATTTGCCGAGGCCCGTCCCCGGCGCGGCGCAATCGTTGCGGCGATCACCAAGCGGCGGCTGGATGAGATGTTCAACGTGATGATGGAGCTGGAATGCCTGTGTGCCCGCGAGGCGGCGGCAAAGATGCTGCCGGCCGAGCGCCAGGAGCTTGCCGCCGTTCATCAGCAGTCGGCGGAATTCGTGAAAAAGGAAGATCTGGAGCGTTACTACGAGCTGAACGACATCTTTCATGACCTGATTTACTCAGGGGGTCACAACGAATTCCTCGCCGAATTGACGATTTCGGTACGCCAGCGCCGGAGGCGATCGATTTCAGCCTGTCAGGCCATGACGCTGCGGTCCGCGCGGAGGCGAAATGGGACTGCCGCCGATCAGGAACCTGGCGCGGACGTCGCGGCCAGATAGCTGCGCCATCCCCCGAAATCCGACACATCCTCGGCGCAGGCGGTTCCGGCGGCCTCTACGAGAAACCCTTTAGGCTGCGTGCCGTCGCTGAGGATCAACGTCCCGATCGATAGCGGTGGGGAGACTTCGGCGAGGAACGCGCCGACCATTTCCTGGGGCAGCGCCCAAACCTCCACCGCGATGGCCGCGCCTTCTCCCTCTCCGACGCGCAGCAGGCCGGGACGCTGCGGCTTTCCTCCTGACAGGGCGAAGAACCGGTAATCTGGCTTGGTCGTCGCTTTCCGCAGAAAGATGCCGCCGCGCGAGGCGAGTTGGCCGTTGAGCGGCAGGCCGGACATATGAGCACCGACGACGGCGATTTCCGTGAAGCCGGCCGGCGCGTCCGGCACGCGTCCCGGCGGGACGGGCAATGGCCTGAGCGTTGCACCCTGCGTCACGCCGCTCCGCATATGGAACCGTTCGCCGAGCCCTGCGAGTATTCCCTCCCTTTCCCGCGGGGCGATCAGCGTCAGCCCGGCGGGACGGCCAGCGGACCGGAACGCGCCGGGGACCGCCAGTGCGCACAGATCGAGCAGATTGACGAAATTCGTATAGGTGCCAAGACGGGAATTGGTCAGGACCGGTTCCGCAGCCACCTCCGCCACGGTGTAGACGGTCGGTATGCTTGGCACGGCCAGCATGTCGATGTCACGCCAGACGTGCTCGGTCTCCCGGCGCAGTTCGGCAAGCTGATAGAGGCCGGCGAAGGTGTCGGCGGCGGTGATGGATGCAGCGGGCTCGATGATCTGCCGCGTGACGGGATGCAGTGCGTCGGGCCGGGTTTCGATCAGGGTACGGATCGCCTGATAGCGTTCCGCCACCCAGGGGCCGGAATAGAGCAGCTCCGCGACTTTGCGGAAGGGAGAAAGATCGACCTCGACAAGCTCGGCGCCGAGCTGTTTCAGCGTATGGATATGGGCCTCGAAAGCACGCTCGGCCGCTTCGTCACCGAAGAACGCGCGGCCTTGCGGTGACGGGATGCCGATACGCAGGACCGGCGGGGTATGGATCATGCCGGGCGAGATGGCCCGCGAATAAGGGTCGCCCCGATCCGGTTTCGCCATCACCGAAAGGGCGCGCCAGGCAAAGTCAACGCTCAGCGCGAATATCGAAACGCAATCAAGCGTCCGGCAGGCCGGAACAACCCCGCGCGTTGAGATCGCCCCCAAGCTCGGCTTCAGCCCGACGATATTGTTGAGCGCCGCCGGCACGCGTCCCGAGCCCGCCGTGTCGGTGCCGAGAGCGAAACTGACCAGCCCGCGCGCCACCGCGACCGCCGAACCGGACGATGACCCGCCGGGCACCAGCTCGGGATCGACGGCATTGCGCGGCGCCGGATAGGGGGTGCGCACGCCGACAAGGCCGGCGGCGAACTGGTCGAGATTGGTCTTGCCGACGAGGATCGCGCCCGCTTCGATGAGCAGGTCAACGCAGGGCGCGTTCGCTTCCGGCACATCGGCGAAGTCCGGACAGGCCGCGGTGGTCGGCACCCCGGCGATATTGATATTGTCTTTGACCGCGAATGGAATGCTCCAAAGGGGTCTTGCCGGATCGAATGAGCCGAGGCTCGCCGCCGCGACTTTGGCCTCATCCTTGCCGATCAGCGCTATGAAGATGCCAGGATCGTTCACCGCCTCGATGCGGGCATAGACAGCGTCGAGCATTTCGGACGCGCTGAGCCCTTCGGCATAATCGGCGTGAAGGCTGGCAATATTCAGATCAAGATCGGTCATCGGGTCTCTGCTCTTGAATGATCATCTTGGCTGTATGACCCCTCACCCGGCGCTGTGCGCCGCCCTCTCTGTAGGGTCGGTTCAGTTTCGTAGGATGGGTTGAGCACAGCGAAACCCATCGCCGGTATCGCGAGATTGGCGGGTTTCCGCCCGCTA
>Ga0315553_10003075_pt1 | contig 13160 bp, 13 predicted proteins | sample SalMarSW160140MG_FD_203099 | JGI IMG/M metagenome (GOLD analysis project Ga0315553, IMG submission 203099) | Salt marsh sediment microbial communities from the Plum Island Ecosystem LTER, Massachusetts, United States - Salt Marsh Sediment SW1601-40 ... | reverse complement strand
CGCCCTTCTCGGCCACGCGGCGCAGCACGGCGTTGACGAGCTTGTCGTAGCGCTTGGCGCGCGGGTCCCATTGGGCGAGCCGCACGGCGAGATCGATGGCGGCGTGCGGGGCCACGTTGAGGAACAGAAGCTGCGCCGCGCCCGACAAGAGGATCGGGTAGAGCGTGCCCGACTTCACCGGCAGCCCGCGCTCGAGAAACGTGTTCAGCACGTAGTCGATCTGTCCGCGCCGGCGCAACGACACGCCGACGATGGCGCGCGCGAGCGCCCGGTCGCGCACCGGCAGGTCGAACATGTAGCCGCCGTCCTGCGAGCGGCCGAGAACCTCGTCGAGAGGCTGCTTCTTCTGCAGCACGGCATCGAGCAGCGCGGCCGCGGCGCGCCGTGCCGGCAGCCCGACCTGAAGGTCGCGCGTGGGCGACAGGCGCTTGGCCTCTTTGTTTGCGGACATGCTCATGGGTTTAACAGCAGCGTGGGCCTAGCCCCAAGAGGCTTAGCCCCAAGGACCGGTTTGGCGTCCCGCGGTCCCAGACGGGTGTCCGGCAGCCCAGGGCCCCGACGGCACGGCCGCCATGCGCGGGACGGCGCCCGTCCCGCCCATCGCCTTCGACATCTCGACGAGCCGCGCCACCCGGTTCTCCACACTCGGATGGGTCGAGAACAAATTATCCATCCGCGCGCCGGACAACGGGTTGACGATGAAGAGATGGGCGGACGCGGGGTTGCGCTCGGCCGTCATGTTGGGGATCTGGTGCGCGGCGCCGGCGATCTTCTCCAACGCCGAGGCGAGCCACAAGGGCTGCCCGCTGATCTCCGCGCCTTCGCGGTCGGCCTCGTATTCGCGCGTGCGGCTTATGGCCATCTGCACGAGACCGGCCGCCAGCGGCCCGAGGATCATCAGCGCGAGCGCACCGATGAAGCCGACTTGGTTGTTGCCATTGCCGCGTCCGCCGAAGAAGAAGGCGAAGTTCGCGAGCATGGAGATGGCGCCGGCGATGGTCGCGGTGATCGTCATGAGCAGCGTGTCGTGATGCTTGACGTGGCCGAGCTCGTGCGCGAGCACCCCGGCAAGCTCTTCATGCGTGACGGTGCGCAAGAGCCCGGTGGTGACGGCGACCGCGGCGTGCTCCGGGTTGCGGCCCGTGGCAAAGGCATTCGGCTGCGGGTTCTCCATGACGTAGACCTTCGGCATGGGAAGGCCCGCGTTCTGGGAAAGCTGCCGCACCAGGTCGTACAGCTCCGGCGCGGAAGCCGCGTCCACTTCGCGCGCGCCATACATGTGCAAGACCATCTTGTCGGAGTTCCAATAGGCGAACAGGTTCATGCCGCCCGCGACGAGGAGCGCGATGATCATGCCGCTCTGGCCGCCGAGCAGGAATCCGATCCCCATGAACAGCGCGGTCATCGCCGCGAGGAGAATGGCGGTGCGGAAATAGCTCATGGAAACCCTTCGACCTCCGAGACTGAACGTGTGCCGGCAAAATCCGGCGCCCTCAATATGTTGGAGGCCGGAGGGCTCGGCACAAGAGCCTGGGGAAACAAGGAAAAACAGGCGCCTTCGTCCGATCGGGCGCCAATCGCTTAAGCCCGCGCTTACCTTAACGCTTCGTCAATCCGATGCCCGCATGCTGCCTGGCAAACCGCGTTCGAGGAGTTGCCTCATCATGACAGCCGCCCTTCAGACTTCCGCCGCCGCCCCGAAATCGAGAGCGCGCCGGGCCAAGAGCCTGCCGTCTTCGGACACCCAGCTGACGCCGGAGCAGAAGCGCCTCATCCGCGTGAGCTTCCTGCGCGTCGAGCCGGCGCTCGAGCTTGTGGCCCAGCTGTTCTTCCTCAAGCTGTTCCGCCTCGATCCGAGCTTGCGCAAGAAGTTCTCGGGCCCGGTCGACGTGCAGGCGCGCAAATTCGCCGCCGGCGCTAAGCTCGCCATGATTTCGCTCGGTCACGAGGATGGCCTGGCGCCGACGCTCAAGCTCCTCGGCGCACGGCATCGCCAGATCGGCATCCGCACCCGCCACTACCGCACCATGTCACGGGCGCTGGTGTGGACGATGGAGCGGTCGCTCGAGAAGGAGTTCGACCGCGACACCAAGGACGCGTGGACGACGCTCCTGGCCTATTTCACCAAGGTGATGTCCAACTAGGCCCCGCCAAGCACGACGTCTCAGTTAGGGGCCTCTTCGGGGGCTCCTTCGCCTTCGCCGACGACCTTCACCTGCACATTGCCGTCCTCGGCCACGTAGACCATGACGTCCTGGTCCGGCTCCAAGACTTGCGTGTTGCCGTCGACCGTGAGTTGGTCGTCCGTGATCTGGATTTCGTGGCCGTCCACGACGACCTTCATGCCATTGGAAATCGACTCCTGCGTCATGTCCTTGTAGTGGCCCGCGACCGTCACCGTCCGGTTGCCGACGGACAAGGAGAGGGCCTGGGTCGAGTCGTCGCGCGTGCCCCAATTTCCGATCACGAGCACGAAGACGATCACCAGCGCCAGGATGATCCCAAGCGCGGCCAGTATGCGTAGCAGCCACGACATCCACTTATCCTTCCCCAACACGAAGTCTGAGGCAGGGCCTATCTAAGCCGGCCTCCGGTTTTGACGGTTGTCGATGAGATCCGTGACGACGCCGGGATCAGCCAGCGTGGACGTGTCGCCGAGATTGCCGAATTCGTCCTCGGCGATCTTGCGCAGGATCCGCCGCATGATCTTGCCTGACCTTGTCTTCGGCAGTCCCGGTGAGAACTGGATGAGATCCGGCGATGCGATCGGGCCGATCTCCTGACGCACCCAGTCCCGCAACTCCTTTTTCAGCGCGTCTGAACCTTGCTCGCCCGCCATCAAGGTCACGTAGCAATAGATGCCTTGGCCCTTGAGGTCGTGCGGGTAGCCGACCACGGCGGCTTCGGACACTTTGGGATGGGCGACGAGCGCGGACTCCACCTCCGCCGTGCCCATGCGGTGCCCGGACACGTTGATCACGTCGTCGACCCGGCCGGTGATCCAGTAATAGCCGTCGTCGTCGCGCCGGCACCCATCGCCGGTAAAATACATGCCTTTGTATGTGGAGAAGTAGGTCTCTACGAAGCGCTGATGGTCGCCGTAGACCGTGCGCATCATGCCGGGCCAGGCATCGAGGAGGACGAGATTGCCCGTGGCCTCGCCTTCAATCAGATGTCCTTCGCTATCGACCACGGCCGGCTGGACGCCGAAGAACGGCAATGTCGCCGAGCCGGGCTTGAGCTTGGTCGCACCTGGCAGCGGCGTGATGAGTATGCCGCCGGTCTCGGTCTGCCACCATGTGTCGACAATGGGACAACGCCCCTCGCCCACCACGTGGTAGTACCACTCCCACGCTTCCGGGTTGATCGGTTCGCCTACGCTGCCGAGCAGCTTGAGCGACTTGCGGCTGGTTTCCGTCACGAAGTCGTTTCCGGCGCCCATGAGCGCGCGGATCGCCGTTGGCGCTGTGTAGAAGATGTTGACCTTGTGCTTGTCGACGACCTGCCAGAAGCGCGAGGCGTCCGGAAAGTTGGGCACGCCCTCGAACATCAGCGTGGTCCCGCCGTTCGCGAGCGGCCCATAGACGATATAGCTGTGGCCCGTAACCCAGCCCACGTCCGCCGTGCACCAATAGACGTCGCCGTCGTGATAGTCGAACACGTATTGATGGGTCATCGCGGCGTAGACCAGGTAGCCGCCTGAGGTGTGAAGCACCCCCTTGGGTTTTCCCGTCGAGCCAGACGTGTAGAGGATAAAGAGCGGATCCTCCGCGCCCACCTCCTCGGGCGGACACTCGGCGGAAACCTTGGCCATCTCCTCATCGAGCCAGAGATCGCGGCCTTGCGTCCAGGGCACGCTGCCGCCGGTATGCCGGACCACGAGAACGTTCTTCACGTGTCCATTGTCCTTGAGCCCTGTGTCGGTATTGGCTTTCAGCGGAATCTTGCGGCCGCCGCGCAAGCCCTCGTCCGCAGTGATGACGAAGGTCGATTTGCAGTCCTCGACGCGTCCAGCAAGCGCGTCCGGCGAAAATCCGCCGAACACGATCGAATGGATCGCGCCGATCCGCGCGCAAGCCAGCATGGCGTAAGCGGCTTCCGGGATCATCGGCAGATAGATCGTCACGCGGTCGCCCTTCTTGACGCCGTGCGCCTTCAGCACGTTGGCGAAGCGGCAGACGTTCTCGTAAAGCTCGCGATAGGTGATGTGCCGCGCTTCAGTCTTGGGGTCGTCCGGTTCCCAAATGATGGCGGTCTGCTTGCCGCGCTTCTTCAAATGCCGGTCGACGCAGTTGGCGGCGACGTTCAGCGTGCCGTCCTCGAACCATTTGATCGACACGTGGGGAAATTCGAACGTGGTGTTCTTGACGCGCGTGTAGGGCTTGATCCAGTCGAGGCGCTTGCCTTCTTTGCCCCAGAACTTGTCGGGATTGTCGACGCTTTTCTCGTAGAGCTTCTCGTACTCGCTCTTATCGATGAAGGCCTGCTCCTTCCACTTTTTCGGAACTTTCACCGGCTCGACTTTGAATTTTTCATGCTCGGACATCTGCCCGTTCCTCCCTAGACGAGCGCGTCGTTTTTCGCGCGCCCAACTTGTTTGTTGCCATTTGCTGCGGGACATCATCCCGCGAGTTGAAGCTCCTTCCTAGACGCCGAAGGCGCCGATCACCGCGCCTTGAATGAGCAACACGGCGAGCCAGTGGCCGCCGTCAATCAGCGTAAGCATTGGCTTCGCGCCGGAAAAGGCATGATTGACGCCCATGGTGGTGATCACGAAGCCGATCCAGACAAAGAAGCCGCTGAACATCCCGCCTCGAACCGTGATGTCGCCGAGATGACCCATCAAGCCGGCCAGCATCAGGGCCATGACGAAGAGCGCGACAAGGGCGATGACGAACGGCAGCGCCTTGGCCGAGCCCTCGGCCCTCATCTGGTCTTTCGTCTTGCCGAGGGCGTGCATCCAGGCGCCGCCGAGCACCATGTACCACACCGCGCCGAGGCCGAAGCCCGCGAGCGTGGCGATGATGACGGCGAGATAGTTGATCCCCGAGAATGTCATGGCCTCTCCCTCGAACCGCGAGTGTCATGACTTTACCTCAGGAGTGGGATTCGGGCACTAGGCTGTTGGCGGATCGGCGAGGCCGCCGAGCGCGCAGAGTTTCCGCCATTCCGCCGCCTTCACCGGCTGCACGGAAAGGCGCGAATTCCTGACGAGAACCATGTCCTTCAATTGCGGTGTGGCCTTGATTTCGGCCAGGGTGACGGGCCTTGGCAGGTCGGCGACCGCCGCCACGTCGACGCATTCCCACTGGCCGCTACCGTCGGTCGAGTCCGGATGCGCCTCGGCCACGACCTTGACGATGCCGACGCAGGCCCTCTCACCGCCCGAGTGGTAGAAGAAGGCGAGGTCGCCTTTCTTCATCGCGCGCATATTGTTGCGTGCCTGGAAGTTGCGCACGCCGTCCCACTCGGCGCCTTTTTTGCCTTCCTTCTTCTGCTGCGCCCAAGACCAGGTCTCGGGCTCCGATTTCATCAGCCAATACGCCATGGGGACTACGCGGCTACTCTTCCTCGTCTGTCTCGTCCGTGTTGTCGATGGTCCACAGCCACGGCCGGATATCGACGCTCGCGAACAGTCCCGCCTTGGCGAAGGGATCGCCGTCGGCGACGGCGCGCGCATCGCGGAGCGAATCCGCGTCGATGACGATCAGGCTGCCGTTCATGGTCTGCCCGTCCTCTTCGGTGAACGGGCCGGCGAACACGAGCGTATCGCCGAGGCTCTCCAGATAAGCGAGGTGATCGGGCCTGTGCGCCTTGCGAATGGCGAGCCCGTTCGGCTTGTCGGTACAGATCAACGCATACAGCATCGGACGTCCTCTTGCTCGCGGATGAGGCTATTGCGGCGCCTTGGCTCTGTCCATCGCCCTTAGATCTCCGACCTGAGCGGCCGGGCGAGCAGTGCCTCGATCGCCTCGTCGACCGTAACGCGCCCCGAAACCACCGCATGCACGGCTTCCGCGATCGGCAGCTCGATGCCGCGGGCGCCGGCAACCTCCACCATGGCGCTCGCCGTGGGCACCCCTTCTGTCACCGTCAGCCGGCCGCGAAGCGCCTCGTCGACGCTTTGCCCCTGTCCGAGTGCGATGCCGAGCGACATGTTGCGCGACTGGGGGCTGCCGCAAGTGAGCACCAGATCGCCCAGCCCCGAGAGCCCGATCATCGTCTCGAGCCGCGCCCCCAGCCCCACGCCGAACCGCGCCATCTCGGCAAAGCCCCGCGTCACGAGCCCGGCCTGGGCGCTCGCGCCGAGCGCCTTGCCGACGACGATGCCCGCGGCGATGGCGTAGACGTTCTTCACGGCCCCGCCGATCTCGGCGCCGATCACGTCGCCGCTCCAATAGCAGCGGAACGGTGGGTGGCTCAGAGCGTGAGCGAGCGCGCGGCCAAGCTGCTCGTCCGCGGTCGCCATGGTCACCGCGGCAGGCAAGCCGTTTGCCACGTCGGTCGCGAAGCTCGGGCCCGACAGCACGGCGATCTCGGCCGTGGGCAGCAGGTCCGCGGCAATCTGCGACATCAGTCTGCCGGTTTCCTGTTCGATGCCCTTGGAGCAGATGACGAAGGGCTGGCCTTCCCTCACGAAAGGATTGAGCTCGGCGGCGATGGCGCGCAAATGCTGCGCCGGGGTCACCATCAGCAGCATGTCGCAGGTGGCCGCCTCGTTGAACGAAGCGGTGGCCTCGATCGTCGGGTCGAGCGGCACGCCCGGCAGGAACACCTCGTTCCGGTGCGTCTCATTGATGGCGACGATGGTCTCCGGCTCGCGCGCCCAGATGAGCACGTCGCGCCCGGCGCGCCGCGCGGTGATGGCAAGGGCTGTTCCCCACGCGCCCGCGCCGATAATCCCAACCGATTGAAGCGCCATGTCCGTCCCCCGCTTCTTCTTAGCGCAGTTTCGAGGCTTTGCGTGGACTCAAGCCTTGACGCCGGCACCAAGGGCAGGCGGTGCGTCCGCATCGAGTGGCCAGCGCGCCCGGGCAGGCGCGGCGAGATCGTCGGTGAGGCCGCGGGCCAGGCGCTCGGCGCCCGCCCAGGCGATCATGGCGGCATTGTCGGTGCAGAGTGCAGGCGGCGGCACCACGACGCGGAATCCGCGGGTCGCCGCCACCTTTTCGAGCGCGCGTTTAAGCCGTTGATTGGCGGCGACACCGCCGGCCACCACGAGCGCCCGCTGCGCGTCGGGACCGAGTTGCTCTTCATAGAGATCCATCGCCCGAGTCGCGCGGTCGCTAACGACGTCGACCACCGCCTCCTGGAAGCTCGCGCAGAGATCGGCGATATCGTGCTCATTGAGCGGCGCGCGCTTGACGGCCTCGTGGCGGAGCGCCGTCTTGAGCCCGGCGAGCGAGAAATGCGGCTCAGGCCGCCCCAGCATCGGCCGCGGCAGCTTGATCGAGGCATGCCCGCGCGCGGCGAGACGCTCGACCTCGGGACCGCCCGGGTAACCGAGACCGAGCAGCTTGGCGGCCTTGTCGAAGGCTTCGCCGAGCGCATCGTCAAGCGTGGTGCCGAGCCGTTCATAGGCGCCCACATCCTTGACGATGAGAAGCTGCGTATGCCCGCCGGACACGAGCAACAGCAAATAGGGGAAGCCCAACCCCTCGGTGAGGCCTGCGCTCAGCGCATGCGCTTCGAGATGATTGACCGCGAGGAACGGCTTGCCGAGCCCGAGCGCGATCGCCTTGGCCGTGGTCACGCCGGCGATCAGCCCGCCGATCAGGCCCGGCCCCGCCGCCGCGGCGATGCCGTCGATGCTGCCGAAATTGATGCCCGCTTCGGCCATCGCCTGTTTGAGTGCCACATCGAGCAGATCCACATGGGCGCGCGCGGCGATCTCCGGCACCACGCCGCCATAGACCGCGTGAAGGTCGAGTTGCGAGTGCACCACATTGGACAGGATCTCGCCGCGCCCGTCCGCGCTTCGGCGCACCACCGCCGCCGCCGTCTCATCGCAGCTCGTCTCGATGCCGAGCACCGTGAGAGGGGCGATATGTCCGCTTTCCGTCATGCTTCTTTCTATACGGTCCGGGAGGAGATTGAAGGGGGCGGCGAAACCGTCCATTAATGCGGAACGTTGGCCCCTTTCCCTCGGCAGCTCAAGGAGTTCCGCCTTTGCCGGCCCCCCTTCTCATCGGCACAAGAGGCAGCCCGCTGGCACTGTGGCAGGCGCGGCTCGTGCGCGATCGCCTAAGTGAGGCCCACGGGCTCGGCGAGGGCGAGGTCGATCTCAGCGTCATCACCACCTCGGGCGACCGCATCCAGGACAAGCCGTTGGCCGACTTCGGGGGCAAGGGGCTCTTCACCAAGGAGATCGACGAGGCGCTGCTCCGCGGCGACATCGCGCTCGCCGTGCACTCGATGAAGGATCTGCCGACGGTGCTGCCGGACGGGATTTGCATCGCCGCCGTGCTGCCACGCGCCGACGTGCGCGATGCGTTTATCGGTCGCACCGCGCCGTCCCTTACGGAACTTCCGCCGGGCGCCGTCGTTGGCACCTCATCCTTGCGGCGCGGCGCCCAGGTGAAGCGCTTGCGCCCCGACCTCCGCGTCGTCGATTTCCGCGGCAATGTCGAGACGCGGCTTAGAAAGCTCGATGAGGGCGTCGCCGACGCGACGTTGCTTGCCATGGCTGGTCTCGATCGTCTGGGCCTCGCGTCCCATGCGACCTCGATCCTTTCCGTCGACGAGATGCTGCCCGCGGTCGCGCAAGGCGCCATCGCCGTCACCGCCCGCGCGGACGACCCGGACACGCTCCGCCTGCTCTCGTTCCTGAACGATCCGATGACCGCGACCGCGATTGCGTGCGAGCGCGCGTTTCTCGCGCGTCTCGACGGTTCCTGCCGCACGCCGATCGCCGGACTCGCCGAGATCAACGACGACATCTTGCGCTTTCGCGGGTTGATCCTGACGCCAGGCGGCGCAGAATGGCACGATATCGAGGTGACCGGCGAGGCGGAGCATGCCGAAGTGCTCGGCCGTGACGCCGGCGAAGAGGTGCTCGCCAGAGCGGGCCCGAACTTTCTCGCAAGCCTACCGTGATGCGATGCGTGTGCTCGTGACCAGGCCAGAGCTCGATGCGCGCGGCGAAGCCGACGCGCTGATCGCGCGCGGCCACGAGCCGGTGATTGCGCCGCTGCTCGAAATCGAGTTCCTGTCTGGCGTTCCCCTCGATCTCGAAGGGGCGCAAGCGCTCATCATCACGAGCCGCAACGCGATCCGCGCGCTGGCGGCCCATGAGGCGCTTCCTCGGGCGCTCGCGCTGCCGCTATTTGCCGTGGGCGAATCGACCGCAAGAGCAGCCAGGCAGCTCGGCTTTTCCGAAGTGACCATCGGCCCCGGAACCGCGGCCGGGCTTCTCCCTCTGATCCGCCGGGAGGTCCACCCCGAGAAGGGGCCGCTCGTGCATCTTGCCGCGGAACACGTCGCCTTCGACCTCAAGCCGGTCTTGGAGGAAGAGGGCTTCACCTTTCGCAAGCTCGTGCTCTACCGGTCGCACCCCGCGGAGGTACTCGCCGAAGACGTCGTGGATGGGCTCGCCTCCGGCGCCGTATCCGGCGTCATCTTGCTGTCGCCGCGCACCGCCAAGACGTTTGCTGCCTTGGCGGAGCGTTATGGTGTGGTAACCCAAGCAAAGGGTCTCGTGTGCTATTGCCTGTCAAAGTCGGTAGCAGAGCCGGTGATGCCGCTGGGATTCAAGGTCCGGGTCCCGGCCTATCCGCGCGAGGAAGATCTCCTTGCGCTTCTGGACTTTGACACGTCATCCTCGTGAGAAATCGAATCTCTTAAGAGTGAAGGTGATGAGCTGATGGCCGGCTCCTTCGACAACAAAGGCAGCGGTCCGGATAACGCGGGCAAACGCCCGTCGCCCACGATTGAAGGCACCGCGACCGAAGTGACTGTCGAGCCGGGGGCCGAGAAGGCCGCTGCGGCGACAAACGAGGCTGCCGCAAAGGACGATGAAGCGGCAAAGAGGGCCCAAGAGACTCTGGAGCCGCCGGCCGGCAATGACGCGGCCGCGGATGAAGAAGAGCCGGAGATGAATGCGCCCCCGCCGCCGCGCCCGCGTGGCTCTCGTATCGGATCCGTCCTCTCCCACCTCACCGCGGGCATTCTCGGCGGGCTCGTTGGCGCCGGCGCAATCGCCTTCGCATGGACCTACCTGCCCACGAACCAGCCGGCTGAAGCGCCGAATCTCAAGCCGCTGGAGGACCGTCTCGCCGCGCTCGAGTCCGCCCCCGGAGCCCCGGACGCGGGTCCCGAGATCGCGCAGATGGAGTCGCGGCTCGACGCCCTCGAAAGCAAAAAGCCCGAGGCCCCGCCGGAAGTCGCGACCCTTGCCGATCGCGTGAGCCAACTCGAAGTCAACCTGAAATCGATGGCGGAAGCTGCAAAGCAAGGCGGCTCGGTCGCCGACGCGGCTGCGACGAGCCAGCAGATCAACGCCGCCGAGCAGCGCCTCGACGACAAGATCGCGGCCGCGCTGAACGACGCCAAGGCCACGAATGACGCCTCCATCGCCGCCATCAAGAAAGACATCGCCGCAATCGATGCCAAGCTCAAGGCGCTCGCCAATGCCGAGCTCGGTTCGGGCGATGCATCCCAATTGGTGCCCGAGATCGCCGGGCTGGACGATCGCCTCGGCAAGCTCGAGTCGATGCTTCCCGCCTTGGCCGACCAGGTCGACAAGGACGCAGAGGACGCCAGGACGGCCACGTTGGCCATCGCCTTTGCCAATCTGCGCACCGCCGTCAACGAAGGGCGCCCGTACGCGACCGAGCTTGCCACCTTGGCGGCGTTGTCGCCGGGCAACGGCGAACTCGGCCCTCTCACCGACTACGGCGACGAGGGCATCCCCACCATCGCGCAACTCAAGGTTTCGTTCGAGGCCGCCCGCGATGCAGCGCTTGCGGCTTCGGCGCCCGAGGCGACGGCGTCGCTCGCCGACCGCCTGATGGCGAGCGCTGAGTCGCTCGTCAAGGTGAGACGCATCGATGCGGAGGCCGAGGGCGACACCCCTGACGCGGTGCTCGCGCGCGCCGCGGCAAAGCTCGATCAAGGCGACCTCGCCGCGGCCGTGAAAGAGGTCGAGACTCTCAAAGGCGCACCGCATGAGGCGTTCGCGGGCTGGCTCGACCAGGCGAAGGCGCGGCTCAGCGCCGAGGCGACCCTGCAACATCTTCAGAGCCTCCTGCTCGTCTCCCTCGGAGACGGCAAAACGCCAAGCAAGACGGACGAGCAAGACTAGAAGATGATCCGCATTCTCTTTTTCGTTCTCATTATCGTGGCCGCCGCCTTGGGCCTTGCCTGGCTTGCCGACCGGCCGGGCACCGTCACCGTCGAATGGCTCGGCTACCAGGTCGCGACATCGGCCTTCGTGGCGACGCTCGCGATCCTCGCGGTGGTCACGGCCCTCATCCTTGCCTTCGCCGTTCTGCGCTATGTGTGGACGCGGCCGGCCGCGGTTGCCGCTCACATGCGCGAGCGGCGGCGCAAGCAAGGCTTTGAAGCGCTGTCGCGGGGGCTCCTCGCCATCGGCGTCGGCGACCGCGCACTCGCACAGCGTTACGCCGGGATCGCCGGACGCGCGCTCCCGCGCGAGCCGCTTACGGCGCTGCTCAAGGCGCAGGCCGCCCAGCTCAAAGGCGACCAGACGGCCGCGCGGCGCGCGTTCCAATCGATGCTCGAGCGCCCCGAGACGCAGCTTCTCGGCGTGCGCGGCCTGTTCCTCGAGGCCAAGCGCGCCAACGATACGGAGGCGGCGCGCACGCTGGCCGAGCAGGCGGTGCAGCGCGAACCCAGGCTCCCTTGGGGCGTCAACGCCCTGTTCGACATGCAAGCCCGCGCCGGCGACTGGGAGGGCGCGTTGAACACGCTCGCCATTGCCCGGCAGAACGGCCATGTGGACGCCGACACCGCCAACCGGCGGCGCGCCGTATTGCTGACGGCGGAAGCGCGCGAGGCGGAAGCCTTCGATCCCAACCGGGCGTTGACGCTCGCCAACGAGGCGCTGCGGCTCGCCCCATCGCTGGTGCCGGCGGCGGAGCTGGCGGGGCGCATCTTCGCGTCCAAGGGCGAATCCCGCGCCGCCTCCCGCCAGATCGTGCGCACGTGGAAGCTCTCGCCGCATCCCGACCTCGCGGTCGCCTACGCCTTCGCCCAGCCAGGCCTCTCCCCGCGCGATCGGCTGAAACGCGTTAAATATCTTGCCGGCCTGACGCCGGAGAACATCGAAGGCCCCATTGCCGTTGCGCAAGCCGCCATCGATGCGCAGGGATGGCAGGAGGCGCGCGATGCGCTCGAGCCGTACCTCGAAAACCGGCCATCGGCGCGCGTCTGCACGCTCATGGCGCGGATCGAAGGCGGCGAGGGCGACAAGGGACGCGAGCGCGAATGGCTCGCGCGCGCGGTGCGGGCGCCGCGCGACCGCGCCTGGATTGCCGACGGCTATGTGTCCGACCGCTGGCTGCCGGTATCGCCGGTGACCGGCGCGGTCGATGCCTTCGAGTGGAAGGCGCCGGCCGACGCCATCGGCCGCGGCGACGAGACTCTGCTCATCGAGGAGATGGAGCCGCCGCGTGACGCGAGCGCCATGGCCCCGCCGATGGCGCCGGCGATCGAAGAGCAGCCAAAGGTGGTGGACGTGACGCCTACCGCCGTGGAGGAAAAACCGGCAGAGGAGAAGGCGCCGGAGAAAACCGCCGCGCCCCCGCCGAGCCCGGCGCAAGCGGCCGAGCAGAAGCCGGCGCCTTCGGTCTTCATGCCGACCCGGCCGCCGGACGACCCGGGCGTGTCGCAGACGGAATCCGAAGAAAGTCAGATCTCGCTGGAGCGCTTGCGCGCGGCGCAAATCCGCTGATCGCACGGCCGGGAAGGGGCTGGCGTCCAGCTTGCGCCCTCCCGATATTGGCATTAAGCACTGGCGGAAGGCTCAGATACCAAGGCTTGGGAACTAAGGCCTTGCTAGGCCGAAGGCTTCCTTTACCCGCTCCCGCCTAAGGTCTTGGGCCGGGCGGACACGCGGGCCGGGGCCGCAATAGCTCAGTCGGTAGAGCGGCGCATTCGTAATGCGTAGGTCGGGGGTTCGAATCCCTCTTGCGGCACCA
>Ga0315553_10003074_pt1 | contig 13162 bp, 13 predicted proteins | sample SalMarSW160140MG_FD_203099 | JGI IMG/M metagenome (GOLD analysis project Ga0315553, IMG submission 203099) | Salt marsh sediment microbial communities from the Plum Island Ecosystem LTER, Massachusetts, United States - Salt Marsh Sediment SW1601-40 ... | reverse complement strand
CATCCTGGGTGCTGGGGGAGTGGCCAGGGCAGTGAGTTTTGCCTTAGTGGAAAAGAAGGTAGCCTCACTGGCTGTTACTGATGGTATCTTTGAGCGAGCCAGGGCATTAGCAGAAAATTTGCTGAGGTACACCAAAGGAGCTTCATCAAGCTCGAAGGATTTGGAGCCAGATATCACTGCTTTTCAGTGGCAGAATCTAAGCTCAGCCAGAACTTTTAACAACTGTGATTTAATAGTCCATTGCACTACAATAGGAATGAAGGACAGTCCTCAAGCAGGACAATCACCTTTGAGCTTCGAAGTAATTCCTAAGAACGTGCTAGTTTGTGACGTGGTATACAACCCCTGGCCAACACCTTTGTTGGAGCTAGCACAAAAAGCCGGGGCCAATATACTTGGCGGCCTACCTATGTTAGTATATCAGGGAGTGGCTTCCTTCAAGCTATGGACAGGAAGGGAGGCTCCAGTTGACATAATGTTTAATAAGGCTAAGGCAATAATGACAGGAGGAAAACAGTGAAGAAAAAGAGGGCAATCATCATTGGCGTGAGCATAGTATTGCTTGTGGCAATACTGGTTGTGGTTCTAGTTCTCGTTGTCCCCAACAGACCATCGGTAGGTAAAATTGTTGTCATCCCGCTCAGTGGAACTATCACCAGCGCGGACTCTTCACTGTTATCCGGATCAAGCATTACCCCGGGATTGGTGAGTGATTATTTAACGAAAGCGGAGAAAGATACGGCAGTAAAGGCAATTGTTTTTCGCATAGAGAGCCCTGGGGGTGAGATAGCGCCTTGCCAGGAAATCCTGTGGGAGATAGAAAGAGTTAAGGAGACAAAACCCATTGTGGTAAGCATGGGGGGCACGGCTGCTTCAGGCGGCTACTATATCTCAACCCAAGCGGATAAAATTGTTGCCCTTCCTACCACAATGACGGGGAGCATTGGTGTTATCTATCAAGTAACAAACATCGAGGGGCTTTTGGAAAAGCTGGGTATCCAGATAGAAATATTCAAGGGTGGCAAGTATAAGGACATGTATTGGGGATTCAGGGAACTGACACCGGAAGAAGAGGAAATCATGCAGGGGATGGTCGACGAGTATTACGAGCAGTTTATCGATGTGGTGGCTGAAGGGAGGGAGCTAAGCAGGGAAGAGGTCAGAAATTTGGCTACGGGGCAAATTTACACTGGTACCAAAGCCAAGGAGTTGGGTCTGGTTGATGAACTAGGTGACCTGGATACAGCCATAAATTTGGCACTAGGACTGGCTGGCATCGAAACTGCGATAGTGGAGTATTATCAACCACCTAAACTAACAATATGGTCGCTGTTGGGACTCGCTAATACTATACAGGTGAGGTTATCGGGATTGAGCGCCCAAGATATAATTTTGTTGGAAATCTTAAGCCATAACTATAGGCAACCTTTGTTTCTATATCAAAGCTAATGGGACAATTTCGCTTTCTTACCGGTGGAGAATCCCACGGAAAGGGATTGGTAGCCATAATAGAAGGGATGGTGGCTAACCTTCCCTTGGAAGAGGGATATATCAATAAGGAACTCAAGCGTCGCCAGCAGGGCTACGGGCGTGGTCCTCGCATGAAGATTGAAGAGGATAAGGCGGAAATTATGGCAGGTGTTCGCTACGGGCTCACTACAGGTAGCCCCATCGCACTCTTTATCACCAACCGGGATTGGCAAAACTGGCAGGAACAGTTAAGCGTTTCTCCGGTAGAGAAAGAAGTTGAGCCTGTAATCTGTCCCCGCCCGGGACATGCCGACCTGGCAGGAGTGACTAAATATGGTCTCAAAGATATCAGGGCGGTTATGGAAAGAGCCAGTGCCCGAGAAACAGCTACCAGAGTAGCTGTCGGAGCTATAGCCCGAAGATTCATGGAGGAGTTGGGCATTTCTATTCATAGCCACACCATGGCAATTGGGCGACATCACTGGGAACAAGGCGAAACAAGTTCTATAGATTGGCAACAAGTAGAAGCCTCCCCAGTCCGTTGTGCCCATGCCGAACTAGAAAAGGCGATGATGGCAGCCATTGATGAGGCTAAAGCTAATGGGGATACGTTAGGTGGTATTTTTGAGGTGATTGCTACCGGTGGCCCCATTGGCCTGGGCAGCCACGTTAGCTGGGACCGACGTCTCGATGCTAGGATTGCTAAGGCGATAATGAGCATCAATGCCGTGAAAGGAGTGGAAATCGGAGCGGGATTTGCCTTAGCCGAGCTTAGGGGCTCGCAGGCCCACGACGTTATCGAACCCAATCCACGTAGCGAAGCGAAGGGACTTCCCTGGCGACATGCCACTAATCGTGCCGGGGGTATCGAAGGTGGCATGAGCAATGGCGAGGACATAACTGTCAAGGCAGCAGTCAAACCTATTGCTACACTGTCTAGTCCTTTACCTTCTATAGACCTTCGCAGCGGAAAGGTAGCGAATGCTCACTATGAGCGCAGCGATATTTGTGTTGTCCCGGCCGCCGGGGTAATCGCTGAAGCCATGTTAGCCATTGTCCTTGCTGATGCTTGCCTGGATAAATTCGGCGGTGATAACTTAGAAGAGACCCTGGCAAATTATCGCAATTATTTGCGCAATATATCTTGATTGAGCAACTATTATCCTAGGGCAAACGAAGCAGTATCAGCGAGAGCGAAGATTTGCCCGAAGAAGTATCTATAGAGGATAATCCTGAAGGAAAGGATTTCCTCGGCGTTCATCGCCGATAGTGGTGAGTGGTCCGTGGCCGGGATAAACAATGGTTTCATCAGGCAAAACCATAAGCTTTTCACGAATGCTCTTCATCAGACGTTCGTGGCTGCAACCAGGAAAGTCGGTCCTGCCAACACCAAAATTAAATAGAGTATCGCCGCTAAAGACTACTCCATGCCCTAGAAGGCAAATCCCACCAGAACTATGTCCAGGGGTATGAAGGACTTCAAAGTGTAAGTCGCCGACATCTATGCGGTCACCGTCCTTAAATAACCTATCTGGCTTAGGGGGTGACTTAACAGGGGTGAGGCCGAGCGATGTTAGCATACGCATGGGCGCGGTAAGCAATAATCCCTTCTCTGCTTCATGAATGGCAAACTGGGCATTAGTACTTTCCTTAACCGAGCGAAGGGCACCAACATGGTCAATATGGGCATGGGTCACCACGATTAAGGATATGGACAATCCCGTTTGGTGCACCGTTCTTAAAATAATCTCAGCTTCAGCACCGGGGTCAATAATCAGCCCTTGCTTAGTTGAGGATGAACCGACAATATAGCAGTTAGAGGCAAAAGGACCGACCACTAATGTTTTCACGATCATTGTTCTTTTTCTCGGGTAATTGTAAATTCGAATTCATAAAATATAGCATAAGCTGTGCTCTGGGAAAAATCGCTGGTAAATAACTTCATTTTAGCAGGTGGTTTACGCTTAATTTTGACAAGCATGGCAGGTCCTCGTGGTATTGCCAGGCTTTGTTCATTACCCTGTCTTAATCTTATCTTTTAAGGGAAGGAAATTGTCTACAAAAACTTAATAAAATTCACGACAATAACGGGAAAATTAGCATGTCTAATATCCTTTTGATAGAAAGGTAAAACTAATTCTTGCTCTAATCTGGATTTTTCAATATACTGACGAAGATAACTGGATGAAGTTGGACAGGCGAATAACCAATCTCATTATTACAGGTTTCTCAGGCACCGGTAAATCTCTGGTGGCTAAAGAGGTAGCACGGGGATTAAATTGGGATTTTATTGATACCGATGATGAGATAGTTAAACAGACCGGCAAGCCCATCGCCGAGATTTTTCGTCAGGACGGGGAGGGTAGGTTCAGGGAACTGGAACGCGAGACGATTAGAAAAGCTTGCCAACAAAGGCAGACAGTCATAGCTATTGGCGGCGGTGCCATAGTTGACCCGCAAAACTATGAGTTGCTTACCAAAACCGGGTTAATTGTTTGCCTGGAGGCCAAACCTGAGACAATCTATGAGCGCTTGTTCCGTGAGGCTGCTTGTAGTCCTGAGACCGAAGTTCGCCCCCTTTTAGCTAACGATAACCCTTTGGAACGCATCATGCAGCTCAAAGCCTCCCGGCAGCCTTACTACGCTAATGTTGACTGGACGGTTCATACCGACAATTTAAACATCAGCCAGGTAGCAGAGGAGGTAATAAGGGCTTGGAGATTGCTTCGTCGCTACGCTCTTCGCAATGACAGGGAAAAGGCTCGGAGTGGCATTGACAAAGACATCGCTTGCTTGGTAGAGACTACGACTCAAAGTTATCCTGTCTTTGTCGGCTGTGGTTTATTGAACAAGCTTGGTGAGAAGATGAAGCAAGCTGCTCTATCTGGCACAGCCACTATAATTAGCGATGAGAACGTCTGCTCTCTTTACGGCAGCAAAGTTGGAGGAATCCTCAAGGAGGCTGGCTTTACAGTTAATTCTTTTGTAGTGCCGCCGGGTGAAGAAACGAAAAACATAGACTATGCTATCAAGATTTATGATTTCCTTGTCGAGCATAGAGCGGAGCGAGACGACATTATCATCGCCTTGGGTGGTGGCATGGCAGGTGACTTAGCGGGTTTTGTCGCTGCCACCTTTTTGCGGGGCATATTCTGGATACAAGTGCCGACCAGTCTGGTAGCCATGGTTGATGCCAGCATCGGGGGTAAGGTCGGGGTTAATCATCCTGAGGGGAAAAACCTTATTGGTGCCTTCTATCAGCCTAACCTGGTTTTGGCTGACTGTCAAACTCTTACCACTCTACCTCAGCGTGAGCTGACCTCAGGCTGGGCTGAAGTTATCAAGCATGGCATGATTCTTGATGAGGAATTTGTTCAATTCATGGAGGGCAATGTTAATAGGCTGACAAAACTAGAGCCGGAGTTGCTTACCCGGGCTATTGCCCGCAGCGCTGCTATCAAGGCTCAGGTCGTCAGCCGGGATGAAAAAGAAAGGGAAGGGAAACGTACCATATTGAATTATGGACATACCATCGCTCACGGTCTGGAAGCGGCTACTCAGTATAAGCGCTTTCTTCACGGCGAAGCGGTAGCCATTGGCATGGTGGGAGCGGCTAAGCTCAGTCAGCGATTAGGTCTTCTGCCTTCAGCGGCAGTGGAGCGCCAACAAGCCCTATTACAGAAATTCGGCTTACCCACGGTCTTTTCTGGCTTGGATTTGACTGAGATAACAAAAGCTATGGAGCTAGACAAGAAGACCAAGGAAAAAGCAATTCGCTGGGTGCTGTTACAAGATATCGGCAAAGTAATAATCCGTAGCGATGTGCCTTACCAAGATGTGTTAGCTGTTCTTCGAGAGCTAGCGGAGCCGTGACTTCTTAGCTCAATGCATCGATAAGCAGCTAAGAATGCAATATAATTTTGCCACTTAAATAGTATAAAAATTAATGTTGTGCGAGGTACAATATGCAGATGCGGATAGTAAATCTTGAGGAAAAGGCTCATTTGATCAAAAAGCGACATAAGTACAAGCTAATAGCCGAATTGAACAACTACCAATTTAAGCTGGTAAAGGCAAAACGTGAGTTCATATGGCATAGCCACGAAGAAACAGATGAGGTGTTCTTCATTGTAGAAGGTCAAATGAAGCTTGCCACTCGTGAAAAAGTTTTCGAATTAGAAAAAGGCGAGTTGATAGTTGTCCCCAAAGGTGTCGAACATAAACCTATTTGTGATACAGAATGCACAGTGATGTTGGTGGAACCCTCCGGCACTTTGAATACGGGGAACGCTGGAGGTCCTCTAACAGATACAGACCTTGAATGGATTTAACGTATAACAACCGTCTGATGTGTACAGCTAACAGCACCGCTGATTTTGGAGTTAAGCTTTTTCGTATATTTGGAGGCTAAGTATGGATGATCTATTGCAGTTAGGAAAACAGGCCCTGTCATCACAACCGTTTAATGTGATTGTTGGCGCAGAATTAACATGCTTCTCGCCGGGGCGGGCTGAATTAATCATTCCCATCACTCCTCAACTGAAACAGCAGCACGGCTTTGTGCACGGCGGTGTGATCAGTTATGCTGCAGATAACGCCCTTACGGCTGCGGGCGCAAGTGTTCTCGGTCCGGCAGCTGTGACGTCAGAATACAAGCTTAATTATCTAAGGCCCGCCATAGGGACCGCTTTGATTGCTAGAGCCACAGTCATCTACTCGGGCAAGACCCAGGCTGTTTGCCGTTGTGATGTATTCGTGGTTGACGAGGGCAAGGAGAGTTTGTGCGCCGTTTCGCAAGGCACAATTGCAAGGATCAGTCGGTCTTCGGAGGCTCAAGACTAACAAGCAGTTATAGGGAAGCCCCTTGTGGGCTCCCGCAGATTGGGAGGGGACAAGTCCCTCCCCTACGAGAGCACTTTCTAGAAAGCCTCAACCTGGGGTTCCCACAAAATAATAGATTTGTGGGGTAAAATAAATTGAGCAACTGCATTTCTGCACAGCCTCCTACAATTAGCTCAATTGAAAGTAAGGCCTTTTATACGCTATAATGGACAATTCAGAAAGGGAGACTATCCTTGCTCAAAAGCTATAACTGTGGTGAACTTAGGGAAAACCATGCCGGACAGAAGGTAACTTTAGCTGGCTGGGTGCACCGGCGTCGTGACCACGGTGGGAAGGTATTCATTGACCTGCGTGACCGGGAAGGCATAGTCCAAGTAGTGTTCAATCCCCAGGTATCACAGAAGGCATACGAGGTTGCTGGTTCGCTCCGCAGCGAGTATGTAATTCAGGTTGCTGGAGAAGTTTCTCCCCGCCCTGAAGGGACGGAGAATCGCAAATTGGCTACAGGAGATGTTGAAGTCATAGCGAAAGAGGCTGTCATTCTTAATCCGTCGAAAACGCCACCGTTGTACGTAAGTGAAGATGAGGAAGTTGAAGAGTCGCTTTGCCTCAAAAACCGCTACCTGTATCTGAGAAGACCGAGGATGAAGGACAATTTGCTCTTACGCCACAAGATGATAAAGTTCATCCGTGATTTCCTCGATGCTAAGGGATTTGTTGAAATTGAAACACCTATTTTGATTAAGAGCACGCCGGAGGGTGCCAGGGACTACCTTGTGCCAAGCCGCGTCAATCCCGGCAAGTTTTATGCTCTTCCTCAATCTCCACAACAGCTCAAACAAATCCTCATGGTAGCTGGGTTTGACAAGTACTTCCAGATAGCTCGTTGCTTCAGAGACGAAGACCTCCGGGCAGATCGCCAGCCTGAGTTCACCCAGCTTGACATGGAAATGAGTTTCATCGAAGCAAAGGATATATTGCAGCTTATGGAGGAACTTTTTACCTCGCTTGTGGGGGCTACTAAACCTGATATGCGATTACTAAAGCCCTTTCTTTACCTCTCCTATAAAGAGGCAATGGAGAGGTATGGCACAGATAAACCAGATATCAGGTTTGGCTTGGAGATCAAGGATATATCTGATATCGCCGCTAACACCGACTTTCAAGTTTTCCGCTCGGCTATCGACTATGGGGGCAAGGTGAAGGGAATATGTGTCCCTGGCTGTGGTCATTATACTCGCCATCAACTTGATGAATTGATAAATTTAGCGAAGAGCTGTGGTGCCCAGGGTTTAATGACCATGGCTTTTACAGGAGAGGCAATAACTTTGGATGAGGTAAAATCGGCGGCTGCTAAATATTTAACCTCTCGCCAATTGGAAGAAATAGCCGGTAGATTCGAAGCAAAGCCTGGTGACCTTTTACTTATCGTGGCTGATAAACTGGAGGTAGTCAATAAGACACTGGATGAGTTGCGACGCGGGATGGCACAGCGACTTAATCTAGCCGATGCTGACCTGCTGGCTTTTGCCTTCGTAGTTGATTTTCCTTTTTTGGAGAGGAATGAGGCTGAGAATCGTTGGGAACCCATGCACCATCCGTTTACTGCTCCTCGATGGGAAGATCTGTTGCTTCTTGATACAGAACCAGCTAAGGTTTATGGTCAACATTATGATGTAGTGTGCAATGGGTGCGAACTCGGCAGCGGCAGTATCAGAATTCACAATCGTCAGCTTCAAGAAAGAATATTTAGCCTACTTGGTTACAGCAAAGAAGAAACGGAGAGCCGATTTGGAGGTCTCTTAGAGGCGCTGGAATATGGAGCACCGCCCCATGGCGGTATTGCCATAGGACTAGACCGTTTGGTGATGTTATTTGCCCGGGAGCAGAGCATAAGGGAGGTTATTGCTTTCCCGAAAAATCAGAATGCCGTTGATATGATGTTAGACAGCCCCGCATATGTTAATCAGCATCAGCTCGATGAGCTAAACATTAAGCTAAAGCACGAGGTTCTTCACTTACAATGACAAGGAATGAGACGTGAAAGTAAGCACAGAAAATTTGGGGAATTGTCAGGCAGTCCTTACTATTGAGGCTGAAGCCAGCGAGTTAGATAAATCACTGGACGAGGCTTATCATCACCTGGTTAATAAGGTATCCATACCTGGTTTCCGCAAAGGGAAAGCACCGCGAGCCATTCTGGTGCAGCACATAGGAGAGAAGAATTTGTTGGAAGAGGCATTTGAGTATCTTATACCACAGCTTTATAAACAGGCGATCGAGTCTCAGGAAATCGAACCCATCGCCAGATCCGAAATAGAAATTATTCAAACTGAGCCTTTGATTTTCAAAGCCATAGTGTCTCTCAAACCTGAAGTTAAGCTTGGCGATTACAATAGCATAAGGCTGGAGCCTGACCCCGTAATAAAAATCGCTAAGAAAGAAGTTACTGCTGCCATGGAAGAGTTCCGGGAAAGACAAGGGGCATGGGTGCCTGTAGGCCGCCCTGTTGAGCTGGGTGATTTAGTTACCATGGACATCGAAGCCAATGTAGACGGGAAACCCTGGTTAAATCATAAAGGCGTATTATATGAGGTGGATAAAGATTCGAGTTCACCTGTGCCTGGATTTGCCTCTCATTTGCAGGGCGCTGAAAAAAACAAAGAGAGGACTTTCAGCTTGACTATTCCTGATGACTATCCCATTAAAGAAATGTGTGGCAAAGAGGGCGCTTTCAAAGTCACTGTTACCGAAATAAAGGAGAAACAGTTGCCAGAGCTTGACGATGAATTGGCTCAGAGCGCCGGCTATGATAACCTGGCGGATATGAAGAAGAAAGTGGCTGCTGATTTAAGAGCCAAAGCTGAGGCTAGGAATCGCTTAGAATTGAGGCAAAAGGCGCTTGACGCTCTGGTGGAAATCAGCGAGGTAAACTATCCCCCTATTTTGGAGGACGAGGAAATTACCGGACTTCTTAGAGATGAGGCGCAGCGCCTGGGCTTTAGAGAGCTAGGGGATTACCTGAAGAGAAGTGGTAAAACAGAAGAAGAACTTAAACAAGAACTGCGTCCCATAGCGAAAAAGCGGCTTATTCAGGGTCTTGTCTTAGGGAAATTAGCTGAAGAGGAAAAGATTGAAATTAGTTCCTCAGAGGTAGATAATAAGGTAGATGAGATTACCAATGATGCTGAGGATAAGGAAAAAGTAAGGCAGTTCCTCTCACTGCCCCAAGTTAGGCAATCAATTGAACAATCTCTGCTTACTCAGAAGACGATGGACCGATTATCGCAAATAGCCATTGGCAATGCTGAAAATAAGACAAAGGGGGAATGATGGAAACAATATCCCAAGTGATAATTCCTACAGTGACCGAGACTAGTGCTCGGGGTGAGCGTATTTTGGACATATATTCGCTCTTGCTCAGAGAGAGAATCGTTTTTTTGGGCACGCCCATCAATGACCAGATAGCCAATCTTATTATTGCTCAACTCCTATACTTAGAGAGGGAAGACCCGGAAAAGGATATAAACCTTTATATTCATTGCCCTGGTGGCATTATCAGCGCTGGCTTAGCCATTTACGATACTATGCAGATTCTTCGCTGCCCTGTATCCACCATTTGTGTTGGTTTAGCAGCTAGCATGGGCACCGTGCTTCTTTGTGCCGGGACTAAAGGCAAAAGGTACGCTTTACCCAACTCGACTATACATCTACACCAGGCAGTTGGTGGTGCTCAGGGGCAGGCGGCGGATATTGAAATTGCCGCCAGAGAAATCATGAGGATGCAGGAAATGATACGTAACATCATCGCTAAGCACACCGGTCAACCGGTAGAGAAGATTGCCCACGACACCGACAGAGACTTCTATCTCAGCGCTGAACAGGCAGTGGAATACGGCATTGTAGACGAAATACTTAGCAAGCCAGCCAAGAAATAAAATGGATGCACTACGGTTAACAGCGGCCCGGGGCTGGTCAGATTAACCTGCCTGAGTGGTGTTGCCTGTAAGGGCTGAGGCGTCTTTTAGTTTTAACTGGTAGGATGATAGCTGGTGTGCCAGACTGGATGGAGGCAAGTGCTATGGTTTATGCCGGAGGCGAAGCATTCGGTGGGCTGGGCAAGGCGGGCTTAATTACCATCATCATCGTTTCCATAATCGCTACTGTTACCTTCGTGTGGATCTTCCGCGAGACCGGAAAGCGAGAGTAAGTAATCTATATTAGCCCAGTTTGGCGGCTTCCTCTCTAACCAGATTTCGTATCCTCTTATGAGTTTCTAATGGAATAGTTATGTCTTTTTCTTCAGCTAGCCAATGAAAATATCCTCTATTGCTCCTTCCTCCAGCTTTCTCCTTTTCTTTGACTACTCTTTCAACAGTGTGGCGGCCACCTTTCTCCCAGGCTTCCAAAGCTATCCACAAATCATACAAACTGACCGATGCCAGACCCAGAGTGGAATAGGGCAAGACGTATTCATTAGCATTGAAAGCAATGGCTAAGCCGCCTGCTTTGTTGACAGCCTGAAGCATTTTGAAATCTGTGATGCTATCTCCCACTACCGTCCAAAGGGAAAGCGGTTTTCCCATCTTGGTGCTAAAATTCTCCAGTGCCTCTACCTTGCGTTTCCCGCCTACTGGTTTCACCTGGCCTATCATTCTTCCCGAACTTGTTTGGGGCAATTTCTGCCAATAAAAAGAGTCCAGATATTCCCTTATTCCAGTATCGTCAGTAAAAGGATTAAGATTCACAATTTCGTGTTCTGTTTGCTCCAGTAAGGCAAATTCATCTTGGCTTAATAGCTGGCGAATCTGTTCTAGGGGAAAAGAAGTGCAAGCCACATTCTCACTGGGTATGCCCAGTCTCTGTGTAATTGGGAAAGCATATTGTTCGTAACTAGTACTAATACAGAATATGTACCACCCTCGAGATTTAAGTTCGGAGATTAATTCAGTTGCCCCTGGGGTTAACCCAGCTTGCTGCCCCATAGCAGCGATTTGTTCCTCTTCTATTCCGTGATAAGCAAGGAAGGGAGTGATGAGAGCAAGTGTGTCTCCCGGCTCATAGTCAGGCCGACCTTCTAAAGTCAGCAAATCATCATAACGGCTGATAACTTCGAAAATCTTGCCGCCACGGGGGAATAGTTTCATCAGTTCATAGGCATTATCCTGGGGAGCTAGGGGTCCCTCGAGGTCAAAGCAAATCAAGTTCATCTCAGATTTTTTTCACCTCCTCATCTATCCTGCCGCTAAGGTTGTAGCCACTGATTAACTTTCCTTGAGCATCAATTACTCTCTTGTTCTTTATGCCAACCTCGCCCCGACTCAGAGATTGTAATGTCAAGGTGATAAGTGGAAATTCTCTAGCAAGTTCGTGCTGGCGAATAAGCCGAAACAGCATGTCCTTGTCGTCCTTCCGCCAATATTCAGCGAAGGGTTCACCCTTAATAGAGAAGAGGCAGTAGCTAACTACCGGACCTCTATCCAGTTCAGGGGTAGCCAGGTGTATCATTGCTCCTGCTGTCTCGGCTTTATTTTGTATCAACGTCCAAATTACCTCCTGCCAGCTACCAGTAGGTCCACCGGGGGGTGCAGGATGAAGATTAATCATATCGTATTTCTGACATAGCTCTTCACTCACGATGAGCATATAGCCAGCAAGAACACAAAGGTCGGGAGCAAATGTTTCAATCTTCTTGTTTACCTCTTTATCGTATTTGATACGCCACTCTTTCTTGATACCCAAATCCTCTTCCTTTTTAGCAGTCTTGAACTTTCTGTGAGATAAACATATAAGAGGAATGTTGTAGCTTCGAACAAGCTCAAAGAACAGGTCGCTTTCCTTCGCCTCGCCAGGTTCGCTGTTGCTAAAAACGAAGCTAATTTTCCCATCAATGTCGCCCCGGTGGCTCTTATCCTGAACGGCTTGCAAAAGCTGTCGGGCAGCTGCATCTCTCCCTGTGGAAAACCAACCAACGTTCAGCAAGAGCCCGCTTTACCTTCCTTGCCCTCTGTCATTCTGAGCACAGTGAAGAATCTCCAAGTATATGCTTCCTTATCCTGGCCCACGTGCTAGCAAAATGGGCTAAATAGCTGGATTTTTGCCCGAATATTTTGCCCTGGGCTAAAGAATTTAGGAAGTCGTCAGGTCCATCGAATTCGGGCATTTCCACATATGCACGGCCAATTTCGCCTAAAGTATGGGCATCGCTGCCAGCGCTGGCAGCGATGCCCTGCTCTTTGGCTAGTTTCCATGCTCTGGCGTTGCTACTAGAAAATGGCGTACGAGAATTAAAAGTTTCGATAATATCGACCTGGGATAAAACTTCCGTCGAAGTTAACATGTTAGTATTCCAGGGCAACGACCTGCCAAATGGGTGGGGAATAGCCACTAGCCCGCCTTGGCTTCGGACTCGAGATATTGTTTCCTGGGGAGACAATCCCTGGGAAACTGCTTCACTAAGAAAGAGCCCCATTAGTTCACCCAAAGGTGTCAAGATTTCCTCAGCAACGATTACTTTAAACGGGGCAAATTCCCTTAACTTTAAGGCGCCAGCGATGGTGTTGTGGTCAGCCACAGCGATACAATTTATGCCTAGCTTGAGGCAGCGCTCGACTATTTGCTCCAAAGGTGTGAGACAATCTATAGAATAGCGGGTATGGATATGTAAGTCAGCTTTTATCAATTAGCTTACCTAATCTTGTTATTGCCTCTCGGGCATTCCGAGCTTTGTCCCTCATGTCATTCTGAGAGAGCACTTTGGCTGAGCTCAGTGTGAACTCCGCGACCGAGGAGTCTGTCCCTTTCGCCTGTTACTTGATTATACCAGATTCCTTAAAGTTTGCAGCTAAAT
>Ga0315553_10003072_pt1 | contig 13165 bp, 5 predicted proteins | sample SalMarSW160140MG_FD_203099 | JGI IMG/M metagenome (GOLD analysis project Ga0315553, IMG submission 203099) | Salt marsh sediment microbial communities from the Plum Island Ecosystem LTER, Massachusetts, United States - Salt Marsh Sediment SW1601-40 ... | reverse complement strand
CATTGCCGCCCGTGAACTCTGCTTGAGTGACTTCGTCTGAGTGACATCTTGTTCACTGTCCCCCCTCCCGTGATGCTGTGAAGCCAACATACGATGAAGAAACATAAGAAGAGGCACCCTTGGAGCGTCGCCCCGGGCGGGCGATCCGTAAGCCGCCGAGTTCGCCGCCACCGGGCAGCACGCATCGAAAACCGACCTTTCGGATATATCGAGCCGCTCGAAGCGCGTCGCGTACTCGACGCCAATTCGCTGGTGTTTATCGAGTCCACCATTGCCGAGGTCGATGATACCGTCGAAGTGCACCTGGGGATTGACGGCAATGGCACGACGCCAACCTACGTCGCCCTGCTGATGACGACCACCAGTGGTGATCTCGATCCAGCCGAACTGGTAGTGCAAGAGGGCAACCGCGTGATTCGGCCCGAACTCTCCTTGGGCGACGCGGGCGGCACAGTGGGCAGCCTCTTTCTTGCACAGCTCGATGAGGGCGAGTATCGCGTCTTCGCCGAGGGAGAAAATGGAACCACGGGCAATTTTCGGATCGACGTCTTCGTGCCGGGCGATCTGGACGACGGCACGGTTTCAACGCATGAATACAACACGGCCAGCGCGGCCGAGGCACAACAGTTCGAAATGAACCCCGTCGCCCAGCTTTTCTTTCGTAGGCTGGGCATCAATGTACTGGTCGATCAGTACGACGAAGCGTACGACGCGAACATGAACGGTAAAGTCGACGCTTTCGACATGGATGTGATTGAATACAACCATAACAAATCACCCATCACGGCCACGCTCATCGACGATACGGACGATCCTGTAATCACCGTGGAACTGGTCGAAGATACCGGCATCGACGAAGTTCCCGACTCGTTCAGCGACGGGCTCACCAGCTATACGGGCGAAGTGGACAATAACGATGACGGCGAAGCGGACGAGTTTCTGCCCATCTTTACCGGCACGGTAACAGATACCAACGAGGTTGCTTCTCTCCAAGCCGGACTCCTAGCAAGTGGCATTCCGTTGGGAGAGCCCGTCGATATCGCATTTACGCCAATCGACAACGGGACGGACCACTCGTATTCATTCGAACTAACACTCGAAGACCTCAACGGACTATTCGGCATTGAGGGCGGCATCAAAGACGTCGGGCCGCTCACGTTGCAGTTGATCGCCACGGATGAGTTTAGTAACGAATCGAACGCCGGCGATCCGTTTGAATTTGATGTCGAACTGGATACCATCGCTCCGCCCCCGCCCACGGAATTGACGCTTACCAGTGCAGATCAGAACGAAATCATCGCTGGCCGGGAATACGGCACGACGGACACCACGCCCGAGTTCGATGTCATGGTCGAATCCGGCGCCTGGGTCTATCTGCTCACCGGCGTGAGCGACGAACAGATCGTCGACGCAGAGCCCATTGAGGGAGCAACCACCGTGGCTCTGGTGAGCGACGAACTCGAAAACGGCACGTACGAGTTCAGTACGAGGAGCGTCGACCTGGCGGGCAACCAAAGCACGTCGTCGTCTTCGCTCACCGTAACGATTGATACCGTCGCAATAACGCTGGCCTTCCAGATTGATCCGAATCTCGATCCGCCACCGATCGGTCCGGACAACAACCAGGTTTCTCAGACCACCATCGACTTGGTGGGAACCACCAAGCCTGGTGCAACCGTGGAGCTCACCAGGCTCGACGATCTGGACTTCTCCATGAGCCAGGTGGCCGACAGTAACGGCGAATTTACGTTCACCGTCGAACTAGGAGTGGGCACGATCAATTTCTTCACGGCCACGGCCACCGACGCCGCGGACAACAGCGATTCTGAATCGTTGGCGGTGTATCAGAACACGGCCCCGGAAGTTGGCACGCCGATCAGCGTCGATCCGGTGAACGAAGATGCGGAAACGATGTCGATCTCGCTGGTCGACTTGTTCACCGACTTGGAACTGGGTGAAGGGACCGAGCATTTGACGTTGACGGCCGAGTCCTCCGATCCAGCAATCGTCGCGGCGGAAACGGTTGATCAGTTTGCGGATGACATCACCGGGGATACACTCGAACTCGACTTCCAGCCCGATGTCTCCGGCGTCGTGACCATTACCGTCACGGCCACAGATCAAGGCGGTCTGACAGCGACGTTCCAGTTCGACGTGACGGTCAACACGGTGAACGACGCGCCCGAGTTCGATCTGCCGGCCGAACCCGACATCGAGGTGCTCGAGGGGGCAGCGGGTGTGCAAACAGTTTCCGGTTTCGCGTCGAACATCTCGCCCGGCGGCGGCGCGGACGAGGAGTCGCAGGTGCTGACCTTCGACGTGGAAGTGCTGCCCTCGGGCATCATCCAAAACGTGGCGATCAATCCGGTGACGGGCGACCTGACCTATGAACTCCTTGACGGCGACGTGAACGGTGAAGTGACCGTGCTCGTCGCTTTGAGTGACGACGGCGGAACCGATAACGGCGGCATCGACACATCGGCCCTGGTGGATTTCACGATCACCGTGCTTCCGGTCAACGACGCGCCGACCTTCACACTCGGCGGCGATCAAGAAGTGCTCGAAGATTCCGGCCTGCATACGGTGGAAGACTTCGCTACGAATCTGTCGGTCGGAGGCGGGTCGGACGAGAGCACCCAGACGCTCACCGGTTTCACCGTGAATGCCGACAGCCCATCATTATTTTCTGTGGGGCCCGCGATCGATCTGGGCGGCACGCTGACCTACACGTTGGCCGACAATGCCTTCGGCACAACGACCGTGACGGTAACCTTGAGTGACGACGGCGGCACCGATAACGGCGGCCAGAACTCCACCACCGAAATGTTCACGATCACCGTCGAGGACGTGAACGATCCGCCAGTCCCTGTCGACGACGTCGATTTGCAGGTTACCATCGGACGCACGAACACTTTGAACGTATTGGCGAACGACGATCCCGATTCCAACGAAATTGAGACGTTGCAGATCATTGACGTTTCCTCGGCCACCAACGGCACGATTTTCATCAGCCCCGACGGTCTCTTCCTGCTTTATACACCCGGCTCCGAGCTACCCGAGGGCACAACCGACACGTTCACCTACACGATCGAGGACAGCCGAGGCCTTCAGTCAACGACGTCGGCAACGGTGACGGTCGTGTTTACGACCAACAGCGTGACGGCTGAGGACGATACTTTCGGCGACGACGGCACGCTGATTCTCGAGGGCGACGTGCTGGTAGAACTCGACGTGCTGGACAACGACGTCGACGACCAGGGAGACGACTTCTCGATAGTCAGCAATAGCCAGGGCAGCCAGGGAGGTCTCATTGGCAACGACGGCGACAGGATCTTCTACACACCGCCCGAAAACTTCTTTGGCGAGGAAACGTTTACCTACACGATTGAAGACGAATTCGGCGCGATGGACACCGCGACGGTTACGGTCGTGGTGACGCCTGTAAACGACGCGCCGTCTTTCGAGCTGACCGCCCAGCCGGATCAGGAACTGCTCGAAGGCACGACTGATCTGCAAACGGTCATAGGCATTGCCGGCGATACGTCGGTCGGTGGGGGACCGCTCGAAGAATCCTCAGGCCAGTCACTCACTGGTTACGCGGTGACCACCAATCACGATGCCATGTTCGCCGTGCTGCCCTCGATCGACCTGGCCACGGGCAATCTTACCTATCAACTGGCCGACGGCGACGTGAACGGTCTGGCAACGGTGTCCGTGCGACTGGTCGACGACGGCGGCACCGACAATGGCGGTCACGACACGAGCGACCCGCAGACCTTCACGATCAACGTCACGCCGGTGAACGACGCACCGTCGTTCAGCCTGCCTGCCAATCCAGACCAAACGATCGTCGACGACGGCGGCACGGTCGTGGTGTCCGGTTTTGCCACCAACATTTCGCCTGGCGGCGGAGCGGACGAAGCAACCCAGACGCTCACCTTCCTGCCCACGCCTGACGTGAGCGGCATCGTGCAAAGCGTATCCATCGATCCGGCCACGGGAGATCTGACGATCGTTCCGGTGGTCGGTGCAGAAGGAACGACTACGATCGCGGTCCAGTTGATGGACAACGGCGGCACAGACAATGGCGGCATCGACACGTCGCCGACACAAACCTTTGACATCACCGTGGTCGCCGAGAACGATCCGCCGGTACTGGACAACCCTATCCCCGACATGCTGTTGAACGATGTGGACCCGGGCAACCCACCCAATCCCGGTCCGCAGCCCGATCCGATCGATCTGACGACCGTTTTTTCGGACCCGGACAGCGACCTGGCGTTCGAAGTGGTGTCCAACAGCAATCCGGAACTGGTGAGCGCGACGGTCAACGGCGACGATCTTATCATCAACTATTTGCCGTTCGACTCCCAACAGGACCGCACGCCGGCAGAAATCACCGTCCGCGCTACGGAGGTTGGCGGCACCGGACAGTCCGTCACCGACACGTTCCTGGTGAGTGTCGCACCCCAGACGACGTTCGAACTGTACGTTGTTGTGCGCGAATCACCTACTGATCCGCTGCCGCCCACTTTCGATTTTCAGTTCGACGAATTACCCACTTCGATTTCTGAAGTGAGCGTCGGTCAAACCTACGTGGTCGAAATCTACATGCGCGATCTGTTGGTACCGAATCTCATTGCCGGCACGGACTTTTCGGAGGTTATCTCCGGCGGCTTCGTGGACATCACTTATGACGCGGACCTGGTGTCAGACATAACACTGGACGACCTGTTCGACACAGGACCCTATACTCAAGACGATGCGAATCCTCCAAATTTGGACACGGATGGCTTGATCGAGCAGTTCGGCGGGTTGGCCGCAGCCACCGCCAGCGATTTGGGACTCAGTCCGCATTATGTGCGACTGGGATACCTTGAAGTGACGGCCACCTCGACGGGCACTCAACAGTTCAATCTGTCGCTGGACGATTTTGGTTCGGCGATCACCACGGCGCGCGTCGGCCGGGACGGAGCGCTGGACAATATCGCCGGCGACGTCCATCCCAGCCAGGTCGAGATACACAACGCCTCGGTCGAGCAGGTCCCGGGAACGATCATGTTAACCATCGATCCGGGCCAGAGCACGGTGGAGCTTGGCGGTACGTTCAGCGGCGAGGACCTCGAAGCCCAGCAGACCGGGGTCAGCGACACCGTTCAACTCAGCGGCACCATTACGATCGAGGTGGACGATCTCAATGACCCGTCGACGTTGCAAATCATCAATGCGAACATCTCCTGGGGCAACACAGGCGACTGGACGCCGACCGACGGCAGCGAAAACGGCAGTGGGATTCCCAATTTCGGTACGGACCCGGCTGCGTTTGGCCTGTTTGTGGCTGATCTGCTCGACGGCAACCCCTTCTATCTGGCAGGCCGGGATTTGATTTCGGGAATCGAAAGCGATCTCATCCAGTTGGGCGCAGGCGGCACTTTCGACGCCGCCGAGTGGGACTGGACGATGATTGCCGGCGAGTTCGACCAGCACTTGGGAGAGAATACCGAAACGACGGTCGGCGGAGCGGATGACTTTGTCGACGGCGTACCACTTACACCCAACTCGACCCCGCAGGCCTCGCTCGTCGTCGACAACGGCACGCTCACTCTGACGCTGCCGGTGGCGCATCATCTCGACATGCCCGCCCGCGCTGGCGCATCGACCACGTCGCCCGACGGCCTCATCACGGGCAGCAGCGGCGACGACCTGCACATGGTCGTTACCGGCCAGAGCGGCGGTGGCATCGTAGCGACCTTCAGCCTCACGGCACTTGCCATGGCCGCCTCACAAGCACCATCACAAAGCCCCGCGTTGATGCAGGACGAATCATCGGCAGCCAGTGCCGCGACGACCACGCTCGCTGCCGCAATGACGACTGAAGCAACGGGCACGACCTCGACGTACGCACGAACGACGCAAGTCGGGGCCGAGGATCTCCTGCAAGAAGGTGTGGCCATCTATCCGCCCGATCCTTTGCCGGCGACCGACTCGGCGAGCGACCCCGAGGATGACGGTCTGGACAATTACTTCGACGAGCTTGGTGGCGGCGGACAGGACGAGACGGCGAGCTTTGACGGCGACCAGGCGAACGAAGACGATCTGAGCGTGCTCGACGCGGCACTCGCCGACGGGTTCGACCTCATTTCCTGAAGTCGGTCCACGACCTGGCTGCGTTAAGGTGCTCCAAAGAACCGACGGTCGATGGCCTGGCAACCCTCGGCGACATAATGGTCGACCAGGCGAATCCGCAACGACCGTGGCGAAAGCTCGTCGTTCTGCCAGGCGTGGACCAGATCGGCGTGGGCGACGCGCAATTGTCGCATCACCGCCGTGCGGTCGTCGCTCTTTGATTTGCCGTTTGGGTCTTCTTGAGCTTGTTCGCTTTGGTTCTCATCGGAAACGGCGGTCTCGGGTTCTTCATCCGAAGTTCGCACCGCTTGCTGTGCCTCCAGAAAAGTGCCGCTGCTACCCGTGGCGATTTCGTCGAGCGTCTCGATGACGGCGGCGGCGCGGGCGGCGGCCACCAGGTCGGTATTCTGGTCGAGACCGGCAGCGTCGGTCATGGCGCGGGCCAAGAGTGTGTTGTCCTGTGCCGCTTGGGCCAGTTTCATACGCAGCGATGACGACAGATCGGCCGACAGTTGCAGCCGCGTGTCGGCCAGTTGCTGTGCGAAGTGGTCGTAAATTGCTTCCTCGATTTCTCGGCGCGGATTGTACATCGGCGGACGCCGTCCCACCAGCGCCAGACGCGTGGCAAACAGCGGCCCGGTCGGTGAAACGAATTGTCGGCCGAACGAGAGACCCAGGTGGGCGAGATTCTCGCTGGTCAGACCGCCGGCCGGACGTTCCGTGATGGGAAACAACTGCTCGCGTGCGTCACCGCCTTCCTGTGCGCACAACAGCAGCAAGCCAGCACAATAAGTATGGATCGTTTGCCCGGCGAGCGGCCGGCCACGCAGCGCGTCAACGCGGCTGGTGCGAAAGGTCAGATCGAAACGCGTCGGGCAGTCGATCGCCTCGCGGGCACGATCGGCCATTGCGCGTGCCGTCGACTCATCGTTGTGCCGCAGCACGACGAAGTGCAACGTCCGCTGCACGAAGACGTCGAGATTGGTCGCCTGCATTCGCGTGCCTCGTTCGGGCAAATCGACCACGACCATGCGGCGCCGGCCGTCCCTGTCTGTCTCATCGGTGATGACGCCCACGTGCGTGAACAGGCCGGGCTCCAGATCGGTGAACCGATTGTAGGGCGACGGATTGCGCATCAACAGCCAGTCACCGGGCCGCGCTTCGAAAGTGCCCCAACGATATCCGTCCTCAGCGAGCCCGTCGTCGGCCCGGGTCTTCAGCCAACCGAGCAGCGCACGCCGCTCGGCCGCTTGCGCGGCGGTCAAGTCGGAAGGTGAAACGGCCAAGAGAATCTCGTGCAACTTTGCGGCGGTCACCGCGGGCACGGGTAAGGTCGCGTCCTGTTGCGGGCGAGCGTCTTGCGGCAACCCGATCCGCCGAATCGTACTCACCGCGGCCAGCGCGAGATCGGGGGTGGTGCTCGGCTCGGCCAGAAAATCGACCAGGTCGCCCAACAAATCGACCTGACCCGTCACGGCGATCAACTCCAGCAGCCGGAACTTCGTTGGAGGATCGGCCGCCACGGCCCGCGTCGAACTGCCCGGCAGCGGATCGAATAACACCGGCGACATGACAACGGCGCCGATCGAACTGCGGTTTTCGATCAGGTTTTCAATCAGTCGTCGCCGCTGCAGCGGGCGGGCGGCCACCTGGTAGGCCACGTCGTTGAGCGCGTCGTACAACAGATAGCGCAATCGGCCCGACAGATCGATCAGTGCGGAGGTAGTTCGTAGATAGTCGCGCACGGCATCGCGCCGCCCGTCGGAGGCGGGCAGATCGGCAAAGAGTGTTCTCCGCTCGAACGCCTCGTCCAGCAAGGCGTCGACCGCGGCTTTGGCAACGACCAATTGTCGGGCTTGCTCGACGTACTGTGCGGGCCGCCGAGCGTCGTCGAAGGCCGCCATGTCGACAGCCCAGTGAAGCACGTCGTCGGCCGCACTCTGCACCTGCGACACTCGCTCGGCGGTAAAGTCGTCCGGCTCGGTGGGCATGTGCCGTTCGAGAGCTGTCAACGGTTCCGACACTGCTGCCAGAACGACTCGCTCGAAGCATGATGCCCACGCGAAGACGATGGCCGTTGCGACCAACGTCGAGCCGCATGTCCATCGATCATTGCGGATCGTCGAAAATCGTTGCATGGCGGGAAAATAGAAGTGGAGGAATTCTTGCCGGCGGCAACCGAGAAAACTGATTGACGAGGGCAAGAGGGTCGTCCGAACAAAACATTCTACATGGGGGGAAACGGTCGCGAATAGCGTTCGCGGCCGCATGTCAACCATAGCTCGCAGCCGGCGTTGTGTGAAGTGGTTAGAATTCCACTTGAAGGAGACCGGCATACGCAACAAATAGACGTGGAAGTCGGGAACCGCTAACGAAAGCTAGCGATTATAAGCGCCCATCAGCGGTGAGAGAACATGCCGGCTGAATGGCTGTCCTACACAAACCGTTCCACGTACATGAGGATGAGCATGACGACGAGCATCAGCCCGACGACCCACGCGCCGAATCGCAACGCGTGTGCGAGGATCGGTCCCATCTCTTCATTTCGCGTTGCCGAATAGACCAGACTGATTGAGACGATCAGCGGCAGCGCGTACCATAAATCGTGACCGCCAACGGCCAACAAACATCCGCTCACGATTCTTCCCCTTTCGCGGCCTTTGGTTCTTTGTCTTGCGCATCGTCCGGGACGTCATCTGGTCCGTCGCGCGGCTGGCGTTTCTTTTTTCGTGGTAACACGATGATCGGCCCGGCGTAGGCGTCGTAAATGACCAGGACATTCAGCAGGCCCGCGATCATCGTGTAGGCCGTCCCCAAATCATAAAAGCTGTTCAGCTGATAATTCCAATCTTCTAAGTCCTTGATGTCCCTGGGCGGCGCCATGAACCCACCCCACAACGGCTGGCGACCCGTGCGCATGCGTTGTGCCTGAACGAGTGCCGGCAGAGCGGGCAGACCGGCGCCGACCTGGCTGATGTAGTGCCAACGGCGCAGTTCCGGCGGCTGCCAGGCGGCATACACCACGTGCGAACCGCCCAAATACAGCCCGTAGAAGAACGTGCCCAGGATGCAGACCATGAACAACACGCCCTTGGCGAACCGGCCCTGGTAGAAGTGGCCAAGTCCGGGCACCAGCCATGCCAGAAAGGCAGCCAGCGGCGGGTCACGCAACTCGATGGTGATCGTCTCCGGTGGTGCGGCTGGGGCCTTGGTGCTCGGGGCACTGGTGCTCATAACTTCGATCCACTGGGTGGGGCGAGTCGCGGTGCAAGTTGTTTGCGTCGAGCCCATCATTTTACGGCACCGGCAGCCGCGTGGCGAGACCGACCGGATCACGTTGTCATCCTGGTCATACTTCGCTCTTCGCTCGGCGAGGCCAGATCTTGGTTCCTGGTCAGCACCCCAGCAGCCCCGATCCAGGAGTGAATTCAGCCCTTTTGCCAGCAAGGAAGCCGGCCTGTGGAAACCCATCTCGTCGACCTGCGGGCCGTTGTGAGAGACGGGCAAAAACGGTATATTTTGGGTTTTCCTGAAGTCGCTTTTTCCCGGCAAAATGGGGCGTTTTTCAGCGAATGTGGCGGGTGCCACGGCGGGTCCGGCCGAGCGGCCCGCATTCCCGTAGGTCGCCCGCCCATCTTGCCCTGGCGAAAGGACGCACAACACGGTGTCTACCGACGGACCCACTGACGAAAACGAAGCGGATCTGCCCGCCGACGAGTCTACCGATCAAAACGGCGAGGGCCAGCAGGCCCCGCAGCCGATCGCTGCCCGCCTGCTCGAAATGCCCATCGAGGATGAGCTGAAGGACAGCTACCTGACGTACGCCATGAGCGTGATCGTCAGCCGGGCGTTGCCCGATGTGCGCGACGGTCTGAAGCCCTCGCAGCGGCGGATTCTCGTCGCCATGAACGACTTGAATCTTTCGCCCGGCGCCAGCCGCGTGAAATGTGCCAAAATCTCCGGCGACACCAGCGGCAACTATCATCCGCACGGCGAAAGCGTCATCTATCCCACGCTCGTCCGCATGGCCCAGGAATGGAACATGCGACACGTGCTGATCGACAAGCAGGGCAACTTCGGTTCGATCGCCGGTCTGCCGCCGGCCGCCATGCGGTACACCGAAGCCCGCATGTCGCCTTACGCCTCTTTGATGCTCGAAGATATCAAGCTCGACACGGTCGACTACGTACCCACCTACGACGAGCGGCACACCGAGCCGGTTGTACTGCCGTCGAAGTTCCCCAACCTGTTGGTCAACGGCGCCAACGGCATCGCGGTCGGCATGGCCACTTCGATCCCGCCGCACAACCTGGGCGAAGTTTGCCGGGCCGTCATCGCGCTAATCGACAACCCTGCCCTTTCCATCGACGAAATCATGGAGATTGTGCCGGGGCCCGATTTTCCCACCGGCGGCGTGGTGTGTGGTCGGGCCGGCATTCGCCGCGGCTATTACACCGGTCGCAGCACGATCGCCGTCCGCGCCCGCACCACGATCGACAACGACGGCAAGAGGAACCGGATCGTCGTTTCCGAGATCCCCTTCCAACAGTCGCGCGATCGAGTGGAACAGCGGATCGCCGAGCTGGCCTCCGAAGGCCGCATCCCCGGCATCTCCGGTGTCCGCAACGAAAGCGATCTGAAAGAGCCGGTCCGCCTGGTCATCGAGTTGAAACGGGACGCCGATCCCGACGTCGTGCTCAATCAGCTCTACCAGTTCTCGCCGCTGCAAGATTCGTTCTCGCTGATCTTCCTGGCGCTGGTCGACGGCAAGCCGCGCATCCTTTCGATCAAAGAGCTGCTCGAAGAATTCTTGCGGCACCGCGTCCACGTGATTCGCCGCCGCACGCAGTTTCTGCTCAGCCGCGCCCGCAAGCGGAAGCACACGGTCGAGGGGCTGTTGCTGGCCCATGCCAACATCGACGAGGTGATCCGCGTCATTCGCTCCTCGAAGACCCAGCCCGAGGCGAAAGAGCGGCTGATGGAAATCGAGTGCCCGGCCGCCATGCTCGAACGGGCGCTCGGCGCCACCGGCTTCGCCCAATTTCAACAGGAGCGCGGCGCCAGCGACGTCTACACGCTCACCGCCGTGCAGGCCGACGCCATTTTGAAGATGACGCTCGGCCAGTTGGTCAATCTCGAACAGGAAAAGCTGGCCGGCGAGCACGCCAAGTTGCTGGAAAACATCGCCGAACTGTCCGGCATCCTGGCCGACGAGCAGAAGATCTACGCCATCATCCGCAGCGACATGCAGGAGCTGATCAAAAAACACGCGGACGACCGCCGCACCGAGCTGAGCGGCGAAGAGGTCGGCGAGATCGACCTGGAGGACCTCATCAGCGAAGAGACGATGGTCGTCTCCATCAGCCACAAAGGCTACATCAAACGCACGCCGGCAAGCACGTATCGCGCCCAACGCCGCGGCGGCAAAGGGCTCAAGGGCGCCAAGGCCGACGAGGAAGATCCCATCGAGCACCTCTTCGTCGCCAGTACGCACGCCTATCTGATGTTCTTCACCAATCACGGCAAAGTGTATTGGCAAAAGGTGTACGGTCTGCCGCAGCTCAGTCGCGAGAGTAAGGGTCGCGCGATTGTCAATCTGCTCAATCTCGCCGAGGGCGAAACGATCGCCGACTGCCGCGCGGTACGCGATTTCGATGAGCCGGACCACTATCTCCTCATGGCCACCCGCAACGGCCTGGTCAAGAAAACCGAACTGAAGGCGTACCGTCGGCCCATGAAACGAGGCATCATCGCCATCAAGCTCCGCGAGGGCGACGAGCTGGTCGACGTGGTCGTTGCCAAGGGCGGAGACGAGATCGTGCTGGCCACGGCGGGTGGCATGGCCATCCGCTTCGCCGAGAGCGATCTGCGGGCGATGGGCCGCAACTCCAGCGGTGTGAAGGGCGTGAAGCTGGTGGGCGAGGACCGCCTCGTTGGCATGGTCGTGGCCGATCCGGAGGCCGCGCTGCTCACCGCTTGTGAAAATGGTTACGGCAAACGGACACTCTTCGGTCCGAATCGAACCGACGAGCCGGCGAGCGACGACGAGGAAGAACTCGCCTCGGCCAATCACTACCGCACACAGGGCCGCGGTGGCAAGGGACTTCGCGACATCAAAACCACCAGTCGCAACGGCAACGTGGTGAGCATCGTCCCCGTGACCGACGAGGACGAGGTGTTGATGATGACCTCGCTCGGCAAGATCCAGCGGGTTCGCGCCGGCGAGATCAGCCTCATCGGTCGCAACACGCAGGGCGTGCGGATCATGGGCCTCGACGAAGGCGACAGCGTGGCCGCCGTGGTCCGCGTGCCCCGCGACGAGGACGACGAAGACGACGAATCACCCGCCGAACCGCCGGGCGAGTCTGCGATCGGTCAGGACGAGTAGGTAACTTCTCGACCTCACAACCCGTCGTCTGCCCACGTGGAAAAGCTGGCCGAGGGGTGGCCAATGTCATAGAATGGTGGCTTGGGCAACTCGCTCCAGGCGCCTCATGTTATGCCAAAGACGGTCAAGATACTCATCGCGCTGCCGTTCGTGTTGGTGTTTGCCTGTTACGGCTGCATTCGCATCTGCAATCCGCACGCCGGGTTTTCGAACATTCGTGTTTCCCAAGAGACGACCCACGTCACCAAGCCGCTTGGCCCGGACGGCATGGTCGACTTTCTCGCAGCGCTCAACCTGCGGCAGAGCAAAGGCGTGACGCCGGAGAACAACGCGGCCGTGCCGCTCTGGCGGGCCGCCGGACCGTCGACAATCGAGCCGCAGCACCGGGCCGAGTTTTTCCAGCGGCTTGGCATCGATCCCTTGCCCGACGAGGGACCGTACTTCATCCCCTTTGAAGATTTCCTCAAACAGCATCCGGAGATGCTCGCCAGGCTCGGACAGAACAACAAATCCTCCGTGGAAGATGAATCTTCCCATGAGGAGGACTCGGAACCGACTGCCGAAGAAGCAGCCAATGAATTGCCAGATGATGTCGCAGCCGACGAACCCGGCATGGTGCGCACTGCCGAAGAAATGGCCATGGAGCAACAG
>Ga0315553_10003071_pt1 | contig 13169 bp, 12 predicted proteins | sample SalMarSW160140MG_FD_203099 | JGI IMG/M metagenome (GOLD analysis project Ga0315553, IMG submission 203099) | Salt marsh sediment microbial communities from the Plum Island Ecosystem LTER, Massachusetts, United States - Salt Marsh Sediment SW1601-40 ... | reverse complement strand
GAGTGCGGAAGAAAACTCGCGCGCCTTCCATGAGTTCATGGTCGAAAATGCGAGTCGGGAATTCACCGATACCCATGTGCTGGCGTTTCACACGCACGGTCCGGGGCTCATCCATTCGAGGAACCCCGTCACGTCGCTGGAGGACTTCCAGAACCTCAAGATCCGCGGTGGTTCCCGCGTCATCAACCTGATGCTGGAGAAGCTCGGCGCGGAGCCGGTCGGGATGCCCGTGCCGGCGGTGCCTGAGGGGCTGTCGTCGGGCGTCATCGACGCGACGACAATTCCGTGGGAGGTGACCCCGGCCCTGCATGTGGCCGAACTGGTGCACAATCACACGGGCTTCTCGGGCGATCACGGCTGGTACACGCAGACCTTCGTGTTCGCGATGAACAAGAACACCTACGACAACCTGCCGGACGATCTCAAAGCGATTATCGACGCCAACTCCGGGCCCGATCTGGCGGCCGAATTCGGCCGTGCCATGGATGAGGGCGACGATGTCGGATTGAAGATCGCACAGGACGCCGGCAACAACATCATCACGCTCGACGAGGCCGAGACCGAACGCTGGAAGGCGGTGGCCCAGGAAGTCATCGACGACTGGATCGCCGATATGAACGACCGCGGCTATGACGGCCAGGCGCTGCTCGACAGAGCCAGGGAGCTCATCGACCAAAACTCGATGATGTAACTTTCCGCGACATTCTGCCGGCCGCCGGGCGACTGGCGGCCGGCGCCTTTCACCGCTAGGTTGCCTCAACGTCGGACAACCGATTCCCGAGCCCATGCCCGAACAGCGGCCTGATCCTCTGCCACCGGCTTTGACGTCAATGATCGGCCGGATCGCATGGGTGCTGGCCCTCGCCGGCGGGGTTGTGCTTGTCTTCATCACTGTCGTCACCGACGCCAGCATCATCGGGCGGGCTCTGATCGCGCTGGGTCTGAGGCCGATCCAGGGCGATTTCGAAATCGTGGAGACCGGCACGGCGTTCGCCATTTTCTCCTTCATGCCCTGGTGCCAGTTCAATCGCGGGCACGCCTCGGTCGACATCTTCACCTCCCGGTTGCCGCCGGTGGTGCTCAGGGTCTTTGACCTTGTCGTCGACGCGGCGTTCGCGGTCGTCATAACGGTTCTCGTGTGGCGCATGGGCGTGGGGCTCGCCGACAAATACGCCAACCACCAGACGACCTTCATCCTGCAGGTGCCCGTGTGGTGGACCTATGCGGGAGGCATGGTCGGCGCGGTTGCGTGGGTCACGGTCAGCTACTACTGCCTCGTCGAGAGCGTGGTGTGTGTCATCAAGGGTGTCGACCATCGCGTCTCGCTGAGGTCCGAGATTTGAGCCCGTTCGAACTCGGCCTGTGGTCGTTCCCGATCGTGCTCGCGATGATCTTCGCGCGCGTGCCCATCGGGCTGGCGATGCTGGTGGCCGGAATCGTCGGCAGCTATCTGGTGCTGGGCAGCTGGAACCCGATGCTGGCGCAGCTCAAGGCGGTCACCGTCACCACCTTCTCGACCTACTCGCTGTCGATCATTCCGCTGTTCCTGCTCATGGGCGAATTCGCCACCCTGGGTGGGTTGTCCTCGGCGCTGTTCCGGTCGTCGGAGAAGATCCTCGGGCACTACCGCGGCGGGGTGGCGATGGCCGCGATCGGCGCCTGCGCGGCGTTCGGCGCCATTTGCGGCTCGTCGCTCGCGACCGCCGCGACGATGGGCCGGGTGGCGCTTCCCGAACTGCGCACGCACGGCTATTCGAGCGCGCTGGCGACCGGCGCGCTGGCGGCCGGCGGCACGCTCGGCATTCTCATCCCTCCTTCGGTGGTGTTGGTGATCTACGCCATCCTGACCGAGCAGAATATCGCCAAGCTGTTCGTTTCGGCGTTCGTGCCCGGCATTCTGGCGGCGATCGGATACATGATCGCGATCTCCATCTATGTGCGCCTCAACCCCAACTCCGCCGGCCGGCGGGAGAAAGCGCCCCTGGCCGAGCGGCTGCGGGCGATGTCCGATATCTGGCCGGTGCTGTTGATCTTCGGTTTGGTCGTCGGCGGCATCTATGCGGGCTGGTTCACCCCGACCGAAGGCGCCGCGGTCGGCGCGGCGGGAACCGGCATCCTGGCCTTCGCCAACGGCGGCATGACGCGCGAGAAACTGCTGCAGGCGTTTCTGGCCACCGCGCTGACGACGGCAATGATCTTCTTCATCATCTTCGGCGCCCAGATCTACAACTCGTTCCTGGCGCTGAGCCAGTTTCCGCGCGTGATCGCGGCCGTCATTGCCGGCCAGGGTCTCAATCCATGGGTGGTGCTGGTGGCGGTTCTGCTGATGTATCTGGTGCTCGGCTGCCTGATGGATTCGCTGTCGATGATCCTGCTGACCATTCCGATCATCTATCCGATCATGACGGGATTCGATTACGGCCTGGCGCCGGAGGAGTTTTCCATCTGGTTCGGCATCCTGGTGTTGATCGTGGTTGAGGTCGGACTGATCACGCCACCGGTGGGACTCAATCTGTTCGTGATCAACTCGATGTCGAAGGACACGCCGCTGAGCGCCACCTATCGCGGGGTCATCCCGTTCGTTACCGCCGACGTCATTCGGACCGCGATCCTGGTCGCCTTCCCGGTCATCACGCTGTTCCTGGTGCGGTTGTTGTCGGGCTGACGCCGGCGGTCCGCTTCAAAGCGTGCGGCGGGCGGTACGAAAATAGTTGAGCCAGCGCCGGTAGGGTTTCAGGCCCGAGATCGAAATCGCCACGGAACCGGTGGCCGGGGTGTCGAGGGCGGCCATGGCGTCGCGATAGCGCCCGTCGGCGATGCGCAGCGTGCCCAGTCGATAGGCGACACGCTGGCGGGTCCGGATCTTGACGTGCGGGTTGGTGTTGATTTCGTAGATCTCCGGCCGCCCGCCGACAACGCCGAAATCGACCCGTCCGTATTCGATCCCGGCGGTCTCGAAAGCCGACCACAGCGTGTCGCGGTAGGGCCCGGTCTGCACATACTCTCGCTCCTCTTCGAACTGCTCCTGCGAGGCGATGCCGGGGCGGCCGACTTTGACCCACCAGACACGGTCGGTCACCCACACGGCCGGCACAAACGCCTCGCCGACGCGGTAGGCCGCGTAGCGGACGAAAAAGTCGGGCGCCAGGGGCTCGGCGCAATACTCGACCGCCATCAGTTCCCTCAGCGGCACGCCGGTGGCAAGCAGGCGTTCGGCTTCGGCCTCGACCTCGGCGGGGCGGTGCAGCAATTCGGACATCACCCCGCGATGGGCCGAGCGGGTGCGCAGGAAAACCGGGAACCGGTCGGGTTGTTCGCCGTCCTCGAGGCGCCACACCGCATGGGCGTTGATGCCGTCCGCGTTGAGGCGTCGCAGCAGTGCAAAGCGCTCGAGGACGCGGGCGGGATTGTTGAGCACCCTGAGGCCGGCGGCGGCGAGCGCCTGATAGGTCTGGGCGGCGAGCTCCAGATCCCAGGCGCTCAGGCGGTCGAAATCGGTGAAGATGTAGGTGGCGCGCGGCAGGGTCGGGCCGCGGAACAGCCGATCGTAGCTCATGGTCCGGAATTTGGTGCGGCCCATGAGGCGGCGCACGCCGCGGTGGGTGTAGGTGAAGCCGCCGGCGACGACGAGCACGATCATGGCGTTGTCCGAGTGTGGCCAGGGCGCAACGTTTGGTTCCCTCGTGGCGGAATTGGCGGCCGGCGGGGCGCCGGACCTTTATCGATCCGGCAAATTCTGCGATAGAATGTGCTTGTGGCTCAACCGGATAGTGGAGTTCATCGATGGTAAGGCTTGACAGGACCAAGCTGCTGGGCTTCCGGCTCGTAGCGGACAGCGCGCCGGCGCTGCAAGCAAAGATCGGGGAGAACGGCGAGAAAGCGCCGGCGTCGGGAAATCCGATTGCGGCTGGTGCCAAGATCGGCGGCAACGGCGAAAAGGCGCCCGCGACAGAGCGGCCGGTGGCCGCCGGGGCCAAGATCGGCAACGGCTCCAAGAAGCCGGTCACCGTCGGGGCGAAGGTCGGCATCACCGAAAAGCGGCCGGCGAAGGCCGTCATCGGCGCCAAGATCGGCAACCCCAAGCTCGACCGGGAAAAGGCGCAGGCCGTCATCGGCGCCAAGATCGGCGGCGAGAAGCGCCCCAGCTGACCGACCCGGGCCGGGATTCGGATCGGTGACCGGCACGGTGCCCGATCCGTCCGTGCCGGGCGTGATGTCGTGCCTGCCCGATGCAGCGCGGGCGCGAGCGCTCGACCGGGCCATGCGTCAGGGGCTGGCCGACAGCCTGGCGCACATCGCCGAGCGGGCGCGCGGCGAGATCGCCTACGACGAGGCCGGCTTGCAGCGCACGATTGCGGCGATCCGCGAGCGGCGCTTCGCACCGCTCATCTTCGCGCTTTACTACGATCTGGTGTCCGCCATCGAGGCCGGGCGCGATGAGGAGGCCGCCGTCCTCATCTCGCGGATTGCCGGTTCGGCTCCGATCGAAGGGCCGATGGTGGTGTGCCGCATCGAGGACGAACCGATCGGACCGAACGCCGCGATCTACCGCGACAAGATGGACACCGACGCCGAGCTGAAATTCGGTTTCCTGCAGCCCTCTCAGGCCGAGGCGAAGGCCTTCATGGACTGTTTGGAGGCGGCACGGGCGAGGTTTGGTGCGGTGCTGCCCGGCCTCTTTGCAGAGATGGAGGCGCTCATCTCCGAACTCATTCTCGCCACCGAACCCGATGACGGCTCGAGCCGGTTCACGGGCGGGTCGTCCTACATGTTGTGGGGGGCGCTGTTTCTCAATCCGCGCGTTCAGGCCGAGCCGGTCGCCCTGGTCGAGGCGATCGCCCACGAATGCGGGCATTCGGCGCTCTTCGGGCACACGATCGCCGAGCCGCTGGTGCGCAATCCGGACGCCGAGCTGTTCACCTCGCCGCTCAGGGACGACCCGCGGCCGATGGACGGGATCTATCACGCCACCTGGGTGTCGGCGCGCATGGCGTGGGCGATGGCGACACTGATCGCGAGCGGGGCGCTGGACAGCCGGGAACGGGATATGGCCGCGGGCCGGCTCGAAGCGAATCGGGCGGGCTTTCACTCCGGGCTCGAAACGGTGCGTCGGCACGGGCAGCTTTCGGTGACCGGGGCCGCCCTGATGGCGGGCGCCGAGGCGGACATGGCGGCGTTGGCGGGCTGAGCCGGCGGTTCCCGAAGACGGCTAGCGCAAGAACCGCGGGGTGAACCGGAAGCGGGCCCGCGAAGCGGCGCCGGTGTGCCGCATCAGCCGCTCGTAGACCAGGGAGCAAACGAAAAAGATGACGATGGAAATGGCGAGGAAATAGAGCGCCGCCACGGAGAAGTGCAGGAAGACGTTGAAGTCGCGCTCGAACAGCTCGCCGGCCTTGTTCATCAGGTCCTTCTGCTGGCCGATCACCGGCAGCGAGAAATAGACAAGCGCGGTGGCCTGGAACAGGAACACGATCTCGTTGGTGTAGGCCGGCCAGGCGATGCGGATCATGTTGGGCCAGACCACGGAGCGGAACTGCCGCCAGCGCGACATCCCGTAGGCCCGCGCCGCCTCGACCTCGCCGCGGGGCACGGTGCGCAGCGCGCCATAGAGGATTTCGGCCGTGTAGGCCGTGGTGTTGAGCGCCAGCACGATCGGGCCGAGAAACAGCGGATGCAGGACCAGCCAGTCGATGCCCATCGGCTTCCACAGCGACTGATTGAACGACAGCATCAGCGTGTAGAACATGAACAGCTGAATGAAGAGCGGCGAGCCTCGGAAGGCGTAGACATAGCCCGCCGAGAGGAGCCGGACGGGCGCGATGCGCGAGTTCTTGCCAAAGGCGAAGCCGATGGCGAGCAGGAACCCGACGGGGATCGAGGCGAAGGCGAAATACAGGTTGAACAGCGACGGCACCGCCAGGGTCCGGATGTCGCCGATCACCGGATTTGCCGTGAGCCAGTCCATCGCTAGCGATCCGCGCTGAGCATGCCCCTGCCGGCCCAGCGGGTGAGGGCCCGGAAGCCGCGCTCGGAGGCGAAGGTGACCAGGATGTAAAAGACGAACAGCACGAAATAGTAGCGCCAGCGCCAATCGCCATGGAGGAACCCGACCTGGGTCAGGAAGTTCGGCGTCCCGAGGCGGTCGGCCCACATGACGATATCGGCGATCTGCAGCAGCGAAAGCAGTGAGGTCGCCTTGACGAGAATGAGCCAGACATTGGACAGCCCCGGCAGGGCGTAAATCCACATCTGGCGGACATGAATGCGCCACATCACCTGCCGCCGGCTCATCCCGAAGGCCCGGGCCGCCTCGAGCTGGCCCTGGGGCACCGCCCGCATGGCGCCGTGGATGACCGACGCGGCGAAGGCGCCGTAGATGATGCCGAGGGACACGCAGGCGAGCGCCAGATATTCCCAGGTGCCCAGTATCCAGTTGGCGTCCGGGCAGGGTGGCCAGACCCCTGGATTGGCGGCGATCGCCTCCGCGGTGCAGCGGCTGCGGGCGAGGAATGCTTCGACCGCCTGCTCGAAGGCGAGGGGAAAAAACAGGAAGAACAGGACGTCCGGCACGCCCCTGACGATGGACGTGTAGAGGTTGCCGAGCTGACGCAGCGGCCAGAAACGGGCGTTCTTGGCGGCGGCGCCCATGAGGCCGAAGACGAGCGCCAGAGCGGCCCCGAATATGCCGGCCAGGATGGTGAAGCGGAAGGCGCCGTACCAGGCAAAGTGCTTGCCGTTGGTGATGTAGGCCAGGGCGTCGGCAAAGCCCGGCCCGAGAAGCGCGTTCAGCCAGTCCGGCATGGTCGATGTTCCGGGTCAGGAAGAGGGCGGGCCGGAGTTGCGGCCCGCCCCGAAAAAACGCGTTCGCTCACATCTCGGAGTAGAACGGTCCGGTGTCGAACCACTTGGAGATGAGAGCGTCGAGGGTGCCGTCGGCCTTCAACTCATCGAGAGTGGCATTGAAGGTCGTCTCGAGATCGTCGTCGGCCTTCCTCAGGCCAATCCCGACGCCGCCGCCGATCGGGATGGCGGGCCCGTCGATCTTCAGCGCGCCGCCGGAGCCATCGGCGATGGGCTGCAGGTAGGGGGGATCCAGCATGACCATGTCGATATTGCCCGCGCTCAGATCAGCGACCGCCTGGTCGGCGGTCTCATAGCTGAGGATGGTATTGCCGTCGGCGAAGTTCTCCTCGGCGTAGCCGGCCTGGATGGTCGATGTCTGAACGCCGATGCGGACCCCGCTGAGATTGTCGAAGTCAAACGAGGCATCGGCGGCCATGAGGAACACGGACGGATCGGGCGGGTAGTAGTCCTCGGAGAAGTCGATCGATTGCATCCGCTCCTCGGTGATCGACATCCCGGCCATGATGGCATCGTAGTTGCCGGCCATCAGGTTGGGGATGATCGAATCCCACTCGTTGGTGACCCAGACGCAGTCGAGGCCGGCACGCTCGCAGATTGTATTGCCGAGCTCGATCTCGAAGCCGTCGACTTCGCCGGCGTCGTTCATGAAATTCCAGGGTGCGTAGGCGCCCTCGGTGCCCAGCCTTATCTGCTGGGCGTTGGCGGCCGTGCCCGTCAGGGCGACGATGGCAGCCGCGGCCAGTAGTTTCTTCATGATGGTTCTCCTTTGTACGCTTTCGTTTCTCGTTTTCTTCCGACGCCGCCGCGAGCGTGTTGGCTCACACCCGTTCGTGAGCCTGGCCGGCGGCGTTCAGAAACTGCCTGAGCCGCTCGGACTTGGTGGCGCTGAACACCTCGTTGACGCCTCCTTGCTCCTCGATCAGTCCGTTGTGCAGGAACACCGTGCGGTCAGAGACCTCACGACAGAACTTCATGTCGTGGGTGACCACGATCATGGTCCGTCCCTCGTCGGCGAGCATCTTGATGACCCGCAACACCTCGATTTCGAGCTCCGGGTCGAGGGCCGAGGTCGGTTCGTCGAACAGCATCACCTTGGGGCGGATGGCGAGGGCGCGGGCGATGGCGGCGCGCTGCTGCTGACCCCCGGATAGCTGGGCGGGGTAGATGTCGGCCTTGTCGGCGATCCCCACCTTGTCGAGCAGCTCCATGGCGTCCGCGCGGGCCTTGTCGCGGGGGTGGCCGAGGACATGGACCGGGGCCTCCATGACGTTGCGCAACACTGTCATGTGCGACCACAGGTTGAACGACTGAAAGACCATGCCGAGCTCGGCCCGTATGCGCCTTATCTGCTCGGCGTTGGCGGGGTGGCGGTGTGGCGGGGCGCCGACCAGCGCGATCTCCTCGCCGTCGATGGCGACGGTGCCGGCATCGGGGATTTCCAGCATGTTGATGCAGCGCAGCAGCGTCGACTTGCCGGAGCCGGAGGATCCGATGACCGTGATCACCTCGCCGGCGTCGGCGTGCATCGTGATGCCCTTGAGAACCTGGAGGGAATCAAAGGACTTGTGCAGATCGACGACTTCGATGATCGCGGTCATGGTTATGGACGTCCCTCTGCCAGCAAAGCAGATGCCGGCCGTTTAGCAAAGCCAAAACCTTTTCGCTTCGCCGCGAATGGTGAAGGGAGCGCTGGACAATCGGCGCCCGGGCCGGTTGAAATCGGGGCGGCGGATGTCCGCCGGCGGCGGGGAGCCGGGCGATGAAAGCCGACAGCGTGCAAATGCTGGCCGAAATCGAGGCGCGCCGTGACGAGCTGACGGATCTGGCCGCTTCGCTGGTGCGGATGGAGACCGTCAATCCGCCCGGCGAGGGGTATCGGGAAATCTGCGATTTCATCGGGGGGCGCCTGAGCGGGCGCGCCTTCGAGATCGAATATGTGCGCGCGGACGGGGCGCTGGGCGACAGCGACCGGCATCCGCGCTGGAACGTGATGGCGCGCCGGGAGGGCGATGCGGCGGGCCCGTGCGTGCATTTCAATTCCCACATCGACGTCGTCGAGGCGGGCGGCGGCTGGACCGTGCCGCCGTTCGGCGCCGAGGTCAGGGACGGCAACCTTTACGGGCGCGGCGCGTGCGACATGAAAGGCGGGCTCGCCGCCTCGATCGTCGCCGCCGAAGCTTTTGTCGACACCCATCCGGGCTTTGCGGGGGCGGTCGAGATCTCCGGCACGGCGGACGAGGAATCGGGCGGTTTCGGCGGGGTCGCGTATCTCGCCGAGCAGGGCTATTTCCGCCCCTCGCGGGTGGACCATGTGATCATCCCCGAGCCGCTCAACAAGGACCGGATCTGCCTCGGCCACCGCGGAGTGTGGTGGGCCGAAATCGAGGTTTTCGGACGCATGGCCCACGGCTCGATGCCGTTCCTGGGGACCAGCGCCATCCGCCATATGGGGGCGGTGCTCAGGGAATTTGAAGAGCGGCTGATCCCGGCGCTGGCGGGCGTCACCACGGCAATGCCGGTGGTGCCCGAGGCGGCCCGGCAGGCCACCATCAACATCAATTCCATCCATGGCGGACAGGCCGAGCCCGAGGCCGAGTACACCGGGCTGCCGACGGCGCTGGTCGCCGATTCCTGCCGGCTGGTCATCGATCGGCGGTTCGTGATCGAAGAGGATCTCGAGGCGGTCAAGGCGCAGGTTGGCGGCATTCTCGAGGAGTTGGTGGCCTCGCGGGAGGGTTTCGGCTACCGGATTTCCGACTTGTTCGAGGTGATCCCGACGATGACCGAGCCGCACGCGCCGGTGGTCCGGGCGGTCGCCGGAGCGGTCCGCGAAATCCTCGGACGGGAGCCGGAATTCGTCGTGTCGCCAGGCACTTACGATCAGAAACATATCGACCGGATCGGCAAGCTCCACGATTGCATCGCCTACGGTCCCGGCATCCTCGATCTCGCCCATCAGCCGGACGAATATGTGGGCATCGACGATATGGTCGACGCCGCCAAGGTGATGGCGTTGGCGCTGGCGGAACTGCTTCCCTCGGAGGGGTGAAGCCATCTACAATGTTGAAAACGGAACATTCAGGGGGCTCAAGGCAGGGAAGGAAGCAACATGAATACGCCATTGAGAAAACTGGCGATCGCCGTGCTGCTCATGGGTGCGGCGAGTGCGATGCCGGCGTTGGCACAGCGCACCGATATCAATGTTGGAATGGTGCTCGAGCCGCCCATTCTCGATCCCACGGCCGGGGCGGCGGCGGCGATCGACGAGGTCGTTTATGCCAACGTGTTCGAGGGACTGACGCGGTTTGCCAGTGACGGCAGCATCCAACCGGCGCTGGCTGAATCCTGGGACATCTCCGAGGATGGGCTGACCTTTGTCTTTCATCTGCATGACGGGGTCAGGTTCCACGACGGCACGACGATGGATGCCGAAGACGTCAAGTTTTCCATCGAGCGGGCGCAGGCGGAGGACTCCACCAACGCCCAGAAGCCGCTGTTTGCCGGCATCGTCAGCGTCGAGGCCGTCGATCCGCTCACCGTCAGGTTCACGCTGTCCGAGCCGAACGGCAATTTCCTGTTCAACATGGCCTGGGGTGATGCGGTGATCGTCGCGCCGGAGAGCGCCGCGGACAACGCCACCGACCCGATCGGCACAGGCCCATTCAAATTCGTCGAGTGGGTGCAGGGCGACCATGTCGAGCTGGCCAGAAACCCCGACTATTGGGGCACCCCGGTACGGCTGGAAAAGGCGACGTTCAAATTCATCGCCGATCCGACGGCGGCCTTCGCCGCGATGATGGCCGGTGATCTCGACGCCTACCCGAACTTCCCGTCGCCGGAGACGCTGCCGCAGCTCGGCGCCGATCCGCGTTTCGAGGTCATCGTCGGCTCCACCGAGGGCGAGACGGTGATGGCGATGAACTACAACAGCCCGCCACTCGACGACATCAGGGTGCGTGAGGCGATCGCGCATGCGATCAACCGGCAGGAGATCATCGACGGGGCGATGTTCGGCTACGGTACGCCGATCGGCACCTTCTTCCCGCCGAGCAATCCCGACTATGTCGATCTGACGAGCCTGTCGGACTACGATCCGGAGAAGTCGAAGGCGCTGTTGGCTGACGCCGGATACGGCGGCGGGCTGACGTTGCGCTTCGCGCTGCCGCCGGTGGCCACCTACGCCAGGCGGGGCGGCGAGATCATCGCGTCGCAGCTTCGGGCGGTCGGTATCGAGACCGAGATCAGCAATCTCGAATGGGCGCAGTGGCTCGAGCAGGTGTTCCATGGGCTCGACTACGACCTGACGATCGTTTCGCACACCGAGCCGTTCGACCTCGAGATCTTCTCGCGGCCGGACTACTACTTCCAGTACCACAATGAGGCGTTCAACCAGATCATCGCCGATCTCGCCTTCGAGACCGATCCGGCGAAGCGATCGGCGCTGATCAAGGCGGCCGAGACCAATCTCGCGGAGAACTACGCGGCGGTGTTTCTGTTCCAGCTCGCCAAGACCGGCGTCGCCAACGCCAAGTTGCACGGGCTATGGGAGAACTCGCCCACCCAGGCCAACGATCTGACGGCGGTGTACTGGGAAGAGTAGCCTTCGAACCACGGGCGGGCCGGCACTCCGGCCCGTCCCCGTCCCCGCGCGAGCGGACTTGATGGTCAATTTCCTCATCGGCCGGCTGGCCTCGCTCCTGGTGAGCCTGATCGCGGCATCCGTCGTGATCTTCGTGGTGATCGAGGTGATCCCGGGCGATCCGGCCTCCTACATGCTGGGGCTCAACGCGCAGCCGGATACCGTGGCGGCGCTCAGGGAGCAGCTGGGGCTCGATGCGCCGGCGTTGCAGCGCTACTTCGCGTGGATCGGCGGGCTGGTGCAGGGCCAGTTCGGTATTTCCTACACCTACCGGGTGCCGGTCGCCGAGTTGATATCCGACCGGCTGTGGATCTCGCTGCCACTGGCGGTCTACGCGCTGGTGCTGTCGACGCTTATCGCCTTTCCGGTGGGCATCTGGGCGGCGGCGCGACGCAACTCGCCGGCCGACATCACCGTCATGGGGGCGACGCAGCTCGGGATCGCGGTGCCGAATTTCTGGTTCGCGATGCTGCTGGTACTGGCCTTCTCAATTACCCTCAGGTGGTTTTCGGCCGGCGGCTTTCCCGGCTGGCAGGCGGGATTGTTTGAAGGAGTAAAGGCGCTGACGCTGCCGGCGATCGCGCTGGCGCTGCCGCAGGCCTCGATCCTGGCCCGGGTGATGCGCTCCTCGTTGCTCGAGACGCTGGGCGAGGACTACATCCGCACCGCCCGGGCCAAGGGACTCAGCCGCCGGCAAACGCTGTGGCGGCACGCGGTAAGGAACGCCCTCATCCCGGTCCTGACCATCATCGGGCTGCAGTTCTCGTTCCTGTTGGCCGGGGCGATCATCATCGAAAACGTGTTCTTCCTGCCGGGGCTGGGGCGGCTGGTGTTCCAGGGGATCACCCAGCGCGACCTCATCGTCGTCAAGTCGGTTGTGATCCTGCTGGTGTTCGCGGTGATCATGGTCACCTTCATCGTCGACATCGCCTACGCGATCGCCGACCCGCGGCTGAGGCGGCAACGATGATCGTCGAGGAAACACCCGCCGTCGAACCGCGGGCGGAGCTGGGACGGGCGGCGTTGAGAACGCGCAGCCTGGTGGCCGGCGCCATCTTGACCCTGGTGTTCATAGCGGCGGCGCTGATCTCCTTCGTCTACACGCCCTACGACGTCACCGTGCTGGCGATCCCCAACCGGCTGATGCCGCCCTCGCCGGCGCACTGGTTCGGCACCGATCATTTCGGGCGCGATATCCTGTCGATGATCATGGTCGGCGCCCGTACGTCGATTGCGGTGGCGTTCATCGCGGTGGGCATCGGCATCGGCCTGGGCGTGCCCCTGGGTCTGACCGCGGCCGCCAACCGACGCTCGCTTCTCGACGAAGCCATCATGCGCGGCAACGACTTGATTTTCGCCTTTCCGGCATTGCTGATCGCGATCCTGATCACGGCGGTTTTCGGGCCCGGAGCGGTCAACGCCATCGTCGCCATCGGCATCTTCAACATCCCCGTGTTCGCGCGGGTCACGCGGGGGGCGGCGCTGAGCCTTTGGACGCGCGAGTTCGTCCTTTCGGCGCGGGTGGCGGGCAAAGGCAGGGTGCGGATATCGCTCGAGCATATCCTGCCGAACCTCACCAACCTGCTCATCGTTCAGGGCACCATCCAGTTCTCGCTCGGCATCCTGGCCGAGGCGGCGCTCAGCTATGTCGGGTTGGGAGCGCAGC
>Ga0315553_10003070_pt1 | contig 13172 bp, 7 predicted proteins | sample SalMarSW160140MG_FD_203099 | JGI IMG/M metagenome (GOLD analysis project Ga0315553, IMG submission 203099) | Salt marsh sediment microbial communities from the Plum Island Ecosystem LTER, Massachusetts, United States - Salt Marsh Sediment SW1601-40 ... | reverse complement strand
GGCGTAAACAAGAGCTTCGGCGCCGTCGAAGCCGTCAAGGACGTCGATCTGAGCGTTGCCGACGGCGAGTTTGTTGTCCTTGTCGGCCCGTCCGGCTGCGGCAAGTCGACCCTGCTGCGCACGATCTCGGGGCTCGAGGAGGTGAGTTCCGGCCAGGTCTTCATCGGCGGCGAAGAGGTGACCGACTACGATCCGTCCGAACGTGGCGTGGCCATGGTGTTCCAGTCCTACGCCCTGTATCCGCACATGACGGTCGAACAGAATATCGGGTTCGGGCTGCGCATGGGCGGCGCCCCCCGGGAGGAGGTCGCCAAAAAGGTCGCCGAAGCGGCCCACACCCTCGAGCTCACCGAACTTCTCGGCCGCAAGCCGAGGGCGCTGTCGGGCGGACAGAGGCAGCGCGTGGCCATCGGGCGCGCCATTGTGCGCGACCCCGAAGTGTTCCTGTTCGACGAACCGCTGTCGAACCTGGACGCCGAACTGCGTGTGCAGATGCGCATCGAGATCGCCAAGCTGCATCAGCGCCTCCAGGTCACCATGATCTACGTCACGCACGATCAGGTCGAGGCGATGACGCTCGCCAACCGCATTGTGATCATCCGAGGCGGGCGCGTAGAGCAGGTCGGATCGCCCATCGAAGTGTACGACAATCCCAACAACATGTTCGTGGCCGGCTTCATCGGCTCGCCGCGCATGAACTTCCTCGACGGCACGATAGAAAAGGTCAACGCCAAGACCGCCCAGGTGAAGCTGGGGGGATTTGGCGGCACCCGGATCGAGGCCTCGCTGCGCGACGGGACAGCCGAAACCGGCCAGCCCGTCTCCATTGGTGTCCGCCCCGAGCAATTCGTCGAGGCCGACCCGGAGCGGCCCGGCCTCGCCGGCCGGGCGGTCGTTGTCGAGCAGCTGGGCGGCTCGACCTACATCTACGCGGTCGACGACCACGGCACGCAAATCACCGTCGAGCAGCGCGGCCATGCCAGCGTGCAAGACTCAGAAGAGATAAAGGTCGGCGTCGATCCGCAAACCTGTCTGTTGTTCGATCAGGCCGGGCAACGGATCTGACACGGCTCCACCGCCGCGTCCGGCGGTCGCTTGCGCCAACCCGCGCCGACCCGCCTATTCGAACCAGCTGGTCCCCGGATACTGGTGGGCCCTGGCCACCTCCTCGTCGAGCTCGAGCCCGATGCCGGGGGCGTCGCCGAGCTCGATGAACCCGTCTTTGATGATGTCGCGCTTGTCGCTGATGATGGTCGACCAGTAGTCGCGATGCGTCCAGTGGAACTCGAGGATGAGGAAGTTCGGGATCGAGGCGCACACATGCGCCGACGCCATCGAACCGATCGGCGAACTGACATTGTGCGGTGCGAACGGCATTGAGTAGATCTCCGCCATGTTCGCGATCTTGCGGCACTCGCTGAGCCCGCCGCATTTGGGAATATCCGGCATGATGATGTCGACGGCGTGCTTCTCGATGAGTTCGCGGAAGCCGTGCCTGAGATATAGATTCTCGCCCGCGCAGATCGGCGTTGAGGTCGCCGCCGTGATCTCGCGCATGGTGTCGATATTCTCCGGCGGGATCGGCTCTTCCAGCCACATCAGCTTGAGCGGTTCGAGGTCCCGGGCCAGCCGGATGGCGCTGTGCTTGTCGAGCCGCGTGTGCAGGTCGGTGGCGACCTCCACCTCGGGACCGGCCGCCTCGACCACCATTTCCGCCAGCCTGACCATTCGGTCGTGCTCCCACCGGTTGGGCGTCATGTTGAAGGGGTCCTTGACGTAGTGCTCGGTCTCGGAACCGGTGTGTCCGTACGCGAAGATGTCGAGATCGACCTTCAGTGCCGTGAAGCCGCGCGCCAGGATTTCATCGACGGTGCGTTTGGTCTCGTCCAGGTCGAGGCCCGGCGACACCTCACAGTCGGCGTAGACCCGGATCCTGTCGCGGAACTTGCCGCCCATCAGCTCGTAGACCGGCACGCCGAGCGCCTTGCCCTTGAGATCCCACAGCGCGATCTCGACGCCGCTCAGCGCCGTGATCAGGGCACCCGCGAACCCGCCCTCGAAGACCAGACCGCGGCGGATGCCTTCGAAGATCGCGTCGATCTCGAACGGGTCGCGTCCGACCAGGCGCGGTTCCAGCTGTTTGATGAGGGCGATCGCCGCGTGCCCGCCATGCACGCACTCGCCGATGCCGGTGACGCCGGCGTCGGTCTCGACCCTGACCCAGAGATGCATGCAATGGCCGGTCGAAGCGGCCGTCTTGACCGAAGTGATCTTCAAGGCTGTGGCCTCCCGTGCGCGTCCGCCGCACCGGCGCCGCGACCAACAAAAGTGCGCGGCCCGCAAATCGGGGGCCGCGCCGGCGTCAAGTTCAGTGACGGCCTACTGCGCGTGCGCCGGGGTGGCGTGCGTCAATGCCGGTCCTGCGGGCATGAACAGATGCGCGCTTTCGGTCGAAAAGTCGACGCCCAGCGTCTCGCCGACCTTGACGTTGGCATCGCCCTGCACGGTCACGATCAGCGGGTAGCCGGACGGCAGCGCCACATTCAGCACGGTCTCGTTGCCAAGATGCTCGACGATGTCGACCTTCCCCCGCATCGCGCCGCCCTCCGGGGCGATGCTCAGATACTGCGGACGCATGCCCAGGATCGTCTTGTCGCCCGGGTTCAGCTTGTTGCCGGCGACCGGAAAGACAACGGGCTCCAGGTCCTCCGAGGTCACGGTGATGCTGTCGGATTCGCTGTCGCTGACCTGCACGGGCACCAGATTCATCTTCGGGGAGCCGATGAACCCGGCGACGAACAGGTTGGCCGGCGAGTGATAGAGGTCCAGTGGCGTGCCGACCTGTTGCACGACGCCCTCGTCGAGCACCACGATCCGGTCGGCCAGCGTCATCGCTTCGACCTGGTCGTGGGTGACGTAGATCATCGTGGCGCCGAGGTCGTGGTGCAGCTTGGCGATTTCCATGCGCATGTCGACGCGCAGCGCCGCGTCGAGGTTCGACAAGGGTTCGTCGAACAGGAACGCCTGCGGATCGCGCACGATGGCGCGTCCGATGGCGACGCGCTGGCGCTGTCCCCCCGAAAGCTGCGCCGGCTTGCGCTCGAGCAACTCGTCCATCTTCAGGATGCGCGCCGCGTCGCGGATTTTCTCGTCGCGTTCCTGCTGCGGCATGCCCGCCAGCTTCAGCGCGAATCCGAAATTCTCGTAGACGGTCATGTGCGGGTAGAGCGCATACGACTGGAACACCATGGCGATGCCACGGTCGCGGGGCGCCACGTCGTTGCACAGCCTGTCGCCGATATAGAGCTCCCCCGAGGTGATGTCCTCCAGTCCGGCGATCATGCGCAGAAGCGTTGACTTGCCGCACCCCGAAGGGCCGACGAAAACGACGAACTCCCCGTGATCGACGTCGAGGCTCAGGCCCTTGATGACGTTGACGGCACCAAAGTCCTTGATGATCTGCCTCAGTTGTAGTCCCGCCACTGGTTCCTCCCCGCATGACGTTGTCTTGCTCGGGGGGGATTAGTAATCGGCTCGCGCGGATCAGGCAACAAACACATTTGCGCAAGCGCGTCGTGAATCGTGATCGCTTCGCGCCGTGGTCATTGCAAAACGCCACGGCTTTGCCGCGGCCGCGAACTTCGGGAGCAAATTCACACTGTTGCGGCTTTAGGATTTGCGCCCGGCACGGAAGTCACGTTAGTGTCCCAACGCTTCGGCGCGGTCTGCGGAGTGTTTCGCTCGGCAACGTGTCGTTTGTACTGTTTTGAGGGAGGAAGAAATCACCATGACCAAGAAAATCACCCGCCGTCGGATGCTGCGCAATTCCGCGGCCGCCGGCGCCGGTTTTGTCGCCGCCGGAAGCGGCGTGCGCGCTTTCGCGCAGGACGCGGAGCAGGAGCTCCCGATGGGCGCGGCGGGCAAACTGACCGTCATCCATCGCCAGGAATATTTCGAAGCCGCCCAGACCATTTTCCGCAACACCGTCACCGACTTCGCGTCCTCGATGAATGCCGAACTCGACATCTCGACGACCAACGCGGAAGCCTACGGCGACTTCCTGGGCAAGATGACCGCGGCGGTTCGCGCCGGCAACCCGCCGGACTTCGCTTACACCTCCAACGTCTCGATCCCGCAGATGCACGCTCTCGACCTGGTCGAGGACGTCACCGACGTGGTCGAGGAGGCGATCAGCCGCTACGGCAACGTGATGACGGGCATCAACGCCGAAAAGCTGGGCAAGTTCGACGGCAAGTGGGCGGCCATTCCGTATATCGCCAGCACCACCGGCACCTTCTTCCGCGGTGACAAGCTCGCCGCGAAGGGTATCGATCCGCAGTCGCTCAAGACCTGGGCCGACCGCCGCGAAGCGGCGCTGGCCATCTCCGATCCGGACAACGAGTTCTGGGGCTGGGGCAACACGGTCAACCAGTCCGGTGACGGCTGGGGCATCGCGTCGGGCATTCTCAATGCCTTCGGCGGCCACTTCACCGACGCCAGCGGCACCAAGGTCGAGTTCAATTCGCCGGAATCGGTCGCGGCTTTCGAGTTCGTTCGCGAAACCTACGACCGCAACGGCAAGTACGGGCCGGCGCTGCCGCCGGGCGTCGAGAGCTGGGGCGACATCTCCAACAACGAGGCGTATCTGGCCGGCAACATCGGCTACACCCACAACGCCTTTTCGGTGTATGCCGCCGCCAAGCGCGACAACAACCCGGTGTTCCCGGACACGGTTCTGCTCCGCCAGCCCATCCTCAACGATGGCACCAGCACCGACGGCGGTGCGGTCGGCGGCTGGCTGACCATCTTCAAGGGTGCGCCGAATGCCGATCTGGCCAAGGAGCTGGCGCTCCATCTGTTGTCGCCGGATAGCTTCACGCCCATGTCCGCGATTGCCGGTGGCCTTCTGATGCCGGCCTACAACGGGCTGTGGACCGACGAGCTGATCGCGGCCGACCCGAACTACGCGATCATCAAGGAGCAGGTCAGCGTTCCCGATCCCTGGATCGGTGCATCCTGGCCGGCCGATCCCAATCCGCTGATCGACCAGATTCGCCCCCAGGGCATCCTCGAGCAGGGGATGGGCAACGTGATCGCCGGCCGCATGACCTCGGAAGAGGCCGTGGCCGACGCCCACCAGAAGATCGTCGACGTCTTCGAAGAAGGCGGCGCAATGCAATAGGACTTGGTCCTACGATGGGGCGGCCCCGGGCGGGGCCGCCCTTCATGTTCTCGTATCGGGTGCGCGTGCCGCGAGTAGGTGCGATTGGGACTGCCGCACCAGGGGAACTTTTCGCGCTGAATATTGCCGCCGGTGGGCGGCAGGGCACGCGCCGGTAAACGGCACAAGTGCGGAGATTGGCGAGGTCGATGGACAACGCCCAACCGGAACTTACCGCAACCCCACCGGTCCCCGCCGTCAGCCTGAGGCGGCGGCTCAGGCTCGTTCTTGGCCACGACTGGAGTGTTGGCTACCCGTTTGTTCTGCCCATGGTCATCATCATGGCCGGGCTGATCGCGTGGCCCTTCATCGACGCCATCCTGCTTTCGACGACGACATTCAATTTCCTGACCGGGGAAACGGTCAATGTCGGAGTGAGAAACTACACAAAGCTGGCCTCCAGCTCCGACTATCGATTTGCCATCAACAACACCATCACGTTCACCTTGTGGTCGCTCGGCCTGAAGCTGATCACCGGGATGATCATCGCGCTCATCCTCAACAGCCGCCTTCCGTTCCGCAACGTGCTCTCCGGCATCATCCTGTTGCCCTGGATCGTTCCGGAAATCGTCACGGCGCTGTCCTGGAAATCCATTCTCGACCCGATCTTCGGGGGCCTCAATCCGATTCTGATGGGCCTGGGCATCATCGACAAGCCGTGGGGCTGGCTGTCGGACCCGCATCTGGCCATGCCATCGATCATCGCGGTCAATGTGTGGAAGGGCATTCCATTCTATGTGGTCCTGCTGCTGGCCGGCCTGAAAGCCATCGACCGCGAACAGCTCGAGGCCGCCGAGGTCGACGGCGCCAATGCCGTGCAGAGGTTCCGCCACATCACCCTGCCGGGCATGCGCTACGTCATTCTGGTGATGCTGCTGCTGTCGTTCATTCTGACCTTCAATCAGTTCGGCTTGCCGTTCCTGATGACCGGTGGCGGACCGGCTGGCGCCACCAAGCTCTATTCCCTGCTCGCCTACGAGAAGGCCATCGGCGCCCTGCAATACGGTCCGGGCATTGCCATCGCCCTGTCCGTGGCACCGCTGATGGCGGTCCTGATCTGGTTGCTGGCCAAGTTCATGCGCCGCGACGATCGCAGCAACGAGGCCAATCGCAAGCCCGGTGTCGGCGATCAGATCTTCAAGCTGTTCAGCAGGGCATTGAATGCGGTGTTGGACCTGCTGTTCCTGCCCTTGCATGCGGCGCTGTTGGGCTTCGCGGCCTTGTCGCGCGCCGTGCGCCAACTGGTCGGCTCCGAGAACGACAGGCCGTTGCTCAGGCGTCACGGGCAGCGTCGGGCGGGCCTGGCGGCGCGACTGGTCGTGCTCGCGCCGTTCATGGCGTTCGTGATGTTCCCCTTCTACTGGGTCTTGATCACCTCGCTGAAGTCCACGCCCCAGATTTCCGAGCGCACGTCGCTGTTCTGGCCCAGCCCCTTCACCCTGGACCAGTACAATTCTCTGCTGTTTTCGACACCGTTCCTGCAGTGGCTCGGCAATTCGGTGTTCGTCGCCACGGTCGCGACGATCATCTCGGTCATCTTCGCGGCGCTGTCGGCCTACGCGCTCTCGCGCCTCAAATTCGCCGGCGCCGGGCTGCTGACCACACTGCTGCTGATCACCTATCTGCTGCCCGGAACGCTGCTGTTCATCCCGCTCTATCAGATCCTCACCGAGCTCGGCATCATCAACACCTACGCGGCGTTGATCCTGACCTACCCGACCTTCCTGTTGCCGTTCGCCACCTGGGTGTTGCTGGGCTATTTCCGCTCGATTCCGGTCGAGCTGGAAGAAGCCGCGATGATCGACGGCGCGACGCGGCTCTACGCCTTCTGGAAGATCACCCTGCCGCTGGCGGCCCCCGGCATTCTGTCGGTGACGCTGATCGCCTTCACCACCGCTTGGAACGAGTTCCTGTTCGCCTTCGTGTTCATCACCAGCGAATCGATCAGGACACTGCCAATCGGCCTGCTTTCACTTGTCGTGGGCGACATCCTGCCCTGGGGCAAGTTGATGGCGGCATCGTTGCTGACCGCCGTCCCGGTGGCGGTGCTCTACATCTATGCCCAGCGCTTCCTGGTCGAGGGACTGACGGTCGGCGGCGTCAAGGGCTGAGCCACGCCAAGGGCCGATCGGCCCACGCTTACAGCTCCACCGCCTCGGGACGGGTTTCCGCCAGCACCTGCAGCAGCGCCCTGATGTAGCCGTAGCAGTAGGCGAAGGCGGCGGCGTGGTCGGGGTCGCCGCTCAGATGCGGCACATGGTCCGGCATGACCATGTAGCGGTACCCCACTTCGGCGAGCACCTTGAGCGCCGACCACATGTCGACGTCGCCCTCCTCGGGAAACACTTCGACGAAATCGAGCCTGCGCCCGGCGATATTGCGGAAGTGGACGTTGAAGATCTTGCCGCGGCTGCCGAACCAGCGGATGACGTCCTCGATCTCGGCGCCGGGATCGTCGAGCATTTCTCCGACCGTGCCGATGCAGAAATTCAGCCCGTGAAAAGGGCTCTCCCGCATCCGAACGAACGTCTTGAGCCCCTCGACGGTGCCCAGCACGCGCGTGATGCCGCGATAGCCCGGCGGAAGCGGCGGATCGTGCGGATGGCAGGCGAGGCGGACGCGGTTGGCCTCCGCGACCGGCACCACCCGCTCGAGGAAATAGTCGATCCGCTCCCAGTTCTCGTCTTCCGACAGTATGCCGGCGGCGCCCGGTGCGGCGTCCTGGTCCATCTTGTGCCAGCGAAAGGCGGAGTTGGATGAACCCCCGCGGCCCGGTTCCCGATCCGACCGCGGAACGCCGAGAATGTTGAGATTGTACCTGGCCGCCGGAATCGAAAGCTCGCCCAGCGTCTCGACGAGCCGGCAGATGGAGTCGATCTGGCGGTCCCGGTTCGGTCCCTTGGTGAGAATGTCGGGACTGTGCTGTTTGTGGATGGGCCGCGCCGACATCGGCAGCTGCACCATGTCCAGCGACAGCCCCAGCCCCTCGAGCCGGTCGCGATGCCGCGCCAGAACGTCCCGCGTCCAGTCGTGCGGATTGCCTTCAGGGTCGGCGCTGACATGCCGCACCCCCAACTGCGCGAGCTGACGATACGCGTCATCCGTCTTGACCGGGAATTGCGTGCCCAGATGCATTGTGGCTCCGTTCGCCGCCCGGTCCGGTTGCGGCCGGGTCGGCCTGGCATCTAGCGCACGTGATGGCCGAGAAACCCGACCCGTTCCCGGTCCCACTCGTCGGTCGGGGCGAAATACTCCGCCCCTTCCTCCAGGTGCGCGCGCATTGCCTCTTCGTTGAGATCGACGCCCAGGCCGGGGGTGTCGGGGACCGCAACATACCCGTCCTCGAGATAGTCGGGGTCAATGCCGGTTACCAGATCGGTCCAGAACGGAATGTCGAGCGCGTGGTGCTCGACCGCCATCAGGTTGGCGATGGCGGCGCCCAGATGCACGTTCGCCATGAAGCCGATCGGCGAACAGCAGGCGTGCAGCGCCGTCGGAATGCCGTACCGGCCCGCATGGTCGGCGATCTTCTTGGTTTCGGTCAGCCCGCCGGAGCTGAGCATGTCGGGATGGATGATGTCGAAGGCCTTTGTCTCGATCGCCTCCTGGAAGCCCTCGAACAGAAACAGGTCCTCGCCGGCCGCGACCGGGGTCAGCAGCGCGTCGGCGACCTTCTTGTGCCCGGCGATGTCGGTCCAGGGCAAAACGTCCTCGATCCAGGCGAGATTGTACGGTTCCACCGCCCGCCCGATCCGGATCGCCTCGTCGGCCGTCACGAACCCCTCGCCGAAATGATCGGTGCAAAGCGACACCTGGTCGCCGACCGCCTCGCGCACCGCCGCACAGATGCTCGCGGCAAACTCCAGTCCGGCTTCGCTGATCCGGGCGCCCGGGCCGCTGCCCGGCGCGTACCACTGCCGATATTGCGGATATTCATGCTCGGTGGCGCTGCCCACCAGCGCCCCCGGCGTCTGCTCGAAGAGCTCCGCGGAGAGGTCGAACTTGATGAAGCTCAGCCCCAGCGCCCGGCGCCGCATGACAACGTCGACATAGCCTTCCGGCGTCATGTTCTTCGGTGTCGGCGTGTCGCCATAGATGCGCACCCGGTCGCGGAACCTGCCGCCGAGAAGCTGGTAGCAGGGGATGCCGTAGACCTTGCCGACCAGATCCATCAGCGCGATCTCGATGGCGCACACGCCCCCCGCCTCCCGGCTGTCTCCGCCGTAGCGCTTGATTGACCCGAACAGGTACTCGACGCTGCAGGGGTTCTGGCCCACGATGAGATGCTTGAGCCTGAGCGCCGTGTCCTCGTGGGCGCCATCGCGCACTTCTCCCAGCCCATAGACGCCCTGATTGGTCTCGATCTTCACGATCGGATGGTAGCCCTGCCCCCGGATGGGGGCGACGCGCATGTCGGTGATCCGCAGCTGGCTGGGCTGCGAATGCGTGTTGACGGCGTCCTGCATTCTCTCGATGGCGGTGCTTTCGGCGCTGCTCGACATGCGCTGGGTCTCCCGTTCCAATCCCGACGTCGCCTCCGATATGGGCGCAAAACCCCCGCCCGCGCAATGGCCGGCGGGTCAGTGATCGGAATGAGGCGCCCCGGCCACGCGTCCTCGCTTCCGGCGCTCGGGATACGAGGGCTTTTGGCCCCGCGGCCCGCATGCTACCCATAGCCGCCGCCGGTTCCCCGGACTGCAACCGAACCAGGGAGCTCCTTCGACAATGGGCACTGAGAAGATCGAGAAGATCACGCGTCCGTCCGCCGATCTGGTGGACCGCGTCAGGCACGTCGGGGCCGCTACCGCCAGCGCGACCCTGGCTCACATGGGCCTGCGCAACTGCGCAATCACCGGCCCCACGAGCTGGAACAAGGGCAAGCTCATCGCCGGTCCGGCGGTGACGCTGCAATGCATGCCCATGCGCGAGGATTTGGCCGAGGAGGGCGAGTACGCCGATGTCGAAAAGCAGCTGCATCGGCACGTGCTCTACCAGGTCGAGGAGGGTGACGTGGTCGTCGTCGATGCCCGCGGCGACATGACCTCGGGCATTTTTGGCGACATGATGTCGACCTATTTCAAGGGCCGCCGGGGCGCCGGTATGGTGATCGACGGCTGCGTGCGCGACTGGGGCAAGATCCAGAAGCTCGACATCCCCATGTGGCTGCGCGGGGTGACCCCCAACTACCACGCCCAGACCAACGTGTTTCCCTTTGCCGTCAATGTCACCATCGCCTGCGGCGGCGTCACGGTCGTCCCCGGCGACATCGTCGTCGCCGACGACGACGGCGCGGTGTGCATACCCGTGGCGCTGGCCGAGGAGGTGGTCGACAAGGCCCACAAGGATCACGGCTGGGAGCCCTTCTCGCGCACGAAGCTCATGCAGGGCGAACCGCTGCAGCGCTACTATCCGCTGTCCGACGATGCCCGCCCCGAATACGAGGAGTGGCTCAAGGACAATCCCGACAGCTAGCGCCAACGCCGTTCCGGTGCCGGGGTGAATTGCTGGCGCGGCTTCGCCCTTTTTCGACCATATCGGCTTGCTCTTCTGACTCCGGCGTCCGGGGCGCGGGGCGGCGCTTGAGCGCCTGGCGCGGCCTTTGAGGCTTCATACCCGCCGCGCCTTGGCGTACACTGTGGCCGCACCGGCACGCCACGGGCGCCAGGGTGGCCAGAGACGCCACAGTCCGGCTGAGGCCGTCGGAAGGAGCTTGTTCTTGCGCACCAGGACGAAGATCGGGTTCGGCATTTGCCTGGCGCTGGCCGTCGTCTCGGCCGGCGCTGCCCAGGCCGCCGCCGGCATTGCGGTGCCGACCGCTTCCCCGGCTGCGATTGCATCCCCCTCGGTCCTTGCGCTGCAAGCCGGGCCGGCCCCCGCCGGGCCCGCGCTCGTCCTCGCCCAGGTGGAGCTGAGCCGCGACGATATGCAGTTGCTCCAGGAGCTTCTGGGCGATCTCGGCTACAATCCGGGCTCGCCGGACGGCCTGTTCGGTCCCAACACCTCCAACGCCATTATCGCCTTCGAGCGCGACCGCGATCTGCCGCTCGAAGGCCGCGCCACGCGTGCCATCCTGCAGCTCGTGCAGCTTGAGGTGATGTCTCCGGAGCTTCTCGCGCCGGCGCCGGAGGACATCATTCCCAGCGATCATTTCCAGTGCTACGACGCCGTGCAACGCCCCTTGACCGGCGCCCGCGGGGTCCTGCTGAGCGACCAGTTCGGAACCTGGTCCGATGTCGCCGGCCAGGTCCGCGTGCTGTGCAACCCCGCGCAGAAGAACGACGAGCGCGTCGCCGATCCCGGGCGGCATCTGGCCTGCTTCGATCTCCTCATCGGCCGGTCCGCCGATATCGACGTCATCGTCACCAATCAGTTCGGCGAGCAGCGCTTGACGGTGCGCGACGCGCAGCTTCTGTGCCTGCCCTCGTTCAAGCGCGTCCTGTTCCGCGACGAGCCGCCGCCGGGCCCGCAACCGGTCCATCCCCGCGGCGCCCATTTCGCCTGCTACGACGTGGAAGCGGCGCAGCCCTTTGAACGGCAGCTGGTGCGGATCAGGGACCAGTTCGGCGCCATCCGCACCGCCCTCATCCGCACGCGGATGCTGTGCAACCCCGTCGACAAGAACGAGCAGGGCATCCCGGACCCCGAGCAGCATCTGGTCTGCTACGAAACCGAGGGCGGCATTAATCCGCTGCTCGACGTTGGCGTCTCCAACCAGTTCGGCGGCCAGCGCCTCGAAGTCGACGACACCAGGATGTTCTGCGTACCCTCCACCAAGCGCATCGCGCCGCCCCCGCACGATCCGGTAATCTCGGATATCCACCGGCGGGTGACTTCACAGGCCCACGACCCGCTTACCACCTCGATCCACGATCCGGTTCTGTCGCGGGTGCACCGGTTCGTGGTGTCGGCCCTGCATGATTCGCGCACGACGGTGATCCACAACCCGGCCGTGTCCCGAATCCACCGCCAGTACCGCTCCGACGAGCACGATGCCCGCACCACCGAAGTCCACTCGTCGGTGGTCTCCCGGGTTCACCTGCAATACCGCTCCGACGAACACGACCCGCAGACCACTCAGGTCCACCGGACGGCGGTCTCGCGCATCCATCGCCAGTACCGCTCCGACGAACACAACCCGCAGACAACCGAGGTCCACCAACTCGCCGTCTCGCGCATCCACCGCCAGTATCGGTCCGACGAGCACAATCCGCAGACCACCCAGATTCACCAACTCGCCGTCTCGCGGATTCATCGCCAGTATCGGTCCGACGAGCACAACGCGCAGACCACCGCGGTGCACGAACAGGCCATTTCGCGGTTCCATCGCCAGTACCGCTCGGACCAGCACGAAGCGCAGACCTCCGAAGTCCACAACCCGGTGATCTCCCGGTTCCATCGCCAATTCCGCTCCGATCAGCACGACGCGCAGACCACGCAGGTGCATGAGCTGGCCATTTCGCGGTTCCATCGCCAATACCGTTCCGATCAGCACAACGCGCAGACCTCCCAAGTCCACAACCCGGTGATCTCCCGGTTCCATCGCCAATTCCGCTCCGATCAGCACAACGCGCAGACCACCGAAGTTCACGATCCGGCCATCTCGCGCTTCCATCGCCAATTCCGCTCCGATCAGCACGACGCGCAGACCACGCAAGTGCATGAGCTGGCCATCTCGCGGTTCCATCGCCAATACCGCTCCGACCAGCACGAGGCGCAGACTTCCGAAGTCCACAATCCGGTTATCTCCCGGTTCCATCGCCAGTACCGCTCCGACCAGCACGCGGCGCAAACCTCCGAGGTCCACGCCCCGGCGATTTCCGAGATTCATCTGACGGTGCCCTCGGCCCGGCACAACGCCCAGACCACCGAGGTCCACGCCCCGGCGATTTCCGAGATTCACCAGACCGTGCCCTCGGCCCGGCACAACGCCCAGACCACCGAAGTCCACGAC
>Ga0315553_10003069_pt1 | contig 13173 bp, 8 predicted proteins | sample SalMarSW160140MG_FD_203099 | JGI IMG/M metagenome (GOLD analysis project Ga0315553, IMG submission 203099) | Salt marsh sediment microbial communities from the Plum Island Ecosystem LTER, Massachusetts, United States - Salt Marsh Sediment SW1601-40 ... | reverse complement strand
TGCCTTGGATATCTCCTCCAGGGCGAGCACGTAGGCCAGTGTGTCCATCCCCACACCACCGTACTCCTCCGGCACTTCGATGCCCATAAAACCCTGAGCGCCCATTTTTGCGATCGTCTCGTAGGGAAACTCGCCCGTCTCGTCGTGCTCGGCCGCGATAGGGACGATCTCGCTCTGGGCAAAGTCGCGCGCCATATCACGGATCATGCGATGTTCCTCACCAAGCTTCAGGTCCATAGGAATTCCTCCTTATTGATGATTGTTTTCCACAAAATATCCCAAATCGAATTTGGGATAAACCTGGGATAAGCAGTATTGGCACTACCAACGGATATCCCAAATCGAATTTGGGATAAACTTGGGATAAAAATCGTGGATTTATTTGTTGCTCCCGGCGTTCGTCACTTTAGTATGTAATATGTGCCCTTTTTGGCGCCGATCTTGAGCAAAATGCCCTGATCCACCAGGTCAACCAGATCTAGGCGCACCGTCTCGGCGCTGACGTCTGGACAGAGCTCTCGATATTCGCGGTTGGTGATACGCCCGTTTTCCTGGACGTAGGCCAAGGCCCTGGCCTGCCTCTCGTTCATCGTGCGCGTCCAAGAGGGCAGAGGCTCTCGCTCGACGACGTTATACAGCGTGACGGTGAACGAGTATGGCGTGTCTTTGAACCTGGGCGGGGGATGTCCCGATCGTACCATATCCTCGATCATCAGATCGACCCCCAGCCCCAGCTCCTCAATATAGCCCCATTGATACAGAGAGGAAACGAGGCGCGGGTTGCGCGAATAGTGTTCCTCGACGATATTGTCGACCGTGATAAAACCGGGCAAACCACCTGGACTAATGATCTCCATACGATCAGCAAACATCCGCACCTCGATGCGCCGCCCGCCGAGTCGGTAGTCGCGGTGTGCCACGGCGTTTACCAGCGCCTCGCGCACGGCCGAGATCGGGTACTCGGTGCGCTCCTCCCGTTCAAGCCCGGTGACGACCGCGCCGATGCGCATCTCTTCACCTACGACCTCCCAGGTACGCTGAATGATGCGGGCCAGCGGCCCACCGATCTCCTCGCGACGGCCATAGCCCGGCTCGCCGGTCTCACTCCGTGGCAGCTTTCCGGCGAACTTGACGAATGTCAGCCCACTCTGGGGCATGAATGCCTGGGGATTTCGGGCGAACAAGAGCACCCCTGCGACCGTGGGATTGCCATTCTCATCTACAGCTCCCACGTTCAGCATTAAGTCATCCTGCGGGCGTGTCCACTCCCGATGCTGGCGTTCCTCCCACTTGGCAATAAACTCGGTGATCACCTCTTCGTCCAGGTCCTCCCGGCGTGCTCCCGGTGCAATTTCCGCCTCATAGTCCCCGGTGGACTTTGTAGCAGCCAGTTGGCGAATCTCATCCCCGCTGAGAGGGCGATTATCCGCTCTGGTGCGGATGAGCACACGCCCATCAGCCAGACTGTGAAGTTCGGTGCTGCGGGGAACGACGATGGCAAAGACCAGGCCCTGTTCGGTCGCCGTCTGGTGCCAACGAATTGTCACGGGTGGGCGGCTTGCTCGTTGTGCGACTTGCAGCGCACCCTCGACCTCGTCATCGTAGACCTGTCCCGTCACTTGGCCGGTCTCATCCACGCCGATGAGGATGGTACCGCCATCGGAGTTGGCCAGAGCCACTAGCGTCTCTGCAAGTAGCCTGGCGTCCGGTTCCGGCATCAGGGCCAACGTCTGGCCAGGACGACGTTCATGACGCGCCATCTCCTAGTTCTCCTGTCTTGGTTTCTGGTCGTTGGTGCGGATCACGGCCACTGAGGCTACCTCATCCTGTGCACTCAACTCCATTAGCCTTGCCCCTCGGGTAGCCCGTCCCATCTCGGGAATATCGGAGGCAGGGGCGCGGAGGACCATCCCCTTTGCAGAGATGATAGTGACCTCGTCCTCGGGATGTGTCACACGGGCAGCGGCAATGGTGCCAGTAGTCCCAGGCTTACCGCCCAGGCATCGTACACCTTGCCCGTAGCGTCCCTTGACTGAGAATTCGCTCAAGGGTGTGCGTTTGCCATACCCTTTTGTGGTCACGACCAGCAAAGCAGCCTCCGGCTCGACGATGGATGCGCTGGCGACAGTGTCACCGGATCCCAGTTTGATAGCATAGACGCCCATAGCGTTGCGTCCCATAGAACGTACGTCCTGCTCCCTGAAGCGGAGAACCTGCCCTCGCTCAGATACGACGATCAGCTCCTGGTCGCCCTGCGTCAACTGGACCCAGCCCAATTCGTCTTCCTGCTCCAGGTTGATCGCGATCAACCCGCTTGGCCTCACGCCATCGAACTCTTTCAGCTCGATTCGCTTGGCTCGTCCCAGTTGGGTGAGCATTGTCAGGTAGGCTGCATCGCGAAAGTCCGACACTGCTACGGCCGCGGTGACTCGCTCGTCGACATCGAGGGCAAGGATGCCAGCCAACAGCACCCCTTTGGCGGTGCGATCCGCGCTCGGAATCTGGTACACACGTTCCTGGTAGACCTTGCCCCGGTTGGTAAAGAACAGGATAGAGTCCATGGTCCGAGCGGAGAAGAGGTATAGAATCGCATCTTCACGGGCAGCCATCCCTTTCACCCCACGCCCGCCAGGTCCGCGAGCGCGATAGGCTTGGAGTGGCACCCGCTTGATGTAACCGCGCTGGGTGATGGTGATCAGCACATTCTCCTCGGCGACCAGATCCTCCTCCTCGAAATCCGCCTCCCCCTTGACGATGCGCGTGCGGCGACCATCACCGTAGGCAGGCTTCAGATTGGCCAGATCCTCCTTGATCAGATACAGTATCTTGCGCGGTGAAGCCAGCAGATCCTCCAGGTATGCGATGCGCTGAATCAGTTCAAGATACTCGTCCTCGATCTTTTGGCGTTCCAAAGCCGCTAGCCGCCGCAGTTGCATATCCAGAATGGCCTGCGCCTGGATCTCTGTCAGTTTGAAGCGTTCGATAAGCCGTTCACGGGCGGTGTCGGCATCAGGCGATTGGCGGATAGTCTGGATGACGGCATCCAGTTGATCGAGGGCAACTTTCAATCCTTCCAGGATGTGAGCGCGGTGACCAGCCTTTTCCAGATCATGCCGAGTGCGGCGAGTCAGAACCTCGCAACGATGCTCGATATAGATTTGGAGCGCCCGCTTGAGCGTCAGCAGGCGGGGCTCGTCGTCCACCAGCGCCAGCATCTGCACGCCAAAAGTGGATTGAAGAGGCGTGTACTTGAAAAGCTGGTTGAGTGTCTTTTGCGGCGGCGCGCCCCGCTTGAGTTCGATGATGATGCTCATTCCGCGTCGATCCGACTCGTCACGCAAGTCAGATATGGTATCGATCTTGTTTGAGCGGGCGAGGGTGGCGATACGCTCCAGCAAGGATGCCTTGTTGGTCTGGTAGGGCAGCTCGGTGATAACGATACGGTGCCGATTACCGGACATCTCCTCAATGTGGGTCACCGCTCGTATAATGACCCGCCCTCGGCCTGTGGCATATGCCTGCACGATGCCTTCCCTCCCAACAATGATACCACCGGTTGGAAAGTCTGGGCCCTCGACGTACATCATCAAGTCCTCGACGGTCACCTCTTCCAGATCATCCCATCGATCGATCAGGTAGCCTAGCGCATCGCACACCTCACCTAGGTTGTGAGAAGGGATGTTGGTCGCCATACCAACGGCGATCCCGGAGGAACCATTGATCAGCAGATTAGGCAAACGGGCAGGCAATTCCAGTGGTTCCTGCAATGTATCGTCAAAGTTAGCGCCCCAGTCCACTGTATCCTTCTCAATGTCCAACAGCAGCTCGGTGGCGGTGCGCTTCAAGCGGGCCTCGGTATAGCGCATAGCGGCTGGGCTGTCTCCATCCACCGAGCCAAAGTTGCCCTGTCCATCAACCAGGGGATAGCGCAGTGAAAAGTCCTGTGCCATCCGGGCCATTGCCTCGTACACCGCCGAGTCGCCGTGGGGATGGTACTTGCCCAGCACCTCACCGACGATACGGGCCGATTTCTTATAAGGCGCATCGGGGCGCAGGCCCATATCGTGCATAGCGTAGAGAATACGACGCTGGACAGGCTTGAGGCCGTCGCGGGCATCGGGCAAGGCACGCGAAATGATGACACTCATCGCATAGTCCAGGTATGCGCTGCGCATCTCGTGTTCTATGTCTATGAGCTGTACGGTGCCGATCTCCAAGTGGGCCTCCACATGTGGGTTCGCGCGTATTATACCGCAAAGGGGTCAAGAACGCGAAGAAGAACGCGAAACACAGAGCGCAGAATGCCGAGCCGAGCCCGTGAAACGCACCTGATTCTTATTTGACGTACCGGTATGTGCTCACCCGCATAAAGGTGCTTTCGTCCACTCTCTGCCGGTGTTTCTCCAGCCAGGCCTGTACCAGCCCACGATCGTCCCACATCTCCGTTTCCGTGGCGATCAACCAAACCGAGCCGTACTCCTCTGTCATCTCCTGCATCGACAATCCGGCACTCTGCTCGCTCATCAGGTAGGAGCCATCCGGGACCCGGTGGTTGGTAAAGAGCCCTTCAGCCCAGACATATTCATCCCGGGGAAAGTAGTAATCAAAAGTGTAGCGACCGTGGGGAATCTGGAATATGACGAGTTCGCCAGGTATGTAGCGATCGGCCACATAGGCGGCCGCAGCTCGAAAGTCGGATTTGATCGGCTCACTAGCCTGCTGCCATAAGTTGAACCCACTGATGGCAAGAATAGCGCCCGTCAAGATCACTACCATCCCACGGCCCCAGTCTCCGAGCTGTGCGATCGAAACCAACCCCACAGCGACCAATAGATAGAAGGCAGGAGCCGTCCAAATAAAATAGCGATCGGTGAAAAGCGGCTGTCGGAGCGAGATGAGCCACACAGTCAGCAGTGGCACCACCAACCAGCACATTAATGCAGCGCGGCTTCTGCCCCCCAGCGGCCTCGCTGCGGCAGGAGAGGGGAAGACGTGGTAAAGCGGACCAAACAAGCCTATCAGAGCCAACGCGATCATTAACGCCGCGCCCCAGGGCAAATAACGACCGAGGATACCCGTACTCCATCCGTTCAGCAGAATCTCGGCCATTTCACCCAACGGGTACCGGTGGAAACCGGTCTCACGAATCTGAAATACCTGCGGGGCCTGCCAGACAGCCAGTGGCAGATAAGGTAGGGTGAGGCACGCCAGACTGACTATCGGGCCTACCCACTGCTTGCGTGCCTGGGGCCACCAGGTGAGGAAAAGAAAAATCTGGACGGGAATCAGCAGTGCTGCCAGAATATGCGAGTAGAAAGCGAGGCTGGTCGCGACCACTTGCACCGCCCACCAGCGCCATTCCCTCCCTGCGACAGCGCGGCGCAGTCCATAGACGCCCAACAGCGCCAGCGCGGTTACCAGCGTGTACATCTTGACTTCCTGGCTATACCAGGTCAGATAGGGAGAGACCGCTACCAAAACAGCGGCCAAAAAACCAGACTGGGGGTCAAATAGCCGGCGGCCCAGCGCATAGCTCAAGGGCACACACAAAACGCCGAACAAGAGCGAAAAGAACCGCAGTGCATACCCTGTGGTGCCGGTCAGCGCGATCCAACCACGCAGCAGAAAGAAATAGAGCGGGCCGTTCTCTCGAATCATCCCCCCCAGGGCCCGCACTATGCGGCGCAGTATGCCCTCATTGGTCGATTGCGCCAGGCTTGCTGGGAGTGACGGGCAGACCAAGCGTGTGTTCAACCCATCCGTCCTGGTTGGATCTACCGTCTGGAGGACAAGATGAGGGAATGCGTGGGCATAGCACAGAGCATCCACTTCATCCCGCCAGAGCGACTGGGAATCGACGGACACAGCTCGTAGGGCAAAGGCAACTAACACCAAAGCGATGACGGCGATGCCCGGGAGAGAGCGCAGATCGCTCATCAGGCGGCGCCGCGGTACGCACGCAGAATGATAAAGGCGATCCCTAGAGCGAGCAGAATGCCCACCGCTATCCATAGGAGAATAATCCCCCCAATAGCACGGGGAGAAGGAGGGATCGAGATACTATTCCCCGGCTCTGGCGTGGAAAGTGGCGATTCGTCCGATGCTGCGGGGGTAGCAAGTGGGGACCGGTGACTCGAAAGCTGCGCGCCACGCAGCCACGATATGGCGGCAGCGACGACGACCACCGTAAGGACCAGCACGAGCCATAGACGGGGACGAAGGTACCACGGAGCCATAACACAATTATAGCGCAACTCCCCTGGCTGCGCCAATCCAGCAGGGCTATCGCATTTAGCGCTCCCAGCCCTTGTCCTGTCCGGTCAAGGACAGGGTCCTCGTCCCCGAGGACGGCCTTGACGAAATCGTGCCTCAACAGCGAATTCTCATCGCGCAAGGCGCTCCGAGGACAGGGCTCAGAGCTGTGGTCAGCCCAATGCAATCGCCCTAGCCAATCCAGAGGCGCTTGGGATCAAGTCCTGTGAGCGCGCCCTCAGTCGCGGGAACCGACAAGGCAACTATCGATCCGAGTCGGCTTGTCGTGAATCCCGCCCGCAGGCAGCTACTTTTTCCCTGTCAGATCGGTTCTTCGCAACCAGTACCACGCCGACTGTGGCCCGGTTGGATCATCCCCTCCCTCTTGCCTCTCCACGGTGAAGGCGGGGGCGAACAATTGGCCAACTTCGTCCGGCGACATTCCCAGTGGCGTGGATCGCTCCGGACGGGGAGTGAACGCATAGAGCATATACACGCCACCAGGCTGAACCAACCGGATCAGCCCTTGGGTATATCGTTCCCATTTCTCCTGGGGGATACCCTGCAGGCAGCCGATATCCAGAACTAGAGTGAAAGGCGGCTGCAAGAACGACAAGTCAGTCACATCTGCATGGTAGTACTTGCAGTCCATCCTTGCCCGGTGTGCTTTGCGCCGGGCGCGGCGGATCGCCACTGCAGAGAAATCCACTCCCACGGCCGCCCAACCATGGCGAGCCAGGTACATGCAGTTGGTGCCGGTGCCACAGCCGAGATCCAGTGCCCGTCCAGGAGAGAGGCTCCCTCCTTCGACGAGAGCCACCACCTCCGGGGGGGTAATGCCCGTGTCCCAAGGTATTCGGCCCAGCAGGTATTGCAGGTCAAAGAACCGGTTTCCAAGGCCCATTCCTGGCCTCCAGTCAGTTGATGAGCGACCGGACACGTTGGACAGAGAGCCATGTGGCCTGCCCTGTCCCTCACTGCCTGTCACCCGCCAGAATCGGCAAAGATGGCCCGCATTATAGCACACGCCTATCCCACCACAACAGCCAGGGTGAATCACCCGGAACAATGGGAAATCCAGCCCTGGAAATCCCGCGATGGTGTCCACCAATGGTCCACGGTCCGTTTGACTTGATCCCCTCGCCGCTATATAATCCCTGCGAGTACGCAGCCCATCAGGGGAAGGGGGAACCATGCGAAGACTTTGGCTCATCTTGCTGGTCGTACTGGTTATTGTGCTGGTGGTGGGGCTGATCGGCGTTGGCTCTGTCCTCTTCACCGTGCGCCGCCCGTGGCCCAAGATCAATGGGAAAGCCAGGGTGGACGCTCTGCAGGCGGAGGTCACCGTTGTCCGCGACAGTTGGGGCGTCCCTCACATCTATGCCTCCAATGCCCACGATCTCTTTTTTGCTCAGGGATATGTCCACGCCCAGGATCGCTTCTGGCAAATGGAGTTTTGGCGGCGCATCGGCTCCGGGCGTCTGGCAGAGATTCTAGGTGAATCCGCTCTTCCGGACGATCGTTTCATACGCACTCTCGGCTGGCACCGCACTGCCGCTCAAGAGCTGGAGTTGATGGATGGCAAAGACCTGGCGGTGCTGGAATCTTATGCCGAGGGGGTCAATGCCTACGTCTCCACTCACCGAGGTCGCCTGGGCCTAGAGTTCACCATGCTGGGACTCACCGGGGTCAAGTTTGAACCCGAGCCCTGGACACCCCTGAACACCCTCACCTGGGTCAAGGTGATGGCCTGGGATCTGGGCGGAAACCGGACTGACGAGATCCTTCGTGCTCAGATCGGGGCGCGACTGGGCACATCTGCGATCAGCGAGTTGATGCCGCCCTACCCAGACGACTATCCGGTTATCGTGCCACATCCGCTGACAGGCGCTACGTTGGAGGCAGTGCCTGACGCTGTCGTCAGTACGCACTTTTTGGGGGAGGGGGATGATCTGGGCAGCAATAGTTGGGCCATCTCGGGCGAGCGCACCGAGACGGGGGAACCTCTCCTGGCCAATGATCCTCACCTGGGCATTCAGATGCCCTCGATCTGGTACGAGATCGGCCTGCATTGCGATCCGGTGGGGCCAGACTGTCCCTACAACGTCGTCGGGTCCTCATTCGCCAGCAGTCCCGGCGTCGTCATCGGTCACAACGAGCACATCGCCTGGGGAGTCACCAACCTGGGGCCTGACGTCCAAGACCTGTTCATCGAGCGGATCAATCCAGAGAACCCCAACCAGTACGAGTACCGGGGGAAGTGGATGGATATGGAGATTGTCCGAGAGGAGATCGCCGTCTCCGGGAGACAAGACCCCGTGGTCGTGAACGTGCGCATCACCCGCCACGGCCCAATTATCAACGATGTGGTCGGTGGCGCCGAGAGCGAGTGGGCCTTTGGCTGGCAACCGCTGGCCTTCTCCTGGACCGCACTCCAGCCAGGTACGCTGATACACAGCCTGATTCTCCTGGATCAGGCCACAGACTGGGAGGAATTCCGGGAGGCGCTCTCATACTGGGACGCGCCCAGCCAGAATTTCGTCTACGCCGATGTGGATGGGAACATTGGCTATCAGGCTCCGGGGCGTATCCCTATCCGTGCCTCGGGCGATGGCTCGATGCCAGCGCCGGGATGGACCGGGGAGTATGAATGGGAGGGCTATATTCCGTTCGACGAACTGCCCCGCGCCTTTAACCCGCCGGAGGGGTATGTCGCCACCGCCAACCAGGCTGTCGTGGGATCAGACTTTCCATACTTTATCTCGATGGATTGGGACCCCGGCTACCGGGCACGGCGGATCGTAGAGATGCTCGAGTCCGACGCTTCCGTTTCTTTGGCGGACATACAGACGATGCAGGGCAACAGCAGTCCCGTCTGGGTGGACGATGTCCTACCACATCTGCTGATACTCCCCGTGACAGACACGGGGCGCAGCGCCAGCGAGGAGCGCAGGCTGATGGAGGCGCTGGAGCTGTTGCGGAATTGGGATGGGCGATCGGGACGCGATAGCGCCGCATCTGCCCTACTTGAGGCTTTTCGCCTGCGCCTGATCGACCTGACCTTTGGGGACGAGCTGGGACAGCAGCTTCTTCAACAAGCGAGAGGCAGCTTGAACATCGCGCTGGTGCATATTCTGGACGACGAGGCATCTCCCTGGTTCGATGATGTGAGCACACCGGCGGTGGAGACCCGGGACGAGATCCTGCTCCTGGCGTTGGAGGGTGGCGTGCAAGACCTGACCGACACCCTGGGACGGCGTATGGACAACTGGCAATGGGGCGATATCCACACGGCTACCTTTGAGAACCAGAGCCTGGGACAGTGTGGCATCGCCCTCATTGAGTCGATATTCAACCGCGGCCCTGTCTCGGTGGATGGAACCATCGCCACGGTCAACAACACCAGCTACAGCATCAGCGAGCCCTATGGCGTCAGCACCGTCCCTTCCTACCGTCAGATCGTGGACCTGGAGGATTTCGCCCGCTCGGTCTCGATGCACACCACGGGGCAGTCCGGGCATCCCTACCACTCCCACTATGACGATATGATCGATCCCTGGCGGAACATCGAATACCATCCGATGCTTTGGGAACGGGCAGACGCGGAGGCGGACGCCGAGGGCGTATTGGTGCTGAGACCCTAGTGCAGCCGGGCACCAATCTTTCGGTAACTATAACGCCTACTCCTGCTCGAAGGGGATTGACAAATCCCCGTCTAGCGCACACAAGAGCCGGGATTTCGCAATCCCTGGCGAGCGAGAAAATCATAGCACCTACTCCTGCTCGAAGGGGATTGACAAATCCCTGTCTAGCGCACACAAGAGCCGGGATTTCGCAATCCCTGGCGAGCAAGAAGCTATCGAATATAAGGAGGCATAAATGGACAGACAGATCACTTCTACGGACAAAGCGCCCGCCGCAGTGGGGCCCTACTCACAGGCGGTATCTGCCAACGGCTTTGTCTTCGCCGCGGGGCAGGTCGGCCTGGATCCCGCTACAGGCCAATTGGTAGGGAAGGACGTCGCCAGCCAGACACGCCAAGCCCTGCAGAACATCAAGGCTGTTTTGGAGGCATCTAGTTCTTGCCTAGATCACGTGGTCAAGACCACCGTCTATCTGGCAGACATTGCCGACTATGGTGCGATGAACGAGGTATATGCCGAGTTCTTTGCCGAAAAACCCCCCGCTCGCGCCGCATTCCAGGTAGCAGCGCTGCCGCTGGGCGCACGGGTCGAGATCGCGGCTATCGCTCAGGTATGTGCGTGTGATGGGGAGGAGGGTGAATGCAACTGCGGCTGCTCCTGACCACCAACGGGGCAGATGACAGATACGCTGTTGAGTCGTCGGCTGGGTCTGCGCGTAGTTGGAAAGCGGATGTCATTGGTGCGTGGCGTAGATCCAGTCGACCAACCCATCGCTTTAGGGATAAACTGGATGTGATCGTTTACTTTAATGGCCAATTTGCTCCCAAAGACGATGTAAAGGTGTCCCCTGATGATCGGGGGTTCCTGTTTGGCGATGGAGCCTACGAGGTCATCCGTTCCTATGGTGGCAGATTGTTCAAAGCTAAGGAACACTTTGAGCGACTGCAACGCAGCCTGAAAGCGTTGCGCATTGACGGAGCCAGCGTGGAGCGCCTGAGCGACATCGCTAGAGACTTGATACAGCGCAACGACCTGGGAACTACGGATGCTGCCCTCTATATCCAGATCACCCGGGGAGCAGCACCCCGCAACCACGCCTTCCCAGATGGACAGACACCACCTACGGTCTATGTCGCTATCACCCCCTTCCAGCCATCGCATCAGAAATGGGAGCGCGGCATCAAGATCATACTGGTTCCTGACCGTCGATGGACACGTTGTGATATCAAAGCGGTGGCGCTGTTGCCCAACGTGATGGCCAGCCAGCAGGCCAAAGAGTGTGGGGCCGCAGAGGCCGTGTTTGTCCGGGACGGGGTCATAACGGAGGGATCGCACACCAACTTTTGCGCGGTGTTCGAGGGCCAACTCGTGACCCATCCCCGGACACACCACATACTGGCGGGGGTAACCCGGGGAGTGGTGCTGGAATTGTGTGAAAAGCTGGGCATCCCTTACCAGGAGTCGGTTATTCATCAGGAGAGGCTGAGAGAAGCCAGCGAACTGATGATCCTGGGCACCACGACCGAGATTATGCCGGTGGTTCAGGTGGATGGCTGGCAGGTTGGGGACGGCAAACCGGGCCCCGTGACTGTCAGGCTGCAGCGGGCATTCGCAGAGTTGGTGAACGCCTAGCGAGCGCAACGCGCAGGACGACAACTCCGCCACCAGGTCGCGCTTACGGAGGTGCTACCTATGCAACCCGATCCGACAAACCTACTGGAGCGAATTGGCCTCACCATTCCTCTTATTGGATTCTACGATGCACCCGACCCCTCCCCGTTCGCGCCTCTGGTCGAGCCTGAGCTAGGCAGACGTAGATGTGTTTTCGCCTTCTATCGCCAGTGGCTCGATGGAAAGACCCTGCACATCACGCGAGAGAACTATGGCTGCGGCGGTGCCGGTCACTGGATTTGCGGTGTCGAGACGAGATCCCGCCAGGACTTTTGCAGGTTCCTCGTCGATGATGAAGGGCTCAAATCGTCGCACCAGCTCATGAACCAGTGGTTGGATCATAACAAGCCCTACAGACAGCAATACCCCCATGTCCTCATCGGCCCCCTTCAACAGGATGGAGGGCTGTACACCTACCTCCAGAGCATCACGTTCTTTGTCAACCCCGATCAGCTAAGCGTGCTTTCGTTGGGCGCTCAGTACAATAACGCACCGGATGAGGCTCCCCCCATCATCGCACCATTTGGTTCGGGATGTATGGAGTTGATCGCTCTGTTCGATGATCTCAGCATCTCGCAGGCCATCATTGGCGCGACAGACATCGCGATGCGTCATCACCTACCCCCACAAATCCTGGCGCTCACGGTGACCAAGCCCATGTTCGAACAGCTTTGCGAGTTGGATGAGGCTAGCTTTCTCTACAAGCCATTCTGGAGAAACCTCAGAAAGGCGAGGGAGACCAGATAGTAGACAGAGGTGAAGGATGAAGAGAAAACTGCGGGGCCTCAAGCGCCGGGACACCCAGTTGGATTTCAGCTTATACCGGGTTGACGTACCTATCCGGGGGCTGGCTGGCATGGAGCTCAGCGTCGTGGACATATGGCCGGAGGGGGCGGAGAGGACGATCATGTTCGTCCACGGTTACGCCGGCTGTGCCGAGACATGGGAGTACCAGGTCAACTATTTTGCCCGCGGGTATCGAGTCATCGTCCCCGACTTGCGCGGCCACGGTCAGAGCGATGCCCCGTTCACCGCGTACACTATGTCGGAGTTGATCGACGACATCAATACCATCGCCGAGGTGCTTGATTTACCCGAGAGATTCATCCTGGTGGGGCACTCTTTTGGCGGTTCGATCTGTGCCGAATACGCTCACGCTTATCCTGAGCGCCTGGACAAGCTGATCCTGCTCGCCACGGCGGGAGAATACCCGCTCCCACGGGGGGCGAGTTTGCTCTCTCGCGTGCCCACAGCCGCCTTTCGGCCCTGGTGGAAGTATCGCCCCCGCTGGAACGCCGAAGTCCACGTGATGAAGCGGATGATGCTGAACAATATGCGCAAGTGGCAGGGTTGGTCACTGTTTCGAGACATCACCACGCCCACGCTTATCATAACCGGCGAGCGAGATCGCTACTTTCCCCGCCACGTCTTTGATAAAGTGGGCGAGATGGTGCCTGGTGCCGAGGTGATCGACGTAGGCGCGTCCAAGCACAAAGTGCAGCTCGAACGCCACGAAGCGGTCAATCGCGCCATCGAGCGTTTTATAAGCCGTGGTGAAGAAGGACAACACCTCTCGTGGCGCGCTCAGACGACGTGTTCGGCGCTC
>Ga0315553_10003067_pt1 | contig 13176 bp, 8 predicted proteins | sample SalMarSW160140MG_FD_203099 | JGI IMG/M metagenome (GOLD analysis project Ga0315553, IMG submission 203099) | Salt marsh sediment microbial communities from the Plum Island Ecosystem LTER, Massachusetts, United States - Salt Marsh Sediment SW1601-40 ... | reverse complement strand
GGCCTTCCATGGCCACCACGCGCACGCCGGCCAGCTTGCCGAACACCAGCCGGCCGCGATGGCTCAGCGCGGTGGAGCGAGGGAAGTGGGGGATGTTCTCGTAATCGATGGAAGCTTCGACCTCGACCTCCTCGACGAGATTGCCCAGCCCGGTGCCGAGAATGATACCGGCGCGGGGCTTGCCGTCCCACTCTTTGCGAACGGCCGCACAGGCGGCTTCAATCTGATCGTAGAGTTCGAGCATACGAGAGAAACAAAGAGCGTGGCCAAGCGCCTCGTCAGTTCCCTGTCGCTGGTGCGTATCCTGGCGCTGCGATGAAGTTCAACAACTCCGAGCCGTCCTCGGTGTTGTAGATGCGCACCTGTCCGTCGAAGCTGCCGCCGGCCAATCGCTTTGTGCCGTCGTGATACGCGGCGGCCAGCACCCAGTCTTCGCTGCCTCCGTACGAGCGCTCCTGCTGGCGGTCGGCCAGTTGGAATTGCCGAATCGTCTTATCGGCCGAGGGAACGAAACAGAGTGCGCCCCCGGTAGCGAGGCGGAATTGCTCTCCGCCCGTGCCGGCCACTTCGGCGGTTTTGGCGGCGTCGGCGATCTTCCAGCAGTGCACCTTGTTGTCGGCGCCGCTGGAGTAGACCTGCTCGCCATCAGGATGAAAGGCGACACCCTGCACGCTCGCGGCGTGACCGGAGTAAGTAACGAGCAGATCGCCCGTGGCCGTATCGAACACCTTGGCGGTTTTATCGCGGCTGGCCGAGGCGAGCTTGCTGCCGTCGGCGTTATACGCGACGGCGTAGACCCAGTCGGAATGGCTCGAGATGGCGAGCTTCTCCTGGCCCGTGACAGTCTCACAGATGCTGATCGAGCCGTCGGCCGATGCGGCAGCAAGGCTTTCGCCACTGGGGTGGAAGGCGACGTCCAGCACCACGTCGCTCGAAGTGGCGAGCACGCGGGCCAACTCGCCGCTGGCGGCATCGAACAAGCGCACTTCGCCCAGTCGGCCCGGCATGCCGCCGGCCACGGCGAGCCACTTTCCGTCGGGACTGAGCGCGATCGCGTACGTGCGTTCGGCCACGTTCTCGATGCGACGCACAAGCTGAGCGTCGGCCACGTTCCACACGGTGATTTCGTGATAGCCGCCGACGAACAACTGCGATCCATCGGCGCTGAATGCCAGGGCGGTGATGGGGATGGGGCGGGCATAGGCCTGCGGCGCCGGCGGATACGTCGTCGGCGGAACGATCGAAGCCAAGGAGGCCTGGGGATCGTCGCCTCCGTCGAAGGTAGCTCCTTCGGCGATCCACTGCGTCAGCAGCGCGATTTGTTCGGCGGGCAGGGGATCGCCCTCGTACGGCATCCGCTCGGCCGGGTCGTCGCTCATGATGCGGCGGAGCGCTTCGCTCCCGTCGACATCGTTCGGCGCGAAGCCGGCCGCCCCCGACTCGCCCGACTGCATGACCCGCGCGAAACTGTCGACGCGGTAGTTTGCCTCGGCCTTCTTGGGACCGTGGCAGGCCAGGCAGTTGTCGATGAGGATTGGGGCGATGTCGCGGCGAAAGCTCACCGGCTCATCGGCCCGTGCCGGTAGGGTCGCCATCGCTGCTGCAGCGCCAATCAATAGCACCGCGACGGCGGGCAGGGCGAAGCGTGAATGGCGATTCGAACGATTCGGTATCACGGTGCAAAGACTCGCTAGTGCTGAAACAAGAACTCGTTCATGTTGAGGATCGCCCAGCAAACGTCCTCCAAAGCCGACACGCGGTTTTCCTGCGCGGCGATGTGATTGCGGGCCGCCGTGAGCTCGCCCTCGGTGGGCTTGCGGCTCAGCGCGGCGAGGTACAGCTCGGTCACAATGTCGTCGTCGGTCTTGTTCTCGGCTATCAGCTTGCGGAAGCGGTTCTGCTCGTTGCGCAGTTTGTCGTGAATCAGCTCGCCGTTGTAAAGCTGCAATGCCTGGCCCAGGTTCGATTCGTTGCTCCGCTCGCATGCGCATACCGTCTGCCGCTCGGGCTGCCCGAACGCCTTCAGAAACTCGTTGGCCACCAAGTCGGGAGCGGGCAGTTCGATGGCCCGGGTGCCGGTCGGCAGCGGTCCGAATTTGTCACCCACGTCCGTTACCTGGTCGATGGCGTCGAGCAATTGCTCGGCGCTCAGCAGCCGCACGGGATAGTGGGAGAAGCAGCGATCGTCGTCCTGGTTGAGCGGCCCGGTGCGCGAGCTGGCCTGGTACGTGCGGCTGTTAAGGATCGTGCGGATGATGTACTTGCGGTCGTAACCGTGCTCGGCGAAGTCCTTGGCCAGCGCGTCCAACAGAGGAGCATTGGAGGGCGGGTTCGAGTCGCGCAGGTCGTCGGCCGGGTCGATGATGCCGCGGCCCAGCAGTTGGCTCCAGATGCGGTTCACCTCCACCTTGGCGAAGAAGGGGTTGTCGGCCTTGGTGAGCCAGTCGGTCAGCAGATCACGGCGATCCTGCTCGGCCGGCGGATCGACGTCGCCCGACAGGGGAAGCCACGGCTTCATCTGTTTGCCGGTGCGGGGCTGCGTCACTTCTCCGCTGCGGGCCAGCCAGACGAGCATTTCGTCGGGGCGCGTCGTCGGTTTGCGCTGCACGCGGTTGAAGAAGGCGGCCATGCCGTAGTAGTTGTCCTGCGTCCACCGCTCGAACGGGTGGTTATGGCACTTGGCGCATTGCAGACGCGCCCCCAAGAACACCTGCGACACGGTCTCCACGCAGTCGGTCGTTTCGGCCGAAGTGCGATAGAAATTGGCCGGTGGGTTGGAGAGCGTACTGCCGCTGGCGGTGAGCAACTCGCGGGCGAACTGGTCGTAGGGCATGTTCTCGGCGAAAGCCCGCTCGAGCCAGCGGTGATACTTGTACACGCCGCTGTTTCCCACCTGGCCTTTGGTCAGCCGCAACAGATCGCCCCACTTGAGGGCCCAGAACCGCGCGTACTCGGGCCGCTCGAGCAATTGGTCGATGAGCTTGGTTCGTTTGTCGGGCGAAGGGTCGGTCAGGAAGGCGTGGGTTTCGTCGACGGTGGGAAGGATGCCGATCGAGTCGAGGTACACCCGCCGCACAAACTCGTCGTCGCTGCACGTTTGCGACGGCGCGAACTTGAGCTGCCACAGTTTGGCGTGAATCAGGTCGTCGATGTAGTTATTCGACGGCGGATCGTTCCAGGCGAAACCGTCAATATCCTTGACGAACGTGATGTACGTCGTTTCGATGAACTCGAGGTAACGCACGATGACCGCCGCTTCGCCCCGGTCGGCGCCGGTCACGAGGCCGCTGCGGTCGACGTCGGCCACTTGGTCGTTGCTGCTAGAGTAAACGGCGAACTGCGTGACGTCGCGTACCGAGCCGTCGGAAAAATGGGCTCGCACACAAAGCTGCTGCGTGTGCGCGGGAAGCTTCAGCACGCGGCCCGAAGGGGGGTACACTTCCAGCCGAAGGCACTTCGGGGCATCGGGCGGATCGACGCGGCAACCTTCGGCGATCCAGTCGCGCAGCACGGTGAACGCGGGATCGCCGCGATGGAGCTTCTTGCCGCCGCCGTGGGGCACCTTCATCGTCGGCTTCCGCAGAATCAGGCTTGCTTCGGGGTCGAGCGGGTTGGTGCGGCGGCCGAACTCTTCGCGGATGAGCGTCACCTCGTCGATCGCCGGGTCGAACGCACGCAGCGACAGGCGAAACCCCCCCTTGCCGCTGGGAGCGCCGTGGCACGCGCCCGCGTTGCACCCCTGCTTCGAGATGGCCGCCAGCGTGCCATAGTGGAACGAAACGGGCTCAGGCTGGCCCTGGCCGCTCACATCAACCGCGGCTTGCGCCGATTGGCCGCCAGCGGTCACGGTGACCTGCGCCGTGCCATCGCCGCGCGGCAGAGCAGTGGCCGATTCGATGACTGCCACCGACGGATCGCTACTGGCGAACTCAGCGGTCGCGGTCAGATCGGCGATCTGGCCATCGGCGTAGTGCCCGGTAACCACCAGTTGCATGCGCTGTCTGGGACCCGTGAGCTGGATGGCATTCGGAAAGACTTCGATGGAATCAGGCTGACGGATTGTTTCGGCCTGTTGGTTCTGAGGCGTCGTGGGATCGTCGGCTTTCGCGATGCGCGGCATAGCGACGACGCACAAAAGCGCGGCGGCTCCGAGCGTTGCCGCCAAACTCACGCCGCGCCATTCGGCTGCGTTGGTACTCATAATCCGTTTCCCCCCAATCGCTCGGTTTCCGCTTCGGATCGCCGCGTCTCCGCGTCAGTGCCGCAACCCCGCGGCGGCAGAGCGCCATATGAATGTGGCGGCTATCGGCGGCTAAGGCGCAATCACCTCGATCGCAGCCGGCTTCACGTCCATTGCCACGTCTTGCCCGAAAAACTTGGTAGTCGCGTGCAGGGTCACGTCGTCGAATTTGCCCACGGGTGCGTCGGCGGCGGCGGTCAGTTCGATTTCCACCGAATCCTGGTCGGCGGCCACGGTTGTCGACTCGGCGGCGGTAACGCCCTGCGGCAGCTTCGTCCATTGGAGCGTTACCGGCTGCCGGTCGCCACCCTGTCCGGCGTTGAATCGGGCCAGCGTTACCTTTACTTTTTGCGTCCCGCCCTGGGCGATGGGCCCGAGCGGCTCGGCGGTTATGGTCAGCGGCGTAACGACTTCCAGCGCGACGCGTGACACCGCCGCCTGCCCCCGCCCCTGAAACTCGCCGAAGCCAACCAGGTCAAAAACGTGTTTGCCCACCGCCATATCGGCGGGCGTTTTGAGCGTGACGACGTACTCCTCGCGGATTCCCTCGCCGTTGCGCTTCACTTCCGGCGTTACGCCGGCGGGCAGCCGATCGACCGCCACCAGCAGCGGGTCCTTGAACTCCGCATTCACGCGGTGCAGCACGAGCGTCAACTGAACCTGACCGCTCCCCTGCGCCACGAACACCGCCGGCTGCTGCGGTGCCGTCGTGAAGAGTGGCGGGCCTTCCTGCGAACTGGCCGCGCTGAGCATGCCGTCGAGCCAGGCCGGCGGGTGGGCCATTTGCGGAAACTTCGTTCGCAACAGCGCTGTCGAATCGGCTTCCACGACGACGGAGTCATCGCCGGCGGGCGACCCGGTGACGCGCATCTCCAGGTGCCGGCCCGGCGGAAGTTCTTGGGGCACGTCGACTAGCAGTCGCGTTTCGTTCTGCCCCTCGCGAATCACTTCGTTGTGCACGGCCAGCAAGCGGCCGCCAGAGTGGGCGGCCAGTCGCACCGGCCCGTTGAACCCGTCGCGTTGGCATTGCACGTCGACGGCCATCACGCCGCCGCGGGGAGCGAGAAACTGGTAGCGGCCGTTGTCCGCTTTGATTGCGAGGGCGAAGCCCGCGGCCGGGCTCACCGCCACGCGATACGTATATTCCGGCCCGCCGCGCTGCGTGAGCTCTTCGATGGCCAGGCGGTAGACGCCGTCCTCGCCGAACGCATAGGTGAGATATTCGTCCTCTCCCGGGGCTGCTCCGCATTCGGCCAACTGCGTCGCGTCGGCCGCGAAAAGCTGCAGGTAAACGCGGCTGGGTGAGCCGAGGCTCGCAGCGCAAGGTTGAAACGTGAGCCGCTGTCCCTTGGTCGCCTGGAATTCGTACCAGTCGACGTCGCCGGCCTGGTCGAATCGTCCGCTGAGCGCCGCGGGCATCGCTACGTGCGTGGCCGCAGCCGCGTCGTTGTTCGGCTCGGTTTCCACAAGCTCGGGGCTATCGCCCGATGCGAGCGTGACCAGTGCCGCGTGGCCGCCGCCGGGAAGACGCGCGGCGATCGCCACGTTGCCGCGACCTGCTTGTCCGTTGGCGGCGAGATCGAGCGATGCGGCGTCGACGCCGTCGATCGATGCGAATTGAAGCTGCGTCTGCTCGCCGCGGCGCGCTCCCAGCGGAAAGGCCGTCGTCACCAGCGGAAAGTCGCCCATCCGCAGCCGGTAGCGATGCCCCGCCTCGTAGCGGTTGTCGCGCAGCTCCAGCACGTATTGCCCGTCACTGGCAAACGTGTAGGAGAAGCGGCAATCGGCCCCCAATGCCGGGTCGTCGTCGGCGTAGGCCAGTTCGTTGCCCGACGCGTCGCGCAGCCACATGACCGGGTCGAAGGGAGAGCCGATTCGCTGGGCCAGCACTTCGAAGGCGACGCGCTGGCCGGCTTTGGCGGAAAACGCAAAGAAGTCGCTCGTCGCTCCTTGCGATGTGCCGTCGACGGCCGCGGGAATCGCGACCATCTGCGCTGACGCGAGGCTTTCGTTGCTGCCCGTCTCCGCCACGCTCGGCAGATCGTCGATCGCGACGAAGTACGGGACCGACACTCCCTCGGGCGTCGCGACGACGATCCCACCGATGCCCGGCGATACTTCGGCACCGAGCGTAAAGCGGCACACGAGCTGGCTGCCGTCGGCCGGTGCGCCCGGTGCGGCGACCTTTTCGACCGTTGCCGGGAAGCTGGTCCAGACGTCGAGCGGTTCGGTAAGCTTCGACCCTTGCAGCGTGACCTCGACCGTTTGCCCGGGTACGACGGCGCCAGGCACCGTCTGATTGATTGCAGGCTGGGCCAGAGCGTACGTCGGCCCAAGCAACGCCGCGGATAACGAGAACGCCGCGATACGGAGGGCTGCGCGATGGACGTGCAAAAGTCTCATGCGGTGGGTGGCGTGGGCGGCTGGACGGCGCACGCGCAACGAGGCGGGGGGTAGGGTTCTCGGAGCCGAGGCCGCGTGGAACGCCAGTATGCGACCGGGTGCACGTCCCATTGTGCATCGCGCCGCATGCGCCTGTCAATTCGCTGTCCCCTAAACTCCCCGGGGACGCGACGCAAATGCTGGTAGCATCGGAGCCCCTTTGGTAGATTCACCGGTAACGATGTGTGCCGCACGACGGATTAGCGAGCCGGACCGCGACGCCGACAGGACACCGCGATGACGAAAATGCTCCAGATCGTGCCCGAGAAGTGCACCGGCTGCATGCAGTGCGAACTGGCCTGCTCGTGGGTGCAGACGGGCACGTTCGCTCCGTCGCGGAGCGTGATGCGGGTCAACGTGTTCGACGAGGAGGCCAGCTACGCCCCCTACACGTGCTTGCAGTGCGACGAGGCATGGTGCATGAACGCCTGCCCGGTCAACGCCATCGCCATCGACGAAGCGACCGGGGCCAAAGTCGTGCTCGACAGTCTGTGCGTCGGCTGCCACCTGTGCACGATCGCCTGCCCGTTCGGCACTGTGTACACGCTTCCCGGCAGCGGCAAGGCGGGTAAGTGTAATCTGTGCGGAGGCGAGCCGGCGTGCGCCGTGGCGTGCCCCACGGCGGCCATCGAGTTCGTCGATGTCAAGCAGGCCGGCCAGTGGTTCGAGCCATGGACGCGGCGCGTGCATGGCAACTACGTGGAAGCGGCGTCGGGGCAAAGCGGCTGACGGGAGCCTGTTTCAACACCGTCAGCGGAGAAGGAGACAGGCACCCTTTGCCTCGCGGACTCGGCAGGTGAGCCAGTCCCCGACGGTTTTGAAACAGGATCGAGAGGATCAACTCATGCCAGGCTGGACGGGTAAACTGCTGCGGGTCAACCTGACCACTGGGCGCTCCATCGTTGAAGCGATCCCCACCGATTGGCTCCGCGATTACATCGGCGGGCGTGGACTGGGGGACCGCTACCTGTACGAGGAGATGGACCCCGCGATCGATCCCCTCTCGCCCGACAACAAACTGATCTTCGCCACCGGCCCGCTTACGGGCACGCCCGTCCCTTGTGGTGCCCGTTACATGGTGGTCACCAAGGGGCCGCTCACCGGGGCAATCACCACGTCGAACTCCGGTGGTCACTGGGGCCCCGAACTAAAATTCGCCGGCTACGACCTGCTATTGCTCGAAGGCCGCGCCGCCCGACCGAGCTACCTGTTCATCTACGACGACCACGTCGAGCTGCGCGACGCTCGCCATTGGTGGGGACGCGGCGTTGGCGAGACCGAAGACGGTCTGCGCCGCGAGTTGGGCCTGCCCGCGCTGCGCGTGGCGGCGATCGGACCGGCCGGCGAAAAACTGGTTCGCTTCGCCTGCATTATGAACGACAAACACCGGGCGGCCGGGCGAAGCGGCGTGGGGGCCGTGATGGGTTCCAAATACCTCAAGGCCATCGCCGTGCGGGGAACCGGCGGCGTCGAGGTGGCCGACCCGGCCGCCTTTATGAAAGCCCTGTGGACGATGCGGGCCGCCATGAAGTACAGCCCGGGTCGAAAGTCGTTCGCCGAACTGGGAACCGCCGCCACCATCGACCTGACGCAGGCCTTTGGCGGGCTCCCCACGCGCAATTTCCAGCAAGGTCAATTCGAGCTGGCCGAGAACCTCAACGGCAACTCGATTCGCGACACGCGGCTGGTGGCCAACAAGGCCTGCTTTGCCTGCACCATCGCCTGCGGCCGAGTTTGCCGCCTGGGTGACGAGGCCGACAAGTACCTGGTGAACACGCATCCCCGCAACTGGCGCACTGCCGGCGAAGGGCCCGAGTACGAGGCCGCCTGGGCGCTGGGGGCCGATACCGGCGTGGGCGATCTCGACGCGGTGCTCAAGGCCAACTGGCTGTGCAACGACCTGGGCATGGACCCCATCAGTATGGGATCGACCCTGGCGGCGGCCATGGAACTGTACGAGCGGGGAGTGTTGACCGACGCTCAGGTCGAAATGCCGCTGCGATTCGGCTCGGCCGAGGCGCTGGTTCGCATGGTCGAGGCGACCGCCTACCGCGAGGGCTTCGGCGACGAGTTGGCCGAGGGATCGAAACGGATGGGCGAGAAGCTCGGCCATCCCGAAGTGTTCATGGGGAGCAAGGGGCAGGAGTTTCCCGCGTACGACCCCCGAGGCTTCCAAGGCATGGGAGTCGCTTACGCCACTTGCAATCGCGGCGGATGTCATCTGCGGGCGTGGACCCCGGGGCCCGAAAGCTCCGGCGAAATGGATCCCCACACGACGGCAGGCAAGGGGGAGTGGGTCGCCAAGCAGCAGAACCGCACCACCGCGCACGACAGCACGGGCATCTGCCTGTTCGTTGCCGGTGCCGATGGGCCGCTAGAGATGCTCGTTCCCTGTACGGCGGCCGCCACAGGGATTCCCTATACGATGGACGAGTTCCTGCACATCGGCGAGCGGACGTGGAACCTCGAACGGCTGTGGAATCTCAAGGCGGGATTGACGCGAGCCGACGACACGATCCCCCAGCGGCTGATGAAGGAGGCGCACAAGTCGGGCCCCTCGGCCGGCGTGGTGGTGCACCTCGATCAGATGCTCCCCGTCTATTACCGCGAGCGCGGCTGGGACGAGGAGGGCGTGCCGAGCCAAGAGAAGTTGATGGAGCTGGGGCTGGCGTCTGTGTGAGCGCGAGACTCGATACAACAACACGTACGGATTGATCCGATCGTATGGCACATCACGTCATCATCGGCGGCGGACCGGCCGCCACGAATGCAATCGAAACGATCCGCCAGTTCGGCGGCAAGAGCGATGCCATCACCCTGGTGAGCGACGAGCCGGCGCACTCTCGCATGGCGCTCCCGTACTGGCTGGCCGGGGCTATCCCGCGCGAGCATACGCATACTGCCGACGATGCGTCGTACAAAAAGCTGGGCGTCGACGCCCGCATCGGCAAGCGCGTGCGAAAGATCGACCCGCAATCGAGCTCGATCGAGATCGACGGCGGCGGCACCGCAAAACGTGACACAGTGAAGTTCGACAATCTGCTCATTGCCACCGGCGCGTCGCCCGTTGCTCCGCCGATCCCGGGCGCCGATCTGCCAGGCGTTCAACCGCTGTGGACGCTCGCGCACACCGAATCGGCCCTTCGCACCGCAGAAGCCAAAAAGCAGCCGCGCGTGGTGCTCGTTGGTGCGGGTTTCATCGGCTTCATCGTATTGGGTGCCATGTTCAAGCGCCACTGGAAGCTGGCCGTGGTCGAGCGCGAGGCGCACGTTCTGCCCCGCATGCTCGATGCCGATTCGGCGGCGCTCGTTGAATCGTGGCTCGCCGCGCGAGGGGTCGACGTGCACACGGGCACGACGGTCGTGGGCATTACGCAGCAGAAAGACGGTGCGAAGCGCGTGGAACTCGCCAGCGGCAAAAAGCTCGAAGCCGACCTGGTGATCCTCGCGACAGGCATTCAGCCGAATCTCGAACTCGTCGCGGGAACCGGCATACAAACCGACGCCGGCATTCTCGTGAACGACCGCATGCAGACCAACTTCCCGAACATTTACGCGGGCGGCGACGTGGCACAGGGGCCCGTTCTGTTCGGCGACCAACCGGCGATTCATGCCATTCAGCCCACGGCCGTCGATCATGGCCGCGTGGCGGGAGCGAACATGGCCGGGCACACGGTGCATTACCCGGGCAGCCTGCTGATGAATGTGGTCGACGTGTGCGGCCTGCAATGCGCCAGCTTCGGCAACTGGGACGACACCGGCGCCGAGGCCATCACCATTCGCAACCCCGACGGCTTTATCTACCGCAAGCTGCTGTGGCGCGGCGACCAGCCGGTAGGCGCCATCTTCACGGGCCGCGCCAACGACATGGGCATGCTTACCGACGTCGGCATGGTCAAGGGCATTCTGCAAACGCAATCGCACTTGGGTCCGTGGAAAGGGTACCTGCGCGAAAACCCGTTCGACATCCGCCGCGCGTTCGTCGGCGCCGGCGTGCCGCAGAAGCTGGTGAGCACGACGTTGCTGGGGCGCCCCTCGAGCACCCGCAGGTACCGCTTCGGCAATGTGCCGGCAACCACCGAGGTCGGTTCGTCGCATCGCGTGTATGTCGGCTCGGGCGGCCAGTGATGCCAGCCATGCAAATCCGCGTGAAGCTGATGGGCATGCTCAAAAGCAAGGCCCCCCCAGGTGAGCGGCTCGAACTGCCCGATGGGGCTAGTATCGCCGATGCGCTTGCGAAGTTGGGCATCGACGCTTCGAGCGTGCAAGCTTTCACGATTAACGGCGCGCTGGTGCGCGATCGCGGTCGCACCCTGGCCGACGGCGACGAATTGACGGTGCTTCCTCCCGTCGGCGGCGGGTGACGGGAATCGCGAGTGCCGCGAAGCGCCGAATTCGCGACACGCGCTCCGCTGCGCGTCGCGGCTAACCGACAAGCGCCCAACGTGTGCGGCAGCCGACCGCGATGTCCGGCCCGTCGGGTTTCCCCGCTGGCAACGAAACATCATAATAAATGCGGGGTTGGTAATCGGTGGTGGGGGCGCATTGCCGCCGTTCGCGCGCTCGTTCCGGCAACCATTCGCTTTCACTGGGAGGTAGGGCCATGTCGACTCGCACATCGCGACGCAATTTTCTCGCGCTCACCACCGCCGGCGCGACCTTGGCTGGTCTGGGTGATCTAAAATTTCTCGCCCAGCTTCCGCGCGTGTCGGCCCAGGAGGCGAAACCCGACGCGAAGATTGTGCAAATGCAGAGCGATATCGAGCCGTTGGTTCGCCTGCTCGAAGACACGCCCCGCAACAAGCTGCTCGAAGAGGTGGCCGCTCGCGTCAAGCGGGGGCTCACTTACCAGGAAGTGGTGGCGGCACTGCTGTTGGCCGGCGTGCGCAATATCCAGCCGCGTCCCTCGGTGGGTTTCAAGTTTCACGCGGTGCTGGTCGTGAACTCGGCGCATCTCGCGAGCATCTCGTCGCCCGACGAACATCGCTGGCTCCCCATCTTCTGGGCGCTCGATGAGTTCAAATCGTCGCAGGCGGCCGACGTGAACGAGGGGAACTGGACGATGGCCCCGGTCGACGAAGCGGCCGTGCCGAGTCCCACGAAGGCGCGCCAGGCGTTTATCGACGCCATGGAAAACTGGGATGAAGCCGCCGCCGACGCGGCCGTGGCCGGGTTGGCCCGCACGGCCGGCGCCCACGAAGTGTTCGAGCTGTTTGCCCGCTTTGGGGCCCGCGACTTCCGCTCGATCGGCCACAAGGCGATCTTCGTGGCAAACAGTTGGCGCACGCTACAGTGCATTGGCTGGCGTCATGCCGAACCGGTGCTGCGTTCGTTGGCGTACGCGCTGCTCAATCACGAGGGGGACAACCCGGCCCGACGTGACGATGCGGCCGACCATCCGGGACGGCGAAACGTGGAGCTGGCCCACCGCATTCGCGACGATTGGCAGAGCGGAAAGCTCGACGAGGCGGCCACGACCGAGATGCTCGCCACGCTGCGCACCGCCACGCCCGACGAATCGTGCGACAAGGTGGTCGAGCTTATCAACCGCGGCACGCATCCCCAGTCGATCTGCGATGCGTTGTTCGTCGGCGCGGGAGAGCTGTTGGCGCGGCAGCCGGGCATCGTAGCGCTGCACTCGGTAACGTCTTCCAACGCCCTGCACTACGCCTACACGGCCAGCGGCGACGACGAAACCCGCCGCTTGCTGCTGCTACAGAACGCCGCGTTCGTGACGCTCTTCCGCGACGCGATGCGAGGGCGCGGCGCGGTCGGCGACACCCGGCTCGACCAGCTTACGCCGCAGATGCCCGAGGGAGGAAACGACGCAGTGATCGACGAGATCTTCCGCCTCGTGAGTCGCGACCGGATGGCGGCGGCCCAGGGTGTGCTGGCATACCTGAAAAACCAAGGCGATCCCAAGCAACTCATCGACGCGGCACGCGTGCTCGTCTTCCTCAAGGGCAACAACGCGCACGACTACAAGTTCAGCTCGGCCGTGCTGGAGGACTACTACCACGTTTCGCCGCGGTGGCGTGACGTGTATCTGGCCTCGGGCGTGTTCAACCTCCGCAGCTCCGAGGATCGCGACAACCAGCTTGTGGCCCGCACCAGAGCGGCGCTGACGGGGTAACGCGGCGTCGGCGGGACGATTACTCGCCCCCCGAGTGAATGACCAATCACCAAATCCAAATGACCAAAAGGCGCAGCGGTCTGATATTGGTCATTGGGACATTGGTTATTGGTCATTTCGCTTGTCGTAGGCGCGCTGGAGTTTGCACAGCGCGGGCGTGATGCACTGCCACCGTTAGCCGTTGCCGTGATCGTATGCCGCAGAGCCTCACCCGCGACGAGTTGGCCGCGCTGTACTTCGAGCAGCTTCCCTATCCGCCGTACCCGGTGCAGGAAGAAGCTCTGCTGGCGTGGTTCACCTCGGACCAGGGGGTGCTCGTCGCCACGCCCACCGGCACCGGCAAGACGCTCATCGCCGAGGC
>Ga0315553_10003066_pt1 | contig 13177 bp, 15 predicted proteins | sample SalMarSW160140MG_FD_203099 | JGI IMG/M metagenome (GOLD analysis project Ga0315553, IMG submission 203099) | Salt marsh sediment microbial communities from the Plum Island Ecosystem LTER, Massachusetts, United States - Salt Marsh Sediment SW1601-40 ... | reverse complement strand
AGCCCAATCAATCCCCCGTCAGGTTGTCGGTTTCATCCACGTTGTCCAAAAGCATTTGATCGCTGCCCTCTAGAAGAGCCTGAATTAGTGGACCAAGGAAATGGCCATTTTGTTGCATGTCATCTTTACGGATAGGTTTGAAGTCATAGGATTAAACCTAAATCATAGCACTGCTGTTTCAAGATTATGCCATACATAGACTTACGAAGCGATACAGTGACGAAACCAACAGATGAGATGATTGAAGCAATTGTACGAGCTCATAAGGAAGACCGATTTGGTGATGACGTAAGTGGAGAAGATGAGATAGTTAATGAGCTTCAAGAGAAAGCAGCCAGAATTCTGGGAAAGGAAGCTGCACTCTTAGTAACATCTGGCACGCAAGGAAATGTCATTTCATTACTTGCGCAAACAAATCGTGGAGATGAAGTGGTTGTGGAAGAAATGTCCCATACCTTTCTCTTCGAAGGAGGGGCAATGTCGTCTCTAGGGGGGCTCTTTCCAAAGCCTGTCAAAGGCGTTAGAGGATACATTAAACCTGAAGCCCTATTATCAGCAATCAGTGCAGATGATGCACATTATGCGAAAACAGCAATGGTAGTTATTGAGAACACACACAATTATGCAGGAGGGATCATAATCACACCTGAGAAGGTGAATAATCTTGTCACTACAGCACATGAGAATGGTCTCAAGGTTCATGTTGATGGTGCTAGATTGTTTAATGCAGCTGTTGGATTACAGATTCCTCCAAAGGATCTTGTGAAAAACGTCGATTCTGTGCAGATTTGCTTGAGCAAAGGATTGTCCGCACCAGTAGGTTCAATTATCGCAGGTACAGAGGAATTCATTTACAAATCCCATCGTTTCAGAAAGAAATTGGGAGGGGGAATGCGTCAAGCTGGAATAATTGCAGCTCCAGGAATTATTGCCATCGAAAAGATGGTTGATAGATTGAAGGAAGATCATGAGAATACACAGTATCTCTATGAACGTCTCTCACAGGTCAAAGGTCTTGAGATAGAAAAGCCAGACACGAATATTTTGTTCATTGAATATGGTGATTTTAAAATCAATGCCGAGAAAATGGCGCAGGAACTAAAGAAGCGAGGTATACTAGTATATGGCGAATATGGAACGCGCACTAGGTTTGTTTGTCATCGTATGATTAGTCGTGATGACGTAACCACAGCAGCTGATGCAGTTATTGAGATTTTGACATCCCACACTCAATGATTCATGAGAGTTTCTCTCTTGCTTCTCGAACCATTCGAACAACATGGCTTTCCCATGAGGGCTCAAGTTCTACTGCACGCTCAGCACACCTGATCGCTTCTTTGTACTGTCCTAACTTGTGATGTAGTTTACCTTTGTAAAACCAAGCATGCGCATAGTCGTCAGCAATATCAATTGCCTTTCCAAATGCTTCGAGAGCTTTCTCGTATTCGCCTTTCACTTCATAACCTTTGGCCATGCGATAGAAGTCGAACCGAGTCTTTCCGTCTTCCATATTAATGAAACCTCCGGCATGATATAATGTACGCAAGAGCAAATAAGCTTAACACATTTGTTGAAAAATTAGATTTTCATCCAATGAATTGCGCATCCTAATTATATTTCCAATAATTAGTTGTGCTCTTGACAGAGCTCCATAAGAACCCCACCTGTAGTCGTTGGGTGAATAAACGCAATCTGCATATTATGTGCACCAATACGGGGTTCATTGTCAATAAGTCGTGCAGAAGCTTGTTGATGTAATGAGATCTCTTTCTCAATATCATCAACTTGAATTGCAATATGATGGATCCCTCCACCTCGTTTTTCAAGAAACTTGGAAATGGGGCTCTCATCTGATGTGGGTTCCAGCAATTCGATACTGCTCTCTCCTAATTTAAAGAAGGCAACTTTTACTTTCTGCTCAGGCACCACTTCCGAACCTGTGTATTCAAGTCCTAGAATATCTCGATAATATGGAATCCAATCCTCAAGACTTGTCACAGCAATTCCAATATGCGCAATTTTCTTAGTCATTTTTTCATCTCCTAAAAAATATCAGGCGCTCGATACTCACCAAATTCATCCCGAAGCACCCCACAAATTTCACCAAGCGATGCATATGATTTCACAGCATGCAGAATAAAGGGAATTAGATTTTCGCTTCCTTTGGCCGCATCACGGAGTTGATCTAGTGCATCATCAATTAAGGTAGAGTCACGAATCTTTAGAATATGCTCAAGGCCTTCGATTTGCTCAGATTCAGCCTTGGGATTCAGTCTGAGGTAGTCGAATTGCTGCTCTTCATCAACCGTGAACATATTCACCCCAACAACAGTGCGAGAGCCTTCATCCACCATTTTCTGGTAAGTATATGCGCTATTATGAATTTCACTTTGAATGAATCCCCTTTCGATTGCGAACGGAGACCCACCCATTTGATCAATTCTTTCTATGTACTCTTCAGCTCTCTTCTCAATCTCATCAGTTAAGCTTTCAATATAGTATGACCCAGCTAAGGGGTCAATTGTATCGCTGACACCAGTTTCGTATGCGATGATTTGTTGAGTGCGAAGTGCAATCTGAACAGATGCTTCGGTAGGTAAGGATAGTGCCTCATCACGAGAGTTGGTATGAAGAGATTGGGTTCCTCCTAATACTCCCTGAAGAGCTTGAAGCGTAACTCGGACCACATTATTATCAGGTTGCTGAGCAGTCAGTGTACATCCAGCTGTCTGAGTATGAAATCGCATCCTACAGGAATCATCATTTTTAGCTCTAAAGCGTTCCTTCATAATTCGAGCCCATAACCTTCTTGCAGCTCGGAATTTAGCGACCTCTTCGAAGAAATCACTGTGAGAACCAAAGAAGAATGATAGACGAGATGCAAATGCATCAATATCCAATCCAGCATCAATTGCAGCTTGGACATAGGCAATCCCATTAGCAAGGGTGAATGCTACCTCTTGAACTGCAGTAGAACCTGCTTCTCGAATGTGATAACCGCTAATGGAGATTGTATTCCACAAAGGCATCTTTTCCGAACAGAACTTGAAAATGTCAGTGATTATTCGCATAGATGGAGCTGGTGGAAATATGTAAGTCCCACGTGCAACATATTCCTTTAGAATATCATTCTGAATTGTACCTCTAAGCTTCTCCATTGGAACACCTTGTTTTTCACCTACAGCGATATACATGCACAACAGAATAGCTGCAGGGGCATTGATAGTCATTGAAGTACTGACCGTCTCCAGTGGAATTCCATCAAGTAATCGCTCCATATCAGCGAGGGTGCTAATGGCAACTCCAACTTTGCCGACTTCGCCTATAGCCAATGGATGGTTTGAATCATACCCAATTTGAGTTGGTAAATCAAATGCTACAGAGAGTCCAGTCTGTCCTTGTTCGAGTAGGAATTTGAATCTCTCATTAGTTTCACTTGCTGTACCAAATCCGCTATACTGACGCATAGTCCAGTATCTTCCGCGGTACATTGTTGGTTGAACACCGCGTGTGAAAGGATAAACCCCTGGAAATCCAAGTTTTTCTTCATAATTTTCCTGATTCCAATCAAGAGGAGTATAGAGGCGATTTATAGGAACATCAGAGAGGGTCAGAAAATTTACAGCACGTTCAGGAAATTTGCTGATTGTCTTCTCCACAACATTCTCTTCCCAATGCTTGAATGATTCAATCAATTTCTTTTCAGGTGACATTACTCACACTCCTCCTTATAACTGGAGAGAAACTTTACTATAAGCCGTTCAGCAACACTATAGGGATCTTCATCTTTCTGTGCAATCCGTTCAATTGCCTTCTTGTACTCGGGTCGACCTTGGAGCTGAGCAAGGAGTTCGCGAGTCAACTTATACTCCATAATGGATTCAAGTTCATCTTTGCTTCTCGCGAGACTGCGCTTCTCCATCAATCCACATTCTTTCAGATACCTGAGGTGTTCCTCGATTTTGTCTGCGAGTTCTGAGATTCCTTCACCATTTCTCGCGGATGTAAGCATCACTGGTGGTGTCCATCCTGTGTTTCTTGTGTCGAGTTCAAGCATGGCCTTGATTGCATTTACTTTGATGTCTGCGCCAGGTAGGTCTTTCTTATTGACAACAAAGATGTCAGCTATTTCCATTATTCCAGCTTTAATTGCCTGAATATCATCACCACTTCCAGGAACATCAGTGACTATTACAGTCTGTGCAACCTCAACAATTTCAACTTCTGACTGTCCAGCTCCGACGGTCTCTACAATTATCACATCTTTTCCAAAAGCATCAATTACACGAATTGTATCAGATGTTGCGCGTGCAATTCCACCAAGATGACCTCGAGTACCCATACTTCGAACATATACATCCTTGTCCAATGCATGCTCCTGCATGCGGATTCTATCACCAAGAAGAGCGCCACCAGTGAAAGGGCTTGATGGATCTACAGCAATGATTCCTACGGTTTTTCCTCTTGACCTATATTCTGATGTTAATTTCGTGACTATTGTGCTTTTTCCAGACCCTGGAGGACCAGTAATACCAACTATATGCGCTGTACCTGTGTGTTTATACAATTTACTCAATGCAGCAAAGGTGGAAGGATCTTCATTCTCGATTAGTGATATTAAACGGGCAAGGGCCAGGCGTTTCCCAGAGAGAACACCCTCCACTAGGTCCTCGATGGACAAGATGAATACCTCACATCTAGAGTTTTACATTACTCTGAATATATTCGACTATATCAGAGAGGGGTGTACCTGGACCAAATATTTCGGAGATTCCAGATTTCTTTAATCCAGGAATATCATCTTCAGGAATTATTCCGCCACCAACAACAAGGATGTTATCAGCTCCCTCTTGTCTAAGTAATTCCATCACCTTCGGAAAGATGGCATTATGCGCTCCACTTAGAATACTGAGACCAATACAATGAGCACCCTCTTGAATCGCAGTTTCCACAATCATTTCTGGTGTTTGTCGAAGACCGGTATAGATAACTTCCATGCCAGCGTCTCTGAGAGCGCGAGCGACTACCTTTGCGCCACGGTCGTGACCATCTAGTCCCGGTTTCGCAACGACTACACGTATTTTTTTAGATGAACTCAAGAACCCACCTCAAGTTGGTTTGGCTGAGACGATGCTTGCTGGAACGATATAAAGCCTTTCTATTGTTTAAAAGACAGTAGGATTCAGCCGGAGAGCTATTATAGTCTTCATGTAAACAATCAGACAGGGAGTCGGAGAATAGATGACCGCAGAAATAGATGAAATGACTGAATTCGATTGGTTCGCTGAAGGGAAGAAACTCGAGGCTAGCGGAGATTATGAAGGAGCCATCAAAGCTTATGATGAATCTATCAAACTTCGACCCGATCTAGCTAAATCTTGGTTCTACAAAGCGGTTCTCCATTACAAACTAGGACAGAATGAGAAGGCTACTGAATGTGCGAAGAAAGCAATAGAGCTAAAGCCATCCTGGGAGAAATTACTCAAAAAGGACTATCCGGAATTTCCAATCTAGTGGTCTTTACAAGAGTGCTGAAGATGAATCGGGATATAGTAGGACATATACTGCTTGATTGAGAGTCATGACCTTAGAGTCCACCCACCGCATGACCATATCGACATTACCCTGGGACGAAACTCTTGAGAGTGCAGATAATGTGGCGTTCCTACTAGTCTCATTAGAAAGCAGTTTCTCAACGGTCTGAACAAGAATTAACTGTCGTACATCTGGATCCGTTTCGGTCAACCAATATAGAATATTCTCTTTGGTTGTGTGCTCAATCTTAGCTTTATCTGCAACAGAGTCTACCGCATTAGTGATTCTATCTCGAGCCTCTTTATCACGCATACCCTTCAATTCATTCTCGATAATTGTCACAAGAGCTTCTGTATTTTCAGGATCGTGCAGAAGGATATCTACTAAATCAGTTCGTGCTTTTAATGGACCCGGTTCGTCTTTACTCAACAAAGGCAAACTCCAATTATTATACTGTGTGCAGTGAATGGAATTCTATTCCTCTAATATGTCTTGTTTGTGGGTCCCATTATTATTCTCACAAGTATTCGACTAATGCTGATACTTTATTGAGTATTAAATCAGGTGTTATTGATTCCTTATATTGGTCCATTACAGTTTCAAGATCTCTATTACGAGCGTTAATCCAAATTGTACGCATACCAACTTTAGCTGCACCAACGATGTCAGCATAGTATTCATCTCCTACAAACAAGGTTGAACCGATAGATGTACTAAGAGACTCTAATGCAATATCAAACACTCTTCTCATTGGTTTATAGCCCTGAATAGCCGCACCATCAAGAACAACATCAAAGAATGAATCCATTCCAGATTTTTGAAGAATAATCTCAGCATTTCCTTCAAAGCTGTTTGTGATTACTGCCATCTTGTAATTTCGGTCCTGAAGATTCTTCAGGAGCTCATTCACGCCAGGATAGGGAGTTGATAGTTCAACGTGTAGGCTTTTGAAATTGAGAGCAGCGGCATCAAGTGTATCAGAATCTGCCATAAGACCGTTGTCAAACAAGCTGAGACGCATAGCTTCCCGGACGACCTGTAATGGAGGAATATAGGATGCGCCTTCTGCTATGTCGCGAATCAATCTAAAATAATGATGAACCACGCTACGGAGATAGCGTTCCTGAACTTCGTTACTGGTTTCGTTCATCTTTGATAATAACCACTGAACAGCTCTTATCGGATAACTATGCGTGTCGATTAGAGTTGAATCTAAATCAAAAATGATGGCAGTCACACCATCAAAAGAAAAAGATGTCAAATCTCGCGTACACTCCGCTTATTCTCCACCTTTACCGAGATAGATTCCTTTAGGGTCAAGTCGATGCATAATATCGATTTGTTCTTGTGATGGTTCTTTGGTAATAGGCACATCATCTGGAACCATTAAGTCAAACATCACATTTTCCTTAATGTCATCCACCGAAAATCCAGGATGAACGGACATAAGACGAATCCTCTTGGAGGTTGGATCAAAATCAAATTGGCACCAATCTGTGATTACAACCTCAGGACCTCCACCAACCATAGACCACTTCTCACGAGAACCAGGACCTTCTAGATGACCAGGAGAGGTCATATAATCTAAATCTTTAACAAATTTACGTTTATCATGAGACATCATTACTATCAAACGTTTAGCTGATGATGCGATATCATTTCCACCACCACTTCCTGGGAGCTTGACCTTTGGTTTCTCATATGGACCGATATAGCTTGTGTTGAGATTTCCATACTCATCTATCTGAGCAGCTCCTAGAAATCCGACGTCAATTCGACCACCCTGTAAAAGAAAACCTAAAGTCTCGATTAAACCTATAGCCGCAGAACAACCGTAGTAGTATCGTGAGTCAGCAACGGAGAGTGGTACGGCTCTTGGACGAGCGTCGATAAAACCAGCTTCAGAGATGAGATTGGCTTTTGGTGCATGAGTTTCCTTTGCGAGGAGTGCAGCTAAGAGAGGCATTCCGGTTCCACCAAACACATTTTCACCATTTCTCACATGACTTGATGCACATGCAATTAGAAATTCAGTCTTAGTGTATTCGACCACTATTAATACCCCCATGGCTTTCTAGCGCGTAGCTTATTCAAATTCGCCCAACCTATGAGATTGAGATATTCATAATGATTCTCAACCCCAAGGATATAATTCTCAAGATATTCCTGCCAGGTCTCCTCTTCACGACTCATCTTATGGAATAGCATTAGATGCTCCAAATCATAGTCATAGTAATCATGACACATCATTGGATGAGCAATGTAAGGAAGTATCACTACATGATCGACATACATTGCAGGTATCTTTGTTTGGTCAGGTCTATGTCGTACTTCATCTTCATCAATCAGTTCCTCAGCTAGAACAATGAGTTTCTTTCCACAACGAGAGCCCTCGATATCTTCACCCACTATACCATCAATCTGAGCATTTCCACTCATATCTACGCGTTGTACATGGACTATACTGAAATCTGGTTGAAGTGATGGTACTAAACAGATTTTGTCGCCTGTAAATGGACAATCAATAACCTTGAGCTTGTCATCACCACGATAACGTGAGAGTCGAACCATGTCGGTTCCCATCATACTGCGTAATGGCATGAAGGGTACATTCAATGCACCGCCAAGGAACCTCATGGCCATCGCTAGGTTGGTGTAATCCTCAACTTGAAGTACGCCTTCTGAGACCCTGCGTCTTATGTTATAGGATAGACCGAGAGCTTCGATAGCTGAGAACGCAATCTCATATCGAGTTGCGACTCCAGCTCCTGCCATAATTTCCAAATCAATCTCAGAACCACAAGTGTAAATTGTGAGGTCTCGTTTTTTCTGCCTAACCAATTCGTGAGAGAAGGCGACAGGAGCCCTCTGGAAACCAAAACCCCCCCACATTATACCTGCACCATCTGGAACCATTTTGGCAGCTTCTGCCAATGTGATACGCTTATCTTCTATTTCAGCTTCTGTCAAATTTTGTCACCCGAGGACCAGCATTGATTGCTAGCGTGAAATAGGCACACCTTTTATGTTTGCCTCTCGTTTTTGAATTCACCACAAGATGCCAAATGGAATGAATATGAAGAAGAACAGATATGGAAGTAAGATGAAAAGTATGAAACAGCAACAACAGGTTCCACAGCAATTGCCACCCTCTCTTTTTTGTTCAGCTTGTGGAAACGCGTATCTATCGCCCTGCTGCTCGGGACCGGGACTTCTTATGAAAGAATCTCCCGATATATCGCCCATTGTGGATCTTTCTCGACCCATCTCGGGTAGTGAGAATGCTCCAAATCCAGGGATGTATTCAAAAATACCACCACAACGGTCACAACGGACTCTCATAGAGCTATCACCCTGAGGAGAAACTCCTGACCAAGGTGCGTTTCCACAATAAGGACATACAATCTCATTAGACATATTCAATTCACATTCTTGGAAAATTGAAAGAATCTAAGGTTTTTGGCTATGTTCATCCAGAAGTATAATTCAAATAGCCCTTTTCACTGTTCGTGTGTTGATTGATATGAAAGAGGATAGACTAGACCGTTTGATGATGATTATCGGATTCTTCAGTCCGATTATTGCATTGGTATCAATAACACTCTCAATAGCTATTTCTCCAAACTTTGACTGGATTACAAATGCATTGAGTGACCTCGGGCATTACACGGCAGTTGAGATTGGTGATAATCCACTCATAAGAGCAATCATCTTCAATTCCGGATTAATTGTAACAAGTATTCTTATGCTAATATTTGCGGTTTGGTTTATTCTCAAAATTGATGATATCCCCACCAAAATTGGAATGTTACCTTTTGTATCAGCAGCAATATTCCTGACAGCCATAGGAATATTTTCTGAGAATTTTGGTGACATCCATTTTTATGTTTCAGTTGGATTTTTTGCATCTTTTCCGTTTGCGATGTGGTTTATTGGAATCGGTTGGATTCGATTTCCCAAACTCAGATGGTTCTCAGTCATATCGATTATTCTTCCCCTCATTTCGGTCTGTATTTGGTATGTTACATTCAATGGATTGATTTGGTGGACTGGAATGGCAATTCCTGAAATCATTACAGCTGGAACTGCAATTGGCTGGATTTGGATTGTGAATTTGTTATATCAAAGAGGACAACTAAGTATGTTGAAAATTGATTCAACAATAAACTGATGTCCACCACTGCTTCAGCGATACATGAACCTGCAGTAATTGAATCAATTGCTCTCAATCGCGAGGAAAAGCAATGTGTATGGAACTGTATGATGATGTTCTATAGGATTTACTCTTAAGCAGGATGTAGCACTCGTTGGGTGGGTAATATCATGAAAGTTAATGCAAAGAACATACTAGCATTTATTGGACCTATTGTTGGTCAATTATGTATTGTCATTGCATTAGCCATATCACCAAATTTTGATTGGGCTAGTAATGCTCTAAGTGATCTGGGAAGTTATTTCAGAGCGGACTTGGGCAGTATGCAATTAGCAAGTGCAATTATCTTCAATTCGGGTCTTATGGTGGCAGGGTTTTCCACAGCATTCTATTCATACAAATTTCTAGGGATACAGAATAAAGATGTGTCACGAATTCCAATGGCGATATTCACATTGACAGGCATTTTACTCTTTTCAGTCGGCGTGTTTTCGGAAGATATCTTGATACCACATGCCATCGTTGCAATTGGTTTCTTTCTAACTATTCCTACTGCAATGATCACGATGAGTTTGAGTCTAATGAAATTTCATGAGCTGCGAGGGTTTGCAATGGTTACACTCATCATTGCGATTCTCAGCTTCGCAACAATCTTCAATCCTTGGGGATCAATCGCAGTTCGTGAAATATCAGAGGCACTTTTAGCTATTGCATGGTTATGGATTGTTAATTTATTGGAAATGAAAGGTAAATTCGCCCCGATAATCAATGCAAATTAGAATTAACCATTAGAGGGATTCATTCTGATGTATCACGATATATTGAATGAGTTCTATCCACTAGGGGATGCCACAGACAGCTTTCTGTTTACTATTCTTGTTGGAGGTATCTTCAGTATCATCGGATTGGTAATTGGATTTCTAGTTCGACGTGCTGATGGGAGTGATGATACAAAATGGATTGAGAATCGTCCCATTCTCTTGCCATCTATCATTTTCCTATTTACTATCTTCATAGTTATGATTATCGTACCACTACCAATTAGTTCGTATGGGGGACCCAATGTCTATGAAACGAGGATTTGGGAAGATCGTAGTGCTATATTCGAGGTGAGAGATGAAACATATTACCCCATAGTTGAGTGCACTGCAAGCACAACTCTAAGTGAAAATCAGGCAAGTATACTCTATTTGGATTTCGTTTTAGAAGGGGAAACAAAATATTCACTATCAATGGAGTTTCAATATAGTAGCGAAGACGATAGGATATCACAGTATGTTATTCTCTCGGATATTACACCAGCAACCTACATACTTGAGATTCATTCGGATTTTTATGAAGACGGAATTTTGCAACCTGACAGAGCAACTCAATATCGCCTAACTTTGTCGCAGAGGCTGTTAGATGGTCATATTGAAGAGTTAGCATTGTACGACACTTTCAAGTTTATCCTTATCGTCCTAAGCTTCGTTGTGCTGCTAGGTGGGATTTGTTTGGATCTTGAGGAGATGAAAAATTACAGACCGGGAGTACGTCATCGAAGAGGTTCTATCTACAATCCAAGATATCAGTGATAATCTAGGGCTGAAATTTAGCTCATAGGGAAATTTATTCTTAGATATCAGATAATGGAACAAGTTGTAGTAAATCATTATTGGGAAAAGTAATGACATTCGATGTGTAACTGTATGAAAGTTCTTTAGTCAGAAATACCAAACGGGAATCAATTCAAGTGAGAGGTAGAATCGCATATCATGTCAGATACTGAGGAAGAGCTAACTGCAGAGGAGAGTGAGGTAGCACTCCAAAATATGGTGAAGCAGGGAGCTTTTGCTCAGCTAAAGAATTCTTTAACAGAGAGCGTGTTTCTTGTTGGATTTGCAATTGCGCTTCAAGCACCAAACGTTGTAATCGGTATTCTAGCTGCGATTCCGTTTATCACCCAGCTTCTTCAAATCCCTGCAGTTATTCTAATATCAAAATTCAAGAGCAGACGCAAACTCAACATCCTCACCCAACTAGGGAATAGACTTGGCGTGTTATTGATGGCGTTGATTCCCTTCCTAGCCTTACAGGAAATAGGAATCCTTGTCTTGATTGGAGCGATTGCGATTCAAGCTCTATTTACCTCATTAGGATCCCCTAGCTGGAATTCATGGCTGAGGGATATTGTTCCACAGGAACAGCTTGGTGATTTCTTCGCCACCAGAATGGCTGTTAGCGGCATAATGGCAATTATGGCATCGATACTTGGAGGTCTCTTTATTGGAGAGTGGATTAGGCTCAATCCTGGTGAAGAAGCATGGGGATATTCGATCATATTCCTTGCTGCATTCATCGCAGGCTTGCTTGCAATCTATTATACTAGAATCACACCAGAACCACCAATACTGTCGAGTCATATTCAATTGAAATTCAAAGAACTAGTAGCAGAACCATTCAAAAATCATAATTTTAGAAGCTTGATGTACTTTTCAGGGGTTTGGAGTTTAAGTACAGCAATTGTTGGGCCATTTCTTACCGTGTATATACTCTCAAGACTGGGATTTGAGTTTCAGATCGCAGCAATACTCTCAGCGCTCACTCAGACTGTGAGTGTTCTCTTCTTCAGATTTTGGGGTAGATTATCAGATAGATATAGCAACAAATCAATTCTTCAGGTTTCTGCACCACTGTTCATCATAGCAATTTTCCTTTGGACTTTCACATCTATCGCAGAGTACGCTCAACTTACTCTTCCCCTCCTTATTATAATCCACATGCTAATGGGCTTCTCCTCTGCAGGAGTAAACCTTGGTACAAATAATGTAGGTCTGAAATTGGCACCGAGAAGAGAGGCATCAATCTATCTAGCTGCGAGAGGAAGCATCATTGCCATAACAAGCGCTATAGCATCGATAATTGGAGGTTTACTCGCGGATCTTTTCGCACTGCACGAAATCATTTTCTCTATCACTTGGAATTATCCAGGCGGAGTACAGATCATTGATACATATAGTATCACGGGACTTGATTTTATATTCCTAATCTCAGTTATAATCGGAATCTTTGCATTGCACCGACTAGCCCTTGTGAAGGAGGAAGGGGAAGTAGACGAGCATGTTATCATAAACGCGATTGTTGCTGAAACTAGACGAAATGTCAAGACGCTATCAACCATCGATGGACTCAAACATACTTTTCAAGTTCCACTTACAAAAACTCGAGAGAAAATACCTAGGAAGAGAAAGAAGCCTAAATTGGAATTATCTGATGATACTGATTAATGAGTTAGAAATCCGCAATCACTTTTAGGTTTCCTTTAGGTTCTTTTAGCGATGGATACAAAAGGCAGCAATTCTATTAGCGGATGGGAGAGATATGCGAAATCGAACACCATTCCTATTATGTCTAATCGGCGGAATCCTGCTAATCGCTGTGGATTACATTGACGGTATATCTACGATTGTTTTGATATACATGTTCGTTCATGCCCTTGGTTTTCTTGCT
>Ga0315553_10003064_pt1 | contig 13180 bp, 13 predicted proteins | sample SalMarSW160140MG_FD_203099 | JGI IMG/M metagenome (GOLD analysis project Ga0315553, IMG submission 203099) | Salt marsh sediment microbial communities from the Plum Island Ecosystem LTER, Massachusetts, United States - Salt Marsh Sediment SW1601-40 ... | reverse complement strand
CATGCCCTTATGGCAGGCTTAGGGGGTATCTTTGTCGAGGTTCTCAAAGATGTGTCTTTCAGATTGATTCCATTCTCTGAATCTGATGCCAGAGAGATGTTGAGCGAACTCAAAGCCTACAAGATACTTGAGGGTGTGAGAGGCGAAGGTCCACGTGATGTGGACGCTCTAATCAAAATCATGCTGGCAGTGTCCAAGATGATTGAGGAAAATCCCGAAATAATAGAACTTGACTGTAACCCGACATTCGTGTATGAAAAAGGCAAAGGTGCCATCGTAGTAGATGCACGAATTCTGATTGATGGTCCTGATAAAACTCCTAGTCACTAATCAGATCATAAAGAAGAATTAGACCTCTCTTGAGATCAATGTCCTCTAGCACAGCCTTTTGAGAAGTTTTCGTAGTGGTAGCTAGAAGTAACAAGAGTGCAATCAGTCTGGGCACAAGACGGGCATATTGGAGAAGGAAATCTTTGTTTCCTGTTGAGTCCACTACAAGACCCTCGAGACGTCTGGTCAGGAGATGGATTCTTTCTTCAACACCCACACCTATTCTGAGTCCCTTGAAAATCTCTACTGCAGCAGATTCGTTTTGAAGGAAATCAGATGAAACACCAATCTGATCAAGCATTTGCAAAGCACTTAGAATAGTAGAATCATAATGTTCCTCTTCTAGTCGTTCTATCTCTTGTTTTGTGGCGTGCAATTGACCTAGGAATCGCAGTGAGTTGGTCAATATTGTCCGTGAGGCGCCAGAAGTGGCTGAGGCCATTTCAGCTAGATGGTCACCATGAACCTGCTCAAGGCTTGCAGCAACTGACGAGTTTAGTTTTCTTTCAAATCCGGGAGAGAATCCAATACTTGCAGCTTTTGGAAGAGTGGGGTGTGAGCCCAATCTACGTATAACTGAAAGTGCCTTGAAGTCTTCACTAGGAACATAGAAGAAGAATATTCGAAGTATATCATATGCTGTTTCAAAGTCAGCCTCCGTTGTCACATTACGACCTTGTCCCTTGCATACGAATGCACTAAGAATAGCCCATGAAGAAACAAAAGCCTCACTGAGGTCCTCTCTTTCGACCGTATCTGCGATCCTGTGCTCTTCTAGGAAACTAACCAACTTCTCTCCAGCACCTGATATCCTCTGAATAGAATTGGGTCCAAATTGAAGATCTGCAATGGACTTGATGAAGCTCCTTGGTTCTCGGGAAGGTGGTCTCAGTACTAGACCTGGTTCTTTTCGCGTCATTGACCACCATTTTGAGGTTGATGTGAAATAATCAAGCACATCTATTGCTTCGGTGACGTCAGAGAGCGTTGCTACATCTCGTGTTTCAAGATATGCCATAAGCTTCGTGAAGAGCCTGAGAAATCGCGTTAGATGAACAGAAATCTTAGCTCCCAGAAACTGAGTGTCTGTAAATCTAATAGTCACTGTTTCAATTTGGTTTTCTATAGTATCTTCTAATTGTATGCTTAGCAAACCTTGGTAGACGTCGACGGGAGTCCTTGCCAAAGCCCTTTAATCTCCTGTTATATCAAATCACTAATTTTGGCATATAAAAGGTGACAAGACATTACGTCCCATATCTCCGAGAACGGTCTCCATAAGACCGCAAAGCGCGCCATATGTCAATCCGTCGAACAGCTGGCCAGTATATCTGCGCGAAATAGAGTTCTGAGTACGCGGACTGCCATAAGAGGAAACCAGAGAGACGTTCTTCACCAGATGTACGGATTATGAGGTCAGGGTCGGGAATGCCATTTGTGTAGAGATGGCTCTCTATGATATCCTCATTGATTTCAGAGGTCAGCATTTCTCCAGACTCTATCTTCTCACCAATAGCTTTCACTGCATCGACCAGTTCAGCCCTTCCAGAGTATCCGATTGCTACGTTGAGAATATGGTCACTGTATTGTGCGGTTTCCTCTTCTGCTCTTTGAATCGCCTTTTGGACCTTTTCTGGTAGAAGGTCAACTCTTCCAATTGCCTGTATCCGAACGCGATGACGATGAACATCTGGATTTCCAACTACCTCTGCAAACTTTTCTTCTGCTAGCGCCATTATCTCCTTGACTTCATCTTCATTTCTCTGGAAGTTCTCAATAGAAAATGCATACAGAGTGCAGACTTTCACATTAGCCTCCCACAAAATACGCAGCACTTCCATCACCTTGGCTGCGCCTCTGTGATGTCCAAACCATGGAACCTCGAGACCATGTTTTCGGGCGTATCTACGATTCCCATCCAGAATGATCCCAACATGTCGTGGAGCCCTGTCCTTGTCTAACTGCCTAAAGAGATAGTATTCGTACAGTCTGTACACAGGACCGGATAGATTCAATTCTGACACACTCTGATTTAGCTACGATTGGAAAATTCATCTTAATAGAGTTGTTGAAGGGAGGAAATTTGTATGAGCTTTTATTCCCACGCTGATACATTCTTCTGACTTCAATGCATGTCCGTAGAGCCTACCGATACGAACTCGATCCAAACAATTCACAGAAATCATCTCTTCTTCGGCATGCAGGAGTAGCACGATTTGTTTACAATTGGGGGCTTGAACAACGACTCATTCAATACAAGAACAATCGGGGAAATGAGCGCTTTGCAGATGCAATGAAACAGCACAAACTCTTGACCAGTTTGAAGAAGACTCATTTTTCATGGATGTATGAATGCTCCAAATGTGCTCCACAAGAGGCTCTCAGAGATTTAGACAGAGCCTTCAAGAACTTCTATCGGGGTTTAAAGACCGGAAAGAGAATCGGATTTCCTAAATTCAAAAGGAAGGGAGTACATGACAGTTTCAGACTCTATGGAATCATCCGGTTTGAAGGTCGAAAGCTACAGCTGCCACGAATAGGGAAGGTTCGGGTTAAGGAAAAGAAAGAGAATTATCATGGTGGCAGAATTCTATCCGTCACTGTAAGGAAGAGAGCTGACCGATGGTTCGCTTCCCTCACAGTGGTGGAGGAGATTCCGGATCCAAATCCAATCAAAGGACCAGTAATAGGAGTAGACATTGGAGTCAAGACCTTGGCGACTCTCTCTGATGGTACAACCTTCTCCAATCCAAAAGCATTGGGAAGACGACTGAAGAAACTGAGAAGATTGTCAAAGAGCTTCTCTCGAAAGAAGAGTAGGAGTAAGAACTATGAGAAAGTAAGACTCAAGCTTGCAAAGATGTATCTGAAGACCTTCAACATCCGTCAGGACACCCTCCATAAGTTAACAACCTATCTTGCCAAGAACCACAGTGAGATAGTGATTGAGGACTTGAACGTATCCGGAATGATGAAAAACCGAAGGATAGCACGAGCGATTGCAGATGTCGGTATGTTTGAGTTCAGAAGACAACTGGCATACAAGTGCACGTGGTACGGTTCACAGCTTGTTGTTGTTTCAAAGACATATCCTTCCTCAAAGATCTGTTCAAGCTGTGGACACAAAAAGAAAGTTCTATCCCTCTCAAAGAGGGATTATGTTTGTGAAGTGTGTGGACTGAGGATTGACAGAGACCTCAATGCCGCACGAAACTTAGTCACCGTCAGTTTGCCGGAGACTCAAACTGCCTGTGGAGAGGATGTAAGACTTTATGATTCCTCTGGAATCATGACGCAGACCTCTGAGAAGCAGGAACCGAACAGCAGTCATAGATCTTGAAATCTAAGATTGAATAAGTTTCGGGAAACGGTTAATGTTGTGCAGATAGGTGTACTATATCATTTTCGCAATCTTCTCTGCAGCACGTTTCATGTCTAAGAATATGAGACCTAATTTCGCGTTTGCAGTGGTGGAAACAGTCAGACAAGCATTAATCCCAGCTGCCGTTACTAACAACCAACCATCAATACCCTTGACATTGACTTGTTCAAGGCTGCCTTTCCCAAGCTCTATCGCAGCCCTCTCGCCAAGACTCAGCATAGCGGCAGTCATAGCTGCGACCTTTGCCTCGTCAACGTCTGCGGGAAGAGCTGATACGATTGGTAGCCCTTCTACACTGACTATGGCACAGGCTTCAATCTCCGGAATGCTTCCCTGCAGTTCGTTCAGAACACCTTCGAGTGTATTTTCGCGGGATTCTCCCATTATTTGGTCTCACCTGTCATTTGTACATTCTTTTCAGGATGACTTCTCTTGCTATTGCTTGAAATGCCCTCTTAACTCCTACGCCCTGTACAGCAATCGTCTCATAGATGGGCACATTCCCGCCTAGGCCTAAGAGATCCAGCATTTCATCACGTGACATCCTGTTAGGTAGGTCTCGCTTGTTCAGCATAACCACTATCGGAATATGACGTCCAAGCTCATCACCGAGGAACAACTTCAGCTCCTCGAAACTCTCTGTGTTCTCATCACGTTGGTCTGGTGACGAGTCAGCAACAAAGAGAATTCCATCTGTACCCTGCAGCACCACTTTCCTCTGATGTCTGTGTCGCTTCTGTCCAGCTACTGTAAATACGTCGAACAGAACTCGACCTCCCGCGGACATAGGCACGTAGTCAAAAAACAGTGTACGATTGGTCTCATCCTCGATAGCAGTGAACTCTCCTTTCTGTAGCCCTTCTACTTTTCCGTAAAGCCAACGGAGTGCGGTTGTTTTGCCACCTAGGGACGGACCATAGAATACTAGTTTGAGATGAATGCGTCCCTTGTCGTCTTTTCGAATTGTAAACACCTCATTGTGTCACTGCAGAGGTCCCTTTAGTGGGATGTCGGTTGAAAGAAAAGTCCAGTCTAATAAAAGCCTTTGTGGCACGGGAGGTTGCTCTCGGACGGCTCTGCTGATAGATTTGACTCTTCTTTTCAATATGCACTGAGTAGTAGTTTGCCAGGTGCAGATACAATTGTGTGTGTTATGTGGACCTGTTAGGGTTGGTTGAAAGTCCAAATCATTATCAATCCTCATGGATAAGAGGTATACAGAGTGATATCATTTGACGAAAGAGAAGGACCACAAAACCTGCCCATCGTGCGGCAATGAGATGGAGAAGGGGTATCTCATCAGTAAGATGGGAGTATACTGGGATGATCATGTCCCGAGATTCATTGCACCAGGTACTCTCTTGGCACCTAATACAACAGAAGTGTTCAAGATGCATTATATTCCATCGTACAGGTGCCAGTCCTGCAAAATCATTCAGTATGGAGAACCTACTGACTTTGTCCGACTTGCATGTCCTCACTGCGAGGCAAAATACGAGTATGAGATTCCAAAAGACTCAGTTCAGATTGTCTGTCAGAATTGCGCGAAGACATTCTCCAGAACTATTACTCACTAAAAAGCAAACCTACCAGATGTGAATACAACTACTAGACTCACACACGTTCTAGTTCAGCAAGAGCTGACTTCAGGTCTTCTTCGTCAAGCTCACTATCCTTTGGAGATAATGGCTCCACAGCTAGGAACTTGTCAAGCTCATTAGCTAGCTGTACACCTTGCTTCTTCATAACAAGCCGGATCAGTCCAATGTTAACCTCTGCCTCTGAGACAACACAGAGAACACCTTTCCCACAGGCTGAGGCGAAGATCTTGCCCTCCGAGAACTCAGAAGTGACTATCTCAAGCTCCCCAATCTGCAGGTTCTTGCCCTGCTCCTCACTTGCACAGAAGACCGCACTAGCAATAGCTCCAATGCTATCGACGTCCACCGGATAATAGCTTAATTTGCTTACGTTGGCAATAGTCAGACCTGTTTTGTCAACAAGTATCACCTTTTTTATGCCCTTATCCTGCCTGATGATTTCCGTGAGGATTTTGTCGAAGGCTTTTGGATCACTCATTAATAGTACACCTCTATCTTATTTTCCTACTGAGTGTTCTTAAGGACTACTAGGATAAGTCCTTCGTTCACTTCCGGTGCGATGTTAATCTGACCCTTGGTTGTGTCCAGGGTCAGGAATGACAGCGACCCCTCTCGAAGTTCGCGCACTGCATCGAGTGCTTTTCCAACGAGGGAGGTGATTATTGCAGCAACGTTCTCTGTCGTTTCGGCGTCTAGATCACTACTGAGTGGTAGACCATCCATGTTAGTCACAACAACCCCTCGGACTCCTTCCTGTGACTTGATTTTGGAAAGAATCCCTTGGAGTTTTTCTTGGCTAATCAACGTGCAGAATCCTCGCTGCTTCAACTGTGCACTACCAAATACGCCGCAGTTGACTATTTTAGACTTGTGGAGATATGTTACCAGTCCACAGGGTTCATTTGCGCATTTGAAGAATATTTGGGGTTGTGTTACAGCTGTAATAGACTTAGACATGCATTAAATTCATGTTCTAGTAGAAGTGAAAATTGTATGTCTTTTTATTGTCCTGTCAGAACAATCCTCTGGCTCCCTCATTGGTTCACAAAGCCTACTGGGACGAGCTAAAGTCACCGTCAGTTTGCCGGAGACTCTAACTGTCTGTGGAGAGGATGTAAGACTTTGGAAATCATCAGGATTTATTCAGAGCAAGCCTCTGAGAAGCAGAAACCGAATATCAATCAAGGATTGCATTATCCAGGATTGTCTAGGTTTCGGGAAACGGGAATGCAAGATTTGACTCCTTTATGTTAATTCACACCCAGTACCTACTCTGGACTGGTTTCACACACACCCACAACGCCCGGGGTTCTCTTCCAAACCTCGGGCAACCACTTCTTCTTGGTACGTCAATCGGAAAGCTTTATGTCCTTAGAACATCGACGCTGGGGGCAGGGCCCGTTGCCTAGCCCGGTACTATGCACAATTCGTGTATTGTGAGGTTCATAGGGCGCCAGCCTTCTAAGTTGGAGTTCGTGAGTTCGAATCTCACCGGGCCCGCCATATCTTTTAGGACCCAAAATCCATTGCTCTTGTCAACCAATCAGGGATTTCCATAGCGAGGGTTTTTGAAATATCTTCGACTGAATTCAGAGATTCAGTAGCTTTAATCTTAGCAGCTCGCTTGCTACCTATACCGGGAATCACTCTCCATTGAGATAGAGAGATTTGTGAAGGTTTGAACGGATAAGGAAGGACTGTTAGTGACCTCGGACCATGGTCTACAACAAAGACGTTTCTTGGTATTGAATCATCAGTCCCTTTGGGCATATGACACAACAGGGGATACGTTCCCAGAGGTCGAAGAAGACGACTATTTCCAGTTTCACCATCAACAAAGACGGATTGAATCACCGTTCCATGAGGCGCAACACGTTGTATCATTTCAATGTCAATCGTGTCACGAATCTCTTCTCTATGTTTGAAGAACTGATTTCGTTTGATCTTCTTTCCAGTGTCATGTTCTAAACGAGTCCTTGGAAGGCCTATTACTTGACGGACATTTATTCTTCGAACCACCAAACCTTCTGAAAGAATCTGTTTCAGAAAGTCCATGTTGTAATCCAATGTTTTCTTTGATTCTCCGGGCAGTCCATAGAGTAAATTGATTCCTGGAAGGAGGTGTGGAAGTCCCCATGGTTCGCGAATTCCACCAACCTCATTCAAGATTCGGACTGCGTCAATGACTTCTTCCAAATCAGCCTTCAGGTTGTTCCTACGGATTACCTCTGGGTCTGTCGATTCAACACCAAACGCAGCAACATCACCGGGAGTGTGGTACTTCATGATAGATTTGGCAACTTTCTTTGATTCCTGTGGATGGCGTGCAATTGTACCGGGATTAACATTGTCAATATGGAGTACATCCAAATCAGGAGCACTGGCTCTGATCTTTGAGAAGAGATTCTCGATGGCATCCGGATTTGGTGTGGGAAATTCGATCTCGCTCATCTCTTTAGAGCCATATGTGAAGAGGTCAGCCTGATGACCAATTCGAAATGCTCTGATTCCTTGTTCATATAGAGCACGAATCTCTCCGGCTATCGCATTTGGAGTTCGTTGTTGGGGCGGTCCATATGATGGCTCTACACAGAATGAACAGCCTCCGCTAAGAAAACGAGGACATCCTCGATAGGATTCAATCTCACAAATGATATGTCCATTGGAGTAACCAGAATGTTGTTGAACAATTGAAACTCCTCTTTTAATGAAACCTTCAATCTCATCTGCATTCTTACGCGTCAAATCAAGGTTGGCGGATTCGAAACTCTCAGCAGATTCAAGGGCTTCTGCAATGACGAGTTCAGGGTCGCCCGTGATGATGTGGTCAAACGGTGGTTTGAGAACCTCAGAGCTCAGTGCGAGTTTACCTCCCTCAAGACCACAACCAAATCTAGCCCAAGGGCCTACTAGTATCTTGGGAATGCCCTCAAGTCCTTGGGCCGAAAACAGTTCTCGAGCCTCTCTCACTGAAACTGGAGTACCACCCACATACTTACCTGGGACTATCATTCCAGCGATGAGGATGATCAGGTCTGTCTTTGACCAGAGAAGCTGCGCTCTCTGAAAACTCTCACGAACTTGGTCGATTGTATGGTAGAGTATCTTGATTCGGGGCGACTTTGTCCAGATTGCACCTGCAATGTATCGGGGGTAGATGCTCACATAGGGTGGAACACCAAGACATGTTGGCTCGTCAACATATCCATCAACCAGTGCGACACGCTCCACTTGCATCTAGTTCACCTATCTCGGTTCTAATCCCATTTCTTGAAGTTATCATATCCTGCAAAAGGGATGTTTCGGAGACCCTCCTTGGTCTTCCAAACAACTTGATTACCTGCAGTGGCTAAACCAATCTTTCTGAGACCTATCTTCTTCTTCCTAGCGATATCCTGAGCATTATCAAACTCTTTGGGGGGTATCGTTAGAACTAGTAGAAATTCTTCACCACCCTGCATGACTGTCTTCAGTTTGTCCAACTTATTGACCCTACAGAACTCCTCTACTCCAGGAGCAACCGGTAGTTCATCAATAATAAAACCACAACCGCTTTGCTTGGCTAGAGTGTGTAATGTTATTCCGAGACCATCACTACTGTCCATGGAAGCTGTCACTGCTCCTGTATTCATAAGAGAGGACACAAAGTCAATGTGGATCTCAGGTCTATAGGCAGCTGCAAGCACGTCCTTATGAAGTCCTGAGCTGGCTTCTAGTCCGTTAATTAAAATCTCAAAAGCGACAGATGTAAGCCCAAAATCACCTGTGACTGCTACGATATCACCACCCCTTGCTCCAGTTCGTGATACAATCCTTTCCGGAGATGCTGTGCCTATAGCTACTCCTGTGAGTACAACATCATCACACATTCCAATATCCCCTCCGAGATAGGGAATACTGGATTTGAGACCGTACTGTGAGAATCCACGGACTATCTCACTTGCATCCTCAACATCATAGTCTTCAGGCACACAAAGAGAGAGCATAGTAGCGAGAGGTTTAGCTCCCTTAGCAGCCAGATCACTAAGAGCCATCACAGCAGTTTTGCGTCCTACTTGAGCTGGAGTCATTCCTGAAAGCCAGTCAGTCTTCCTGACAAACGTATCAACATTCACAACAAGGTTGGTCTTGCCTGAAATTGGAATGTCTGATGCGTCGTCATTAAATCCCAACATAGCACCTCTTGGTCTATTGACAAAACTGCTGATCTTAGCCAGAAAATCACGTTCACCCATCTCACCGGTCTTCAATGAAAGACCTCCAATGTTTTAGCATGTGGGTTCCATGATAAAGTTTTATTAGAGAATTAAATGGGTGAGCGATGAGACGAGCCTCGGTGGCTTAGGGGTTATAGCGTCTGCTTCGTAAGCAGAACGTCGCGAGACCTCATGGACATCTGCACTGTGAGGCGCGAATTCAAATCTCGCCCGGGGCTCCATCTCTCAATTTTAGTCTTGAAAGTGCTCTAAAATTTGTGCAGGTTCCCATAGTTATAAAGCAAATCGAAATATAATCTATAGTTAATAGGTGAAAATAAATGAAAAATGACAATAAATCAAAGCCCCAAAATAGGGCAACACAGCCAAATCTTTTCGAGTGGCTGGCTGGAACTACAAGATAATTGAGTAGTTCAAAACATGAGAGCAGATTGGTCTGTCACTTTGATGTGACTCCGTCTGTTCCGAATAAACCCTCTTCTTTTCAGCACGGTACATCTCTTGCAACAGAAATCCTTATCATTCAAACTTCTACGGAAATCGATGAACTCCATAACACAATGCTCCGGAAGCGCTTTCCTGGAATACGGAGTGTTGGCCTTTATCCATTCATATGCGGAGGTTGCCCAGCCAGGTTAAAGGCGCTAGGTTGAGGGCCTAGACTTCGTGGTATTTCGCCACGAAGAGGCATTCTCGTAGGAGTTCGCGAGATTTTGATTCTTCCAACTTAGTATTGTCTTATGTCTGATTCTAGATAAGACATCCTAAAATATCCAAGGCGAAATCCTTATCACCGATTTCAAAACGAACTGTGAATTACCCTCTTGAGATGAACTCTTACATTTGCGGAGGTTGCCCAGCCAGGTTAAAGGCGCTAGGTTGAGGGCCTAGTCTCGTAGGAGTTCGCGAGACTCCGAGCCACTACGACTCGGAGCGACAATTCAAATCTCGCCCTCCGCACCATCTCTTTCTTACCTGTTCACTAGGTCTATATGTTTCCAGGAGTTATATGGATCGTCAAAGGTGGGGCAGTGTTCATGAAAAAAGTTCCAGTTAAACTTCTAACAGGTACTACAATCTGTATTGTCTTAGCGGCCTCGTTCTTCATATTTGTAGAACCTGATCTAGGAATTCTTCCGAGTATTGAGGTGCCCTTTGAGAGAATTGGTCACCTTGGTGGCCGTGGTTATGCCCGGGATAACTTTGCCATTAGAGATTCACTGACATGGGAAACTTTGTGGCTAGATTCGTATAGCGGACACACCCAAATCCCCGAGGTTCCAGATGTAGACTTCTCGTCAGAACTACTCATTGTAGTGTTTCAAGGCATATGTGGTTCAAGCGGATATTTAACAAATATCACAAGGATAACTATGACTCTTACATACTACACAGTCTATGTCGATGAAATACATCCTGGAGAGGACTGTGTGGTTGCAGCTGTAATAACATATCCACATGACATTGTCAAGATTGGTGACCTTCCGTTGAATCTGAGGGTTCGTTTCATTTACAATATTACAGTACAAAACTGCGGATAGAATAGTAACTTTCCTGAAACTATCCCTTCAAATCTCGCCCTCCGCACCACTTCTTTTACAACTAGATTGATATGTAACATAATTCAGATGCTCTCTGTGACTCGTTAGTTTAGGGGAACGCATACATATGGAATCGGAGGAAGATAGAAGATATCCGAGGTATGGTCAGTATGGAGATTCAAAAAGTGCAACAGAGGGTGTGTGTAAGTGGTGTGGAAAAGCTGAAGTTTCTTGGCTACAAAATAGAGAAACTTGTTCACACAGATGTCATGGTGCGCTTCATTGGAAGACGTATCGAAATGGTTTACTACCCATTATTGTGTTAACGATATGGTTGTGGTATTCGTTCCTAGATATTTACTCAGTTGTCCTAATAGGACCGGTTATTGGAATCCTGACCATAGGCATGACACTTTGGATTCCTTACATTACATGGTTGGTCTTTGTAGGTAGGAAGATGAGAAAAAGGGAATCTGATGTGCTTTAGCTAAAATTACGAGAATCAAATCTCGCCCTCCGCACCATTCTTACTTCAGTTCAATTCGTTCCATTTTGAATTTGCGCATTCGTTCATCAATTCTTGAGCCAAAAGGAGCCATAAATCTCTGGGCACATGTAAATAGTTCTTCAGGGACTTCTAATGCAGCTTCAATACATTGAGCTAGATCATCCTTTGAAAGGTATTGAGTCAAGGGACAATGAATCAAATAATGTTCTTCACCATCTGTTGAGAAAATAGGATATTTCTTACAAAGCAAGGGGCGTACAGGATAGATTTTACAGGTGGATTCCTTGAGATAAGGACATATCAGGTCCTCTCCAAAATCTGTAATATAGCAGTTCTCCGTAATTTCAATGAACTTATTCTGATATCCAGCCTTAATTATCCGGTCTACTTCCAACTTAGTCGCAATAGAACCTCCTTGTGCGCAACAGTATCCACCACATTCTTTGCAGATGTTAGAATAGTTGTGATCTGTCATCAAATGATAACTGACGTTTAACGCCCATATCAAATCTCGCCCTCCGCACCATCTTCCTCATTCAGCTGATACTATATCAGATAGCCCTTCTTCAATCTCAAGATTCACTCGAACGTACTCTCTATATTTCCTCAAGTGCCTTAATCCAATCAAAATGGTTAGTATAGCCTCTAATAATGTACATCCAGAAAAAACAAGAGAATCAGATAAACTCAATGCAGTACTCATCCAGAGTAAATACCATGTAACAGATACCATTAGCCCAAAGAAAAAGATAATCAGAGATTGCCAAAAGATTCTTTGACTTTGTTCGATAGAAGGTTTTGTCATTTGAGCATCTACCAAAAAGACTCCAACGACTGCAGACAGTACTAAAAGGACGAAGACTAGAATGAATTCGGCAATAGTTCCTTAGACCTCCAATTAACACAATCTAAATCTTGCATCCTTATCAAATCTCGCCCTCCGCACCACTTCTTCTTAGTTAATGCTTAATCTTCATCAGACCGAAATGATGGTATGAGCCTGCCGGACTTTTTCATGTATTCGAGATACTCATCGCCAAACTGGTCAATCATCATCTGCTCCTCACTGGGAATTCTTCTATAGTTGATCCAGATTGTAAACACAAAGAACAGGATGACTAGAATATCAAGGGAAATGAGACATAAACCAATTGTATAGACAAATACACCAAGATACATTGGGTGGCGGACTCTCCTGTATGGACCTGTTGTGATCAGCTTATGTTCTTCGTGAATCTCTAGTGCTATTGACCACTGATTATCGAGGTGCCGATGAACCCAAACCAAATAGAAGATTGGGATAATTGATACAACGATTCCTGCCCACTGAATATATTCACCAAGAGGAAGATGAGTCCATGTCCACCATGGAGGGGATAGTAGATACAAAATGATACCAATGACTCCAATGACAGTGATTATTACTGTTAGAATCAGCAAGCCCTGCCCCACTTCATTCTTAGCTGTCTTCAACTTCTCAGAGATACCAACTATACTATCATGCGTCTTTGTCTTTCTGCCATAGTATCCCCTTACAATGCCAATACTAATCCACAAGCTAAGAAATGAGATTCGAAAGAAGAGATTCATGTCCATGGTTT
>Ga0315553_10003062_pt1 | contig 13184 bp, 10 predicted proteins | sample SalMarSW160140MG_FD_203099 | JGI IMG/M metagenome (GOLD analysis project Ga0315553, IMG submission 203099) | Salt marsh sediment microbial communities from the Plum Island Ecosystem LTER, Massachusetts, United States - Salt Marsh Sediment SW1601-40 ... | reverse complement strand
CCGTCGAGGTCTGCCGATTCGTAGAGATCTTCGGAGATGGCCTGCATGCCGGCTAAAAAGACCAAAGCCATGAAGGGAATCCCGATCCAGATGTCCACCCAGATCGTGGCTGTGAAGGCCGGTATGGGGTAACCCAGCCACGTCGGCGGAGTCGGCCACAGGCCGGTGGCCTTGAGGGTGTAGTTCAGCAGTCCGTATTCGGGGTGGTACACCCAGCGCCAGATCATGGAGCTGATCGGCACGGCGGAGGCCCAGGGAATGATGAACAGCATGCGGGCGATTTTGCGGCCCCTATAGTTCACATTGAGAACCAGGGCTATGACCATGCCGAAAAACGTTTTGGTGGCCACTGCCAGCACGGTCCAGATCATGGACCGGCCGGTAATCTCCCAGAACTCCGGATTGGTCATCTCGTTGACGAAGTTCTGAAGCCCGGCAAAACCGGTGAACTGACTGAGCTTGTTGGTTTTGAAGAAGGCCATCAGCAGCACGTAGGCGATCGGGTAGAACATGAAGGCCAGGAGCACGGCCACTGCAGGGAGCAGCAGGATGTAGGCTAAACGGGCCTCAGGATTCCACAACTTATGCTTCAATGATAACGGAGCATCAGCCACTTTCTCCCCCTTCGAGAGTCGTGTTCATACCATACCACATCGTGAAGTTCGATCGCAACTGAAAAGCCCATCCGGAGCATCCTGCGCACACCCCAATCTGAGCGTGGCTACAACGTCCCGGGTTCAGAGGCGACAAAAAAAACGGGGAAACCCCGGAGCACCCGGGGTTTCCCAGTGCAGGACTGTTCTCGGCCCTACATGCCTCTCAGCTTGTCGATATCTGCTGCGGCTTCATCGAGGGCTTTCTGGGGAGTTTTCTTTCCCAGGTGCACCTCGATCTCTGCGTCGAAGATGATGTCGGCGAACTCGGCCCAACCCTCGATCAGGGGCCAGCCTTTGGCGTTCAGAGCCGCTGCGTTCAAAGCCTGGTACAGGGGCGTCTGGAAGGCGGGAAGCTTCGCCGCCGACATGGTAACCGGCGGGAAACCGACCAGTTCGTCGAACTTGGCCTTCCATTCATCCTTGTAGAAGAAGTCGAGGAATGTTCCCGCCGCCTCGAGGTTGGTGCCGGAGAACATAGCCACCGAGTCGGTGATGATCAGCGGAGTAGACTTATTGCCTTGAAACGGGGGTATCTGGCCGTACTTGGGCTGGAAAGGCGCCCCCGCTGCCTTGGCGGCGGATTCCACCCAGGCGCCGATGAAGGTGTATCCGACCTTTCCCGTGTAGAACAGGGGGTGGGAATCCATTCTGTCGAGGGCCAGATAGCCCTCCTGCACGACCTTGTCTTCCTCGGCCAGCTTGTTCATGAAAGCGAGGGCTTTGACCCCGGCAGGAGAGTTCACAGTGCATTTGCCGTAACTGCCGTCAGCTTTCGTTTCGAAGAAATCCCCCCCGGCGGCGTAGAGGTAATAGGCGAAGTCGGTGAGCTCGGTGTGCTTCTTGCCGGGCATGATCAGGGCATAAATGTTGGGCGGATTGTTGATCTTCAGGCACTGCGCCCTGAGCTCTTCCATGGTCTTCGGTACGACTGTGGTAATCTTGGGATTGTAGGCCATGATGCGGGCTCCCGCGGCGATGGGCAGGCCCATCAGCTCGCCGCCGACCTTGGCCTCCATGGCCCCCGGGGCGATGTTGTTCACAGTCGCGGAGCTGAGGTACTGCGTGACCTCATCGACCACGCCCATTGCCATGAACTCGAGCAGCCAGCGTGTTCCGATGACCGAGATCTCCGGTGGTTTTCCGCCGGCGATCGAGGTGGTCAGCTTGTCATACATCTGGTCCCACTCTACCGGGACGATGTCTACCTCGATTCCGGGATGTTCGGCATTGAAGGCATCCTGTAGGCTGACCCTGAAATCGTCGGTCAGGCCGTCATACAGAGCCCAGAAGAAGGTGACCGTCTCCTTTTCCGGTTTCGATTGTCCTCCGCTAAAGGCGATTCCCGCGGTCAGGAGCAACAAGAGCAGGATGCTCGAGACGAGTTTTAGACGTTTCATAATGAAACCTCCCTTTGTGTTTTTGATTTCAATCCCAACGGGATTGTTCTGTACCTATCAGTCTGAACCACCCCGATTCCGTTGTCAAGGAAATAGTTATGCATCCGGAGCATGTTTCTTTGATTTCCCGGCTGCTGCGGCCTCTATTTCAGATGGCGGTCGAGCCAGTCAAAGGCTGCGACCTGCATGGTGAGGTCGAACTGGTGGGGTCCGGGATGAACCGCCCGCACGAAGGCCTGCGGCGCTCCGGCCTTGGCATAGACCTGCTCCAAAATCCCCAGCGCCCGCTCGACCTCCTGCCCTTCGAACAGGGGATCCTGTGCGCATGCCAGGACCATGGCCGGCAGGGGCGCGCGCATCCCCAGCACCTCGGGGAAATCCATGTAGCGACACAGGAGAGGGATGTAGACCATCCAGGTGTGGGTGTAGCAGTTGTTCAGGATCAGATCACGCCATGTGGTCATGAAGCCCGCCGTAACGGAGCAGCGGATGCGGTCCTCCAGTCCGGCGAGGTAGTTGGTTCTCAAGCCCCCCAGGGACAGGCCGCAGCAGCCGATGCGCCTGCCGTCGACCTCCGGCCGGGCGCAGAGGATGTCCAGGGCCGCCCGATCTTCGGCCACGAACAGGCCGGGCCAGGTGAAGCCGGCGGAGAGGAGAGACTTGGCGATGATCTCTTCGTGCTGGGCGCCGAAGGCGTTGTATTTTTGTATCGTTTCACTCGCCTCCCCTTCACCCACGTCGTAATCCTTGACCGTGAATCCTCTCTTCAGGTCTTCCGGCTTCAGCTCCTCGATATCCATGGGCCCTGCCATCATCCGCCTGACCACGTGCCCCGGAAGTTCGGAGGCCCGGATCCTGCGGCTTCCGAAGGGAAACACGTCGTGCACCAGCACCCCGTAGCCCCTGCGGGCCAGTTCGTTGGTCCAGGCAGCGCCGCCGTAGTACAGGCGCTGGTGCTCCGCAATGAAGGGGTGCACTTCCGCGGTGTTGCGGAGGATCTTCCGCTTGCCGAAGTATTTCACCGCAGCATGGTCGTGCAGAGCCAGAACCCCCGGCAGCGGGCCGTCGTGTCCGCTGGGCTTGAGAAAGACCGCTTCGGTCTTCGGACCGTACGGCAGCTGCCAGGTGAGTTCCTGGAAATCGAGACCATCGAAGCTCCAGCGGCGGCCCGGGCGAACGCTCTGCAGCACCTCCGGCCCGATCCGCGGCTGGGCCAATAGCTCGATCACCTTGTCCCTGGCTGCAGCCCGCCATGCTTCGATGTCCTCCCACGCGGGATTCAGGTATGAAAGGGTTCTTTCCCACTGCTCGGCGCTCTCCGCGGCCCACTGCCCGTAGGACCCGATCATATTGGCTTTCCCCCGTTTTTCCGCCACAGCCTGTCCTCCTGTCTCAGATCATTGACTCTTCAGGTTTATTTCAACACGGTTGTCGCCGTGTATCCGTACGGTGTAGTGCGCAAGCATATCCGCCAGCCCGGTTCGGCTCAGCTGTCCGAGGACCCCTCCCGGGTGCTGCACGGTGGAGGCGGCATTGGCCGCGCCCAGAATCGTCGAGTGAAGAACGGGTAGACCCTTGAGGTGGAAATAGAGAAAGGCCGCCTGGAAAGAGTCTCCCGCCCCTACTGTGTCCTGCACGGCTGCCGGAAGTGGGAAGGCCGGGCAGTGATACAGCTGCTCCCGCTCTCTCAGCACGATCCCGGCGGGTCCCTGCTTGACGACTACGATTTCCGAACCCGGACTGGCCTTCATCACCGATCGCAGCGGGTCCCGTTCACCGGTCAGGAACCGCGCCTCCCTCTCATTGAGAAAGACGATGTCCGTCTGCGGGTAGATGCGTTCCTGTAAAAGCCTCAGGTTCTCCGGGCTCTCCCAGCCGTCACCGGCGTTGGCGTCGTAGGCGGTGCGCTTCCCGGACTCCCGGGCGTGGGCGAAGACTTCCTCGATCTCCCCCCGCAATGTCAGAAGTTGGAAGTAGTTGCAGGAATAGACAAGCTGCGATTTGGCTGTGAATTTTCGGTAGTCCAGGTCTCGGATGGACAATTCCCCCAGCGGACCCAGATAGGTAGCCACCTGCCGCGGGGTCGATTCCTGGCGGTCGGTGAAGATCAGGGTGTAGTAGCTCCTGGTGTTTTCCAGCAGACGGATCCCTTCGGTTTCCAACCCCCGCTCTGAGATCTCCGCAAGCAGCTGCCTGCCGTCGGGGTCGTCCCCCAGTTCGGTGAGGAAAAAGACCCTGGCGCCCAAACGGGCCAGCCCGCAGGCGAAATAACCCGCCGCACCGGCGATGGTTCGGCTGGAGTCTCGGATGATGACCTCTTTGCCCCCCTCCAATGGCGGGGAGGCGTAGATATAGTCGTATCCCAGATCGCCGATGACGGTGACCGTGGGTTGCGCAGCGGGATCTGCTTTGAGTGACTGAATGAGCTCGGCGCCGATATCCATGGCCTTCAGCGTTCCGCAATCACTTCGGTGCGGCCGGTTCGGCTGTAAACCTGAGGATCGTAGACCCTGATCCCCTCTACCACCCGGTGGATGATTCCCGATTCACTGGGATTGTCCGGCCGCAGGCCCAGCCGCAGAGAGGCGAACAGCCCCAACAGCTGACCGACAATGACATACACCGGCGGAACCAGATCATCCGGTACCGCCTCTACACGGGGTCCGTACTCGATCGTGTAGTCGGACATCCCCCTGATCTCCTTCGGAATGGTGTGGGCGACGGTCAGCACCGCCTTGCCGATCCGTTTTTCCCGGATTTCCCGCAGCAGGTCCAGCTCGTATCGTTGTGCGTATCCGTCGGCCGCAAGATAGGCTACGACCAGGGTGTTCGGATCGATCAGCGCCTGCGGGCCGTGGCGCAGACCCGCAAAGGTGTCCCAGGCACACATGACCCGGCCGGCGGTCAGCTCCTGGAGCTTGAGATGGGATTCTACGGCTGTGCCGATGTTGCCGCCGTCGCCGAGGAACACGGCCCGATCGAATCCCTGCCGGGCGATCTCCTCGGCAACCTCCGGTGCAGTCTCGAGCATGCTCCTGCCGGCGCGGAGCAGATTGTCAAACTCCGTTTCGTAATCACTGAACGAAAACAGGTGGCTCAGCATCTGGCCGGCGATGACCATGTTGGTGAAGGAGGCGGTCATCGCCAGACCGCGATCGTTGGTCTTTTCATCGAGGAGCACAGCCATGCCGTCGGCACGGCCGGAAATCTCTCCGAACAGAGCCCCCTGCCGGTTGCAGGTGATCGCCAGATGCCGAACACCCTTGGACAGCATGTCGGCGATCTTCACCGCTCCCAGGCTTTCCGGGCTGTTTCCCGAACGGGCGAATGACAGCAGCAGGGTGGCATACCCCTGGATGAAGTAGTCCCGTGGGGTGGTGACGATTTTTGGAGTCGAGACCACGTTGACGGGAACACCCCACCTGCTGCGCAGCGGGGCTTCGAGGCAGTAGCCGACAAACTCCGACGTCCCCGCGCCCGTGCACAGAACCGAGACCCTGGAGTGCTGCTTGAAGCTGGAGAGAAAGCCGTTCAGCTGTTCACGCTGCGCAGCGAATCGTTCGAACGTATCCCTCCATAGTTCCACCTGACCGTGGATCTCGGGCGCCGTGTGGAGGACTCCTCTGCTATTCCTTTGCTTGCTGCTCAACGCTGTGAGTCTGGTTAACGCGGTTTCCATTGCCTCTCCTCTTGCTTCGTCGAAAATTTCGGATTCACCGGCAGTTCAGGGCTCATACTGCCAGTGTATCTCCCGGGCGTAGCGCTCTGCGATATCGAGCAGACCGTGATACAGCTCCCGGATCTCCCGGTCGCTCCAGCTGTCGGTCAGCCAAACTATGGGAATACCGACCACCTCCGGGGCCAGGCCGTCGGCGATCTGCTCATACCCCTGGATGATTTCCGCCGGGGTTTCCTGGTTGTCGAACATGAACTCCACGATCCCCCGACCCTTGAAGGCTCGTTTGATCTGCGGCAGCTCGGCCCGGGTGTAGCGGAAAGAGCAGTTCAGGCCGTTGAGGGGCGGGCGGTGATCCAGGTACAGGTCGATGGAAGGGTGGGGACCGCAGTTGTGAATTCTTCCGCCGGGCCAAAGCTGCAGGATCTTGTTGTTGTACGGTCGGCTGAAGGTTCGAAAAACCTCCGGTGAGTAGGAGGCGCACACGTCATCCGAGACGAAGCCTTTATGCCCCTCGGGAGCCCAGGCGGGTGCGAAGTCGATGCAGGTCAGGCGGTTGATATCACCCACCGCCGCCAGGATGTCCTCATAACAGCGGATCTGGACCTTTGCCGCCAGGTCCAGGAGGTGATGGTAGGCCTTCGGGCTGTCGTAGAATGCCGTGTAGAGCAGATTCGTGTCCAGCAGATCCTTGGCCGTGTTGATGGGCCCGCCCAGGTCGATCCCGGTCAGGGAGACATCCCCCGGCAGGTTGTCGGCAAAAAATTTGAGCCAGCGCAGATTGAAGGACATCAGCCCGCTGTGCCGATCCGGCAGCTTCAGGCCGTACACCTGCTCCATGTCCCGGATGGGATGGTCGGCCACCCCCGGCGCCTGGTTCGGGTCCTCGCTCCAGTGGGCCTGCAGGCCGAACATCGTGGCGATGGTGATGTACCCCGGCCATACCCGGGCGGCGGGGATATAGTCGTCGGGCAGCAGCCTCAGGAGACGGTCGATGGAGCGGACATTCACCTCGAACTGAACCTCTCCGCTCTGACACTGTTCCCGGAGGCTGTAGGCGCTGAAATCGTCGAGGAAAAAGTTCAGAGGTATGTGGTCCACCCGCTGATACCGCCACGTCCGGCGTACCCGCTCTTTTCTTCGCTCAATCTGCTCGTGTTGGATATCCCTGATTCCTTCCATCGATTTTCCTCTTCGACGCCGCGGCGCTACAGCTCCGCGAGCAGGTCCGTATGATCGATCAGGTACTGGATCCCTCCGATCAGACTGGCCCGGTTTTTCAGTTCCGAAACCTCTATACGGGGCATCACCAGAACGCGGTCCTGGATCTCTCTCAAAATCAGATCAGTCAGCAACGCCCCGGCCCGGGAGAAACCGCCTCCCAGGATCACCAGCTGCGGAGCCAGCAGGTTGATGATGTTGCACAGCGCCATGTTGAAGTAGGCGAAGGCCTCTTTGAGGATCCTGCTCGCATCGGGATCGCCCATTCGGTAGGCATCGAAAATTATCTTACCGCTCTGGCGTCCCGTTTCGCCTTCCAACAGTTCGGCGATCCCGCCGCCGCTTTCCAGACGGAGGATTTCAGCCGCACGATCCTGCAGAGCTTTGCCGGAAACCCTGTTCTCCAGACACCCGAGCTGGTACGGTTTTACCGAGCAGATCCTGAACTCATCCAGGGAGGAGTAGAAATAGCCGATCTCCCCAGCGGCAGCCCGGCTGCCATTGTAGATCTTCCCGTCGATCATGACCGCGCAACCCAAACCGTAGGCGAAATCCACATACACGACGCTGTCGTATCCTCTGGCTTTTCCGGCGATCTTTTCGCCCAGGAGGGAAAGCTTGGTCGAGTGCTGCATCAAGACGTCGCGCTTGAACACCCTTCCAAAAAAACCGCCCAGATCCTGGCCAGCCGCCTCCTGGTAGCTGGGCGTCCACTTGAGAGCTTTTCCCTTCTCCACGTAGACTCCGGGAGCTATGCAGATGATTTTCAGCAGGTCCTTCTCATCGATCCGGATTTCACTTATTACAGCGAAGAGCTCTTCCCTCAGCACGGACAGCCGTTCGGCTAGGCTGCTGATATTTTGGAATATCCCCTCCCGGTGTCCTACGAACCTGCCCTTCAAGTCGGAAACGGCGATCCGATATCCCGTGCGTCCCATCTCGAAGGCCAGATGATAGCGAAGATCGCCGTTGAATCGCAGCAGGATCGGTTTGCGGCCGCCGCTGGATTGACCTTCCCCGATTTCACTGATGATGCCGCGGCCCAGTAGTTCGTCGGTCAGGCTGGAAATGGCGGGTTTGGAGATACGGGTGTGTCTGACGATATCGGCCCGGGACAGGGGTTCATTCCTGATAACCGTGTCCAGGACCAGCCGGAGGTTGTTCTCTTTTACGTGCACCTGGGACTGCTTGGTAAGCAAGGCCGTGCTCCTCGAGTCCCCTACCTCATTTTTCCTTGACAAATGCCCAGAGGTACCGGATAATACCTAGATAGTAAGTCCAGTTAACTAAGTTGTCAACCTGACAGCTTCAATCGATAGGACGGCTTCAGGCAATAGGACAGCTTCAGTCGGCAGGGCATCTTCAGGCGGTAGGGTGGACATGAATTCCCGAGAGCGGATGTTGACGGCTCTTTCAGGCGGCATTCCAGATTATACCCCTTGTTCCTTCATGCTCTTCTATATCCTCTACGAACAATGCGCAAGCGATGCCGAGTTCGTGGAGAAGCAGATCGATCTGGGCCTCGACGCCTTCGTCCACGTCGGACAGCTGAACCACAACCTCCACCTGTACGGCGGACTCGATCCCCGGGTCCAGGTCAAGGAATGGGTGGAGCAAGGTGACGGGCGTAAAACCTTCTGCCGGAGGTTGGATACACCGGCAGGCCCCCTCACCGGCAGGATCGGGCAGCGGGACGGCTGGCCCACGGAAGATGACTTTCCCCTCCTCAAAGACTGGCTGGTGGGTCGGGCGGAGGAGGTGCTGGTCAAGCCTGAAGAAGACCTGGAGAAGCTGCCGTACCTGTTCGGACCGATCAGAGACGAGGATATCGATGTGCTGCGGCAGGAAGCGGCTGAGGCGGACAAACTGGCCAGGCGGCACGGATTGCTCCAGGTCGGGGGGTGGAAGGGGGCGGTCCGCCCGGGGCTGCAGGTTGATCCCGGAGTCATGGGCTGTGACGCCATGGCCTGGCTTTCCGGTTTCGAGGATGTCATGATCCTGAGTTTGACAAAACCAGAGGTGATCCGGGAGTACCTTCGGGTCATCCACGAGTGGAATCTCAAGCAGATCGAGGTCTACCTGGAGGTGACCCGGGCGGATCTGATCATCCGGCGGGGTTGGTATGAGAGCACCGAGTTCTGGACGCCGGAGGTGTATAGGCAGATCGTCGCCCCGACCCTGCGCGCCGAGGCGCAGCTGGTGCATCAGGCGGACCGCAAATACGGCTACATCATCACCAGTGCTTTCGCTCCCCTGCTGGAGGATATCATAGACAGCGGTGTAGATGTGCTGATCGGCCTGGATCCAAAGGAGGGCAAGGGCACGGATCTCGAGTTGGTGAAGGGCAGGTTTCAGCAGGCAGGCAGGGCTCTGTGGGGTGGGGTCAGCGGGCCGATGAGCGTGGAGACCGCAGACGGGGAGGAGACCGAGCGAGCTGTGTGCGAGGCCCTGGAGATCCTGGGCAGGGGAGGGGGATTCATCCTCTCCCCCGTGGACAATGTGCGGGACAATCCGGAGAACGCCTGGAAAAACACCCACCGTTTCATCGATGCTTGGAAGAGAAACCGATAGAAACCGGTGCGCGGCAATCAATCGGATTGTGAAAATTGCAAAGAGGATCCTGAACTACTCTTTTACAGCCCCGGCGGTCAGACCCTTGACAATATAACGCTGGAATATCAAAACAAAGGATATCGGAAACAGTACTGTCAGTACGGCAGAGGCGGTTATCTTCCCATACTCAATCGAATACTTCGTGAAAAATTGTGCCAGTGCCAATGGCAGCGTGTGAAGCCTGTTAACATTAATGATAGCCATGGCACCCATGAACTCCCCCATTGAAAAAACAAAGCAGATGACTCCTGAAGAAACCAATCCCGGCAGGGAGATGGGCACGATTATTCGCAACAGTGCACCGACCTTCGATGCTCCGTCTATACGTGCGGAATCTTCCAGGTCCTTGGGAATCGTTTTGAAATAGCTGTACAGAATCCAGGTAACGATCGGCAGTAGCCAGGATGTCTGCATGATGACCAAACCCTGGAGTGTATTGGTAAGACCCACCTGCTTGAAGATCAGGTAGAAAGGAATGAGAACGGCAACAGGCGGTAGCATCTGTGCGAAAATAAGAGCGACGAATATCGTATTGGAACCCTTGAACTTCAGTCTGGCGAAAGCGTAGGCGGCAAAGATCCCAAAAGCAATACAGACAACTGTCACAGACACCGCTACGATCAGGCTGTTTTTTAGTGCCATGGCAATATTGACTTTTCCAACGCCCAGGATATCGATGTAGTTGTCGATATTTACATTTTTCGGGATGAAATTAGGTGTTGGTGCGTACAGTTGTCCTCGAGGCTGGATGCTCGTCATGACGATCCAGTAAAACGGGAACAGGAAGAACACCATCGTGATGGTCAGGAAGAAGTAGAGGATTATTTTGTTGATTGTTTTTCGGCTGTATAGTTTCCTCTTCATGTTACGCTATCTCGTTCCTCCTCATCAGAGTGACATATCCTATCGTTACTAACATCGCGAACAAGAGGATCACGTAAGATATGGCTGAGGCATAGGATAGGTGATAGAACTTGAAGGCGTTGTTCCAGGCAAACAAAGTCGCGTTTGTTGTAATATTTCCGGGCCCGCCTTTGGTAAGCACGAAGAACAGGTCGAACGAATTAATAGCCAATATGGTCCCAAGGATCGTAGAGATAAACAACGGATAGCGGACCATGGGAAGGGTTATCCTAAAAAATGCGCTTATCCCGCCGGCACCATCCATATAGGCGGCTTCATAGAGATCTTCGGGTATTGTCTGCAACCCGGCAAGAATGATGATCGCAAAGAATGGTGTTCCCTGCCAGACATCCGCGACTACCACAAAAGGCATCGCAAAGATCCTGCTCGATAGAAACGGGATATATTCCTCGATGATTCCAAGTCGAGCCAGCAAAAAGTTGATGATACCGACTTTGGAGTGAAGCATCCATTTCCACATCAGACCTACCACCACAAACGGTGTGGCCCATGGAACGATGATCAATGCCCTGGTTATGCTTCTGCCAAGAAAGCGCTCTTTCAACATAACCGCTATCAAGGTGCCCAGCACCAATTTGACGAACACTGTTGAAAAAATGAATTTGGCGGATACCTGGGCCGCATTGATGAACTCCGGATCCGTAAATGTCTTTACGTATTGGGTAAACCCGACGAAATTGTAATCTTTGATATTGGCAAACTCCACATCCCCGAAACTCATAATAAAAGAATATATGAGGGGGTAGGCGACCACGCCTATGACGAGGAGAAACGTGGGAAGTATGAGGACAGCAGCAAGTTTGGCATCGCTTCGTTCAAAATCAAACAATCGTTTAATGCCTTCTTTCACTTTTACAGGACTCCAAAATGTGATTTTGTAACGATCAAATCATCAGGATGTTTCGTTTTCGATTCGCTGTTTGCCGGTTTTATTATCGCCTCACAGAAAGCAGAACGGGGGTATCCCCGTAGGAATACCCCCTCTGAAAAAATGCCAATAATTTCCAAACTTTCCCTCTATCCGGGAATTCTATTGCGGCACCGATTCCTGAGCCTGTGCAAACGCCTGTAATCTGGCAAGGGCTTCTTCTATAGGTACTTCACCCAGAAGAGCGGGATGTACCTGTGTTGCAGATTCGAGTCTCAGTTCGTAAGTGGTAGTAATGGGCGGGAACTGATCCGCCAAGTTCTTCTTTACCAGGTCTATCACAGGCAAGAACGGAAGGGCATCAATGACTTCCTGATCTTTAAATTGTTCGGAGTACACAGGGATGCATTTATCTACGATTGAACGTTTCTTGGTGTTTTCGTAGGTTGCAACGTACTTTATGTATTCAGCGGCCAATTCCGGATTCTCTGCAGATTTGGGAATAAGCAGGTACTCGTGACCGTCGAGTGTTCCGGTCATGCCCCTTTCCCTCCCGGGGAAGGCAAAATAACCGGTATTTTCATATTGCTCATCAGCCAGGAAACCCGCATACATCTCCCACATCGCCATCATGGCGATATCGCCCTGGTCGAATAGTGAAGATACTTCCTGCTGCAGCTGGACCAGTACGCCCGGATCGATAAGATCCTTATCCAGTAACGATTTCATGAACTTGACTGCTTCAACCGTTCTTGGATCATCAAAATTGAACACCAATTTGCCGTTTACCCAATTGTATTCTTTTACGCCCGATGACTGCATCGTGAGAATGAAGTTCAGGAAGAAGTTCTCAGTGGTCCAGTCTGCAACGTAGTTGTAGTTGCCATTGAAGTCGTTCAATTTCTTGAGTGTTACTATGAACTCATCCCAGGTCTCCGGAATCTGAGCAGCCGCATCGGCGAAGATGGATTTGTTGTAGAACATGATCTGGTAGCTGGGGAGGAAAGGTACTCCCATGACCTCTCCCCTGAGAGTCGAATACTCGACCAGTTCCGGTACCATTTTATCGAACATGTCAGGGAACAGATCGGTCAGCGGTGTCAGCTTCTCCGGGAACTCTATCCAGGCATTTTTCCCATTACCCATGACATCGAGCGGCTCGTCGGTTGCCAGGATCTGGGCCTGTTGGGGAAACCAGACATCCCATCCGATTTCGTTGTAGTCAACCTTTACGCCATATTCCGCTTCGAACTGTTCTGTTACTACACTCAGTCCTGACATCGCGATATCTGGCGATAACTTGACAACGATTGTCTGGCCTTCCCATTTGCTCATCCCTGTTTTAGGCGCTTCCTGTTTTCCTCCGGCATACAGGGACGCGGCTACCAGGATCACTAAAGCGATTACGAACCATCTTTTCATTTTGTTTTTCTCCTTTTCCTAGTTATGATTTTTCTGTCAGTCAGGTGGGTCTTGGGATAGCGTCGTTTTTAATCACCCCCTTTCATAGTCCGCCTATTATCCACCCTGATGCAGCATATACTACATGCCGTCGGTTGTCAATGAAGGGCAGTAATCGGGTGGGAACGCGGAAACCGGTTTTCGTGAGAGCAGTGACGGGGGCAACGAAAAAGTCCATTCCCATAACCCAGGGCGCGAAACCTGCCAACATTGTTGAGGTTCTTGCAGGTGCTGTGTGGGGCCAGCCGGCCCTTCGAGGAGTCCGGCGGCTGGCACGAGCAGGCAGCCCCGTGCGTTTCCGCGGAAACGTCCTGGCCATCCCGGGCCGACGGGATGGTGAAGCTCGCCGAGTCGTTCCTGGCAGACCC
>Ga0315553_10003061_pt1 | contig 13186 bp, 13 predicted proteins | sample SalMarSW160140MG_FD_203099 | JGI IMG/M metagenome (GOLD analysis project Ga0315553, IMG submission 203099) | Salt marsh sediment microbial communities from the Plum Island Ecosystem LTER, Massachusetts, United States - Salt Marsh Sediment SW1601-40 ... | reverse complement strand
CTGTGTTCCGAAGCCAAAAAGGCCGGCCAATCCTTGCCCAGGTCACGGATTATTTTCATGGCGGCGGCATAGGCGTCTTTGATGTCATCCAGGCCCAGTGCGGAAACCGCCTGGTCAAAATCCTGCATAAACGGTCTTCCCACACGGTCGCGTGCTTTTAACGCCGCTCTTAACCGCAACCAGTTTCCACCGCTTTTCGATACATTATAGCCGGTTTGATCCAACTCTTCGGCGATTTTCCGTGCGGTCTCCAGGCTGTTTGCCTCAGAAAAATCCTCGTCAGAGTACCCTTGAATCTGGTTTTCAATGAGAATCCATAATGGTTCTTTACCTTCAATGCGATTTTCCGCCATGATCTATCCTTTCAAATATAAAGTTGAATTAATTAGCCGCCCGTTCGCTACGCTCCCTAGACGGACACAGACTTTTTGCTTTGCCGACGATGGCAAAGCAAAAGGTGCTACCCTTTGGGAAACGCCATATGAAAGGGTTTTTCACGCGGGAGCGTGATGACTCTTTCAGTCCCGCAAGTCGCGGGACTGAAATGCTTGCCTCGCCGTAGCCATAGGCGAAGGCTGGTCCGCGTAGGTCTGCGTGGGTCTGTGGTAAAATATTTTTTCCATCTTTGTATCACTTCTCCAAAGGGTTATCTCCTACAATGGTTGAGGCAAAGGTAGGGGCGAACATAATATGCCCGAACATAATCGGTTTATCCACCTTTTTGAAGTTTAAGGGGCAATGCAGCACATTCCCCGGGACATACACCCATGTGGTATTGGTGATGATGTGGGTTTCCGCGTCCTCACCCTCACCCATCGTAAACTCGACCTCGGCCCCGAATTCTTCAAAATTCATTGGATCGCCACCAATAAAGTACAGAATTTCAGCGATGGCATGTCTATGTCCTTCAGGTATCATTTCGTAAGCGTGATAAATGGGGCGCAGGACCTGTGTGAGAGGCTCATCCCACCCTTCTACGGGAGCCTCCTGGCCGAGACCTATGTATACCGGCGCGTCTTCAGGTGTACCGGGATGTATTATTCCCCAGGGATTTTTCAAAAAATATTTCCCGTATTTTGTTTCTCCCATGTTCATCCTCCTTCGAAAGAATCAGAATTATTACTACTATTAACGTGGCAACTGAACATCCGAATCTTCGATGCGCCACTGTCATTCCCGCGAAAGCGGGAATCTAGGAAATACAGCGAGTTATGGATTCCGGCTCTCCGCTTCGCTTCGGCCGGAATGACATATTTAATTACCGGGTTAATAGTATACAAGTTAAGCATGAGCGCAGACAAGCTGCGCAATGCAATATGAATCCGAGAATTTAAAAATTGAGATCCGAATACATCACAGAGTCTCGAAGTCCATGACTTTCCTTGGATCGAAACCCGCGTCTTTTTCAAAATAGGGTTCCCGGGTGCCACCTTCGCCACAGAGCATGACTTCAACCTGTATGATGGGTTGGTCAACGCGTGTAATTTCCAGCGGGCAATGGGGCAGTCCCGGAGGCAGAGAGACGATGGTGGGCTCGGTAAAAACGTGTTTTTCCAATTCCTCTCCAAAGTAAAAAACGACTTCACCACCAAAGTCTTCCGGATCTTCCGGATTGCTACCATACCAGGCGATGAATTCCTGGAAATTGTGAGTGTGACAGGGGTTGTCGCCTTTGAAGGGTTTAGTGACAAATTGGTGACCGATGGTAAAATCGTACCCAAGTTGCGCATGACCGATCATTAGACCGTCAAAAACAACGCTCTTATTTGATTTCATGGAAAGCCGTAAGTGCGGAGGATGGTGGATATACTTGTCATATTTCGTGCTCATTTTCGCATTTCTCCTATTTAATCAATGTTATCCTCAACATTGCACAAAAAAGGTTGTTTTGTGGCTACATGACCGAACCGCCGGAGACATGGAACACTTGACCGGTGACGAAGCTGGTCGTGTCCGATGCCAGGAAAGCGGTGGCATTGGCGATGTCCTCCGCAGTTCCGATTCGGCCCAGAGGCATGAATTTAGCCATTCGCTCCCGACCCTGCTGCTCCTCTTCCGGCGTCAGGGGCGGCAGGCCTTCCCTGAAAACGGCACCAAATTTGGTGGGGGCGGGCCCCGGGGCCACGCAATTTACCCGGATACCGGCGCCGGCCTCATCCATGGCCAGTTGTTTGGTGAAAAGGTCCATGGCGTACTTGGACATGGCATACATGCCGACACCCATTTGGTATTGGTGGGTGCTGCCCGAACCGATATTGACGATAACCCCGTACTTCTGCGCCCTCATCTGGGGCACAATAGCCTTACAGACATTCATGGTGCCGAAGAGGTTGAGCTTCATCTGCTTTTCCCAGATGACGCCGTCCTGCTGGTCAATGGGGATATTGTCCTTATGGATAATGCCGCCGGCGACATTGCAGAGGATGTCGATTTTGCCAAATTCATCGATAACGCTTTTGACCATCGCATCAACCTCGGCGGCATCAGTGATATCCGCCTTAAGGGCGATGCTTCCGGTGCCGAGTTCCTTGATCGCCGCGGCCGTCATTTCCACGTCCTCCATGACGATATCGGTCACCGCTACGGCCTCACACCCTTCTTTGGCGAGCAGCAGAGCCGTCTCCTTTCCAAAACCGACCTGGCTGCCGGCGCCTGTTACCAGCGCTACCTTACCCTTGAAACCAAGATCCATCGTTGCCTCCTTTTTTTCAATATATGTAAAATAGTTACACAGCGCTATAATTTTAGTCTGTGTTGATTCATTATCTCAGGTCGCCGGCCGGCATCATCGCCATCTGGTGTGGAGGCGCAAAAGCAACTAATCTTGCCGTATCCCAATGCTCTGTCAGTAGCCCATCATTTACAACCCACATGTCGAACCAGGTTGTGGTGTAGGGATTACCATTGGCGTCGTTGTACGGGCAGACTGCGGCCAGTACGACCAAATCACCTTCGGCAATGATATCGATAAAGTTGACCACTTTTGGCGAATGAAGTATATGGATTTCCGGGTTGTATGTCAATTTAAATGGCTCCATGAATTGCTAGTTTCTCTCGAGAGTTCCCAAGCCCATGAAGCCTTTTTATAGGAAGGCCCAGACCTTTGGTCGGGATTCTTCACTATTCTGAATCCGCTATCTTTCCTGTCTCAGAAGGGTTTCTTTGAAGGGCGATATCATCCAGCCTCAATATAATAACTTCATCGAATTCAGGATGGGTGTTGATGCAGAAATGGTGCGCAAGTCCAAGGCCGATACCGCTTGCCGCACCCGTAACAACCGCGACTTTGTCCCTGAATTCTCTCATTATCCCCTCCTTTGTCGTGTCCTAATCTATGTAGGTTGTCTCGTGGCTAGCGCCCAGGGACATCATCAGGACCCCGAAGGGCTTGTCCACCCACCTGGTGACAATGGGATTGTGCGCGAGACCGGCCGGAATGACCACAGCGGTCGGCTCATCGATGATATATCGTTCATGTTCCAGCCCAAGGTCCATCTGGATTTCCGCTCCCAGGTAATCAATATCAGAGGGTTCCGTACCCGCGAAGACCAGCACTTCATCCACGGGATGGACGTGGGCGCCCTTTCCCGGTCCCCGCATCCACAGGCCGGGCTGGGTATGAATACCCCAGCAGAAATTGACGTCGATGCCCTGCAGGTCATTTCCAAACATCCAGACCGCGTTCTCCGTCATCCCGGGTCCCGGCTTACGCCCGTCTTTAACCATTTCTCCGTATTGGTTTTTCTCTGTTGATGACAGTTGTCGCGACGCCATGGTATTGGGTATCAGGGGCTTGATGTAATCGTCGTACAGGTGGCCATGGGTTACCGTCTCTTCGGATACATGCACCCGTTTTTTTCCGAAGGATGAATTCATCGGCGGCTTCACTCCGCTTCTGGCCGAGGCCTCCTGCATCTGCCGAATCTGCTCATCGGTCAGTCCATCGCCCAGCCAGCGGCTCGTCGGGTCGGCCCCCAGAGAGATAATGAAAAAGCTGTAGCCAATAGGGCTGGTGACGTCCAACGTCACCGAGGGGCAATGGTAAAATCCGGCGGGTGCGCTGATGACCGAAGGCTTGTCAAAGGGATGTATCTCCAGTTCCTTGCCCAGGCAGTACTGCATTTTAGCGCCCAGGTATTCGGGCCGGTTCGGGTCCAATCCGACGAATACGAGACACTCCGGATAGGGGTGGACATGGGGGTCCATTCCCGGGTGCCAGTCCCCCAGGCCGGTATAGAAACCCCAGGAGAAATTGAGCTTAACTCCTTCTAGGTGGTCCCGACCGTTGAGCCAGCGGTTCACATCTGCGTTTCCCGTGTTCCTGAACGCCTGCTCCATGCCGGGCATTTCCGCAATCTTCAAAGGTTTGATCAGATGGTCATATGTTCTGGCTGCCATAAATACTATCCTCCCCGGATGATTCATTCTAATAGGGTTTCAGGTAGCTGCCCGGCTAATCGATAAATGTCATGTTCGGTTTGCCGGAGAGATTGATCGAAAAAAACGCAAAGGGCCTGTCAATCCAACGTGTGACGATGGGCGCGTGTTGTAAGCCGGCCGGACAGATGACGACAGACGGCCTGTTGATGAGGTGCCTCTCGTGTTCTTTGCCCATATCTATTTCGATCTCCGCGCCAAGGGACCCGATATTCGTCGGGTCGGTCCCCACGTAGACCAGGACTTCATCCGTGGGATGGACATGACCGCCTACACCGCGGTGCCACAATCCCGGTTGGCTGAAGAAACCCCAATCCATGTTCACATTAAGACCCTCGAGATTTTTGCCGAACATCCATGTCAGGTGGTCAGCATTTCCTGGCCCCAGTTTCATGCCGTTACCGTCACCGGTCTCCCCGCGGCGGGCAATTTCTTCTTCTGTGAATCTTGCAGGATTGAATTTGCCGCGCTCAATGACCAGACCGGACTTCAGCGGTTTTACCAGATGGGCGTATTTCCCTCCGGATGGTGCGGCTTTGGCCGGTCTCTCCTGACGTTCAGTCTGGAATGTGCTGCTGAGCGCTGCAAGGTAAAACCCGAATCCCTTGTTGCTGAAGATGCGTTTGGTCGTTACCGGAGCGTGGGGCAACCCAGCGGGGATAACGACGGCAGTGGGCTCATCGAAGGTATAGGTTTCCAGCTCTTCGCCCAGGCAGCATTCGATCTGGGCACCCAGGTATTTGACGTTGGCCGTATCCAGACCGACGAACATATGGCATTCCGGATAGGGATGAACGTGCAGGTCCCGGTCGGTATACCATTCTCCAAGCCCGTTATGGACTCCCCAGGTAAAGCTCAGGTTCAGTCCGTCAAGGTGTTCTTGTCCGTTCAGCTCCAGCGTTTCGGACATAATTCCCGGTGCGAGGGTAAAGGGAACCTGTCCCAGCTTGGCCGACATTCTAGTCGATCTGCCGACGCTTAAAGGTTTAATAAGGTGATCGTACAATCTCTTTGCCAATTGCGTGCCCTCCTTGGATACTGGTATTAGAAGGAAAAATGGTAATTATTATTTTCGAATACGAGTATGTCAAAATGAAGATTGTGTGTCAAACAAGTGTTCTCAGATGTTTCTGGTGGCATGACGGCAGAAATGTAAGTTTTACCAGAGCGAATTAAGGGTGGTATGAAACATTAATGTAGGCCTCGTAGAATCAGTCGACATTACGGTCTACTGGCTTATTCATGCAGGCAATTCACTCGTTTTTAGCTTCAGAACCACCAAACAACATAGATCATAGGGGTCTGAGAATCGCTCTTCCAGGACAGGCATCACCGTCTTTTAGTTTCAGCGGAAGGAAGATCAATTCATATTCGCCTGGCGCGACACCATCCAGGGCAACAGCCTCTAAAATATATATCCCTTTTTCAAGAAAGGCTCGGTGAGTGGCGACAATACTCTCCTCATTGCGAAAATCGCCGATGGTGATATTATCCAACCCCACCATGCGTATCTTCTTGTCGGCAAGGTACTTGGCCGCCTCGATGGAAATATAAACATAGTCCTCCACAAACTCAGGAGACTCATACGTCACTGGTGAATTCCGGGTCTTCAGCAATATCCGTTCCCCAGCCCGAATGTCATATGGCTCAAGCTCTTCAACCGTCACGAGAGCGGGATCTTTTATCTCAATCACTCTGGCCGGTCCGACTGTGGCGTCTAATGGCATATCAGTAATAGTGGAACCACCGCGAATAAAATGCAGGGGGGTATCCACATGTGTCCCGGTATGGGAGATAATCTCAAGCATCGACATAGTCACGGGGTCACCATTCGCCACATCACTTATCCGATAAATTTTCGGCGGCCTGGGATCTATAGTCAAATAATTCATGTCCGGCTTTAAGGTGACCGTAATATCGATCCAGTCTTTTGATGACATAAGGCAATCCCTTTTTGTGGGAGGAGGATAGCGGACTCGGGCTTGCGTGTCAAGTTTGATTCCCACACGCCATATTCGAATGGGATATTGGTGCCGAATTCCTTGATATAGTTCTGTCTAATACAAAGCTTCCGGTGTATCCGGTCCGGACCTACCCTCCCATGAGGTCCACAGGCGAAAACATGATGACTCCTTCTCGCGACTGTGCTAGATTATTGAGCCCAGGCCTTTTGCATACCGATAACGTCCTCAGAATAGTGAAAGTAGACGAATAATGAAAACGACATCCGAACAGACGAAATCTGAAAGCCGGTCTTTTTTCCTGACATCGCTGCCCTTTTTCATCATGGCTCATGCCGCGCATCATTTCCTGACCGCTCTGCCGCAGCCACTGCTCCCCGCCTTGCGCGACGAGTTTAAGCTAAGCTACACAAAGGCCTCCCTGATACCAATGTCTTTTGCAATTTCAGGGGCTACAGGACAACTGCCTGCAGGATGGATGGCTGATCGTGTAGGGCCGACCCTGCTTATTGCGGTCGGTACCATCGGAGTTGCCCTGGCAGGAGTACTCATCGGGTTTTCTCAATCCTTCATTACGCTGATCTGCTTTCTGATGCTCATGGGACTCCTGTCCGGTGGTTATCACCCGGCGGCGACCCCCCTGATTTCGGCGTCGGTAAAGCCACAACACCGCGGCCGTGCGCTGGGTCTGCATTTGATAGGGGGAAACAGCGCCTTCTTTGTGGCGCCTATTATAGCCGCTACAATATCCGGCATTTGGGGTTGGCGTGGATCTTTTTTCGCATTGGCGATCCCCACGATTATTTTCGGTCTGATCTTCTATATATACCTAACCCGGAAGGCAGGTAAAGCGCATGTAGCAGGAGTGAAACAGAAAATCAGCGAAGAGAAACCGCCTCAACCGGGGTATAAACGACGTCTGATTGCACTTTTAACGATGATCATAATTGGCGGTGGCGCCGGTATGTCGATTCTGTCCTTCCTCACTCTCTACATGACCGATGAACTGGGAGCATCCAACGAATTGGCAGGGGGACTGCTGTCAATCGTCTTTTCCTCAGGACTCTGGGCGGGACCTTTAGGCGGCTATTTTTCGGATAGGTTCGGCAGCGTTAGGATTGTCATCATCACAGGAATAATGAGCGGAATTATTATTTACGCTCTGCATTTCGTCAGCCTGGGTCCTACCCTGTATCTTGTGCTGTTTATACAGGGTTTGAATATGGCCGTCCGGATGCCGGTCACCGAAGTATTCATTATGAGCCAGACCCCGGCAAAGAACCGTTCCACTATTTTCGGTGTCTACTATTCCACCATGCAATATACCGGAGCCATATTCACCCCTCTCGGTGGTTACCTCATTGAACGGTTTGGATTTCACTTCTGCTTTACCGCTACTGCAATAGTCGTCCTGATTGTTGCCGTCGTCACTTCATTCTTCATCTATGACGCCAAAGACAACTACCACGCTGAAACTTAGGGAAATGTGCATTGGCGAATGCAGTCACTCTTGTCCAAAAACGGTGCTGAAATTCAGGTGTCTTGGGGTTTCTTTTCAAGTTCAAACCCACAAGACTCCTCTGCCCTTACCACACCCATCTTCGGGACGAAAGGGTCTCCGGACAGGCACATACTAGGTCCGTTGCTTAAAAAAACTCGTTCTATGGGGCTGTTGCCATATATGCAAAAATGAGGTGCCGTTCCACCACCTCTGGACAAATGGTTTGAGCTTGAAAAGAGACCCCAAGACCCCTGGTTCCGAAGCATATAGGGGAACCTGAATTTCAATCGAATCTGACGAACATGTCAAATCAAGCACTTATGTCTACTAAAAACCGCTTTTAGATTTTTCTTGGATAGCAATGGAATGCAGTAATGAATAACAGAATCAAACTCATAATGAGGATTTCCCGAGCAGGCTTCATTCCCAAAAATGTCTTCACTGAAACCTCCTCATCCCGGAGAGGAGCCGGACCGTCTATGCATCCGAGTCTTCATTAACGGTCCGGCATAAAATTACTATTTGATGATCTGGATTTTATCGGACAGGCCGTCCTCATAGGTACTCCATCCGGAGTTCATCCCGTAAGGGCAGCGCTGAAGAATGGCTTCAATGCGCCGTATATTGCCCTTCTCTACCTTGAACAGTTCCGCTATCTGCCAGGTCCAAGGTTCTGCAGGTCCTTCAACCACTTCGCGACCGTCAGGGGTTGTAAAATGTCGGGATTCCCCGGCGGAATGGTCGAAGAAACAAAAACTGAACACGATCCCGCGTTCTCGATCCACCGCGACGAAGCGGCGATCACGGATCCGTGTCACAAAATAGATCAGACCGGATTCAAACTGTTCCTTACAACCCCAGTGGGACGAATACACTGTTGCTGTTTTCGGATCGGGCATTTCCTGGCCGGGAGCCAGCGGAACGTTTGTCGACCGACCGCCGTTTTCGTACCGTTCGCAATCATCAGTAAAGGGGTAATGACCTTTTCCGTCGTTCTTCTGCATTCCAGAAAAATAGTAATTAGCAGTCTCGATCATCTCCTCGCGGGCAGGCCGTTCCGCTTCAGGAATGGCTTCAGTGAATATCGAATGTGGATTTCCCAATTCTTCACCCATCTTTTCAATACTCTCGGCCGCGGATGGGGCTGAAGACTGTTGTTCAGGATTCAGCAGATTGCTCTCAGGCCTAACAACAATCTGCTCCGCTTCGGAGATCAGTCCGTTTTCGATCTTCAGACGAAGCGCAATGGCAACAGGATTCCCTTCCCCGAGCACCTGGGCTTCCTCACGAGCCGTACCGAAAAAACCAATCTGCTGGGTTTCGATATCGGGAACATAGAATTTATATGATCCCTTCCCAACCATGCCGGCCCAAAGGCCTTCGTCCCCTAACGGCAGTCGAATACCGTTTTCCGTGAATTTGCATTCTTTTGTAAAAAGGGTCTCGTTGGGATCATTGGCAAGCATTGCATCCATATACTGATCAACATAGTTCTCCAGGCAGGCCCTGTCGCATGAGGACTGAAATTCCCTACCCGTGGATTCCGTACCTGAAGATCCCGGCCCCTGACATGCTACAACCATGGTCAGCAGAATTGCGATTACAGTTACAGCCAATATTTTCATTCGCATTAGGCGTCTCCTTTTCGAATACTTGAATATGTAGGACAGCGACACTGCATTTCTCACTAAATTTCTGTTTTTGCCAATGGAAAAATTCTTGTTACCAAAGGAAGCGTCACTCGTCAGTCCCAGACGTGGGGCGGACACTTCCGGGTGGGGGGTCTCGTTGGTCATAACCGCTTTTCTGAAATACTTTTCCAATCCGGTTTTACTCATAGGTTTCTCCTTCTGTTATTGGTTGAGTTACTTTTCGTGTCTCAATTAAAGCGAACGTAAGAAAAAATGCGATTATTGAACTGACAGCGCCTACAAGGAAAATTGTTCTCAATCCATATATATCGCCTAATGATCCGAGAATACGGGGAGCTATCGCGGTGCCAAAAAACTCTCCGATAGCCATGCCAATAGCAGTGGTTGTTGCTGCTATTGTAGGCGGTACGGATTCCTGGCAAATAATCGCCACAAAAAGAACCGACACGAATCCGCAACACCCGATCACAAGAACGAAAGCGATTTGAGCAAGCAGTCCCTGAGTCACATATATAATGAACATGGATGTGGCAATATAAACCGTGAGCATAGAAGCCGAAGGTTTTCGGCCAAGGCGGTCCAGCATTATCGGAATTACAAGCGCCCAACCAAGACCGACTATGCCGGAGATTGAAGTCAGATAGCCCGTCTGCTCCAGCGTAAGTCCGCCCTCGTCAACCCAGTATGTTGTGCCAAAACTGACCACACCCCAAAACCCCACCATGATCAGTACATTTGCGATATAAGATAATGTGCAGTTGCGATAAGCAAATATTTTAGGTACATCCCCCCATTTCATTGTCTTATCGCTCAGTGTTTGTTTTTCCGAAGCACTGCCGTTCCCGGCTTCCTCTAAAACCGGTTTGACTTCCTTAAGGACAAACCAGATAATTATTCCGATGATGATAGTCGGCAGGCTGGTAAATATAAACGCATAATGCCAGTCCAGGTGAACTGCCAGTTGTATTGTCAAAGTTGGACCCAAGATCATAGCTATCAGACCTATGGAAAACTGCATAATCCCGATATAGGTGGCGTATCTTTTTGGGTCTCCTTGGACTGTAAGCACCGAAGTCATCAAAGGATATATGGGTCCATCGGCAAAACCTGTTAAGAAGCGGACGATCAACATGACCGTTAATGAACCTGCAAACGCGGTGGATCCTGAAAATATGCCTGACAGTATGATAACCGGCACCAACCATACTTTCTTCAGGCCTGATCTGTCTGCAAAAGGAGTAATGAAGAGGGAAGATAAAACAAAACCAAAACCGGTAACCATGACAATCTGACCGGTCTGCGCGTTGTTCAGGTTAAAAGCCTTCATTAAAATCGGGAATAAGAACGCAATTGCATTTCTGTCCAACAACACAAGTCCCCAGGTAAGGGCGAATGAGAGTGCAATTACATTTTGATAGGTTTTCTTTTTAATGATTATTTCCTATGCATGGGGAGTATAGACTGTACTACTAATGAGTAGTATAGAATTTGTGTGAAAGATTCGCAGTTGATAAGAACTCGCTTTTTGTGGGATGGAGGATAGTGGAATCAGGCTTGTGTGTCAAGTTTGATTTACACACGCCATATTGTGGATGGGATAGAGGGGCAGAAATGCCTTCATTTGCATGAAAAAGCGAGCAAAAGCTCATGACCACAGTCACCACACCTCTCTCGAGCACCCCAAGGGCATTTCATCCGGGCTCAAAGCCGTTGTGGAGGATTCCACAGTCAATATGAATAGGCTTTGACATCTCCGGTGAAAACGGACTAGAATCCGGCCAAACCTACTGATTTTCAACGTCCCGGCCTGGGCCGGAGGGATGTAAATAGTGAAGGTTTGGGATTTATTCTAAGGAGACAAATCACATGGGGGAAAATAACGACCAGCGGTACTTGGAATGCAAACAAAGAATCACGGATGCCATCGCGCTACGGGTGCCGGACAGGGTGCCGGTATCGGCCAGTGCCGGTTTCTTTGCCGCCAAATATGCCGGGTTCACTTGCAGGGACATCATGTATGACAAAGAAAAAACAGCTGTCGCTACCCTGAAATTTCTTGAAGACTTCCAGCCCGATCTTGGTGACAATCCTTTTATGTCCTCATATATGGCGGCTCAATTGGAGGCCGTCGGATACAACCGCCTGGCATGGCCCGGCCATGGGCTCAGCGACACCTCACCCTTCCAGTTCCTGGAAAAGGAACTGATGCCGGCCGAAGACTATGATGACTATCTGTATGACCCCACGGACTATGTCATCCGCAAAATATGGCCGCGGGTGTTTGATCATCTCAAACCCCTTGAAAAAGTTCCCCCCCTTCAAAATGTGGTGGATTATGTGGGCCTCAATAAACTTGTCGTGTTTGCCGATCCGGAAGTGCAGGCAGCATTAGCGGCCATGGTTGATACCGGAAAAAAAATCCAGGCGTCGTTCGGCGAAGCCATGGCTTTTGGCCAAAAAGTCCGCGAGATGGGGTTTTATAGCTTCACGGGCGGCGGCACCCTGGCACCCTTTGATTTCATTTCCGACCTGCTGCGAGGCACACGGGGGGCCATGTTGGATATGATCCGCATCCCGGACAAACTCCAGGCCATGATTGAAAAAGTCTATCCCACCATGCTCGGAAGCGCTCTAACCGCCAAGCAGGGCGAAAACAAAGGTGTCTTCATCCCCTTGCACAAGTGTCTCGACCGTTTCATGTCCCAGAAACAGTTCAAGACCTTCTACTGGCCAAGTTTAAAAAGAATGTTGGATCGCTTGATCGCCGAAGGCTTGACCCCCGTGGTTTTCTGGGAGGGGGATTGCACCTCACGCCTGGAAGTAATCGGCGATATCGCGCCTGGCAAAGCCATCTACCAGTTCGAACAGACCAACCTTTTGAAGGCCAAGGACATTATCGGTGATGTCGTCTGCCTGCAAGGCAACGTACCCCTGTCTTTGCTCGTGGGCGGAACACCGGATGATGTAAAGGCGTATTGCAAAGACCTCATCGATAGGGTGGGAAAAGGAGGGGGCTTTATTTTGAGCCCTTCCACTTCCCTGGATAATGCCAAATCCGAAAACGTAAAGGCCATGTTCGATTTCACCAAATCCTATGGGGTGTATGGATGATGGACGGAGAAAGATGGGTACGTCCATGTCATTGGCGATGACGGATGAAAACATCGACGGCTTTGTAAACACTGCAAAAGATGTAATAGAAGGTGTCTTGGAAGAATAGTCCTATTCCTACTTTCGGCAGCGGGGATTTCGGGTTTGGAAAGCTCTGATCGAAATACTAACTGTGTTCCATGCCCCATGATTCGAACATCTGCTTATAAATATCCGGTTGATCAAAGTCGGCCTGCATCATCATCTGTTCATGAGCGAACATAGATTCTTCATCAAACTTTCTTAATCCTTCCATGAATTCAGTCAGTTTTGGCGCGGGTATGGAAAATATCATCTCGCCCGGTTGGGTCAGCGCTCTGACATGCTCGCCCGGATCAGGAAGGTTGACCCAGTATTCGTTGTCGATAATTGGATTGGTAACGCAAAAAGCGCAGGAAATTGGAAATAGATTTGTCCTGACCTTGGATTTTTCCTCTTCCTTGAGAGACAGAAGCATGTCTCTCAATTGATTCGTGTCCGAATAG
>Ga0315553_10003060_pt1 | contig 13186 bp, 9 predicted proteins | sample SalMarSW160140MG_FD_203099 | JGI IMG/M metagenome (GOLD analysis project Ga0315553, IMG submission 203099) | Salt marsh sediment microbial communities from the Plum Island Ecosystem LTER, Massachusetts, United States - Salt Marsh Sediment SW1601-40 ... | reverse complement strand
AGGATCAGAAGTTTATTGAACAGTATTAATCACAATTCTGTGGTGTTTGAAGCTGAAAACGGAGTGGAAGCGCTGCAGCTTATCAGGGAAGAGGAACCTGATCTGGCAATTCTTGATATCAGGATGCCGGAAATGAATGGAATAGAGGTGTTAAAGAAAATCAGGGAGATGAAAATGAAAGTTAAGGTCTGCATTCTGACAAATTACGATTATCCTATTTACAAAAAAAGGTGTTTTGAAGCAGGAGCTGATTATTTTCTCAGAAAGACCGAAAATTTTGAAGATATTAATATTATCGTTACCGGATTGATACACAATGGGAAAAAAGGATAATAATGAACGAATCTCTTCAGACAGTAACAGATCAAATCGTAGTTTTCTCTCTTGACGAGCTGCTTTATGCTCTTCCTTTGCAGACGGTGGTAAGGGTTATCCATGCTGTGGAAATAAGGCATTTACCAAAAGCTCCGGAGATTATTTCAGGGATTATCAATGTTAAAGGCCGGATCATTCCGGTTGCTGACATTCGTAAACGTTTTGGACTGGTGACACGTGAAATTGATCCGGACGATCGGTTAATTATAGCGGATACAGGAAAAAGACAGATTGCAATTCTGGTCGATACTGTTACCGGCATAAGAGATCTGGCGCCCGCGCAACAAAAAAAGGCCGAAGAGACATTACCATTTGCTGAACACCTGAGGGGAGTTGCTAGAATTGATGATGTGCTTATCCTGATATATGACCTTGAAAAGTTTCTCAGTCTGGATGAAGAGAAGAAACTGGAGAAAGCTCTTAAAACGAAAAACAAATGAATCGTAAACTCACAGATATCGAATTATCAATGGTTTGCGATGTGATCGCTTCCCGAATGGGATTGCACTTTCCTGTTGAAAAGTGGACTATACTCAGACGAAACCTTGTTTTAACTGCCAGAGAATTCGGGTTTCATGATATGACCGGATTCATTCAATGGCTTTTGTCCAACACTCTGAATAAGGATCAAATTGAAATTTTTGCATCTCATCTTACTGTCTCCGAAACCTACTTCTGGCGGGAGCCACAGGTTTTTACAGCATTAACAGAATTTATACTGCCGGAACTTATCAGGTCGAAAAAGAAAGGAGAAAGAAGTATCAGGATCTGGAGCGCCGGATGTTCAACAGGAGAAGAACCCTACTCCATTGCAATAGCCATTCACAAAACGATTCAAAAAATTAAAGACTGGAATATTACCATACTGGCCACTGATATTAATCCGAAAGCGCTTGACAAAGCCGTTACCGGAACCTATGGTGCATGGTCGTTCCGTAATTCTCCGGCATGGCTGAAAAGCACCTGGTTTCACAATAATAAAGACCGGCAGTATGAGATTATTCCTGAGATAAAGCAAATGGTGACTTTTTCCTGTCTCAGTCTTGTTGAAATGTCTGCTATCAGCAATACAAATGCAATGGATATCATCTTTTGCCGGAATGTTCTGATGTATTTTACCCCTGAGTGGGTAAAAAGGATTTCACAAAACCTGTTTCATTTCCTGTCGGAAGATGGTTGGTTCGTAGTCTCTTCCTGTGAACTCTCATCTCATGTATTCCCACAGTTTACACCGGTTAATTTCCCTGGAGCCATTTTATACCGTAAAACCAAAAACGAATCTGCCCATTCTTTTTCCTCCGAAGTTTCAATGGAGAAAGAACTTCAACCTACTCAACCGTTATCCTCCAAAGCCTTCATTGACCACCGAAACGAAGTGAAGGTGGTGGCGAAGGAGGACCTTCAATCCATTCAACCCACTATGTTTGTTGTTGAAAAGTTGAATAGTTTAAAAGTTAAAATTGAAAAATTCAACCCTTCAACTCTTCAACAAACTCAATCGACTTCTGAAGAATCTTATACTGACAAAGTATTTGCAATTCGTTTACTGGCCAATCTGAGCCATCTGGAAGAAGCCCTTTCTCTTTGCAATGAGGCAATAGTATCTTATAAACTATCTTCCGGATTATATTTCCTGCGAGCCTCTATTCTTCAGGAGCTGGATAAAAGTTCTGAAGCGATCGCATCACTCAAACAGGCAATCTATATAGACCCGGATTACATAATGGGACATTTTGCATTGGGAAACTTATTTATCCGGCTGGGAAATGCAAAGAATGCAAAACGACATTTTAACAATGTACTTGATTTGTTAAGCAGGTGTGATAAAGATGACATTCTGCCTGAATCAGAAGGATTATCAGTAAAGTATATCAGGGATATTATTCTTACCATTTTGCGAACACAGGAATCAATATGAAAAAAGAAATCCGTTCCCGCCTCAAAATGCGGACTGTTGCTATGGCAAAAGAGCCTGAACTGAAGAGAGAGACCTCTTCGGCGACAGAGATCATTGAGTTTACATTAGCTGCCGAAAGATATGGCATTGAATCTGCTTATGTCAGGGAAGTGTATCCGTTGAAAGATTTCACCCCTTTATACGGTGTACCTTCGTTTATATTCGGCATCGTTAATGTACGGGGCCAGATTCTGCCGGTCGTAGACCTTAAAAAATTCTTCAACCTTCCGGAAAAAGGGCTGGGTGATTTGAACAGGGTGATCATTCTGCGTGATGACCAGATGGAGTTCGGAATCCTGGCTGATGTGGTTCACGGCACACAGGAGATTGAACTCGAAGATATCCGGGCCGTTCCTCCAACTGTCTCAGGTATCGGAGAAGAATATCTGAAAGGGGTAACAAAAGAGAGCTTAATCATATTAAACGCTGAAAAATTATTGTCAGATAAAAATATTGTTGTTAATGATGAAGTAAGCTGAAAATAAGTCGGAAGTCGAAAGTCAAGCTTCGGACTTCGGACTCCTGTCTTCGGGCTTATTAATACAGAGTTTTTTGAATAACCAATTTTAATATAAACAAAAGGAGAAAGCGCCATGTTTAAAAATATGAAAATCGGATTGCGTCTGGCATTGAGCTACAGCCTGATTCTTGTTTTTATGATTGTCATTATCCTGGTAAGTTTAAATCAGATAAAAGTCTCTCAATCAATGTTTGAGCGAATAATAAAGGTTAATAATGCCCGCCTTCAACTGGCTAATAATATGATTGATGATACAAGAGAAGTATCTATTAACCTGCGCAATATTTTATTACTAAAAGATAGCGGAAAGACATTGGAATTAAAAACCGGAATTGATTCTATCAGAAATCTTTACGATGCAGATTTTAATAAGTTGAAAGGATTAATCACAAACGATGATACTATGTCATTTATTATCTCTGCTAAAATCAAGGCTTCTAAGGATGTCTCAAGGGAGCTAAACGATAAAGTAATTGATCTGGCGATGGCAGGCAAACATGATGAAGCAATATTATTAATGAATCAACAGGCAAGCAAATCAGTGCAAGCCTGGATAATTGATATCGATAATCTCATAACTCATAATGAAAGTCGCAGTACCATGCGTTTCCAGGAAGCGAGAAAAGCACAGGCTAACGCACGTTTATCCATGTTCATTCTTGGGGGAGTAGCGATATTGCTGGCTGTTGTTATCTCCATCCTCATGACTTTAAGTATTACAAGGCCTTTAACCCTTAGCTTAGAAGCGGCAGACCTGATCGTTTTAAAAGACCTGACCAGAGATCTGTCTGTTTATGAGAAACGGGGAGATGAATTTGGAGTATTGATACAATCCTTCAACAGAATGGCTGAGATGCTCAGAGATCAGATGAAGGGGATTCTGGATGGTGTAAACGTGCTTGCAAGCAGCTCCTCTCAAATTCTGGCTTCGACCACACAGATAGCATCCGGCTCCGCTGAAACGGCTGCTGCAATAACCGAAACCACAACAACAGTTGAAGAGGTCCGTCAGGCAGCTCAGCTTTCCAGTCAGAAAGCTAAAAATCTCTCCGATAGTTCAACCCGGGTTGCCGAGGTATCCCTAAGTGGACAGAAAGCTGTGAACGACACTGTTGATGGTATGAACCATATCCGTATACAGATGGAAGAAATTGCACAAACGGTCATTAGGTTGAGCGAACAGAGCCAATCAATTGGTGGAATCATCGCTTCAGTTACGGATCTGGCCGACCAGTCGAACCTTCTGGCAGTCAATGCTGCCATTGAAGCAGCCAAGGCTGGTGAGCACGGAAAAGGTTTTGCTGTTGTGGCCCAGGAAATCAGGAACCTCGCGGAACAATCAAAGCAAGCTACTTTACAGGTCCGTAACATCCTGAACGATGTGCAAAAGGCCACCAGTGACGCTGTTCTTGCTACTGAACAAGGGAATAAAGCAGTTGAGGAAGGACTTGAAAAATCGGTACAGGCAGGGGAGGCAATACGCTTATTAGCGGAAAGCAGTGAAGGGGCAGCTCAGATCTCTATCCAGATTGTAGCTTCAAGCCAGCAGCAGATGGTAGGAATGGACCAGATTGGCGTGGCTATGCAAAATATCAATCAGGCAGGAATTGAAACTGCAGCAAGTATGACTCAGGCTGAAGAATCAGTAAAAAACCTGTATGAACTAGGACAGAAACTAAAAGAGCTTGTAGAACAGTTCAAAATGTAATGGCACAGGGCACAGGGCACGGAGCTCAGGGCAAAAGGCAGAAGGCAAAAGGCAGAAGGTAAAAGGCAAAAAGCAAAACAGACAATAACATGGATAAAAAAGATGATGAATTTCTAAGACGGATCCGGGAAACATTCAGAATCGAGGCAGAAGATCATTTGCGTGTTTTCTCAGCAGGTTTGACAGAGTTGGAGAAAACCCGAACGAAAGAAAGGATTGCTGAAATCATTGAAACTATGTTCCGCGAAATCCACAGTCTCAAGGGAGCAGCACGTTCTGTGGACCAAAAGGAGATAGAATCGATTTGCCATCCGGTGGAAAGCCTGTTTTCTGCGCTTAAACGTCACGAAATTACTTTATCTCCCGTCCTGTTCAACATTTTATACAAAGCGGTGGAGAGACTCTCAAAACTCATATCTACAGGTGGTTTGGTGCAGACATCAGAAGACCGGCAAAGCCAAAAAGAATTAATCCGTCAATTGAAGGAATCGGTTGAAAAATCAATAAGTTCCGGAAGCGTTAACCTATCAAAGCATGTTGCTGAAATCCAACCGGTTGAAACTGTAATAACTTCTGGTCCCGCAACTAAGATTATCTCTGACATCCCAAAAAACCCGGTCCCATTGAGTATGGAAGTAGTGCGTATGCCAATTTCCAAACTGGATCCGCTTCTTTTGCAGGCTGAAGAGATGATCCAGTCAAAAATTGCTGTCGATCAACGGACCGATGAACTAAGGGTGTTATGCGATGAGTTTACCGAATGGAAAACTGAAACAAAAAAATGGAGAAGCCGGAGGGCCGTTGCTACAGCCGCCATATGGAATGAATGGTACGATGCCAGCGAAATGCGTCTGGATAAAGTGGATAGTCAATTAAGGAAGATTACACGTTCAGTGGAACAAGATCAGCACGGTCTTGAACGCCTGGTCAACAATCATCTTGAGGCGATGAAACAGGTGCTCATGCTTCCCGTAAGCTCGCTGGTTGAAGCATTTCCGGGGATGGTCAGGGAAATCTCACATGAACAAAACAAAGAGATCGACTTTATCATCAAAGGAACAGAACTTGAAATTGACAAACGTATCCTTGATGAGCTTAAAGATCCGCTGATCCACCTTATTCGCAACAGCGTCGATCATGGGATTAGCAAGCCTCAGGAGCGTATACTTCAGAATAAACCTGCACATGGAAGCTTAACGCTTGCCTTTGCTGCCAAAGAGAACGGACAGGTTGAGATAACTTTCTCCGACGATGGGAAAGGTATTGATAATGAACAATTGCTGAAAGCGGCCATAAAATCCGGAATCGTTTCGAACGAAGCTGCCGGAAAGCTTGAGCCAAAAGAGGTTTTGAGCCTTATCTATCAGTCGGGAGTTTCTACCAGTTCAATAATTACTGATATTTCCGGACGCGGATTGGGACTCTCTATTGTACGTGAAAAAGTAGAAAAACTGAATGGAAAAATATCTGTTGAATCAGAAGAAAACAGAGGAACTACCTTTCACATTCTTCTGCCAATGACGCTTGCCACATTCAGAGGCATCCTGGTTAAAGTGAAAGAATTAATGTTCATTCTTCCGACTATGAACGTAGAACGGGTGATAAAAATTGAACAGGCAGAGATTAAAACCATAAAAAACCATGAAACACTCCGGATTAACGACCAGGTTATTTCAGTGGCAGATCTTGGTGAAGTTATGGGTTTACCTGAACATAAGCACGCAGGTCCCGGTAAAATGGAGCCAGGGCCAGCGAATTCAAATCAAATCGATATTGTTATTCTTGTTTCAGGTGAACATCGTATTGCTTTTAAAGTGGATGATCTGGTTGACGAACAACCGGTACTCGTAAAAGGATTGGGGAAATTACTGAGACGGATAAGAAATATTTCAGGTGCAACTATTCTGGGTTCCGGCAAGGTGGTCCCGGTGCTTAATATCACCGACCTCATGAAATCTGCAGTGAGGATGAAAGGAAGTAAGATCGAAGCGCCTGCCGGAGAAGTTTTTGTTTCGAAAACCGGTAAGATTCTTGTTGCGGAGGATTCAATAACCTCGCGGACATTAATAAAAAATATCCTGGAAACGGCAGGTTACCAGGTAACCACTGCAGTTGACGGAGCCGATGCATTTACAAAAGCCCGCTCAGGCGATTTCAATATTGTTGTTTCGGATGTGGATATGCCGAAGATGAACGGGTTTGAACTTATTGCAAAGATCAGAAGCGATAAAAAACTGAGTAAGATTCCGGTAGTGCTGATCACGGCGCTTGATTCACGGGAAGACCGCGAACATGGTATCGAAGTTGGCGCAGATGCATACATAATAAAAAGCAGCTTTGACCAGAATAATCTGCTTGAGATAGTAAAGAAGTTGATATGAAAACGGCGTAACGGCGTAACGGCATAACGGCATAACGACATTTTTCCGTCCTTACGCCCTTACGCCCAATTATCAAGTAACCAGTAATAAAAAAACGTTATGATCAAAGTCTTAATAGTTGATGACTCGAAGGTAATACAGGAATTTCTTGCCCACCTTCTTACTTCCGATCCTGATATCCGGGTAGTTGGTTTTGCCAGTTCAGGCTCTGAAGCTATTGAACTTGTCAGGATGAAAAGGCCGGATGTTATAACCATGGATATTCACATGCCAGAAATGGATGGCTATAAAGCTACAAGGACAATAATGGAAACTGTTCCGACTCCCATTGTTATTGTGAGCGGGAGTTCAGGTAAAAAAGAAGTAATAAACACCTTCAGGCTTCTGGATGCCGGTGCCCTGGCTGTGGTTATTCGTCCGCCCAGTTTCGAACATCCTCAATTCACGGCTTACCGTAAAGAGCTGATTAAGACTGTAAAACTTATGTCGGAGGTCAAAGTTGTAAGGCTATTCCCGCGAAGCAGAAAAGAGCAAATAAAGCCAATTCGGTTTGTACAATCATTTGAAAATGACCTGAAGCGAATTCAGGTTATAGCAATTGGCGCCTCCACAGGTGGCCCTATGGCCCTGCAGATAATCCTTTCCAGGTTACCTGAAGATTTACCGGTACCTGTTCTTATTGTCCAACATATTGCCAAAGGATTTGTTAAGGGATTCCATGAATGGTTATCGGTAACATCCGGCATTAAACTAAAGATCGCCAAAGACGGTGAAACCATTACAGCAGGCATCGGTTATATTGCTCCCGATAATTTTCACATGGGGGTGATCAGGGGAAATAAAATCAGTTTGAGCGATCAACCACCTGAAAACGGATTAAAACCTTCTGTCAGTTTCCTTTTCCGTTCTGTTGCAAAAACCTTTGGACCGAATGTTTTAGGAGTTCTGCTTACCGGAATGGGCAAAGATGGAGCTGAAGAGCTGAAAGTTATGAAAGAAAAGGGGGCTTTCACTTTAGTACAGAATAAAGAAAGTTCTGTTGTATTCGGTATGCCCGGTGAGGCTCTCAGCATCGGAGCTGCCGATCAGGCATTATCTCCGGAGAAAATCGCTGAAATTCTTTCAATATCAGGCTCAAAAAAATAAATTATGAGCAAAATAGTAAAAATACCAGCTGACGTCACGGAAATCCTGATTGTTGAAGACAGCCCCACACAGGCTGCCCAGATAAAATATCTGCTCGAAAGTCATCATTACAAAGCAAAGGTCACCCGGGATGGACAGCAAGCTCTGGTTTGGCTTTCCAAACATAAGCCATCACTGGTAATTTCGGATATCGTTATGCCTGAGATGAACGGATTTGAACTCTGTGAAAGAATTAAATCGAATGAACGTACTGAAGATATTCCCGTGATTTTATTGACCTCACTTTCCGATCCCGAAGAGGTAATTGAAGGACTTTCATGCGGGGCTGATAGTTTCATAACCAAACCATACGATAACGATTATCTTATTTCCAACATTAAGAGACTACTTTCAGAAAAAATCGTTCCGGAAGCTAAAAGAGATACAAAGAGTACAGAAATTAATTACGGTGGAAAAAAGAGATTAATCCGTACCGGAACGCAAAAAGTGATTAAACTGCTTCTCAATATTTATCAGGGGGCCATTCATCAGAATAATGAACTAATTCAGACCAGGGACGAATTGAGACTATTGAATGAAAGACTGGAAGACCTGGTTGAGGAGAGAACGAAGGAGCTTAAAAAGGATGAAGAAAAAATTCGTGCTTTCAATGCAGAACTGGAGCAACGTATACGTGAACGAACTGCTCAGCTCGATGCTGCCAACAAAGCTAAAAGTGAATTTCTTGCCAATATGAGCCACGAGATACGCACTCCTATGAATGCAGTATTAGGCTATGCTGAGCTGCTGGGTTCAATGCTTGAGGAAAAAACCCAGAGGGACTATCTTGAATCAATAAAATCAAGCGGCAGAAGCCTTCTTACACTGATTAACGATATACTTGATCTGTCCAAAATTGAAGCGGGAAAACTGGAATTGCAGTTTGAGTTTATGAATTCACAATCTTTCTTTTCAGAATTCGAACGGATCTTTTCATTAAGATTATCTGAAAAAGGACTGAAATTCATTCTCGATATTTCTTCAGGTACACCGGCAGGTATCTATATAGATGATGCCCGGCTGCGGCAGATCATTCTTAATCTAATCGGAAACGCAGTGAAATTCACCGAGAAGGGAAGCATCAGATTGAAAGTATATACTGAAAATCCGCAAATCATCAAATATTCTAAGAATAAAACTGAAGAATTCATAGATCTGATAATTGAGGTAAATGATACAGGTATTGGAATTTCCAAAGAGATGCAGGAAGAGATATTTAATCCTTTTGTACAGGGGCAGAGCCAGAGCGTAAAAAAATACGGCGGAACCGGTCTGGGTCTGGCAATTACCCAACGACTTGTACAACTTATGAACGGAACCATTGACCTTAAATCTGAATTGAATAAAGGAAGCTCATTCAGAATAAAGATTCCGGGAGTTTCTTATTTGAGGGATTTTGAGAAGAGATCAGAGGAAATTCTGCTTGATACTGAGGATATTGTCTTTGAAAAAGCGACAATCATTGTTGCCGACGATGTTGAGCATAACCGGAAATACCTGAAAGATGCCCTAAGCAAAACAAATATTAAAATAGTTGAAGCTGAAGATGGACTGAAGGCATTTAACCTGGCTAAAAAGATAGTGCCTGATCTTGTTATTACCGATATCCGGATGCCAATTCTTGATGGTTTTTCTTTATTGAACAAATTAAAAAGTGTTGATGCGCTGAAACATATTCCCGTAATCGCCTATTCTGCTTCAGTAATGAAAGCTCAAAGAGACCGGATCCGGGAAAGCGAATTCACCGGTTTGCTTATAAAGCCGGTTCAGGTCATGGAATTATACATTGAGCTTATGAATAATTTACCCTATAAATCATCCAAAGCTAATAAACGAGAACAATCAATTCCGGAATCAAACCTCTCGGAAAAAATATCTGATCTTCCCGGGTTAATTCATTCCCTTGATAACCGGTTTAAAGAAATCTGGATGACTTTTGGAATCAGGCAACCGATCGATGAAATCAGTGATTTTGGAAATCAATTAGAAAGGTTAGGTAAAGATCACAATTCATCAATTGTTATCAAATACGGGGAAGAACTGGTATGCGCTGCAGATAGTTTCAATATTGAGGCTATACTAAACCTTATCAGGAAATTCCCTGAAATTATTGAATTATTAAAAGGCACAATAATCAATGAGGTATGAAAATATGACTAACGTAGATTACTCCGGACCTGTCATCCTGTTAGTTGATGATAATCCCCAGAATCTTCAGGTTTTAGGTAAACTTTTGCAGGAAGAAAAATATAAAATCGAATTCGCCGTAAGTGGAGAAGCAGCTTTGGAATGGTTAAAGAACAGGCAATTTGACCTGATTTTGCTGGATTTAAACATGCCCGGAATGAATGGATTTGAGGTATGTAAAAAAATTCGTGCAGATGGAGGAAAGTATGAAGTGCCAATAATATTCCTTTCTGCAGAGTCTGAAAGGGAAAGTATTCTAAAAGGATTTGAGGTCGGGGCACAGGATTATGTCACCAAGCCATTTGATACAAGGGAGCTGCTTGCAAGAGTCAAAACCCAGCTGGATCTTAAATCGAAAACTGAAAAGCTCGAAAAAATTAATGAATGGCTGGGAAAGAAAATCGAAAGCTGGCTGAAGGTCAGCGTCACCAGATCAGGCAGTAAAGAGACTAATGATCTGGGCGCTAAAATGATAGAGTTCGATAAAAATCAAAGTTATATTATGAAAGATATTTGCTTAGAGCTAAGGACATCTATTAATGAGGTTGAAAAATTGATTGGGAAGAGTAAGGCACCAAATATTAAAGATCAATTTCATGATATTATTAAACGGATGGAGGACTCAATCGCAAAGCTTGGGAGATTGTAAAAACAAAGTCAGAAGTCGGAAGTTGAAAAAAAATGAAGTCAGGAGTAATAACATTCTTCGGTCTTCGGACTTCAGTCTTCGGACTTATTGGTTAAAAAATATCTCACTGGAAACAAATGATAGCTGAACCGCTGATATTGATCGTTGATGATAATCCGAAGAATCTTCAGATCCTTGGGAACTATTTACGAAAGGAAGGATTCAAGGTTGAATTCGCATTAGATGGAAATTCAGCGCTGGATTGGATTAAAAGGACTGAATTTGATCTTGTTCTTCTGGATATCATGATGCCGGGAATGAATGGGTTCGAAGTATGCAGGATCATCAAAAATGACCCGGTGAAACAAAAAATTCCGGTGATATTTCTTACAGCTAAAGTCGATACAGAAAGCATTGTAAATGGATTTGATGTTGGTGCTGTTGATTATGTAATAAAACCATTTAACCAGAAAGAGCTGATTGCCAGAGTCAAAACACAAATTGAAATTAAAAGGAACAGAGACGAAATAGCAAGGAACCTGGAAGAGATTGAATACAAGAATAAACTTATTACCTACAGCATTCAGTATGCTCATACAATTCAGGCGGCAGTTTTGAAAGCGTCCCATAATGGATCAGATTTTTTCCCGGAGATGTTCTGCCTTATCCTTCCAAAAGATATTGTGAGTGGTGACTTTTACTGGTTTCAAAGAATCGATAATAAGTTGCTGGCCGGTGTTTTTGATTGCACCGGTCATGGGATTCCGGGTGCATTCATGAGCATGCTCGGAGTTACTCTGTTAAATGAAACGGCCAACAGAGATAGAATTGTTGAACCTCATTTGATATTAAACCGTCTGAGGGAAAAGATCATTGAGGCATTGGGACAAAAGGGAATAATTTCGGAGGTTAAAGATGGGATGGATGGTTCAATAATCAGTTATGATCTCAAAAGCAAAACACTGGTATATTCGGGAGCATTTAATCCAATGTACCTTATCCGTGACAATAGAGTCATTGAATTTAAAGGAGACAGAATGCCTTTGTCATATCATGATAAGATATTTGATTTTTCATGTCAGGAAATAAAAATCAGACAGGATGATCTTATATATCTGTTTACTGATGGTTATGTTGATCAATTTGGCGGACAGGAAGATAAGAAATTCCTGCGGAATCAATTCAAACAAGTACTGTTAAAAATTCATAAGAATCCTATGGTGGTTCAGAAAGAAATGCTCATGGATACTTATAATAACTGGAAAGGCAATGGAGACCAGGTTGACGACATTACTGTGGTGGGGTTGAAACTGTAATTTGGGATTTCGGATTGCGGAATGAGGATTGCGGAATAAATCCGAAATCCGAAATCCGAAATCCGAAATGCAACAGATTAGTTACAAAATACTTTACAACAGAAAGCTTAATATAAAAACTGAAATGACAACAAAAAGAAAAAGTGCAGCCCAAGAAAGTACGGAAATACTTGTTGTTGAGGATAGTCTTACCCAGGCAACTCAGATTAAGCATCTGCTGGAAAGTCATAATTATAAAGTTTCAGTTGCCCAAAATGGGAAACAGGCAATGGATCGGCTTTCAAAGCATAAACCGTCTTTAGTTATCTCGGATATTGTAATGCCGGAGATGAATGGGTATGAACTTTGCAAAAAAATTAAATCCAATAAAAGCACAGAGGATATTCCTGTGATATTACTGACCAGACTTGTCGATCCGGAAGAAATCATTGAAGGTCTTACTTGCGGAGCAGACAGTTTTATTACCAAACCTTTCAACGAAAAATATCTTCTTTCTCATATTGAAAAAATTCTTTCTACGGAAATTGAAGCAGATCATAAAAAAGTGCCCTTTAGTACGCAAATCTTTTTCAAAGGGAAAAAACGCTTTATTCAGACGGAACAGCAAAATGTTATTAGACTGATGCTTGATATCTATGAAGGGGCTATTCATCAAAATGAAAGGCTCGTTCAAACCGAGGAAGAACTGAGATTATTGAATGAGCGGTTGGAATCACTGGTAAAGGATCGAACCTCGGATCTTGCCGCAGAAATAAAATTGAGTAATCAGATTGCAGAAAGACTTAAGGAAAGCGAAGAACGATTTCGTAATCTATACAATGATGCAGTCGTGGGCCTTTACAGAACAAATTCGAATGGAGAAATACTACTGGCAAACCGGGCATTGGTTGAAATGCTTGGCTTCCAATCCTTTGAAGAACTTGCTAAAA
>Ga0315553_10003059_pt1 | contig 13187 bp, 11 predicted proteins | sample SalMarSW160140MG_FD_203099 | JGI IMG/M metagenome (GOLD analysis project Ga0315553, IMG submission 203099) | Salt marsh sediment microbial communities from the Plum Island Ecosystem LTER, Massachusetts, United States - Salt Marsh Sediment SW1601-40 ... | reverse complement strand
AGCCAGGGCTTGTCCGCGCCGGTCTGCGCGATGGCGTCGAGGGCGAGATGGGCCGCGCGGGCGCGCTCGTCGATCTCGTCGAGGCCGTCGATCAGCCGGCCGCCCAGGGCGATCAGGTCGTCGAGCAGCGTCTGCTCCGTCTCCGCGCGGACCCACCAGACGCCGCGATAGCGCTCGCGCCCGCGCCAGGCATATTGCTGCGCCAGCACCGATTTGCCGACGCCGCCGAGCCCGTGAATGGCGGCGGATGCGGCGCCCGCGTTGGTGAGCGCGGCGGCGCCGCCATGCTGCCACAGCGCCTGGTCGAGCGCGTCGAGGAGGTCTTGGCGGCCGGTGAAGCTGGGGACGGGGCGGATTTCGGGGTGGAGGACTTGCGGTTCTGCCGTAGTCGGGCCGCTTCGGCTTCGATCAAGACGCCCGCCGCAGTTTGCATGCGCTAAATTTGGCAAATCTACTAGAAAGCGTTTGAGCGCGGCGTGTTGCAAAGCATCTGCCCGCAGCGGCTTGACGATCGTACTGTGATCGGAGCCGGGAATTTTCAGCGGTTCGCAGCCCGGCTGGTGGAAATAGGCGGAGGCGGAGAAGGGCTCGACCACCTGACGCCACAGTCCGAACCAACGCTTCACCGTGATCGGCCGGTCCTCCAGCAATTCCCGCCCGAGGATGCACAGCTTGCCCCCGCTCAGCAGCGTCCTGAAGTCCCGATGAAGCTCGTCGAGAGAGGTATTGGCTTGCGAGAAGCGCAGGGCCGCAGCCTGGGTGTGCTGAAGGGCGTATGACAGAACGGATAGCATATTCGCGTCGCGGGAGCCGAGCGACGGCGAGGCGACGAGGAAGAGGCCGATTGTCGGGTCCGCATCGGAGAGCTTGGTTTGATTGGCGACCAGGAAGCGGCGAACGACGATCCCGCCCATGCTGTGGCAGATAAAGACGATGTTGGGGACGGTCCAAAGTTCATCGATCCAGAAGTGTTCGCGCAGCGCGTCGGCCGCATCGGCGATGCTGTAGGTTCTTGAGAAGAACGATGTCCTGTAGGTGAAAATATAGATCCCGAGATGCTCCAAGCCCGGCTCTGCTTTCAGCAGCTCCGGCCAGGACGGTTTTCCCCATGCCGTCTCGCCGCTGGAGAGAATGCCGTGCACGAAAATGACGCATGTATCCGAGGCCGGCTTACGAAGGCAGTGCAAGCCGAACGCGTCGAGTTGGGCCGCTTCCTGCTTGTCCTTCCCGGCGTGGGAGACGGCGGGCTCGCCGTTCATGGCCGCGCCGTCCTTGTCGCTCCCGTCCGCCATCGCGCGCCGCCGTTCCCGCTTTCCGTCTGACGGGAACAATACACGCGAGCGGGGAGAATGGCCAAGCCGTGTTTGCCCGCAAACTTGCGGGAAATTGCATCGGGGGAGCACCTGCACACCCATTGTCGTCCTCGGGCCTGCCTGTCCCGGACACCCGCCTTCGCGGGCGCATGCTTGATCCGGGAACCCGAGGACCCATTCCCATTGCATCGGCGCGTTTGCGGAAGGCCGATTGGCTGATGGCATGGGTTGCCGGGTCACGCCCGGCAACGACACTGGTGATGTTGCGCCGGATTTGCCCAACACCGTCCCCGCGGGCGCCCCCGCTTTGAGGCACGTAGCCCGGATGGAGCGCAGCGCAATCCGGGGTAGGCCCGTCGATCATTCCCGGGTTCCGCTTTGCTCCACCCGGGCTACGTCCTGCGCCGCCGCGCCGGGGGTGTCCTCCAGCAAGTAGCCCGGATGGAGTGCAACGCAATCCGGGGCGGCCCGTCGATCATTCCCGGGTTCCGCTTTGCTCCACCCGGGCTACATCGTGCACCGCCGCCCGCAGCCGAACATGGCGGCGAATGTGCGATGCGGACAAAGCGCGGATAGGCGCCCGCACGTTCACGCCATGTGCACGAACGTGCGGGGCGAATGGGCCGCGAGACCGCGCCAAACGCCTTGCTCAGCAACGGATCTCGCCGCTTCCTGCGCCCTGTTCCACGTGAAACCGGAACATTATTTTCCGATGCAAAAATCGGCGAAAATTTTGTCCAGAATATCCTCGACATCGACGCGGCCCGTCAGCCGGCCGAGCGCGGCGGCGGCCTCGCGCAGATCCTCGGCGCGCAGTTCGAGTTCGGCGAAATCGCCGGCGAGGAAACGGTCGAACGCGGCGGCGCAGCGCTCCAGTTCGCGGCGATGGCGGCTCCTTGTGATGGCCGGGCTTTCGCCGACATCGGCGGCTTGCTGAACTTCTTCCGTGAGCTTAGCGATCAGCCGGTCGAGCCCTTCGCCGGTCTTGACGGAAAGCGGGATCGCGTCGCCGGTGTCGGTTTGTGGCGCGAGATCGATCTTGTTCACCGCCTCGATGATCCGCGCGCCGCGCTCCGTCGCCAGCGCCTCCGGCCGCGTTCGATCCGGCGCCGTCGCATCATGCAGCCAGAGGACGAGATCGGCGTGCCTGGCCCGCTCCAGCGCGCGGCGGACACCCTCCTGCTCGATCGCGCCCGCCGCCTCGCGAATGCCGGCCGTGTCCATCAGGATGACGGGAAAGCCGCTTAAGTTCAGCCGCACCTCGATCACGTCGCGGGTCGTCCCGGCTTCGGCGGAGACGATCGCCACGTCGCGCCGGGCAAGTGCGTTCATCAGGCTGGACTTGCCGGCATTGGGCGGTCCGGCGATGACGACTCGCAGGCCGTCGCGCAGGATCTCGCCGCCACGCCGGTCGGCCAGATGCGCCGCGATCTGGTCGCGCAGAGCGCTTGCCGCCTTTCGGGACCCCGCCGCGACGGTTCCCGGCACATCGCCCTCGTCGGAGAAATCCAGCTCCGCCTCGATGCTCGCCAGCGCCTCGATCAGCCGCGCCCGCCAGCCATCATAGAGCGCGCGCAAGGCGCCGGCGGACTGCCGCACGGCCTGACGCCGCTGCGCTTCGGTCTCGGCGTCGATCAGATCGGCGAGGCCCTCCGCCTCGGTGAGATCGAGCTTGCCGTTCTCGAAGGCGCGGCGGGCGAATTCCCCCGGCTCGGCATAGCGTAGCCCCTCGATTGCGCCCAGCGCGCCGAAAACCGCCTCGATGACGGCCCGGCCGCCATGAATATGCAGCTCGGCAATGTCCTCACCGGTAAAACTTGCGGGTGCGGGAAACCATATAATCAGGCTATGGTCCAAGACTTCACCCGTCGCAGGCGCGCGCAGAGCCCGAAGGGTCGCGACGCGCGGGGCGGGCAGGGTCCCGGCAAGGCGGCGCAGAGCATCACCCGCCGCAGGACCGGAAATGCGAATGACCGCGACGCCCGCTTTTCCATGACCGCTCGAAAGCGCGTAGATGGTGGTCACGGGTTCAATCTCCGACGAAAGCCGCAAACAAAAGGGAGCATATTTTGTCCTACAATCGGCTCAGCCAGGAAACCAGCCCCTATCTTCTGCAGCACAAGGATAACCCCGTCCATTGGTGGCCTTGGGGAGATGAGGCCTTCGCGGAGGCGAAGCGCACGGACAAGCCGGTCTTGCTCTCTGTCGGCTATGCGGCCTGCCATTGGTGCCATGTGATGGCGCATGAAAGTTTCGAGGATACCGGAACCGCGACGGTGATGAACGAGCTGTTCGTCAATATCAAGGTCGATCGCGAGGAGCGGCCCGACGTCGATGCGCTCTATATGAACGCGCTGCATCAGCTCGGGGAACAGGGCGGCTGGCCGCTGACCATGTTCCTCGCGCCGAACGGCGAGCCCTTCTGGGGCGGCACCTATTTCCCGAAAGAACAGATCTACGGCCGCCCCACCTTCACCCATGTGCTGCGCGAGATCAGCCGCGTCTACCGCGAGGAACAGGACAAGGTGCGCGCCAATGCGGACGCTCTGCGCGCCGCGATCCAGCCGCGGCTGGCATCGGCCGCGGGCGAGGAGCATCTGAACGAGAATACGCTTGCCGATCTCGCCGCGCGGCTGTCGCAGGCGATCGATCCGGATCATGGCGGGCTGATGGGTGCGCCGAAATTCCCCAATTGCGTGATTCTCGGCTTCCTCTGGAAGGTCGGATTGAGACATGGGATCGGCTCCACCATTGACGGGGTGGAGAAGACGCTGCTGCATATCGCGCAGGGCGGCATATACGACCATCTCGGCGGCGGTTTCGCGCGTTACTCGGTCGACGAGCGCTGGCTGGTGCCGCATTTCGAGAAGATGCTCTACGATAATGCGCTGCTCATCGATCTGATGACGGAGGTCTGGAAGGAGCGGCGCCATCCCCTGCTGCAAATGCGCATTACCGAGACCGTGGAATGGCTGCTGCGGGAGATGATCGCCCCCGACGGCGGATTTGCCTCCTCCTATGATGCGGACTCCGAAGGTGAGGAAGGCAAGTTCTACGTCTGGAGCCGCGGCGAGATCGTCGAGGCGCTCGGCGAGGCGGACGGCGCGTTCTTCGCGGAGGCCTATGACGTCAGCGAGCGTGGCAATTGGGAAGGCGCCAATATTTTGAACCGGCTTCATACGATGGAGCTGCTGTCGCCGGCGGCGGAAGAGAAGCTCGCCGAGCTCCGGGCAAAGCTGTTCGAACGGCGCCAGGGCCGTGTCCCGCCGGGCTGGGACGACAAGGTGCTGGCCGACTGGAACGGACTTGCCATTTCCGCGCTGGTCAATGCGGGTCGGACTTTCGGCGTGCCGGCATGGACGGACGCGGCGTCGAAGACCTACGGCTTCATCAAAGAGCGCATGGAGAGCGGCGGAAGGCTGCTGCACAGCTACCGCGCCGGCCAGGCGAAGACGCCCGCCGTGGCGAGCGATTATGCGAATATGATCGACGCGGCGATCGCGCTTTATCTGGCGATAGGCGACAAGGACAAGCTGGCGGATGCCGAGCGCTGGACGGAGGTGATGCGGTCGCAATATTGGGCGGAGTCCGGCGGCTATTATCTCTCCGCGGCAGATACGGGCGATATCATCATCCGCACGCTTTCCGCGAGAGACGATGCAACGCCGAACGCCAATCCGATCATGTTCGGCAATCTCACCGCGCTCTATCTGATCACCGGCAAAGAGGGCTGCCGCGCGACCGCGGAAGCGCTGCGCAAAGGCTTCGCCGGAGAAGCGCTTCAGCTGGCAAGCCTCCACACCGGCTATTTCAGTGCGTTGGCGGATCATTTGAGGCCGCAGCACGTCGTCCTGATCCGGGGCGCGGGCGATGAGGCCATGCGCGATGCGCTGACGCACATATCGCTTCCCGGAACGGTGGTCGAATGGCTGACGGAGGAGGCGTCGCCCGCCGAGAGCTCGCCGGCTTTCGGCAAGCGCGCGGTGGATGGGAAGGCGACGGCCTATATCTGCATCGGTCCGCAATGCTCCCCTCCGGTAACCGCCTCCGAGGGGCTGCTTGCGTCCTTGCGCGGCGGCCGGATACCGCATTTGGCCTAGCGCAACGCGCGTCCAAACATGTCCCCGCGAAGGCGGGGATGGACGTGGGAACAGTTGCGCTCGTTTTTTGAGATAGATCAACTTGACCCCATTCAATTGGTTCCAATTGAACGAGGGTTGATCTAGGAGGCTCTCGTGCCCGCTTGCGAGCTTGATCACATTGTCGTCGCGGCAGCATCGCTGGAAGCGGGCGTCGCTTTCATTCGCGAGCGGCTTGGCGTCGACATCCCGGCGGGCGGTAAGCACGAGCTGATGGGCACGCATAATCATCTGATGCGTTTGGGCGAGGCGTGCTACCTCGAAGTCATTGCGGTGGACCCGGACGCCCCGAAGCCCGCGCACGCCAGATGGTACGCGCTCGATGATCCGGCGATACAAGCGCGCTTGCGCGGGCGTCCCTGTATCATCACTTGGGTGGTCCGGACCGCGGATATCGTGGCGACCATGCAGGCAGCCGCCTTCCCGCTCGGGGAAGTTGTGCCTGTCAGCCGTGGCGCGTTGAACTGGCGCCTGACCGTGCCGACGGATGGACATCTGCCGGAAGGCGGGGTCGTCCCGCATCTCATCCAATGGGACGGCGGCGCGAGGCCGTGGGAAGGGATGGCCGATCGCGGCTGCCGGCTCGACGAGCTGACGCTGATCCATCCCGATCCGGATCGGCTACGCCAGGCGCTGGCGACGCTTTGCGATCGGGGATTCAAGCCGATCAGCATTGAAAAGGGCGTCGCGCCTGGGTTGTCGGCCCGAATCTCGACGCCTTCGGGAGCTGTAAGAATTTAAGCCGGGTGCATTTCGGGCGGCTGTTGGGTCGATCAGCGGGTGGGGCGGTCAACGGACTCCCAATAGAAGGCGACGCGGCTGAGAGAAACGTCGCCGTAGGTTTCGGCCGAGGTCGCACAGCGGCGCCCTCCAAGCCGGCTGTAAAAGTCGCAAGCCCCTTCATTGTCGGCGAGTGCCCAGACCAGCAGGCTCCGCGAGCCTTGGCGGGTGAGCGCCTGGCGGGCCGCTATGAAGAGCTTCTTTCCGAGGCCAAGACCCTGGAAGGTCGGGGCGAGATAGAGTTCGAAAATTTCGCCGGTTTTTGAGCGCCGCTGATTACGCGCGGCCCCAAAGGACGTATAGCCCTGAACGATGCCGTTAAACGTCAGAACCAGCATGCGGGATCGGCGGCGGCTGAGTGATCGCGCCCACCAGGTGGGGCTGCGGCGGACAATCATTCGTTCCAGGTGGAGATGCGGGATGATGCCCTGATAGGTCGCGCGCCACGCTTCGTCGTGAACGCGGGCGATTCCTCCGGCGTCGCTCCGGGTGGCTTCCCTTATCTCAACCAGTTTCTTCGCCATCCCCTGACTATAAGCCGGGCGCGGCATAAAATCGAGAGTGACTTCGCGCAACGCGCGTCCAAGCATGTCCCCGCGAAGGCGGGGATGGACGTGGGAACAGATGCGCTCGCCTTTTAATCTAGGCGCGGTGCAACGCCTGCCGCCGACCGGCGCGGACCGTATTGATGACGCTGTGAATGAACTCCAGCTTTTCGGATGCCGTGGGCGAGACGACGAAGGGATAGAAGTCGGACAGGCCCATGCTGCGGTTGAGGCTGTTCATCGCCAGGGCGAGCGGGACCCATTTATCGATGAGCGCTTTGGCGCCCGACGCGCGATAAGGATCGCTGAAGGACATCGAGAACAATGAGGGCCGCAATTTGCTTTTCGGCAGGCGCGGCTCTATGCGATAGTCGCAGGCGGTTTCGAGCGCCTCGACCATGTGCAGATAGTGGGCCCAGCTTTCAGCCCAATCCTCCCAAGGATGCGCGGTGGCGTAGGCCGAAATGTAGTTCCGCGCCCAATCGGCCGGGGGGCGATTCTGGTGATAGGTGGCAAGCGCCTGCTGATAATCGGCCCGCTCATCGCCGAACAGCTCGCGGAAGCGGGTCAGCCAGGGACTGTCGCAGATCAGCGATTGCCAATAATAGTGACCGCTTTCATGGCGCACATGGCCGAGCAGGGTCCGATAGGGCTCGTCCATATCCTCGCGGACCTGTTCACGGACAGACGGATCCGCCTCGGCAAGGTTGAGCGTGATCAGTCCGCTGTCGTGTCCGGTCTTGGCGTCGGCGACAATGTCGAATGCGAGGGGCGTGCCGCCATCGTAAACGCCGGCGGTGTCGACCGGGAGACCGAGCCGTCTCAGACCGTAAATCAGCCATCTCTTCGCCTTCTCGAAGACGAACCATCGTTCGACATTGCTGGGCACCGTAAGATCGGGAATGGTGCGATTGAGGCCGCAGCTCAGACAAAGACTGCCTTCTCGTTCTTCCGGAACGAGCCAGTTACAGACCTGATGATCGTAATTGGCGCAATAGACTCTCGATCCGTCCCGCGATGTCCGTGTTACGAGCCGTCCCGCGCCGTCGGGATAGAGGGTGAGCATCCGGAGCAGATCCGGATCGAAGCCAAGGGCATTGTTGCAGTTCTCGCAGACTACATTGTCGAAGTAGACGGCTTGGCCGCAATGACCGCATGAAAACACCCGCATTGAACGCCTCTCGAAGGTGGCAAGCCTACATCAACCCTCGTTCAAGTGGAATCACTTGGACGAGGTTAAGTTGATCGATATCAAAAGGCGAGCGCAACTGTTCCCACGTCCATCCCCGCCTTCGCGGGGACATGCTTGGACGCGCATTGCGCTAGCCCGCACAACGGCCATCTTAACAATTGCAGACGCCGCGCGGTTCCAATGGTGCGTTTCTATCTGCCTGCATGTTTTTGTGCGCGCCCCCCGATCAGCCGCAATCTGAGGGCGTTCAGCTTGATGAATCCCTCCGCGTCGCGTTGATCATAGGCCACCGCGCCTTCCTCAAATGTGACGAGGTCCTGATTGTACAGGGAGTGGCGCGATTCCCGGGACACCACGACAGCCGAGCCTTTGTAGAGTTTTACCGCGACCGTGCCGGTCACGAACTGCTGCGATTTATCGATCAGGGCCTGAAGCATCTCACGCTCCGGAGCGAACCAGAACCCATTATAGATCAGCTCGGCATAACGCGGCATAATTTCGTCCTTGAGATGCGCTGCGCCGCGATCGAGGGTGATGCTTTCCATGCCCCGGTGAGCGGCAAGCAGGATCGTACCGCCGGGCGTTTCATAGATGCCGCGGGACTTCATGCCGACGAAACGGTTCTCGACCAGATCCACGCGGCCAATGCCATGCGCTCCGCCCAGCTGGTTGAGGCGCGTCAACAAAGCGGCGGGGGACAGCTTTTCGCCGTTAATGGCAACCGGGTCGCCGCGCTCGAACGCGATCTCGATAATTTGCGGCGTGTCGGGGGCCTGCTCCGGACTCACGGTTCGCTGATAAACGAATTCCGGGCATTGCTCCGCCGGGTCTTCGAGCAGCTTTCCTTCCGAGGAGGTGTGGAGGAGATTGGCGTCGACCGAGAAGGGCGCCTCGCCGCGCTTGTCCTTGGCGACCTGTATCTGATGTTTTTCGGCGAAGTCCAACAGCGCTTGCCGGCTCTTGAATTCCCACTCGCGCCAAGGCGCTATCACCTTGATATTGGGGTCGAGCGCGTAATAGCCGAGCTCGAAGCGGACCTGGTCGTTGCCCTTGCCGGTCGCGCCGTGACAGACCGCATCGGCGCCGGTTTCGTGCGCGATCTCGATTTGCCGCTTGGCGATCAATGGGCGGGCGATGGAGGTGCCCAGAAGATAGATCCCCTCATAGAGCGCATTGGCCCGGAACATCGGGAAGACGTAATCGCGCACGAACTCTTCGCGCAGGTCTTCGACGAAGATTTGCTCGATCCCGAGCATTTCGGCTTTCCGGCGGGCCGGTTTGAGTTCTTCGCCCTGGCCGAGATCGGCGGTGAATGTCACGACCTCGCAGCCATAGCTGACCTGCAGCCACTTCAGGATGATCGAGGTGTCGAGTCCCCCGGAATAGGCGAGGACGACTTTGTTGATTTCGGCCATGGGATCGAGCTTTCGTGTTTCTCGCGCGCTGTTATTGCAGCCGCGTTTATAGGAGTGCGGACGATCGGCCCGCAAGGCATTTGACATGGTCCTCGGGCGGAGACCGCCATAAGATTGCGTATGGAGCAATCCCGGAGACCGCAATGGCCACGCTCGAATTCTGGTATGATTTCGCTTCGACCTATTCCTACCTGTCCGCGATGCGAATTGAGGATTTCGCGAAGGATCGCGGTGTCGAGGTGGCGTGGAAGCCGTTCCTGCTGGGACCGATCTTCCAGGGGCAGGGATGGACGACATCGCCGTTCAACCTGTTTCCGAAACGCGGCAACTACATGGTCCGCGATATCGAGCGCATCGCCGCCTACCGCGGCATGACGTTTAGACTGGCTCCGGTATTTCCGCAAAACAGCGTCAATGCGGCGCGTTTGGCGATGATCGGGGCGGAGAAAGGCTGGACGCCGGCTTTCACGCGTGAAGTCTATCTTTTGCAGTTCCGGGATGGTGCGGACATTTCGGAGACGGACACGCTGGCGAAGGCGCTCGCCGCGGTCGGCCAGGACCCCGAAACGCTGCTTGCGCGGATGCGGGAGCAGCCCGTCAAGGATGCGCTCCGCGCCCAGACCGAGAAGGCAATGTTTCTCAACATCTTCGGAGCGCCGACCTTCATCACGGAAGATGGCGAGATGTTCTGGGGCGACGACCGGCTCGAACAGGCGCTCGGCTGGGCAGCGGCGCGCGGCGCGCCTGCAGCCTCTTCCGCGTAAATACGCATTCGCAATGGACGCAATATTTCGCTTCGTCTTGCCCATGTTAGCTAAGGCGATTGAGGCGAAAGGGTAATGTTATGCGTTTTCACACGGGGATTTTTGCCGTCGTCGCCGTTGGGGCAATTGCGCTCGGGCAGATAGGGATAAGCCGGGCCGCGGAATCCGAATGCAAGGGTTTGGAGCAGGCTGCCTGCGAGAACAAAGGAAGCTGCTCCTGGGTCCGGTCCTATAAGACCTCCAACGGAACCGAGGTTTCGGCATTCTGCAGGAGAAAACCTGAGCGGAAGAAATCCAGTGAAGCCGCTACGGCGCGCAAAGGCTCCTGACCGCGCAACTTACGCGGCGGCGCCGTAAGCCCGCCAGACATCTGCAAACATTGGCGCAAATGCGAAGGCCGCCGCCGAGATCGACAGCGCGGCCGAATAGACCGGCGCAATGGACGTCAAATCCGGCATGGAAAAACCGTCCGTCGCCGCAGGTTTGGCTTGCGGTCTGGACAATGCCGGGAGCGGGGTTCCCCAATAGGGGAGAAGCGGCGGCTCCTGGCGGATCGGCATCGCAAACGCGGCCGGGGTCACAAAAGGCCAGATCTGCGCGCCCGGCACGGTCCAGAAGAAGAACTCCCGCATCATGCGCTCGAAAGCGAGCATCTGACTGATCTTGAAGAAGAAATCGCGGACTTCGGCGGAAATTGTGCTCAGAGATGTCGTCGCGGCGAGCAATGTTTCGCGAGTCACATAGACCAAATAACCCGGGTAGTCGCCAGGAAGGCTTTTGACCGTCGCCTCATCGTCCCGGCGCCATAGCGGTGCCGGAAACCCGAAAGGCGCCATTAAGGCATAGGAACCGTTATGACCATTTGTCATCAGCGTTCGTCGTCGCTCAACGAAGGTTCAAGAGAGAACTTTTGAGCAACATATCAGACGTCGTGTTGCGACGCAACACTTTATTTTGCGGTGCAGCAAAAACGCGATCCGGCGCAGGGGAACTCGCCGTCGCCTGTCAGTCTTTCCAGGATTTGCCTGAGACCGGAGCCCAACCGGTGCTTTCCGGCTCTATCACGACCCGTTCCTTTACATATTCATGACGTGCCCGATGGTAGATCGCGATGTTCCTATAGGGGCGGATCAGAATGCGTCTTTTTTTCACTTCGCGATAAGTGGGCGCTGCGTCATCGCCGGAATCCTTGTATGAGACCGGCCCGCGCCCGTCATACTCCGGAACGCGCTCGACCACCCAGCCATAGAGCGAAGGCTCGCGAGCGATCTCGTAGACGCCTTTCTCAATCTCAACGCGGCGGGTGAGTATCCGATGATATGCCGGTCCGGGCACGGCTTCTTCATAGCAGGGCCCGTTGCAACCCAGGTCGGCGGCCTCGGACATTCCGATCGGAAGGCCCATGCCGATCGCGGACGCTGCCGCCATAAGCATCACGTTACGCTTCGTATTCATAGCGAATTCCCCCTATCCTGGTCGGATAATCGGCCAGAAGATCTGCACCGCAGCGTCATAGACATCCTACCGCCGATGATTTGACGATCCTCCGAAATGCTTAAGAACGCGTCAAAGCGAAATGTCGTGCGGCGACCACAGTTCCTCCGTGCCGTTGCGCAAATGTCGCGCGCTCGCCATTTACGGCGGAAACAAACAGAGAGTTAGGTGATCTGAAGCATGGCTCCGGTGACAATCTATACGACGATGTTCTGACCCTATTGTTTCTCGGCGAAGCGTCTCTTGAACAGGAAAGGCGCAGCCTTCACCGAAATCGATGTGACAATGGACCCGGAAAAACGCAGGGAAATAACAGAGCGCGCCGGCGGGATGCGGACGGTGCCGCAAATCTTCATCGGATCACGGCACATCGGTGGCAGCGACGAGCTGCATGCGCTTGACGCAAGGGGCGAACTGGACGCGCTGCTTGCCGGATGAGAGAGTAAATCGAGAGGCGAACAGGATTCGGGCCATGTCATCCACACAGGTATTTCGTGCAGCCCTGGTGCAGCTGCGCTCCGGCAGAGAAATTGCCCCGAATGTGGCTGCGGCGGAAGATCTCATCCGCGCCGCAGCCGCAGAAGGTGCGCGATATGTTCAGACACCCGAAAACACGCCTCTGATGGAGCTGAGCACGCGGCGCCTGTTCGAGCGCATCAAGCCGGAATCGGAAACGGAGAGCCTTGATGCGTTCTCCCGAATGGCGCGGGATCTGGGCATTTGGCTGCATGTCGGATCGGTGGCGATTCGGGTCGGCGAGGACAAAGCTGCGAACCGCGCCTTCATCTTCGCGCCGGATGGGCGTGTCGCTGCGCGCTACGACAAGATTCACATGTTCGATGTCGACCTTCCGAGCGGCGAGACTTACCGCGAGTCCAAGACCTATGCGCCAGGTGCGACGGCGGTTGGCGTTCGCTTGCCTTGGGGCGTGCTCGGCGTGACGACCTGTTATGACCTTCGTTTTCCGGAGCAGTACAAAGCTCTGGCCCAGGCGGGCGCCGATTTTCTCGCGGTGCCGTCGGCCTTCACCAAGCAAACGGGCGAGGCCCATTGGCATGTGCTTCTGCGCGCGCGCGCCATCGAGACCGGCTGCTTCGTGCTTGCCGCTGCGCAAGGGGGCGTCCATGAAAATGGCCGCGCAACCTACGGCCACAGCCTGATCGTCTCGCCATGGGGCGAAATCCTGGCGGAAGCGGGTGAGGAGCCTTGCGTCATTTCGGCGGAGATCGACCTGGCTGACGTTGCGGCCGCCCGTCAGCGCATTCCGGCGCTCGACCATGTCCGTCCTTTCGAGGTGCGGCTCAACGAGCCGGAAATGGCGGCAGCGAAAGCCGCGGAACGCCGATGATCAAATATTCGCTGAAATGCGACGCCAATCACGAATTTGAAGCCTGGTTTTCCAGCTCGTCCGCTTATGACCGGCAGGCCGCGGCGCGGCAGGTCCATTGCCCGGTTTGCGGCACCGGCGACGTCGGCAAGGCGCTCATGGCGCCGAACGTCGTATCCGGCCGCCGGCAGGAGACGCTGGCCAGGCCCGCTCCGCAT